>Ga0310786_10000530_pt1 | contig 62419 bp, 52 predicted proteins | sample AusTroGonzalo_MG_FD_203881 | JGI IMG/M metagenome (GOLD analysis project Ga0310786, IMG submission 203881) | Bovine rumen microbial communities from tropical cattle in Woodstock, Queensland, Australia - Gonzalo_03 (v2) (version 2) | ecosystem: Host-associated > Mammals > Digestive system >...
TCTGCTTCTCGTTGGCATCGTTCTGCGCCTTAACCTTCTTCATGAGAGCTTCCTGAACGTAATAGCCCTTTTTAGTAGATCTACTCATTTGAACTATGCCTCCTTAAGCCTTTCTAGCCTTAACAATATACTTGTTGGACTGCTTCTTCTTGTTTCTGGTCTTCTTACCGAGAGTAGGAACACCCCAAGGTGTAACAGGGCCCGGGAGACCGATAGGTGACTTACCTTCACCACCTCCGTGAGGGTGGTCATTAGGGTTCATTACGACACCTCTTACTGAAGGTCTGACGCCAGCATGTCTTGTCTTACCAGCCTTACCGAGCTTGATGTTCTCGTGCTCAGCGTTGCCGATTGAACCGATCATTGCGCGGCAAACTTCAGGGATCATACGAACTTCGCCGGAAGGAAGTCTGATCTGTGCGAAACCGTTTTCCTTAGCCATGAGCTGTGCGGAAGCACCTGCTGTTCTTACGAGCTGAGCGCCCTTACCGGGATTCATCTCTACGCAGCAGATAACTGTACCAACAGGGATCTTAGCGATAGGAAGAACGTTACCTGCAAGGATATCTGCATCAGGACCTGAGCAAACCTTGCTGCCTACTGTGAGGCCCTCAGGTGCGAGGATGTAGGACTTAACGCCGTCTACATACTGGATGAGAGCGAGGTAAGCTGTTCTGTTCGGATCGTACTCGATAGCTGTGACTGTAGCTTCGATACCAACTCTGTCGCGCTTCCAGTCAATGTTTCTGAGCTTTGTACGGTTACCGCCGCCGATGTGACGAACGGTGATACGGCCATAAGAGTTGCGGCCGCCTGTCTTCTTCTTTGTTGTAAGAAGGCTCTTCTCGGGAGTTTTCTTTGTGATGACGGAATAGTCAGCTACGGTCATCCCTCTAACTGCAGGAGAAGTAGGATTAAATGTTTTTACTGCCATTTTTAAATACTCCTTTTATGACCTTACTGGGCGAAACCGAATTCTTCGATGGATGTCTTGAACTTCTTGCCGGTCTTGACAGCCTTGCCGCCCTTACCGGTGTAAGACTCCTCAGCGCCCTCTGTATCGATGGTTACAACAGCCTTCTTGAAAGAAGCTGTCTTGCCGGGCTTGTTACGAAGTCTCTTTGTCTTGCCGTCATAGTTTGCAACGTTGACGCCAACGACCTTTACGTCGAAGAGCTTCTCAACAGCGTTAGCGATCTCGATCTTGTCAGCAGAAGGAGCAACGAGGAATGTGTACTTGCCCTCTGCAGCAATGGTCATTGTCTTTTCTGTGATGACAGGCTTGAGAATTACATCATAGGGTGTGTTCATTTGTACACCTCCTCAATCTTTTCAACTGCAGCCTTGGTAGCTACGAAGCTGTCATACTTGAGGATGTCGAAGACGTTGATCGTGTTAACGTAAGCTGTCTTGACGTCCTTGATGTTCCTTGCGGAAAGAACAGCGTTCTTGTTCTCGCCCTCGAGAACGATGAGTGAAGACTCACCTGCACCGATAGCTGTAAGAGCCTTAGCTACTACGCTTGTCTTGATGGAATCAAGGTTAAGATCCTCAAGAACGATGAGCTTGGAATCAGCAACCTTTGAAGAGAGAGCAGACTTAAGAGCAAGTCTTCTGACCTTCTTGGGAACTGTGTATGTGAATGTTCTGGGTGTGGGTCCAAAGATGATGCCGCCACCAACATACTGTGCGGAACGTGTTGAACCATGACGAGCGCGGCCTGTACCCTTCTGTCTGTAAGGTCTCTTTCCGCCTCCGGAAACTTCACTTCTTGTCTTTGTCTTCTGTGTGCCCTGGCGGCGGTTAGCGAGCTGGTTCCTGACAACGAGTGACATAGCATCTGCGTTGGGCTCAATTCCGAAGATCTCATCGGAGAGCTCGATGGAACCCTTAACGGCACCGCTAAGATCTTTAATATCTACTTTAGCCATTATTATGTTCCTCCGTCTTATTCAGCGGCCTTTACGGTGTTCTTAACCGTAACGATTCCGCCCTTGGGTCCAGGGATAGCACCTCTGATTACGAGGATTCCCCTATCGCCGTCTACCATTACAACGCTGAGGTTCTGGACTGTGCAGTTAACTGCGCCCATATGTCCAGGCATCTTCTTACCAGGAACAACTCTACCCGGTGTAGAAGTAGCGCCCATGGAACCGACTCTTCTGTGATACATGGAGCCGTGGCCTGAAGGACCACCCTTCTGACCGTGACGCTTAATGTTACCCTGGAAGCCCTTACCCTTGGATGTACCGCTTACGTCGACCTTGTCGCCTACAGCGAACATATCGGAGACCTTGATCTCCTGGCCCAGGCTGTAATCCTGATCAGGCTCGAACTCGCGGATGATCCTCTTGACCTCCACGTCAGCCTTCTTGAACTGTCCTGCGTCCGGCTTGTTGACGAGCTTAGCGCGTACAGAACCTGTACCTACCTTGCAAGCCTTGTAACCGTCAGTCTCGACCGTCTTGTTCTGGAGCACGTACATAGGCTCGCACTCGATAACGGTCGCGGGAATTACGTTACCGTTCTCGTCGAACAGCTGCGTCATTCCTGACTTTCTGCCAATGATGAATTTCGTCATAAATTTCTTTTCCTCCTCTTCAGGTTATTGGTTCGCCGGACCTTGAATCCTTATTGGCGAACATGACCCCGGGGCACACAGCTTGGCATTACGATGCGCTCCGGTTATTCAAACCCGCTTTGTCTTATTTCTGCTTGATCTCGATAGAGACGCCAGCGGGCATGTCAAGCTTTCCTAAATCTTCCATGACCTGGGAAGACGGTGTGTAAACGTCGATGATCCTCTTGTGTGTTCTCTGCTCGAACTGCTCACGGGAATCCTTGTTTACGTGGGGTGAACGCAGAATCGTGACTACTTCCTTATCTGTAGGAAGCGGGATAGGGCCTGCGAAGCTTGCGTTGTCACGTGAAAGTACGTCAACGATAAGCTTTGCGCTCTCATCAAGGATCTTATGGTCGTAAGCCTTGAGTCTGATTCTGATCATGATCTTCTTTGCTGCCATTGTGTTTGGCCTCCTTATAAAAGCTGTAATTTTTTATCTCAACCTTGTCGGGCGTTCCCTCGTACTCCATTCAAAAACCCAGTTAACCAGTTACCGTCAGACGACAGCACTTTGGGACTCTGGGCAAGTGTCTGCAATACCCTTTTCGTCCTGCCTTTAAGGCATGAGACCGGCAGATGATCTTTGCTCTGCCATCGGCTCCTTCGAAGTTACCCGCGATCCGGTGCGCAGCTTTGGCGCCGCCCGCGGCAATCTCCGTTATCTAAGCCTTTGTTTGCGCGCAGTTGTGGGTCTCCACAGAGCGTGCGACAACGATTTTACTCTCATGGTTTATATTTTTCAAGGGTTTTTTCGATAATTTGTAAATTTTTGTGTGCGAAAACGGGCTTTTTAACGATTTTTGAGAAAATCGCTTATCTCCTGCGTTCCGAACACATACTTTTTATTACAAAATCTGCAGCAGGTCTCGACCGGTTTGTCCTCGGAAATGAGGTCTTCAAGGTCTGCTTTTGACAGCGCGGCAAGTCCTGCGCTCATTCTTTCCCTGCTGCATGTGCATTCAAATGCTACTTCTGAAGCATCAAGATATTTCATTTCGGGATCGCCCATGAACAGATCCATGATCTGCGCAGGAGAGAAACCTTCGGACAGAAGGAACGATACTTCGGGAAATCCTGCCGCCCTCTTTTCAAGATAAGAGATCTCATCCTCGCCAGCGCCCGGAAGGAGCTGGGCCATAAAGCCGCCGGCATGGGCGACTTTTCCGCCTTCGAGCAAAACTCCGAGAGCAACGATCGACGGAACCTGCTCTGACTTAAGCAGATAGCATGCAAAGTCTTCCGCGATCTCTCCGCTGATAAGTTCAACCGAACCGACATACGGGTCCTTAAGGCCCAAGTCTCTTACGACTGTAAGAGTTCCGTTGCCGACAGCCGCGCCGACATTTATCTTACCCGGCTTATGGTATTCGGTAGGTATATTATTTTCTACGGGATATGCACGGCACTTGAAACCGAAATCGGTAACACAGGTCATTCCTCCGAGAGGGCCGTCTCCTCTTATGATGGTCGTCTGGGTATCAGTCGGCCTTTTCATTGATTCGGAAATGAGAAGCGATCCTGTTATGAATCTTCCCAGAGCTGCAGTTGCTGCAGGAGAAGTCTCGTGGAGCTTTCTTGCTGTCTCGCATGCAAGTGTGGTCCTGATCGCGGAGCACTTGACCAGACCGCCCAGGGCCTCTCCCCTGACGATGTGGTCTTTGGTTATATCTTCCGGCATGCCGGTGACATAGTACGGATTGTCCGTCATACAGTACCCGCTTTCTTTCTGAACACATAGAATATGCGCTCTTCATTTTCCGAAGGATCATTATCCTTCAGTTCGCCGTAAACGGCAAGGAGTTCAAGTCCGGCTTTTTCACCCGCTGATGCAAAGAACCCGGAAGGATAATACTTTTCAACGAGCTCGCCGTCAAATCTTTCGTAAAGACCTTCGTCCGTCAGTGCGAAAAGAGTCAGTCCGGCAGTGTTGATCAATGTCTCCTCATCAAAGTCGTTTACCCACAAAAGAGTGAATTCATCATAATCTTCATAGAAGATGTTGTCTGAGAGCGTTTCAGCCAGATGGTGCATTGTGATCGCGTCAAAGATGAAAAGTCCGCCGTCTTCAAGGTTTTTGCCGACAGAGTTGAAAAGACGCTCCAGCGCTTCCCCGTCGGTAATGTGATCGACGGTATCGAGAGTCGATATAAAGCAGTCGGCCTTCCCGCCTATGTCGAAATCGGTAATGTCCTGGACTGACCAAAGGACCTCTTCAGCGCCTTCTTTGCTTGAAGCCTGCGCCAGCATTTCCTCAGCCGAGTCTATGCCGGTCATGGCATAGCCCTTCTTTGCAAGCTCGACAGTAACGCTGCCGGTACCGCATCCAAGGTCTGTTATATTCTCTATCTCTCTTTGAGAATGACGCTTGATCAGCTTCGAGATGAAATCTGCCCATGCCTTTGCATCCATATCGGACTGCATGGTGTCATAGTACAAAGCAAGCGCATCATAGAAATTGTCCATAATCGGTCACTTATCAGGGCAGATATCTTTCAGGGTTGACGGGAGAACCGCTCTTACGGACTTCAAAATGGAGATGCGCACCGGTTGAAGTGCCTGTGCTGCCCATCAAGCCGATCCTCTGACCTGACTTTACATGCTGGCCTTTTTTTACGAGGACGCTTTTGCAGTGACCATAAAGCGTCGTGTATCCGCCGCCGTGGTCGATGATGCAGTAGTTACCATAACCGGAACCGCCTGTGTTCTGGCCCTGAACGGGTTTTGCAACGAAGATGACCACGCCTGAGCCTGCAGCCATGATAGGATTTCCGTAGCTTCCTCCGATATCAATGCCGGAGTGGAACTTCTTGGTGTTATAGACCGGATGAATACGCCATCCGAAAGGTGAAGTGATGTTGGGCCAGTTAACGGGCCATCTGAACTTTCCATTCGTGGGTCCCTTATACTTGTTCTGGTTTGCATACTGCTTCTGAAGCTTTTTGATCTTGTCGTTTAAAGACTCAGACTCTTTCTGGAGCTGGTCTTCCTTCTTTTCCCAAGATGAAAGTTTAGTCTTTACATCCTTGAGTTTCTGTTCGGTCTTACCGATGAGAGCGGTCAGTTCATCCAGCTGCTTCTGCTTTTCATCGGCAATATCCTGCAAATCTTCAGCTTCCTTAAGAGTCAGTTCTTTCTGAAGCTTTGCATCGTCGACTGCAGTCTTCATTTGATCGACCGCCTGGGCATCGGCATCAGCTATCAGAGTCATGATCTCCATATTCGTGAAGAAACCCGCAAGGCTGTCTGATTCAAGCAGGACCTCGAACATAGACTTGTTCTGGAACTGGAACATGACGGATACCCTTTTCTGGAACTCTTCGGTACGCTTTACGAGTGTCTCCTCAGCATTGATATAGTCATCGAGAGCCTTGACCCTTGCGTCGAGTGCTGCCTGAAGCTGAGCCGTGAGCTCTTCATACTGCTGACGCTGTTCGTCATTGGCATCGTTTAATGCCATGAGATCATAGTTGACCTGCTTCTTTTTATTCTTCAGTTCGTAGATCTTCTGCGCAGCGGACTTTGCCTTTTTCCTGGTCTCATCACGCTTTTTCTTGGCGTCCTCGATCTCTTTCTTGGTTACATTCGAGAGCTCGACGTTAGACATGTCCGGAGCGGCAGCTCTTGCCGAAACACCCTTGATCGCAGAACCTGCGATAAGCACCGTGAGCAGAATGATCACGGAAAGGACAGGCATTAAATATTTCTTTCTGAGGTAAGCTTCGCGTGCTGCGATCGCTTCGAGTTCTTCTTTATATCTCATATAAGCACCTCTTAAACTCTTACGTACTTACGTACGGAGATACCGCTTCCCAACGCTCCGATAAGAGCACCGAGAAGAAGCAGCAGAAACAGTTCATGCCACATAAGTGATCCTGCGGGAACAATGGCATAGAAACTCGTTGAATTAACCGCGTTCATCGTTCTTATATATATCTGGTGATAGATGATCATGGTAAGACCCCATGAAATAATGGCGCTGATAAGACCTACGATCGCGCCTTCGATGATGTAAGGAAGCCTGATGTAGTTGTTTGTAGCACCGACGAATTTCATGATCTCGATCTCGGAAGCCCTGGAATAAACGGAGATCCTTACCATGTTCGAGATAATAAACATGGAGATGATGAGGAGAACAGCAAACGAAGCAACAGTTGCAATGTTTACGATATCGCTGGCCTTCGTGAGGAACTCCATGACTTTGCTTTCCTGCTGGACCTTGTTTACGCCTTCATATGTTTCGAACTCTGCGCAGACATCGTTAGCCAGCGAAGGATCAGAGATCCTGACTGAGAAAGTGAAAGGCAGATACATGTTGTAATCGAAATCATCAAGGATGGAAGATGAATCTCCGAGATTAGACTTGAAGCTGTTGTAGTTCTGTTCAGGTGTTGAAACAGTATATTCAAGGACCGCAGGGTTCGCCTTTATCCTGGCAGCGGTGGTATTGAGTTCTTCCTCTGTGCAGTTGAGCCTCATGTATATCTCGATCGGGGGCTTTTGCTTAAGCTTGCCCATGATGCCGCGTGCATTTACCGAGAACATAAGGAAGATACTCATTATGATGAGCATCAGCGTAATGGTCGTTACGGATGCAATGGTTACCATCGGATGTCTTACGATTCCGCGGATACCTTCACGTACTGAATTGAGAAAAGCTCTTCCGCTCATGAATCTCCGCCCTCCGGGAACATATCTATATCATTGCCCGAATAGAGATCGTTCTTTTTATTCTTCTTTTCGCTCTTCTTTTTGCGCTTTTCTTCCTTGGACTGCTTTTTCTCCTTTGCGGAAGTATCTTCCGGCTTATCAAAAGAAGGAGCAGCAACCATATCGGGATCGGTTACGGGTGCGGGTGCAACAGCGGGCTTATCTGATTCCACGCCGAAAGCAAGAGTGCCGCTTTCATTTGCTGCTGTAAGAGTCTCGGGAGAGATGTTGAGCTCTATTATCTCGGGGCCTGCTTCCTGAACTGCGGGTTCAGCGGCAGGCTTGTTATCTTTAACGGGTTCTTCATCTGTGATCTCAATGATATCCTCGACAGGAAGATCCTCAGGCATGGTTTCCGCAGGAAGTTCGTTTACCTGGGCGGGCTTGTTGCCAAAGAGCTTCTCGTGCTTGGTCAGGTCATCGTTAAACATGAGAGGTGTCTGGACTTTTGTCTGATCGGGATTGAATTCGGGATCGTCGTAATTATCACCATATGCACCGTCTTCGTCATCACCGTAAGTAACGAGATCGCTCGAACCGGAATAAAGTGAAGTGCGGGACGTTTTATCCACGAGTTTCTTCGGATCGGAAGAAAGTGATTCGCTGTATCCGCTCTCCTTCTCGTCTCTTGCGATCTTGCCGTTCTCGATCTCGATAACGCGCTTCTTCATCCTGTCGACCATTGTCTTGTCGTGGGTGCAGATGATGACTGTCGTCTTGTTACCGCTCGTTCCGTTCCTGTTGATTTCGAGGAGCATTGCCATAATGGCTTCGCTCGTCTCAGGATCAAGGTTTCCGGTAGGCTCGTCAGCAACGATAAGGCTGGGGTTGTTAACAAGAGCTCTTGCGATGGCAACACGCTGCTGCTCACCGCCGGAAAGCTCCTGCGGATAAGCATTTGCCTTTTCCCTTAATCCGACTACGGAAAGGCAGAACATGACGGTGTTATCAAGGCTCTTTTTGGGAACGCCGATGATCTCGCCTGCAAATGCGACATTCTCGGCAACTGTCTTACTGTCGATAAGTCTGAAATCCTGATAGATCATGCCGATCTTGCGGCGGAGTACGGGAATAAGCGCACGGGACATGTGCGAAATATCGAAATTATCTATCGTTACCTTGCCGGAAGTCGGCTTCTCTTCGCAGGTTATGCACTTGAGAAGTGTTGATTTTCCGGATCCTGATTTACCGATAATGAAGACAAATTCACCGTCTTCTATCGTAAAACTTACTCCCCTGAGAGCATCGACCCCCGATTTGTAGGTCTTCTCTACGTTTATAAAATCTATCACTTGCGATGTATTACCTTATCTTGTTGTCGTTTGTATCGTTGAGATAATCAACGTACGTTCTGACCATCGTGGCCATCTTGAAAAGGACTGCGTCATCGAACTTGCGCAGATCAAGACCAGTCTTTGTCTTGACCTTCTCGAGTCTGTACACGAGCGTGTTCCTGTGTACGAAAAGCTCTCTTGAAGTTTCGCTGCCGTTCAAGTCATTAGCAAAGAAAGTATCGATAGTCGTTCTTGTTTCCTCATCAAGCTGTCTGAAAGCATCGTTCGGGAATACTTCCCTGATGAACATCTCACAGAGAGGCTTGGGGAGCTGATATATAAGACGGCCTAAGCCGAGCTTGTCATATCTTGAAATGTCAGCATCTCCGTCGAAGATCTTGCTGACCTTGAGTGCAGTCATGGCATCAGAATAAGACTTGCTGATATCCATGAATGAACCTACTACGGAACCAACCGCAACCTTTGCGTTGCAGCCTTCGGAATTAAGTCCTGCAAGGATGGATGCGCCGGTCTCATCGATGAAAGCATCTGCGCTTTCCGGATCTCTCAGTGCTTCGGAAGCATCAACGATAACAATGGAAGTCGTATCATCCATGGAGATGACCGTTGCTATTTCGGAATCACTGTAAAGGTTCTGAAGGATCTCGAATGCTTCAGCACTCTGCTCTGCAGAAGTACGGACGACCAGTACGAGTCTGGGATCCTTGCAGTCGATCTTGTAACTTCTTGCGATCATCGGGATCTCATTACGGATCTCGTTATCAAGCAAAACGTTTCGGATAAAGATAGCCTTCTCCGCATCAGTGCCCTTCTCCTTTACCAGGGTCTTGAGCCACTCAGCGATGAGCTGAAGATTGATCTTCGCATCCTGATCTGTGTTTTCGATATAGATGATGTATTTGAGCTGCTCGCCGATAAAGACCTTGAGATAAGTACGGTCTGCCGTTGAAGCGAACAGATTGTCAGATGACATTACGGCTCTGAAAGAAGGATCTGTCTGGTCTTCACTGCCCTCGTCAGTAGCTGCGAGGATCCTTCCTGTTGTATCCATAACTCCGCAACCGGAGGGGATTATCGTTTTAACCTGCCGCATGCACTTCTTGATTTCTTCCATTTTTACACCTCAGCCGAAATTCTCGCAGAATATCCGATTAAACGCTATTGTACATAGTAATATTTTTCTTTAAAAAGTGCAAACAATAAAAAACGGGCGTTCCGGAGAACGCCCGTGATAATTCTTTGGTAAGACCCGAATTATGAGATGATGCTCTGCTCAGTATCCTTATCGAAGATGTGGATACGGTTTGCATCAACTGCGAGGTCGACAACCTGACCAACTGCTGACTGGGAAGTTGTAGGGTCAACGCGGCATGTGAGAGGCAGTGAGCCGTTAACTGTAACGTAGAGGTATGTTTCAGCACCGAGCATTTCGACGACGTCGACGTCTGCTGTGAAAGCTGACTCAGGGTGATCTGTAACGTATGTGATATCGTCTGTGAGAGCCTCAGGTCTGACACCGAAGATGACTTCCTGGCCGTCACGCTCGATAACTTCTTCAACTGCATATCTCTCAGGGAGCTTGATCGTAACGTTCTCGAAGGAGATGAATACGTCAGAACCCTCAACGTTGATAACAGCATTGATGAAGTTCATAGGAGGCATTCCGATGAATCCTGCAACGAATGTGTTAACCGGGTTATCATAGAGCTCCGTAGGAGAGTCAACCTGCTGGATGAAACCGTCCTTCATAACGACGATTCTCGTACCCATGGTCATAGCCTCTGTCTGGTCGTGTGTAACGTAAACGAATGTTGTCTTAAGTCTGTGGTGGAGCTTTGTGATCTCGACACGCATCTGTACACGGAGCTTAGCGTCGAGGTTTGAGAGAGGCTCGTCCATGAGGAAGACCTTAGGGTCACGAACGATAGCACGTCCGAGAGCAACTCTCTGTCTCTGACCACCGGAGAGAGCCTTAGGCTTTCTGTCGAGGAGATGCTCGATCTCAAGGATCTTAGCTGCTTCTGTAACACGGCGGTTGATCTCTTCCTTGCTCATTCTTCTGAGTTTGAGAGCGAATGCCATGTTGTCACGTACTGACATGTGAGGATACAGAGCGTAGTTCTGGAAAACCATTGCGATGTCTCTGTCCTTAGGGAGTACGTCGTTGACGCAACGGTCATCGATGTAGATCTCACCTTCTGAAATGTCTTCGAGTCCAGCGAGCATACGGAGCGTTGTAGACTTACCGCAGCCTGAAGGGCCAACGAGGATGACGAATTCCTTATCGGCTACGTCAAGGTTGAAATCAGAAACTGCGACGACGCCGCCGTCATATTTCTTGTAAACATGCTGGAAAGATAAACTTGCCATAACTCATACCTCCAAAATGCCCGCTTTGGCGGGTCTTATCTTAATGAGAATAGTAACAAAGCCTGTTTTTCATTACTATATGACACTTTCTCCAAAAAAAAATTGGCTCTTTTGGCTTTATTTTTTGAGTTGATTGTTAATTTGTTCAAAACGAGTTGACAGTTTTGTGAGCATTATCCAAAATTCCTTCACAATTTGTGGAAATGAGCCTTTATAAAGCACTTCAGGGAGTTGTGCGAATTGTCACAGATACCCTTTTGATCGTAAAAAATAGTTTTACATTCGTATTACATACTATATATGTATCTATATTCCCTTTATATAACATCATATTATTATTTTGCAGGCGGAAGTATTGACTTTTGTATTTTTATGCATTATATTGCATAAACTATTATGGTTAGGATGGGTGGATATTATGGATTCATCAAAGAAGATAAAGGTAAGTATTATAGGTTCCACAGGCTATGTTGGCGCCGAGCTAGTCAGGGGCTTTTCAGCTCACCCTGTATTTGAGCTGGTGCACCTTATCGGCAGGAGCTTCGCAGGACAGAAGTTCTCTGACGTATATCCTGAATTCAGGAGCGTATGTGATCTGGTGATCGAAGATCTTTCACCCGAGGAGGTCGGCAAGGACAGCGATCTTGTCATCACCGCCCTTCCTCACGGCGTATCTTCCCAGACTGTTCCCGTTCTTCTTGAGACAGGCTGCAAGGTAATCGACCACAGCGGCGACTTCAGATATAAGGATCTCGCTACTTACGAGAAATCCTACAAACTCGACCATCCGCATCCGGAACTTCTCGCAGATGCTGTTTACGGACTTCCCGAGTTCTACAGGAATGACCTTAAGAACGCTAAGCTTACAGCTAATCCGGGATGCTATCCGACATGCTCGCTCATCGCTCTCGCACCTTTCCTCAAGAACCATCTCATCGAAGAGGATTCGATCATCATCGATGCGGTTTCAGGCGTCAGCGGAGCAGGCAGAAAGGCTGATCTCGCATATGCTTTCTGTGAACTCGACGAAGGTTTCAAGCCTTACGGCGCAGTAGGTCACAGACATACGACAGAGATCGCGGAGCAGTGTTCTTTCCTCGCAGGCAAGAATTCAGGCGACATCAAGGTCACCTTCACACCTCACCTTGCTCCTTTCAAGCGCGGAATGCTCGCTACCATTTACTGCAAGCCTTCAAAGAGCCTCGAAGATGTAACATCCGCGAAGATCAATGATATCTATAATGAATTCTATAAAGAAGAAACATTCGTAAGAGTTCTTCCCCAGGGCGTTCTTCCGGACGTCAAGGCAGTCTCGCAATCAAACTACATCGACGTAAACGGTGTATATGATGCTGAGACAGGGCTGATCAAGCTCTTCTCCGCACAGGACAACCTTGGCAAGGGCGCTGCTCTTCAGGCTATCCAGGCTGCAAACGCAATGTTCGGTCTGGATGAAGCTACAGGACTCAAGACGATAATCAGGGGGGTATAACATGGCCGGTCAGAAAGACAGTCCCGTCATCACGGGCGACATGCAGAACAACGTTGACAGGGCTTCGATCCTTATCGAGGCACTTCCTTACATCAGGAAGATGCGCGGCCAGACTTTCGTCATCAAGTACGGCGGAAACGCAATGGTCAACGACGAGCTTAAGCAGTCCGTCATGGATGACATCACTCTCCTCAAGCTCATCGGAATCAATCCCGTCATCGTTCACGGCGGCGGCCCCGACATTTCCGGCATGCTTAACAAGGTCGGCAAGGAGTCCCATTTCGTTAACGGCCTCAGGTACACCGACGAGGAGACCATGGGTTATGCCCAGATGGTGCTCATCGGCAAGACCAACAAGGAGATCGTTTCGGTACTCTGCGGCAAGGGCGCAAAGGCTGTAGGCATCAGCGGCATCGACGGCAACCTCATCGAGGCTGAGAAGATGACCGAGGATTCCGAGGGCAACCCCATCGACATCGGTTACGTAGGAAAGATCACCAAGATCAACACAAAAGTCATCTCCATGCTCGCAAATGACGAGTATATCCCTGTCATCGCCCCTATCGGCGTCGGCAAGGACGGCGAGAGCTACAACATCAACGCTGATACTGTTGCTTCCGAAGTTGCAGTAGCACTCGGAGCTTCAAAGCTCATTATGCTGACAGACGTCGGCGGAGTTCTCGAAAAGAACGAAGAAGGCAAAGATCATATAATCCCCGTTTTGGATGAGCAGGACATCAAGGACTGCATCGAACGCGGGATCATCAGCGGAGGAATGATACCCAAGATCGAAGGATGCCTGGGTACGGTTCTCCGAGGCGTCGGCCGCGCACACATAATAGACGGAAGGATACCGCATTCGATTATCCTTGAAACATTTACCAAGAACGGCATCGGCACCATGATCATAAAGGAGAAAGACAAGAATTATGAGTATAGAAAATGATCTCCATCTTATAAGCGATTACGATAAAAACTACTGTCTGCAGGTCTTCGCACCCCTCCCTGTTGCTTTCACAAAAGGAAAGGGCAGCTATCTTTTTGACACCGACGGAAACAAGTACCTGGACATGATCGGCGGCATCGCGGTCAATTCTCTGGGACATGCAAATCCCAAGCTCGTCGGCGCTATCTCAAAGCAGGCAAGGAATCTCATCCACTGCAGCAACTACTACTACATCCCGCAGAGAAGCGAACTTGCTTACAGACTCTGCAGGGCAAGCTTTGCCGACAAGGCATTCTTCTGTAATTCCGGAGCTGAGGCAAACGAAGCTGCGATCAAGATCGCCCGCGGTTATTTCAGCCATCAGGATATTGACAAGTACGAGATCATCACAGCCGAGATGAGCTTCCACGGAAGGACTTACGGCACGATGACAGCAACAGGCCAGGAGAAGTTCTCAAAGCCTTTCGCACCCGTAGTTCCCGGATTCAAGTATGTTCCCTTCAATGACATTGACGCTATTAAATTAGCTATAGGACCTAAGACCGCAGCCATCATGCTCGAGCTCATTCAGGGCGAGAGCGGCGTTAATCCCGCTGACGTCGAGTACATCAAGGCTATAAGGAACCTCTGCACCGAAAAGGGCATTCTCCTCATTTTCGATGAAGTGCAGACAGGTATCGGCAGGACCGGTAAGATGTTCTGCTATCAGAACTACGGTGTAACACCTGATATCATGACGCTCGCAAAGGGTTTGGGCGGCGGTGTTCCGATCGGCGCAATGCTCTGCACCGATGAGGTAGCCAAGGGTTTCAAGCCCGGCGATCACGGTTCGACATTCGGCGGCAATCCCCTGGCTTGCGCAGCCGGTATCGCGGTAATGGAATACTTCGGAGAAGCAAACATTCTCGACAACGTAAACCTCGTAAGCGCAGTCCTTTTCGAGAAGCTGAACAAGCTCAAGTCAAAGTACAGCTGCATCACCAACGTAAGAGGACAGGGCCTCCTGATCGGCATCCAGTTCGACGAAACGGTAATAGCATCAGGCCTGAGAGAAGAACTCTTCAGAGCAGGATTCCTGGTAAGTGCTATCGGCAGATCAGTTATCAGGATCGCTCCTCCGCTCATCATTACTAAGTCGCAGGCGATCCAGTTCGTTAAGGCATTGGACGGACTTCTCGCAACGAGAAACGGCGCAAGACCGAATCCGTTCTTCAAGGCCTTCAATAACCTCGGACGCAAAGATATGCCCGCAGCAAAGCCGGTCGCGGAAGCAAAGCCTGAAGAACCCAAGCCCGCTTCCCTTCCCGCACCCGAAGAAGACGACGAACTGTAAAAAAGCATTAAGGAGTATGGAATTATGAAACACTATATAGATTTTCACGAAGACGTTGGCATTGAGGAGCTCGATTACCTCCTTAACATCGCTGCCGACATGAAGGATAAGACAAAGAAGGGCATCAAGCATCACTATCTTGATGGCAAGACGCTCGGCATGATCTTCACAAAGTCCTCAACAAGGACCAGGGTCTCTTTCGAGGTCGGTATGTACCAGCTCGGCGGTATGGCTCTTTTCCTTTCAAATAACGACATCCAGATCGGCAGGGGCGAGACCATATACGATACAGCCCACGTTCTTTCCGGCATGCTCGACGGAATCATGATCAGGACATTCAAGCACCAGGATGTAGTAGATCTTGCTAAGTTCGGTTCCATCCCGGTAATCAACGGTCTTACAGACGACCAGCATCCCACGCAGATGCTCGCCGACCTCCTCACCATCAAAGAGCACAAGGGCGGCCTCAAGGGTCTCAAGCTCGCTTATGTAGGTGACGGAAACAATGTCGCTAATTCCCTCCTCCAGGCTTGCGCAAAGGCAGGAATGGACGTAGCCATCGGTTCGCCCGCTGACTACACATGCCCTGAAAAGTACGTTAAGCAGGCCGAAGAAGACGCAAAGATCACAGGATCCAAGATCCTCATGACAACCGATCCTTTCGAAGCTGCAGCTGATGCTGACGTCATCTATACAGACACCTGGACATCAATGGGTCAGGAAGCTGAGAAAGCTAAGAGAGTTGAGATCTTCAAGGATTATCAGGTCAACTCCAAGCTCATGGGCGTAGCTCACAAGGACGCGATCTTCCTCCACTGCCTGCCCGCTTACAGGGGTTACGAGGTTACAGAGGACGTCATCGACGGACCTCAGAGCGTTGTTTTCGACGAAGCAGAAAACAGGCTCCACGCTCACAAGGCAATCCTTGTAAACTGCTATCTCAACAGCTGAAAAGAAGGTACAACACGCATAAGATGAACGGCGATCTTGTCACAAGGACCGCAACTTCCCATGATGCGGCTGCCATCAGGCAGCTGCTGCGGACAGCTATGCTTACATACTGCGCAGAATCCGAGATATCGACTGCAATGCTCGAAGCGATGACCGAATCGCTCGAATCTGTAGAAGAGCGCATCAGGAATAACAACTGCATAGCGGTATTTGACGGCGACGAAGCCATCGGAACGATCACGACAGGAATTACAAACGTGCCTGTCAGATACAGTTTCTCTACCAAGACAGAAAACTTTTTAAGCGGGTTTTCACAGGCCGCGTATGTGTCACGTTTCGCCGTTATTCAGGGCAAGAGACGCGTCGGCCTCGGCGTGAGCCTCATTACCGCAAGCGAGGAGTATTCCAGGAGCAGCGGATGCGAGGTAATGCTCCTTCACTGCTCAACCGTAAACAAGAAAATGACCGCGTTCTACAATGCACGCGGCTTTGAACTTATCGATGTGGAAAATTCGAGAGGTTATCCGAGAGGACTCTTCGCAAAAGTTCTGTAACGTCAGACGGTTTCCGACAGATACAGACTGCAGCCTGAAAGCGCAGGAACATCCTTAACCTGCTCCATTGCCGCCGCAGCATCTCCCCTGCTCTCAAACAATGCAAATACGGCACTTCCCGAACCGGTCATGCAGCAATATTCTGCACCGGCATTGGTAAATGCCGTCTTGATCACGTCGATCTCAGGAACAAGTTTGATCGCGGGTGCCTCGAGATCATTTAAGAGAAGCTCACGCTTCGCAAGAAGTTTTTCAAGCATGTCTGAAGTGTTCCTGTGATGGGTATTGATGCTGTCGATGTAATCGGAATAAGCCTTTTCGTCGAAAGGCTTTCCCTCTTCACGGTCAGTAAGCGCAAAGCATTCGGGAGTAGAAACTCCGGCTTTCGGTTTGCCGATCAGGACCCCGAGGCCCGCAAGGCTCTCTATGGGCTTTATGACTTCTCCGACCCTCTCACAGAGGCATGTACCGCCGTAAAGGAAGAACGGTACGTCAGCGCCTACGTTAACCGCAATGCGCAGGAGTTCATCCTCCGAGAACGGCTGGCCGAAATGTTCCTGTAGTACGACAAGAACCGCAGCGGCATCAGAGCTTCCACCGCCCATTCCTGACTCGGAAGGGATATTCTTGATCAGATCTATCTCAGTATATGGAGCAGTGAAGCTCTCATCTTTGAGCTTCTTATAATTGGAATAAAAACGGTCACAGGCCTTCTTGCAGAGGTTCTTTTCAGGATCGATGTCACTCCTGCCGAAGCAGTTGATCTTGAATCCGTGACGTGAAGAATCAAGCGTGATGGTAAGCTTGTCCGCACAGTCGATCTCCTGCATCACCGTATAAAGTCTGTGATACCCGTTAGGTAATGTGCCGTTGACCCTCAAAAAGAGGTTTATCTTGGCATTAGCTGTTATCTCATACGAATCCGTCGGCATTTTCCGGCTCTCCGTTCATTCATAATTAACCCTAATAATATTATACGCCCTCAAAAATAAAAGTGCCGCAGGTTATGTTCCTGCGACACTTAATTGATGCAAAGCTGTTTCTTAAGCAAGTGGATCAGACAGCGACATCTGCTGCCTTCTCAGGCATGATACCTACGCGGACTGTTCTTGTGAGAACATCGATGTAGCTGAAAGAAACTACAGACTGCTTGCCTGCCTCGTTCTCGCACAGAAGTGTGAAAACATTCGGATAGCAGTGCTCAACAGTGCCGATGTAGGTGATTATCCTTTTGCGTCCGCCATTTGTCTTGCAGACGATCCTTTTACCGATGAGATCCTGGAACTTGCTTCTGCACTTCTCGAGATCTGAACTGATAATCATTTGGTCACCCTCCGCTCGGAGATTATGTCAGAATAATCAGATAACTTTATAAAAAATGAATGATTATTGAAACACAGGACAATTCTAACCTTTGCTTGATTTTTTGTCAATAAAAAACCACAAGATTTAGTGCATAAATATGTAATATCAACAAAATATAGTGTTTATTGCGCGCAAATTCCGTTTTACAAAGGTATTCACATGCCTTCGCCGTTGAAAACGCCATTTATTTTATTTAAAATCGTGGCGTGATGAAAAGACCGAATCCTACATTTCTGCAAAAAGCACCGAAAATCCACTCGTCGCGCCGCAGGCGGACGCTTGTTATCGTGCTCATAACACTCGGCATCACAATGATCTTAATGTTCTTCCGCAAAGTCTCCTATGACGGCCAGACATATGCGGAAATGTTCCCAGACCTTGTCGGTGCTGCGAAAAGGGAGACCACCACATATTCCGAATACAGACGTCCGGTCCACACCACCACCGAATCGACAACGACCGAGACCACGACTGAAGCTACGACGGTCCTCGCTCCTTCCTTCGCTCCCACGACGGCAAGCGAGACGGAAGCTACCACCACAAAGCAGCAGAACAACTCTCCGGACCCTATCATCGAGAACCCCAGCTATACGTTTAAGAAGGCTTCATGGCACCAGACTGCCACTTACCAGAAGAGAGCAGTCCTGCTCGATAACCTTAGGGAAAAAGTCAGGGCGGTCGACAGAGAGCAGACATACATGCGTATCTGCTTTGAGTTCATTTCGCTCAAGAACGGTGACCGCATCGGCTACAGGAACCTCGAGCCCGTCCTCCCTTCCGGCGCTTATGCCATCCCGATCGAACTTGCATGGTACGAACAGTACGCACAGGGCAAGCAGGAACTTGCGGGTGTTTCGACTTACAACAAGGAATCAAAGGGTGCCTACTCCGCATCTTACATAGGCCATACATACAGATACGGCAAGCAGTTCTTCCACCGCAACTCGCTCAACTACGCGATCACGAAGAATGACAGCATAGCTTTGAATTTCATCATCCAGTCGATGGACGGAATGGACAAGGTCATTCCCGAGATAGACAAGATCAGCGGATATATCGGCTTTGACGATAAGATCCTGTATACCGACTACAGAGGCAGACGTTACAATTCCGGAAGCAGGACATCATGCTACGACATGACAAACTACCTCAAGTTCCTGTACAACGGATATATCAACTCGCCAGACGTTTACCAGCGCATGATCAACGACATGTACTACAACGAGATGGTCTCGCCTTTCAAGGGTTCGTTCGCTCAGGACACTCCGATCCTCCACGTTCAGGGAAGGAACATCAGCATGGGCACTTACATGGACTGCGCGATAATCGACTGCGAGGAACCGATCGGCCTCGTCGTATATGTTGAATCCGCTTATGAGGAAAACGCATATACCGTCATGCAGCAGATAGCAAGGTACACTGCCGAGTTCGTAAGAGCCTGCTACAGCTGATGTTTCAGATTGTCCTCTTAACTATTTATATGTTTTAGGGCACGCTGATTTTTTATGTTATAATTCATACGGTCGTCCCGTCCGGTCTGTTGCCGGTCAGGGTCCCGTGCGACACTGTGCCGTGAACCCTGTCAGGTCCGGAAGGAAGCAGCAGTAAGCGGATTTCAGCGTGCGCCGCGGGGAAGCCTTGCCGGCGGCAGTTCGGGCGGGACGAATTCTATTTTGTGTTAAATTTCGCGCAAGGGGCTTAGCTTATGGAAGAACATGTGGTGCTCTACAGGCAATTCAGACCGCTTACCTTTGATGACGTCATCGGACAGAAAGCTTCCGTCGGTGCACTCCGCCAGGCGGTGATCAGCGGCAGACTCGCTCACGCATATCTTTTCTGCGGACAGCACGGTACAGGTAAGACCACTATTGCCAAGATCTTTTCGAGAGCAGTCAACTGCGAGCATCCGGTAAACGGCAATCCTTGCAACGAATGCCCCACCTGCAAAGGTATCCTGGACGGTTCCATTCTTGACGTAGTCGAGATGGACGCAGCTTCCAACAACGGTGTCGACGACATCAGACCGATCCTGCGCGAAGTCAATTTCACGCCTACCAGGACAAAATTCAAAGTCTATATCATCGACGAGGTCCACATGCTCTCGAAGGGCGCGTTCAATGCCCTCCTCAAGACCATCGAGGAACCTCCGGCACATGTTATATTCCTTTTCGCTACCACAGAGGTCGAGAAGATCCCTGCAACGATCATCTCAAGATGCCAGCGCTATGAATTCAGGCGCATTCCGGCAAACGATATCGTAAAGCGCTTAAGGGACGTTTCTGACAAGACCGGAATCAAGATCGAGGACGACGCGCTCAAGCTCATCGCATCGCGTTCGGACGGAGCTCTCCGTGACGCTCTTTCTCTGCTCGACCAGATCTCGCATGTTTCTGCCGATAAAGAAGCGGTCATCACGCCCGCCCAGGTCGAACAGATAACCGGTACCGTTGACAGCACTTTCCTCTTCAAGATGGCAAACTGCCTTATCGACGGACATTTCGGCGAGCTTGTCGAGCTGTGCAGCGCGCTCCGCGACTCGGGCAAGAACCAGACTGTTTTCACGCTTGATCTCGCAGCTTATTTCAGGGACCTTCTCATTATCAGGGTCCACGCTGATCCGCTCATATATCTGCCCTACCCGACAGAGACGATAAAGGATATGTACCAGACGGCTAACAAGGTCAGCGCAGATACTCTCGCCGGCTTCATCAGCTATTTATCAAAAGAATATCCCGAACTCAGACGTTCTCCCGACATCCCGACGAGCTTTGAGATAATGCTCATGAGACTGTGCGGAAGAAAGGCTAATCTCCCCGTCACACCCATTAAGATGCCGGAGAGCCTCGGAAATGCTTCTTCCTCCGTAAAGGAAAAGCCCGCTGAGCAGCCTAAGGAAGAACCCAAGGAAGAGAAGAAAGAAGAGACCAAATCTTCTTCCGAGCCTGAAAAGAAGGCCGAAGAACCTGAGAAGAAGCCTGAAAAGCCCGTGATCAAGGCACCCTGGACTCAGCCTTCTTCACCGATAAAGGCACCTGTCGTCACCGAAAAGGACGAAGAGAAAAAGGAAGAGCCTGAAAAAGAGCCCGAGAAGAAAGAAGAAAAAGACGAGAAGAAGGAAGAGACAACTTCTTCCTCCCCTGCCCTTGAGCTCTCATTCTTCAAGAAGTACAGTGCTTCCTCCGAGGAAAAAGAAGACAAGGAGAAAGAGCCTGAAAAGAAGGACATCACTCCTGTTTCTTTCACTTCGTTCATGGGCCTTGCCCAGGACGAGTCCGCTGAGAAGAAAGAAGAAGAGAAAAAGGATGAGACTCCCTCTAAGCCTGAGCCAACTTCCAACACCGGTATATTTGCAAGCCTTGCGGATTCATTCTTAGACGATCTGACGAAGAAGTCCGTGGAGCCTGAGAAGAAAAAGGCTGCGGAGAAGTCTGCGCCTTCTCACACTTCACAGCTTGCCGAGCAGGTATCTCAGAGCGGCATCATCGTTGACGGACGTCCGCGCGATCATGTACAGCAGGTACGTCAGCCTTCGATCACGACTGACGATGCCGACATCGCAGTTAAGTGGAAGTCAATGGTTTCAAGCATCGGGTCAGAATATTCAAACATCGGCTCAATACTCGACAAGTCTTCACTTAAGAGGCTTGGCGACTCTGTATATATCGTTTTCGAGAATACCGATCAGCGTCTCATGAGCAACCTCAAGGGCGTTGCGGCATTCAGATCCGTTTCATCCAACATCAAGGATGAACTCGGAGCTGCCCACCTTTACCTCTGCACCAACAGCCAGTACCAGAAGGTACTTCAGACTGCAGCAGAGAAGGAAAGCGAGCAGAAAATGGAAGAACTCAAGAACCTTGCAGAAAGCAAGGGCATCAACACCGACATACATTTCGGAGAATAATAAGAATCTAATTTAGGAGGACATTAATATGGCAAAGGGCGGATTCCGCGGAATGGGTATGGGAGGCAACATGAACAACATGCTTGCCCAGGCTCAGAAGATGCAGAGACAGATCGAGATGGCTCAGGCTGAGATCATGGAAATGCGTTTTACAGGTACAGCAGGCGGCGAACTCGTTAAGGTCACAGTTACCGGTAAGCATCAACTCGAGAGCGTTGAGATCAAGAAGGAAGTTGTTGATCCCGATGATATCGAAGGTCTCCAGGATCTCATCATCGCAGCTGCTAACCAGGCTCTTGAGCAGATCGACAAGACCAACCAGGAGAAGATCGGCGCTATCACAGGCGGCCTCAAGATGCCTTTCTAAAAGAGGTTTCCTAAGTGGCAAGATACTCGCCTTCAATCCAGAACCTTATATCAAGTCTGTCCAAGCTCCCCGGTATAGGCGGCAAATCGGCGCAGAACATTGCTTTTCACATCCTTTCAATGGATGACGCTGAAGCAAAGGAACTCACCGATGCGATAAACACGGCTAGGACCTCTACCAAGAGGTGCTCATGCTGCCAGAATTTCACTGACAGGGATCCGTGCCCCATATGTTCCGATCCCCAGCGCGACAAGACAACGCTTCTCGTTGTGGAGACTCCAAGAGACGTCTCCACTTTTGAGCGTGCCAGGGAATATAACGGCCTTTACCACGTTCTTCATGGTGTCTTTGACCCGATGAAGAACAAGAGCATCTCGGACACGACGATATCTGATCTGTTGAAGCGTCTCGCAGAACACAGCGAGATCACCGAGGTCATCATCGCTACAAACCAGAATGCCGAAGGCAATGCCACGGCACTCTACCTTTCAAGAATATTAGAGCCTTCGGGAATTACCGTTACGAGGCTCGCATCAGGACTGCCCATGGGTTCTGACATTGAATACGCTGACGACCTTACCCTCATGAACGCACTCCGCGGCAGGGTCACACTCGCAGGCGGAAACAAGGACTGATATGAGATTAGATAAATTCCTTAAGCTTTCAAGGGTAATCAAAAGACGCACGGTCGCAAATGACGTCTGTCAGGCAGGCCGTGTCAGCGTCAACGGCCGTCCCGCAAAAGCAGGCACGAAGCTCAAGATCGGTGACATCGTAACCGTTCTTTTCGGCGGCGGAGCCGTAAGTTTCAAGGTCCTTGCACTCCCCGAATCACCCCGCCGTGAAGAGGCTTCCTCCATGTATGAGATCATCGAGGATACCGCCGGCGCGGACGAAGAGTGATACTCGCCTCTCCAATATTACAACTCGTTTAAGTTTTCTCCCTTTTCGTTGTTTTGAATGGCACGTTATGACACACTATCAGTGTTCGGAAAATAACTGCGTTAACGGGAGATTTTTAAGTGCGCAAGTTTAAGCATAAGAAGACACGCGGCTTTTCATTCACCACAGCGATGCTCGCGATCGCTCTGGTAGTTGTCGCCATCCTCTGCATCACCCGTTACTCAAACATCATCAAGCAGAAGGCTCGTCTCCAGGCGGAGAACCAGTCTCTCAACTCACAGTCTGTTCTTCTCTCAGATAAGCTCAGACAGATCAGGGCGCAGGAAGAAATGGGCAAGGACAATGCCTACATTGAGAGCATTGCACGTGCCCAGCTCGATATGGTCTATCCCGGCGAGATCATCTTCAGGGTTACGACCGACAAGAACAAGTAACATCAAGTCCGCAGGACTTGAACATATCTGTAGTTGGATAAACAAGACCGTGTGATTGGAAGCTGTGAATTCCTCTCCGCGGTCTTGGTTTTTCTATACGTTAGTTAATTCAATCGATTTGCTTTATCTGGAATCTGTCGAATCTGATCTTCTCGGTGTACTGTTCCTTGAAGAATAAGGTCTGGCGGAAAGCCGCAAATTCGTGTGTGTTCTTTTTCATCCACATAGGCACGGGAATATCCATCTGACGGCACAGTTCGACCAGGGCGCGCTCCAGTCTGACGGAGTATGCTTCGCCTTCTTTATCAGGGGTTTCGACCTCTTTGATCTCGGTCATTCTGTTGGCTACAAACAGCCTTCCTTCGAGTTTCATGGCATGCCTCAATTTGAATTTAGGTTTGCCACTATTTTGCCTTTTTTGGAACTTAAAGTAAACTGCCCGCGTGGTATCATACGATTGTTCAAAGTAATTGTTCCTTACTTCATAACACCCTCCTTAAGACACTGACATCCCCTCGTCAGTGTCTTTTTTTGTTAGCAATATTTGAAGGATTTCCGACCCGCCTATAAAAAACAGCGATATTCACAAGATTTTTTGTGTTTTTCTTATAATATTGTTGAATTTTTGTACTTTTACATATAAATCTTTTGTAAATAGCCACCCGTCTTATTGATAATGCAAAAAACAAGTTATAAAATGACTTATAGATTATGTCGGTAGCCTGTTTTTTTGAGGTGACCGTACCATCAGGAGGATCGAATTATGAAAAAATGTCCGGATTGCGGAATGGTAATCGCCAATCAGGCTATCAGATGCCCTAAGTGTAAGTATACATTCACTTCTGCAGAGGGTGGCGGTGATACAGAGACCACAGTAACCCCTCAGGCAGCAGCAGTTTCAGCTGCAGCAACAGGCAGATCCGAGAAGGTCGCTGGCATTATGCCTATGGTCGATGTCAATAAGGATAACGTTGATACTCTTTACTCACAGCTCAAGGCAGCTATCGTTAAGAGAAAGACAGAGTTCGATCACTTCATCGATTTCCTCGAGAACCGTACTTCCTGGCTCACAGCACCCGCTGAGGTAAAGGGTCCCCTCGCTTGCGAGAAGGGTCTCCTCATCAGGAGCGTTGCTGTTGCTAAGCAGCTTCTCAGAATCAAGGATACTATCATGCCTCAGCTCGACGAAGAGTCCGCTATCATCATTGCACTCTTCCACGAAGTAGGTAAGGTTGGTATCGAAGGAAAGCCTCTCTTCATCCAGGAAGAGTCCAGCTCTCTCGGCAGCACATCTGCTCTGGGTCTTTCTTTCTCAAGCAGACTGTCTACTTCAACATCAAGCTCAGGCCCTGCTTATTCCATCAACAATAAGCTCGTTCACATGAACGTCGGCGTAAGATCCCTCTTCCTCGTTTCGCAGTACATGCTGCTCTCCGATGATGAGGCTCAGGCTATCAGCTACGCTTCCGACGTTGAGCTCCTCGACGGCAAGCTCAGCCCTTATACTCTCCTCCTCTCCACCGCTCTTCAGATGCAGAAGACAATCTATGAGGTTTCGGACACAGTATCCAGCTACAGCTTTACCGTTATCAATCCTTGATAATTTCATATTTACTCCATTTCTTTTCCCTGCCTCTTACTTCAAGAGGCAGGGTTCTTTTTAACTAAGGGGATTTTTTGATGAAATACGACAACGACCGTTTGAGTGCCGCTCTCAAGATGTATCTCGGCACGGAGCCGTTGCCCATGCATATGCCGGGGCACAAGCGCAACACGGATGTTATCTCTGATATATTCAGCCGCGACATCACGGAGATCAGCGGCTTTGACAATCTGCACTCCCCTTCAGGACTGCTAAAGGACCTTGAGGATGCCGCAGCAGCCCTCTGGAAAAAAGAGCATGCATACTGCTCTGTAGGCGGTTCCACTTCAATGATCCTCTCCGCGGTATGTGCCGCTGCGATCTGCAACCCGGACGCCGAAGTCCTTGTCGCAATGAACTGCCACCTGTCCGTCTGGAATGCGCTTGCCATAGCAGGAAGCAAGGTAGTTCCTTTGATGCCTGCCTTTGATCCGGAGCTTCCTTTTGCAGGACAGATCACACCCTCTGAAGTAGAAAACCAGCTTGTCAGGAACCCAAGGATCAAGACGGTCATCATTACGTCTCCCACATACGAAGGCGTGATCTCAGACACGGAGCAGATCTATAAGATCACGAAGCGTTTTGATGCCTGCCTCATCACCGACTGCGCACACGGAGCGCACCTGGGCTTGGACGATGATTTCTTCGGTCCTGATGCTGAAGGCGACATCGTTATCAAGAGCCTTCACAAGACTTTAAACGCGCCGACGCAGACTGCGGTCATGCTTACTGCAAAGGACTGCCCCGTTCCTGAAGGCGTGCTGATGAACTTCATTGATATTTTCGAGACGACATCGCCTTCGTATGTTCTTCTCGGAGGCATTTCAAAATGCATCGCTTCCCTGACAAAAGGCGTAGAGATAATGAGGCCGTGGGAAAGCGGTATCAGATATGCCGAAGACGCGCTGTCCGGACTTAGGAACAACAAGTTCTGGCTGGCACCTGTCAGGGAACGCTCTAAACTCGTAATCCTCGGCGACGGATTAAAGCTCGCCAACAACTTAAGGTGTGATTACAATGTCGAGTGCGAAGCGGCTTTCAGGGCCCATCTGATCGCAATGACGGGCATCGGCGATACCGAAGATTCGATCAAACGATTCTGCGATGCGGTAATAAGGCTCGATGAGCTTCAGGATAACAGCGGATATAATGCTGACAAGTCATATAAGGGCCGTCCGCAGCCCCGCTTCCTCACCACTATCAGGGATGCATACATGCGCGGCATGACCGCTGAGGAAGCGCCTTTGGAAGAAAGCTGCGGCCACATAGCGGGTGAATTCCTTTTCGCTTATCCGCCCGGTGTTCCTCTTCTGATTCCCGGCGAGATGATAACGGATGAGACGATAAAGTTCGCCAAAAATGCAGGTTCTGACCTTTACATGAACGGAAGACGTTCATTTGACGGGAAGATAAAGGTCCTGCCTTGACTGTATCGGCCTTGCAAAGTATAATTTGCTCATTATAAATAAGGGGGAAAGCGATCATGACAAGAATCGTTACCATCGAGACCCGTGACCTTGACAAGTCTGTTAAGGAAGGCGGATGCGGCGAGTGCCAGACTTCTTGCCAGTCAGCTTGCAAGACAAGCTGCGGCGTAGCTAATCAGGCTTGCGAGAAGGCTGAGTAATTAGCAGAAATTTTGAGATTAAGGTCTCATTCTCGGATGAGACCTTTTTTTATGTAAACTCACGGGAGAGTTTTTATGATCCATTGCTATCAGTTTGAAGGCTTAAATATCGTGCTCGACGTTTTCTCGGGCTCTATTCACATGACCGATCCTGTCGCTTTCGACATGATCCAATGGTACGAGACCGAGCCTGCTGAAGCCGTAATGGCAAAGGCAATGGAAGTTCATAAGATCACCCGCGCCGATGCAGAGGAATGCATCGCTGATATAGAAAAGCTTAAGGATGAGGGCAAGCTCTACGTTCCCGATAAGTACGCGCACCTTGCTCGTGATTACAGGAAAAAGAGATTCTCGATCAAGGCTTTATGCCTGCATGTCGCTCACACCTGCAATCTCAACTGCTCCTACTGCTTCGCAAGCCAAGGCAAATACCACGGCGACCGAGCTCTCATGAGCCTTGAGACGGGTAAGAAAGCGATCGACTTCCTTATCGAGAACTCCGGCTACCACAAGAACCTCGACATCGACTTCTTTGGCGGCGAGCCTCTCATGAACTGGGAAGTCTGCAAGGAACTCGTCAAGTACGGACGTGAGCAGGAAAAGCTTCACGGCAAGAATATCCGTTTCACTCTCACAACAAACGGCGTTCTCTTAAATGACGAAGTCACCGAGTTCTGCAACAAGGAAATGCATAACGTCGTCCTCTCTTTGGACGGCCGTAAGGACGTAAACGACAGATTCAGAGTCGATATGGCGGGCAACGGTTCCTATGACAGGATCGTTCCCAACTTCCAAAAGTTCGTCGAAAAGCGCGGCAGCAAGAGCTACTATATGCGCGGCACTTTCACGCACCACAACACTGATTTCGTAAACGACATCAAGCACATGTTAGACTTGGGTTTCACCGAGCTTTCAATGGAGCCTGTCGTTACTGACCCTTCCAGCCCTTCTGCCCTGACCGAAGAGGATCTTCCCGTTCTTTTCGAGCAGTACGAAGAGCTCGCAAGGCTCATGGTAAAGAGGTACAACGAAGGCAAGCCTTTTACCTTCTACCATTACATGCTCGATCTGACGTGCGGACCCTGCATCTACAAGCGTGTGGCAGGCTGCGGTTCGGGTACTGAGTATCTTGCAGTTACCCCCTGGGGCGACCTCTATCCCTGCCACCAGTTCGTAGGCGATCCCAACTACAAGATGGGCGATATCTATACCGGCGTAACGGCTACAGAGACAAGAAACAAGTTCGCTTCATGCAACGCATACAGCAGACCTGAATGCCAGGACTGCTGGGCAAAACTCTACTGCTCCGGCGGATGCGCCGCGAACTCATATCACGCAACAGGAGACATCCAGGGCGTATACGAATACGGCTGCAAGCTCTTCAAGAAGAGGATCGAGTGCGCCATCGGGGTCAAGCTCCTCACTTCAGGAATCGACCAGCCCGGAAAATAAAAAAGAATACAGACAAAGTAATCGTCCCATCCACAAAGACAGCAAGGATGGGACGATTTGTTTTGGAAGTATTATGAAGAAATTTACTTATCAGCCCTGACCGTAGTAAGCGTTCTTACCGTGCTTTCTCAGGTAATGCTTGTCGAGAAGCTCCTGCTGCATGGCGCCGAGCGAAGGATTGATCATCTTCGCGTGGAAAGCCATGAATGCGCACTCCTCAAGGACTACGGAATTATGTACGGCGTCGTTAGCGTCCTTGCCCCATGTGAAAGGTCCGTGGCTGTTTACCAGGACTGCGGGAACCTGGACGGGATCGATGCCTCTCTTGTTGAATGTCTCGATGATGACGTTGCCTGTCTCGAGTTCGTATTCTCCGCCGATCTCTTCGGGTGTCATCTTGCGTGTGCAGGGGATCTCACCGTAGAAGGTGTCACCCTGTGTCGTTCCGTAAGCAGTGATGCCGGTGCCTGCCTGTGCAAAGCTCGTTGCCCATCTGGAGTGGGTATGAACGACGCCGCCGATGCCCTCAAAGGCCTTGTAAAGAGCGATGTGGGTAGGTGTGTCGCTGGATGGCTTATAGTGTCCCTCAACAACTTTTCCGTCGAGGTCTAAGACTACCATGTCTTCAGCTTTCATTCCGTCGTAATCAACGCCGCTCGGCTTGATGACGATAAGACCGGACGCTCTGTCGATCTCGGAAACATTGCCCCATGTGAATGTGACAAGGTCATGCTTCGGCAGTAACAGATTGGCCTGCAATACTTTTTCTTTCAGTTCTTCTAACATTTCTGCGGCTCCTTGATATGTGATATCAGAATTTTACCGCAGCAACGCGCTCAGCGTCGAGCGCCGCGGAGAACTTCTCAATGTAGCGGTCGAATCCATCAACGTCTTCCTGTACGGGAGCAAACGTTGAGCTTCTGGCGTTCTTGAAGACCTTGTTTGCGAGGAATTCCTCAAGCGCGCCTTCCTTGTTTGCACGGTAAGCTGCAAGAAGAGCCATTCCGTATGGTCCGCCCTCGCCTGCCGTCTCCATGACGGTAACGGGTGCTTTGCAGGCAGCTGCCATGTAGCGCTGGCCTACGACGGGTGTCTTGAAAAGACCGCCGTGACCTGTAAGGCTCGTGATCTCAACGCCCTCTTTTGCGAGGATGTCCATGCCGATCTTGAGCGTTGCCATTGTCGAATAAAGCTGTGATCTCAGGAAGTTTGCGAGCGAGAAATCGCTGTCAGGTGTCCTGATGACGAAAGGCCTGCCGCTGTCTAAATGCGTAACGCCCTCGCCTGCCATGTAGTTGACTGTGCAGACGCCGCCGCAGTCAGCTGCGCCTTCCATGGATTTCTGATAAAGCTTTGTATAAAGATCGCCTGTGTCAACGGATCCGCCGAAGAGCTCGATCGTCTGCTTGAGAACACCCACCCATGCGTTCATGTCGTTAGTGCAGTTGTTGCAGTGAACCATTGCAACGGCTTTTCCGCTGGGTGTTGTGACCATGTCGATCTCTTCATAGACCTTGCTCAAAGGCTTATCGAGAACGACCATAGAGAAGATGCTCGTGCCTGCGGAAACGTTGCCTGTGCCTGCTGAAACAGCGTTTGTGGCTGTCATGCCGGTACCTGCATCACCTTCAGCGGGAGCGAAAGGAATTCCTGCGGGAAGCTTGCCTCCGAGGAGAGCTGCGCCTTCAGCAGTGAGTGAACCTGCGTCTTCACCTGCGGGAAGTACCTTGGGAAGAATGTCTCTGATCTTCCAGCCGAGGTTCCTGTCAGCGATGAGGTTGTCGAACTTTGCGATCATGGTCTCATCGTAATCGAGCGTGCTGCTGTCGATCGGGAACATGCCTGAAGCATCTCCGATACCGAGAGCATTTACGCCTGTGAGCTTATAGTGAACATAACCCGCGAGAGTCGTGATGTGGGCGATGCGGGAGATGTGTTCCTCATTGTTCAATATCGCCTGGTAAAGATGAGCGATGCTCCATCTCTGGGGAATATTGAAGTCAAGGAGGCCTGTCAGATCAGATGCAGCCTGAGCCGTCATCGTATTCTGCCATGTACGGAATGGCACAAGGAGATTCCATTCCGTATCAAATGCCAGATACCCGTGCATCATTGCGGAAATACCCATTGCCGCAACGTCAGCAGTATCGGTGTCTGACAGGGCCTTCCTCAGTCCTTCAAAGGCTTCATCAAGGCTGTAAGTCCATACGCCGTCAGTAAAGTCGCTCTTCCAGACGTAGTCGCCTGTAGAACGCGGCGTAAAGTTGTCGTCGATAACGACCGCCTTGATACGTGTGGAGCCGAATTCAATGCCCAGATAGTTACTCATCTTTAATCCTCCGTGCCATTTTTATTTCTTTGCACCAGCTGCCTTACGGCGGAGAACAATGCTCTGGATCAAGAGGAACAGACAGAGCATGAAAGCGACCGTTATGTTGGTCCACCATGCTTCGTCAAGTCCAAGTGAAGAGACGATGTTCTTGATGGTACTGAGGCTCAGAACTCCGAAGAACGTGCCGACGATGTTTCCAACGCCGCCCGTAAGCAGTGTTCCGCCTATGATGGAGGATGCTATGGCGTTCATTTCCGCACCGTCTGCATGTGAGGGAGAACCGGAGCCTACATGCATAAAATACACATAGCCGCCGATGCCTGCAAGTACACTGCAGAGAAGATGCGCAATAAACTTTGTTCTCTTTACGTTGATACCCAGGAGTCTGGCGCTCTGGGCATTACCGCCGACTGCGTAGAAATTTCTTCCGAGCCTGGTCCAGCGGAGGAGGCAGAACAGAAGGATAACTACTACGATGGCAACTACAACACCGATCTCGATATAAGCAGGAATATACATTCCTTTCTTGTTATAAGATCCCATGAAAGGAACCTCGATCCTGGTGCTTCTCATTTGGACGAAAGCTTTGTGTTCAACGTTGAAAGGATTTGCATTGACTATGGTGGTCAATCCCTTTGCAAAGAAGAGTCCTGCGAGGGAAACGATGAACGGCTGGATCTCCAGGTAAGCAACGAGCGTGCCCTGGACCAGACCGAAAGCAAGACCGATAGCTACAGCCAGACACATTGAGGTAATTACGTTTCCGCCATGCTTATCGAGCAATACCGCACAGCTCATGCAGACCAACGCTGTTACCTGACCGACGGAGATGTCGATGCCTCCGGTGATCATGACAAGGCTCATGCCGCATGAAAGAATGATAAGGCTCGCGTTTTCGTTAAGGATATTAAAGAAGTTCTGAGGCTTAAGGAATCCTGATCCCAGGCAGAGGATCGCCATCAGATACATTAATACGAATACAACGATATTAATGAACATGAGCAGATTCGTATCTGAGATGTTACGGATCGATCTTTTAGGAGCTAACCTGTTTTCCATATCAAGCTGCCTCCTTTACAGACTTCTTAGCAGAAGCTTTCTTAGCCTTGTTGATCCTCTCTCTTACTACGGGTGCAGAGAGAACAACGAGGATGATGACTACGACTGCCTTGTATGCAGGAAGAGCGGTCGAATCAACATTGAACTTGTAGAGAGTAGTCGTAAGGAACTGGATGATGTATGCACCCATGATCGAAGCAGCCATGTTGAACTTACCGCCGCCCAGCGAGTTGCCTCCGAGAGCTACGGCGAGGATAGCGTCCATTTCGATATCCTTTGCAACGACCGAGTAGTTGATCGTGGAGATACGGCTGACTTTGATAAGACCAACGACAGCAACGCACAGACCAAGGATCATGTAAGTGATAAGCTTGACGATCGCAGGGTTGATACCGTTAAGTCTTGAAGAATGCGGATTGATGCCTACTGCCTGTGAGTACAGACCGAGGTTTGTGAACTTGAGCACGAGGAAGATCACCACCATGCATGCCGCAGCTATGAACACCGGAGTCGGGATCGGGATACCCGGGATGAATGTTCCGAAGTATGAGAACTCAGGCTCAGCGATGATAGGGAGCTCATTGTTGTTGATCCATGCAGCGATAGAACGGCCTGCAGTGAAAAGAATCAGTGTAGCTACCATCGGCTGTATCTTGAAGAAAGCAACGAGTGCTCCGTTGAATGCGCCGAAGATCATTGCTACTACACAAGCTACGAGGAAAGCAACGATGATGGGTGCCTTCATGTGGTCAGGTCTTGAATCGGTTCCGCAGAGGACTCTGAGAATGACCGATCCGGCAATTGCGATGGCTGCACCGACCGAGATATCCTGTCCGCCGGAAGCTGATGTTACGAGTGTCATTCCGATAGCGAGGATCGCAAGCTCAGAACCGTAGTCGAGGATAGTGATGAGATATCCGGAAAGGACCGGCTGGTTTGCGCTGTTATAGCCGAGCTTGATCACAAAGAACGAAGGATCAGCTATAAGGTTGAAAATGATAAGAGCAAAAAGTGCCGCTATAGGTATGAAAAGCTGTTTGCGCGTCAGTGAACGAAGTCCTGACACAAAAGCATTCTTGTTATTGGTTGCTGGCGTCATGTCTCTTCACCTCCGGCTATGGTTGCCATTACCTTGTTACGTGTGAGATCGTCATCTTTGAGCTCACCTACGACCTTGCGGTCTCTCATGACTATGAGACGTGAGCAGGTTCTGAGCATCTCGTCGATCTCGGAGGAGATGAACGTTACGCTCTTGCCTTCAGCAGCAAGCTTGAGGGCAAGCTTCTGGATCTCTATCTTTGTACCGATGTCTATACCTCTTGTAGGCTCATCGAGGATAAGGAAATCCGGGTTTGTGAGGAGCCAGCGCGCAAGGATTACCTTCTGCTGGTTTCCGCCGGAAAGCTGTCCGATCGGAGTATCCGATGAAGCCGTCTTAACGTCGAGGAGGTTGATGTATTCCTGCGCCATCTGTTCTGCCTTTGCCCTGGAGAACGGTCTGAAGAATCCCTTCATGACCTGGAGCGCAAGGATGATGTTATCTCTTACTGAAAGATCTGCAACGATGCCGTCGTGCTTTCTGTCTTCAGGCAGATAGCCGATTCCGTTCTTCATTGCGTCGATAGGCTTTCTGATCTTTACCTGCTTGCCTTTTATCTTAACCGTACCGCCTAATACTTTGTCGGCACCGAAGATCGCTCTTACGCACTCGCTTCGGCCGGATCCCAGAAGTCCCGTGAATCCGTTGACTTCTCCGCCGTAGATATTGAAATCGAAAGGCTTGATGCCTGCATTGCTGACGAGTCCGTGAGCTTCAAGGACGGGTGTCTTTGAAGTATCAACAGCCTGAACATCGCTGTCGCCCTTGATGTCTGCAACGTCGTCCAAGTCCTTGCCGAGCATCTTTGAAACGAGCTGAACTCTCGGAAGATCCTCGATTACATATTCGCCAACGAGGCAACCGTCTCTTAATACCGTGATCCTGTCGCAGACTTCGTAGACCTGGTCTAAGAAGTGTGTGACGAAGATGATTCCTACACCCTTGGCCTTCAGGTCCCTCATGAGCTTAAACAGCTTTTCGACCTCCTGCTCGTCAAGAGAAGAGGTAGGTTCGTCTAGGATAAGAACTCGGCACTTCATGTCTACCGCACGTGCGATCGCTACCATCTGCTGGACTGCGATCGAGCAGCTGCCGAGCTGCTGCCTGGGTGTTGCGGGGATTTCAAGAGAACTTAATATCTCGCCCGCCTTCTTATTCATGTCGGCCCAATTTGTGATCGCGCCGCTTCTTCCAATAAACATGTTCTCAGCTACCGAGAGGTTCGGGCAGAGGGCTATCTCCTGATAAACCGTTGAAATACCCGCATTCTGGGCGTCCTGAGGTGATCTTATATGTGCTGCATCAAACTCAGCTTCAGGTGCGTCTGATGGATTTGTCCTAATTAATATCGTTCCGCCGTCTTTTACATAAACACCGGTCAGACACTTGATCAAAGTGGATTTTCCTGCGCCGTTCTCACCCATAAGGGCATGAATCTCGCCGCTTCTCAAAGTAAAATCCACATTCTGAAGAGCATTTACTCCAGGGAAATATTTGCAGATACCGCGCAGTTGCAGTACTTCGCTATTCTCCATAATCCCACTCCTTAAGGATTTTTAAAAAGGCACGCGGTGCGGAAGTTCCGTACCGCGTGCCGGTCAATTACAAGTTATCTGTTAACTTAACGGACCTGTCAGATTCCGTACTTGTCAACGTCTTCCTGTGTGATTGTTGTAGCGTCGAAGCCCTTCTCGTCCATGATGATGACCTTCTGCTCAGGAGCCTTACCAGCCTCGAAATCCTTGATGATCTTGTCGATGTAGGAAGCCTGGAAAGGATTGCACTGACCATCATAGTTCCACTTCTTAGCGAGCAGTTCCTTGAGAGCCCAAGAGTTGCAGTCATAACCCATAACGATGACGTCGCCGCCTACGCCGTGAGAGATGTTAGCCTTATCGAGAGCTGCAACAGCACCCTTAGCCATATCGTCGTTCTCAGCATAGATAACGTTGAACTTCTCGCCGGAGTCGATAACAGACTGAACGATCTGCTGTGCCTTCTCTGCGTTCCACTCAGCTGTCTGCTGCTTAACGATCTTCCATCCGTTAGCCTTAGCCTTGTCGTCCATAGCGCCTGAACGGCCCTTCTGAGCTGCTGTACCCATAGCACCCTGGATGTGGATGATCTTGTACTCAGGGAGCTTCTGAGATTCGAGCCAAGCTACAGCGGTTTCGCCTTCTTTTCTCATGTCGGAAACGATGGAAGCCTCATAGAGAGACTGGTCAGCATCGATCGTACGGTCGAAAAGGATAACCTTTACGCCAGCTGCCTTAGCATCCTGCAGAACGGAATCCCATCCTGATGTGTCAGCTGCTGAGAGAAGGAGATAATCAACTTCGTCTGTGATGAACTTCTTAGCTGCAGCGATCTGCTCGTCGTTCTTAAGGCTGTAAGCGAACTGAGCTTCATAGCCGTTCTCTTTTGTGAATGTAGCCTTCATGTCCTTGTCGTTCGCTGTACGATAACCGGACTCGTTAGGATCGTTGTTGATGATACCAACCTTGATGAGCTTGTCACCGGCAGGTGCAGCAGCAGTTGTTGTAGCAGCAGCTGTTGTTGTAGCTGCAGCTGTTGTAGCTGCGGGAGCCTGGTTGCATCCAGCCATAACCATACCAACAGTAGCTGTCAGTAATACCGCAAGAAACTTCTTCATAGTTTTTCCTCACTTTCATAGATGTGTTTCTTGATTTTCGAAGCCTGTCCGGTCACCCGGATCGGGCTTTCTTGCCCACAGTTTGCCCTGACCCCCATGTCCGTTCAATAATGCCGGGGCTCTTTTGACTACATAAACAATACAAATTTTGGGGTGCGTTGAAAAAAGCGTACCAGTTTGAGATAATTAATCAGGATTTGTTGGATTTCTTCCGAAATGCGGGCACGTTTTGTTGAAAATCTTATTCCCGTCCCGGCGGAAAACAGCTCAACCGGTCATGTAAAAATGCCAAAAGCGGTTTTTGCGAGTTACAGATTTTTCCGAAAATATATGTATTTTTCCGAAAAATTCACCTTTGCACCGGCTGTTCGAAAATGTGTTTTTTTATGGATTTTTACAAAATGTACTTGGCGAAAAACAAGGCGAAAGGGGGCTCAAAGCTATGAAATACAAGGTTTTGGCGCAATTTTTGAGAGAAGACCTGATGGTTCATTCCAAAAATCCCTCATATAAGCTCCCGAGTGAACGTGAACTGACCGCCAGGTTCGGCGTAAGCAGGCAGACAGTCCGCCGCGCAATGCTCGACCTCGAGAACGAAGGACTGATAACGAGCAGACGCGGAAGCGGCTATTACAAGGCCAACACGGGTTCTTCTTTTCACTCCCAGATCGCGGTCATTACCACATTCACGGATGAATATATCTTCCCCGGTATCTTAAGAGACATGGAAAACGTCCTAGGAACAAGAGGATACCAGCTAAGGTCTTATGCTACGCTCAACAGGGTTTCGGCAGAACGCGAGATATTGCAGAGCCTTATAAACCATCCCGTCGGCGGCATTCTCGTAGAAGGTTCGAAGACAGCACTTCCAAATCCCAATATGGATCTTTACCAGTCACTTCACAAGATGGGCATCCCAATAGTCTTCTTCCAGGGCAACTACCCGGCGCTTTCATACTTCCCTTCCGTCACCGACGATAACTATGCAGGAGGCTACAGGCTCGCACAATTCCTTCTGGACAAAGGCAGGAAAAACTTCGCGGGAATATTCAAGAGCGATGACCTTCAGGGACCTGAGCGCTACAGCGGCATGATGAACGCAATAAGGGACAGAGGGCTCTCACTCCCCGACCACAGCATCTGCTGGTACGATTCCGCACAGAGGAGCAGGCTCGTCGACGGCAGGGATATTTCGCTCATAGAATCGTTCACCAAAACATATCTGCCGCTTGCTGACGCGGTCATCTGCTACAACGATGAGATCGCGTACCATCTGATCAAATACCTTACAGATAACGGAAAACGCGTACCGCAGGACATCGCGGTCGCGAGCTTTGACAACAGTTATTACAGCAGGATCAGCCCCGTGCCGATCACTTCACTGTGGCACAGGACAAGAAAGATGGGAACTGAAGCTGCGAATGTAATGCTGTCGATCCTTCAGGGAAAGAACCCGCACTCGGCTGTCCTTCCCTGGGAATTGTCAGAACGTCAGAGCACCTGAATCAGTATTTTCTTGAAGCCAAAAGCTCTTCGGTTATGTCTTCGGGCCTGAATGCGGTCTCTTCGACATAGCGGTTCTTTTCGGGAACTTTGCCTTCTTCGATGGTCTTTATGACTGACTCTACAAGAGGTCCCAGGAGAGGATTGCACTCAACTGTAAGAGAGAGCTTTCCTTTCTGGCAATAGACGAGAGCGTTGTATGTCGCATCGAAAGATATGACAGAGACACCGTCTTTTCCGCACTTATATCCGAAGCTTTCGAGCGCCTTTATCGCACCGTATGCCTCGTTGTCATTCTCGCAATAGACGACATCGATCTGTGGCAGGCTGTCGCGGTTGGACAGGTATTCTTTCATTACCTCGTATGTCTTTGCCTCGGTGAAGTCGCCGTCCATCCTTGCTATAACTTTCCACTTGGAATTGGCTTTGACTGCGTCATCGAGCGCAGCGGTCCTTCCGAGCTGAGGGGTAGATCCCTTTGTTCCCTGGATGTGGATTATGTTGACCTGCTCGGCGTTGCTGTATTTCTCCTTCATCCAGTCGGTCGCTTTCCTGCCCTCGGCATAGAAGTCCGAACCGACATGGGCAGTAATAAGACTGTCGTCCTTTACGTTTACCATTCGGTCAACGAGGATCACCGGAATACCCGCGTCCTTTGCTTCCTTGAGGACCGCGTCCCAGCCGTCCTCCGTGATGGGCATGACTACGATGTAATCGACCTTCTGCTGGATGAATCTTCTGATGGCAACGAACTGGTTCTCCTGTTCCTGTCTCGCATCATCGAAAAGAAGCCTGTATCCGTTTGCCTCGGTAAATACGGCTTTCATGGAAGCGGTATCGGCCTGCCTCCAGTCGGACTCCGCGCCGACCTGGCTCATGCCGATCACGATCAGGTCATCCTTTTCGGGAACTTCGGGCTTTGTGCATCCGCAGATTGCGAAAACCGTATATAAAAGCACCATCACAAGTGCCGCTGCTTTATGCTTCATCCGTATTCCTCCTTGAGGCGGGTATCCTGACGGTAACATCTGTGCCCTCGCCTTCAGTACTCTCTATGGAAAGGCCGTATTTCTCGCCGAAAAACAGCTTGAGTCTCTCATCTACCGTGGAAAGGCCGAAGCCGACTCTCTCACGGTTGCTTAAGCCCGCCCTGAGCTCGTTGAGACGGTCTTTGGTCATGCCCGCGCCGGTATCGCTTACGGTTATGACAATGTCATCTCCCTCAGCTTTCCCGGTTACGGTAATAAGTCCCTTGGCGCGCTTGAGCTTAACGCCGTGATAGAGCGCGTTTTCTACAAGAGGCTGGATCGTGAGCTTGGGAAGCCTCGTTCCTTTTATCACGGGATCTATGTCGATCGAATAATCCATGATGTCCTTATAGCGGAACTGCTGGATCTGCAGGTAACTTCTGATCTGCTTCTCCTCATCGTCGAGCGTTACGACGTCCTCGCCGTTCGACAGCGAATGCCTGAAGAAAGAAGAAAGGTCGGTGACCATCTCTTCGGCTTCTTCGGTCTTCCCTGCCTCGATGAGCCATATGATCGTATCCAATGTGTTATACAGAAAATGAGGGTTGATCTGCGCCTGCAGGAGTGCGAGTTCCGCCTGTCTTAAGCTCTCCTGCCTGTCGGTGGATTCCTTCATCAGGTTGCCCATCTTTTCGACCATCTGCTCAACACCTTCGCTGAGCGCGCTGACCTCATACACCTGTGATTCAACAGGTTTTCTTACGGTGAGGTCACCGCCTCCGATCTCCTGAACGCGGCTTGAAAGATTCTCGATAGGCTCGGCGATCGAGCGTGAGATCCTGGCGGAATGGCGGAGCAGAACGGTGAAGAGAACCGTCACACCGAAAACAATAAGTACAAGACCTATCGTGAGCTGGGCGTTCATCCTGTCCTGCAGTGAATTAAGAAGTACCGCCTCGCAGTAAAGATAACGGTACATATACTCTTCTATTAAAGAAGTAAGAACGTAAATATTATTCTTAAGCAATATCTGGCGCTGGTCGTAACTTGCGGTAAACTCGATCTCGCGCATCTGGTCTTCTAAGTTTCCGCACAGATCGATAACACTTGTGATCGCCTGCTTGCTGTCTTTGTTTGACGTGCTCGAAATAAGGTCTTCGGCGATCTTCTTGGCCTGGCCTACTTCTTTCGTCGGAAGGCCTTCAGCTTCCTTGCTTCCGATAACGTAGTAGTACATCTTGAGATCGATGTCTTCCTTGAAGTTCTGGTTAAACTCTGAAGCCGTCGTGAGGTTATGCATGTAATGCTGGTATCTCAGCTGGTAATAGACGATCGTAAGAACTTCTATCAGGAATACCGTGACAGTAAGGATCGCAAGCCCTATAAAGAGCTTCTTCATCTGCGAGGAGATCGTGGTCTCCTTAGCTTTCATCAGTGCTTACCCCCGGACCTGTATTCCCTTGTGGTCATGCCCTGCGTCTTCTTGAAAAGGAAACTGAAATAATGAGGGTCCTTATATCCGACTTCAAGCGCGATCTCGCCGGAATGCTTGTCGGTGGTCCGCAGGAGCTCCTTTGCCAGAGCCATCCTCTTTGAAGTAACGTACTCTACGAATGTCGATTTCATTTCCTGGCTGAATACCGCGGAAAGATAGTTTGCACTGATGTTGACTTCCTTTGCGACTGTGTTGAGCGAAAGGCTGTCATCGGTAAAGTGCGAATCGATGTAATCGACTGCGCGTCCAAGGATATCCCTGTACTGGTTAGCAGAGTTCTGGATCCTGAGCTTTACCGCCTGCATGATGAACTCGCTCATGTATCTTCTCAGATCCTGAAGTTCGACGTTCTGCTGCTCGGTCATGTCCTGGCAGGTAACGCCATCAAGGAGCTTCTCCTGCTTAACGCCCAGAGATGAAACGAACTGGATCGCGGTAAATCTGGTAGAAAGCATTACATAGTGGCAGAAGGCCTGCGATCCGACCGCGCTGCTGATGTCTAAGAGGAACTCGCTGACAACGTTGGGGATCTCTTCCGGTGCGGCAGTCTTCATGATCTCCAAAAGCATATCGGGATTGAACTTGCTTACGTCGAAATTCTCAAGATCCGTGCTGGTGTCCTTAACGCCGGGTTCCTTAACAGTATCAGTCGTAAGGATGTGCGTTTCGGGCTGGATGTAACGGTATGCCCAGAGGCGTGAAACGTCCTCGTAGCACTCGGGGAGCTGTGAAAGACGGCCGGCTGTCATGCCGACTGCAACGTACCAGGGCTTCTGTCCGTCATAGACGCTGTAGCGGTTTGTAATCGCTGCGATACAGCTCTGGATGTAGCTGTCCATCCTGCTCTTTTCGCCCATGATAAGGAGCATGTACGTGGAAAGATTCCAGCGCAGGAGCAGATATTCAGGGTGCTTCATGAAATGACCCAGAAGGTCTTCGCGGACTCTGGCGTCAGTATCAGAATATGTCTCGCCCATAGCCGAGAACAGTGCGATGCAGTAGCTCTGCGCGCGGAGTTCAAGGCCTAATCTGCCGGCATCCTCATAGATCTGCTGTACGGAAAGCTTACCCGCGACGACCTGCTCTATGAAGCTTCTTCTCGCAAACTGCTCGTATTCCTGGGAATCTCTCTGGAACTGTGCCTGATAGTTGCGCTGCTCCTGTTCCTGCTCAATCTTCTCCTTGACTTCGCGGAGAACGTTCATGAGGTTTGCTTTAGTGATGGGCTTGAGCAGATACTGCTCAACGCCGATCTCGATAGCCTGTCTTGCGTATTCGAAATCGTCGTAGCCTGAAATGATGATTATCTTTGTATTAGGAAACTCCTTGAGAACGAGCTTTGAAAGCGAAAGTCCGTCCATGAAGGGCATCTTGATGTCGGTAATGAGAACGTCCGGATGTGTCGTGCCGATAAGGGGAAGCGCCATCTCTCCGTCGGTCGCCTCACCGACGAATTCATAGCCAAGCTGACTCCACGGGACAGTGTCACGCAGGGTGCTTCGTATGGTGCTTTCGTCTTCAACAAGAAATACCCTTGGCATTATCCGTCCTCCTCGAATCTTATTAAATCATAAAATCAGCCTTCGGCAATGTCAAAAGATATTCTTTCTTTATCATGGTACAATCATGAGTGATTGCTTTTAGGGAGGCAAATTAAGATGAGTAAAAGATATAACAGGATCATTGCGGTCCTCATGGTAATGATATTGGCATTCAATTTTGCTGCGTGCTCCGGCGCGAAAAAACTTTCTGAAGATCCTTCAGATGTTGTTTCCAGACTTGAGAAAGCTATTCAGTCCGGCAAAGCAGATGATGTCCTCGCCCTCACGATGGTCGAAAAGGGTTCCACACTTTACAAGGAATATAAGGAAACCATCAACATCGATCTGTACGATGATGAGATGGCAGGCTGCTATAAGGCAGTAGCCGAAAGGGTCAAGATAAAGTTCAGCGAATCCGACGTTGAGACCGGAAACGGCATCGCAAAGGTCAGCGTGACATTCAAAATGCCTGACTATCAAAAAGTATTCGGCGACAATTCTATCGCAAGTGCAAAAGACCTCGTCGAAGCGATCGGCAAAGCTGAGACCATAGACGTAAACCTTACCCTGAGGCTCATCGACACAAAGGACGGCCTTAAGATCAAGAACGTTGAAGACCTTATGGACGTCTTTGATTTCGTCGGCTACGACATCGTTTCCGCAACTGTATGGGGAGAGCCTGACGAAACAAAGCCCGAGACAAAGCCCACAGAGAAAACTCCTAAGGAAACAGAACCTGACAAGACAACTCCCGCTGAGACAGATCCTTCAGAACCCGAGCCTTCCGAGTCAAAGCAGCCCACCAAGGCACCCCAGCCTGCTTCCGGTGATGCCATGACTAAAGCTTACGCTGATTACAAGAAGATCCTCGAGGCAAACAAAGACGGCATCGCAGCTTATGAGAAGAAGGTAAATGCTGATTCCTGCGGTCTTACAGATCTTACAGGCGACGGTATTCCCGACCTTTACTTCTTCACGATCAATGAAAAAGACAATTACATCAATTTCTGTATCTATACATATAACCCCGGCGTTAAGGCTGCATCAGCTTACATGACGACATCACTTACCGAAGTTGACAGCAAGGTTTCCGAATTTGCCGTTATCAGGTGCCCTAACGGAGATGTCGTATGCTATAAGGGATTCATTGACGAAAAGAATGCCATCTCTTACTACACCCTCTATGAGAATTATGATATGCCAACCTCATCCACCCTTGCCTATTCCGGCTGCATAATCTGCGGTGTTACCGGAGGAGATACCGAAAAGGCCGTATGCTCCGTCAGCGGTTTCGACAAGTATACTTCCAGCACAAAGATCAAATACGACGAGTTCGTTAAGCTCGAAAAGGATCTCATGACCAAAGCTGACGTGCTCTTCGGTTCAAAGTTCCTTTCCGGCGTTAATTCAAACGTATCAGTTCTTCTCTCCGGCAGGAAGAACGACGGCCAGTCTTACGCTACGGTATTAAAACAGCTCGGATAAGATAATCGATCCGTAATAATATCCGCTGAAAAATAAAAGCTCTGAAGTATATGCTTCAGAGCTTTTTTAATCACATATTCCGTATTTTGCTGTCAGCAGAATGCTTATTCGAGTTCGAACGCACCGGTATAAAGCTGATAGTAAACTCCCTTTTCGGAAATGAGCTGATCGTGGCTTCCGCGCTCGATGATCCTTCCGTGATCCAATACCATGATGACATCAGAGTTCTGGACCGTGGATAGACGGTGTGCGATTACGAATACCGTTCTGCCTTCCATAAGCTTGTCCATACCGCGCTGAACGATAGCCTCTGTACGCGTATCGATCGATGACGTAGCCTCATCGAGGATAAGGCACGGAGGATTTGCAACAGCAGCACGCGCGATGGCGATAAGCTGGCGCTGGCCCTGAGACAGGTTGGAACCGTTGTTGGTGAGCATCGTGTTGTAACCTTCGGGGAGACGCTCGATGAAGTCTGCGGCGCCTGCGAGAGCGGCAGCAGCCTTGCACTCTTCTTCAGTGGCATCGAGCTTACCGTATCTGATGTTATCCATAACAGTGCCGGTAAACAGGTTTGTCTCCTGGAGAACGAGACCCAGTGAACGGCGCAGATCCTTCTTCTTGATCTTGTTTACGTTGATTCCGTCGTATCTAATCTTACCGTCTGCGATATCGTAGAAACGGTTGATGAGATTTGTGATGGTCGTCTTACCTGCACCGGTAGCGCCTACGAAAGCGACCTTCTGGCCCGGCTCGGCAAATACTGAAACATCGAAAAGGACCTGCTTTTCGGGAACATATGCGAAGTCGACTTCAGTCAGTCTTACGTCACCCTTAAGCTCTGTATAAGTGATGGTACCGTCAGCCTGGTGAGGATGCTTCCATGCCCAGTGACCCGTGTTGTGATCGGCTTCGGTGATGGTACCGTCTTCAGAAACGTTGGCATTAACGAGAGTTACATAACCGTCGTCTGTCTCAGGATCCTGGTCGATGAGCGCGAAGATCCTCTCGGCGCCTGCGCCTGCCATGACGATAGCGTTCATCTGCATCGTAAGCTGGTTGAGGTTGGCCATGAACTGCTTACACATGTTGAGGAACGGGAGCATGATTGCGATGCCGAACGGAAGTCCGGAGATCGAGAGATTCGGTGTTCCGAAATAGATCATGACGCCGCCGGCTGCTGCGAGGAGAACATAGACGATGTTACCGATGTTGTTGATGATAGGAGCGAGGATGTTTGCGTAAGCGTTAGCCTTGCCGCTGTCTGACATCAGTGTCTTATTGAGTTCTTCGAATGATTCGATAGCCTGGTTCTCGTGGTTGAAGACCTTGACGACCTTCTGGCCGTTCATAGTTTCCTGGATGAAGCCTTCCGTTGAAGCTACGGCCTTCTGCTGTCTCATGAAGTACTTTGCAGAACCTGCTCCGACCTTGCCGGTGATGACGATCATGAGCACGATTCCGAAGCAGAGGATCAATGTCATCCATACGCTGTAATAGAGCATGATGAAGAATACCGTAGCGAGAAGGATCGTTGATCTGATGATCGTAGGGAACGCCATCGAGATAAACTGTCTCAACGTATCGATATCGTTTGTGTAGTGGCTCATGATCTCGCCGTGCTTGTGTGTATCGAAATACTTGAGCGGCAGGCGCTGCATCTTAGCGAAAAGATCCTCTCTCATTCTTGAAAGGAACGTCTGTGTCATGTAAGCAGCAACCTGGGATTGGAGTATGGACAGAGCCAGTGCAACAACATAGAGGCATACCAGCGGGATGATGTAAGCAAGAACCTGCGGTCTTGCGCCAGCCCAGTCGCCGGACTTCCATGTGTTTTCGATGATGGTGATTATCTTCTGCTGGAAGATCGAAGGTACGGCTGCGGTAACAGCACCTACTACAATGCAGAGCAGAAGGAGCCATACGAGCTTCGGGAAATATCCGAGGTAGATCTTAAGAACGCGCTTAAGGCTGCCTGTAGAGCCCTTGATCTGAGCCATTGAAGCGGGGCCGCCTCTTCTTCCTCCGGGTCCTCTGGGAGCATTCTGGGGAGCTTTGTTCTGAAAATCTTTTGCTTTATTTTCAGTCATTGTCCTTACCTCCCTTCGTCTGTTCCTCATAGATCTCACGGTAGATGTCGCATCTTGCAAGGAGATCGTCGTGCGTGCCTGTATCAACGATACGGCCGCCGTCCATGATGACGATCATGTCGCACTCCATAACGGAAGCAACACGCTGCGCGATGATGATCTTCGTGGTATCCGGAATATATTCGTAGAAACCGCGCCTGATGTAAGCGTCGGTCTTCATGTCGACTGCTGAAGTCGAGTCATCCAGGATGAGGATCTTCGGCTTCTTGAGGAGCGCTCTGGCAATGCAGAGACGCTGCTTCTGACCGCCCGAGACATTGGTTCCGCCCTGCTCAATATAAGTATCGTAGCCTTCAGGCATCTGAGAAACGAACTCGTCAGCCTGGGCGATGACGCATGCCTGCTTAATCTCCTCATCGGTAGCGTTCTCGTTACCCCATCTGAGGTTTTCCTTGATGGTGCCTGAGAACAGCTCATTCTTCTGGAGAACAACCGATACCGCGTCTCTCAAAGTCTTAACGTCGTAATCCTGAACGGGAACGCCGCCTACCTTGACCACGCCGTCTGTAACGTCATAAAGCCTCGGGATAAGCTGGATCAATGTTGTCTTGGATGAACCCGTACCTCCGAGGATACCTACAGTCATACCGCTGTCGATGTGAAGGTCGATATCGAAAAGTGCGTCTCTTGCTGCTTTTGCGGAATATCTGAAAGCAACGTCCTGGAAATCGATGGAACCGTCTTTTACTTCCATGACCGGGTTTTCGGGATTGTGGATCGAAGGCTTCTCTTCCAGAACCTCAACGATTCTCTTCATGGACTCGATGGACATCGTAAGCATTACGTAGATCATGGAGATCATCATGAGAGACATCAGGACCTGTGCTCCGTATGTGAGCATGGCAGAGATCTGTCCGACGTCGATCTCCTTTCCCTGACTTGAAATGACGAGCTTGGATCCTACATAAAGGATGAATACCGTGTTGAAGAAGAAACAGAGCTCCATGAGAGGGCCGTTAAGACCTACGATACGCTCAGCCTTTGTAAAGTCTTTCTTGATGTCCTCGGATGCGTTAAAGAACTTCTTGCTCTCGTATTCTTCACGAGCAAAACCCTTTACTACGCGCATTCCGCGGACGTTCTCCTCAACGGATTCGTTCATCTTGTCGTACTTTTTGAATACCGCGCGGAAAGCCGGCATTGCGAAACGGCTGATAACGAAAAGACCGATTGCCAGGAGCGGAACGACAACCACGAATGTAAGAGCGAGCTTACCGCCCATGATGAATGCCATCGTGATAGCGAAAACAAGCATGAAAGGCGATCTTACCGCAGTCCTTATGATCATCATGTAAGAGTTCTGAACGTTCGTGATATCGGTCGTCATTCTGGTAACGAGCGAAGAAGTAGAGAATTTATCGATGTTGCCGAATGAGAACTGCTGGACGTTCTTGAACATGTCGGATCTTAAGTTTCCTGCAAAACCTGCGGAAGCCTTGGCAGCAAAACTACCTGCCAATGCGCCGCACGCAAGCGAAAGGATGGCTGCAAGAACCATTGCACCGCCTGTCCTTGCGATGTTCGAAAGGTCTGCGCCTGCCTTGATGTTATTGACCATGTCGGCAGTAATATAGGGGATCAATACTTCAAGTATGACCTCGCCGATAATACAGAGCAGTGTAAGGAATGTCTCCTTCTTATACTGCCTCAGTGATTTCAATATCTTAAAAATCATGCGGTAATACCTGTCCGTTATATTTAAATATATTTAACAAGGTATTATAGCACCTTTTGTATAGTCACCGTAATGACAAATCCTATGCTATTTTTTGAAAATTAAGTCTTTTGCCTCGACCGTATCGCCGAATTTTGCCTTATAGCTCTGGGTATCGTCATTGCAGGCCGGCAGCCTTACGGACATTCCGGTCCTGGTGTGGTATTTGAATGCCTTGTCCGAAAGATTGAAGAACGGATACTGTTTCTTACCGTATGCGCTGCTTACAGAGTCATTCCACATACAGTCAACATTGCAGTAGGAAATCCCGGTTCTCACTATGTTCCATGAATGGCTCGTTTCAGTGCTGCCTGTAGCTGCAACGGCTTCGCCGTCTGCCGTTCCCGCACAGTAATAACAGGGTATTCCGCTCTTCTGCATCAGATACTGGAAAGCTCTTGCATATCCCGCGCAGACAGAACTGTGCGTAACAAGAACGGAATAAGCGCTCTGGCTGTACTTCGCAGCCGAATTGAAATCAGCTAACCTGTTGATCTCATCATGGATAAAGAGTTCTTTTTCAGCGGCGGTCCGATAACCCTTTGCTGCCACGATTATCGCATCTGCCACCTTGTCAAATTCCCGTTTCGCCTTGGCAAGCCCCTCGGGCGTGGAAGCGAAATCGTAGAAATTAAACGTAGCCGATGTTACTGCTCCGGTGATCTCCAGATACGAATAGTTGAAATCCGTCCTTACCCAGAAAAGCTCGGGGTGATCTAAGAGCACCATGTTGAACGCATCGGTGACGTCCTTAGCGCTCATTCCTCCGCTGAGCTTAACGTTGGTCTGCCCGTTCGAAAGCCCGTCATATATCATGGCATAGGCATCCTTTGCACTCTGGCTCAGCATCGAGTAGTAAGGATAGTAAACGGGATCAAATGTTGATGTTCCTTTATATGCGGATTTTTCTTCTATCCCGCTTCCAGTCTGATACAGCGACGTCTTCGGCACAGGCGAAGCAAAGCATCCCGACATTGAAAATGCAAGGAATACAGTGAGAAGGATTGCAGTAAAACGCTTGATCATTATGGTTCTTTTCCGAAGATTACCTTTCCGCCTGATACTATGACTATATTATCAACATTCTTGGCAGAATGGTCATTTGTCGAGTTCATCGTCTGCCAGTCTGAATAATGGATCGCAAAATTGACAGTTACGGTGGAGCCTGCAATGAACGCACCCGAAGTCGGGAACCGGATAACGACCACGGTATCGCTGTCAGTGCCCTTGTGGCTGCTGAAATTGCCGCTGACACCGCTAAGCTGGGTGTGCTGGCCGTTTGATTCCTGCATTCCGGCATAGTAGCAGTCAAAGACAAGCTGCGAATTTCTGTCGTTAGTTATGAAATATCTGACCTCAAATCCTGAGAAGCTGATATTCTTCTTGCTCGTGTTCTTTATCTCAAGAGCGCCGGAAATGCTGTTTGCGGATGCTCCTATGCTGTCATATCTGACCTTAACGGAAATGTCTCCCGAAGAGCCCGTTCCGCCCTTTGTGACCTGGCCGGCAGGCTGTGTTTCATTTCCGCCGTTGTTACCGTTTTCGTTATTAGAGTTGTTGCCGCCGTTTCCGCCGCTGATAACGACAGTCTTACCCGGATTATCGCCTGCAGGCGGCTCCGTGCCGAAAACAAGCTTGCCGTCCTCATAGATTGCAGTTTTTTCGCAGGTGGCCGCAGTACCGGTCTGAAGGCCCGCGTAAGACGGATCGTTTGAAGGATCCCATTTACCGTTGGGATTCCTCATCCTGACCTGGATCTCGGCCTTGCACTGGGACTGTCCGCCGGGATAGGGATTGCCGTCGTCAAAAGTGACGGAAAGATAGTAGATGTTCTTTGCTTCGTCCCAGGTCTTAAGTCCTTCGATCTTGCCCGTCTGAATGTAGTTTTGCGTGATCTCGATGTCGGAAGCTTTTCCGCCTGCCTTTATCACTTCACTCAGGTCGATGAAATACCTGAACTCGACTTTCTCAGCTGCCCTTGCAGGCCAGCCTGTCCTGTTGTGGATGAGTGCCTTTATCTCCGTGAAATCATTGCCTGAAGCGTTGACTGCCACTTCTGCGTAATACTCGTATTCGTTGATCTTTTCGACGGCTCCGAAGTCCTTCAATGTCTCGCCGTGATACTTGGAATACATATAAGCAAGAAGGCCCGTGAAGCCTGCGTTGTAGTCGTCAGCGACCTCGTTGGTCGTATAGTTCGATACCGTATCGTCGTAGCCGTCGTTGGCATCAGGGCCTCCGACCAGCGCGCCGTAGAGCGTATGCCTGTGGCTTGAAGGCTCGTTCATGTTGTCGAACCACGAGCCCTGTGCAGTCCTGTGGTGCGGGTGCTGCGGGGCATTCTCGCCGAAGCCTGCCACGAACGATCTGCCGGTAGAACCGAGCGCATAATTGCACTGGTTTTCAGCAAATGAGAGGTAAGCTTTCTGACGGGAAGCATCGCACTTGCCGCTTTGGGCATATACGGTTGCAAGGAAACCCATTGTTGTCGCGTATCTCAAAGAACCCCAGGAATCAAGCCATGCAAGTCCCTTAGGGGTGTACTTAACGCGTTCTCCGGAAGAGGTTCCGGTGGTCCACCAGTCAAGGCTCTTCTCTATCGCATCCTTATAGGTCTTCTCTCCCGTAAGTTTTGTCAGAAGGAGCGCAGATCCGTAGTGGACGTCATCCCAGCACATAGCCCAGATGTAGTCCTGACTGCCCTTTGCGTAGCATTCCTTCGCTGTATCCAGATATGTCTTTTCACCCGTCGCGATATAAAGCCATGTGCCTGCCCACGAAAGTTCATCGAAGAAGCCGCTGTTAGATGTGTAGAAACCATTTGCAGCTGTATACCCCGCATCACTCCTGGTCTCGTTTGCGAACTTGAAAAGGCTCTTCGCGTGCTTGAGGCAAAGTTCACTGTATGCTTTGTCGCTCTTAGCAAAAACAACGGAAGCAGAAGCCAGAGCCGCTGCAGCCTCTCCCACAACGCAAGAACCAGGATTATCCTTGGTAACCTTGTAACTCGGCCTGTTCATGGTCATGACCTCAGCAGGTCCCCACCATGAATGGTCGGCATTTCCATCGCCTACCTGATAGTAAAAAACGTAGTCTTCCGGATGGCACTTGATCAGGTAATCCGTGATCCACTTGATGTCGCCCTTGATATATTCAAGCTGACCCGCTTCCTTGTATGCGGCTTCGTATTCGTAAACAGACCACGCCAGCATTGAAGCAGTGTAAGCCATAGGCAGATTGAACTTAACATGGTCGCCCGCATCGTAAAGGCCGCCTGTAAGGTCTATCCCGGCGTCTTTTCCGTCATCAAGGCCTGAATCGCCGCGCCAGTTGCATCTTACCTTTTCAGGAAGGTCTCCGGATCTCTGTAGCTCATAGAAGAGCACAGATTTCTGAAGAGCTTCGCCGTAGTTAAACTTGCCGGTGCCTTTGACGCCTTCGTATCCGCTTCCCTTTTCGGAAAGGTTTCCGGTATCGAGCAGACTCGTGCCGTATTTTCCTTCAGGAACGGCTGTTTCACCCGGTGTACCGCTTTCTGAGGCTGAGCTGCCTTCGGCAGTTGTCGTTGCCTGAGGCGCTCCCATGCTCTCTCCTGCCGTAGAGGTCGTAGCTTCGACCTTGCGGCAGGAAGCCATGGGCATTATCAATGCCAACGCGGTTAAAAGTGATGCCGACTTCCTGATGAGTTTGTTCATAAACGTGCCTTTGCCTTGAGTTTTACTTAAATACGATAGAAGACTGATACTGTACGCCCTTTGATGTCTTCTTAAAAGAAACTACGTATTTTCCGCCGCTCTTACGCGTGAGCTTGGCTCCGCCGGAGAGCTTGATCTTTTTCGGAAGACTCTTAACGTGAGACAATTCAAAGTCGGAAACAATAATGGAGAGCCTGACATTTGCCTTGTTAGTCGGACAATTCGTTATCCTGCTCCAGCTGGCTACGCCTGCAACGTTAAAGGTACCGTCGTCATTGACACTGTACTTTAAAGACAGAGCCTGATTGGGGATCAATGTTCTGAGGTACCAGCCGCGGCCTGTACTCTTCTTCCTGGCTGTGACCCAGTTGGTCATGACGCCATAATCTCCGCAGGCCATTGCCATGCTGTACCATCTGTTGACAAAAGCTTTTCTGCCCTGAACGTCAAATCCCGAAACCTTTACCTTGCTCGAGACCTTTTTATACGTGGAATATGCATCGAAGATCTTATTTGCCGCAACCTGCGCTTCTGCCACGCATACATTGATCATGTCCTTTGCGAATTTATAGCTTCCGCAGGCATCGAAGGCATCGACGGCTTCTTCGAATTTCTTGTCTTTCATGAGCAGAATGCCTGTATTGAACATACTCTGCTGATAGCGGGTATTAGCATCCTTGTAGCTTCCCGCAAGCTTAAAGAACTCGCCTGCAGCAGCATAGTTCTTTTCTTTGTAACGGTTTGTGCCGGTGATATAGAAAGCCTCCTTAGCTATCGTGGTAGCATCCTTGAAATCTCCCGCTAACTTCAAGAAAGCCGCAGCATTCTCATAGTCCTTTTTGCCGAGAGCATCTGATCCCAAAGTATAGTAAATGGATTTTGCCTTATCGGGAGCGTCTTTATATTCTTCAGCATTTACAAAATAAGTTGCGGCATTCTTAAGGTCATTCTTCGCGAAAGCATCCTCACCCATCTTGTAATAGCATCCCCGGACGGGCTCTTGAGAATCCTTGTAACCTGCCGCAGTCTTAGCAAATTCAAGCGCCTTGTCAGACTGTCCTTCTGCCAGAGCTTTGTCGGACTTCTTAACGTAAATGTCTGAAAGCTTATCTTTGTAATCCATGTATCCCGACTTCTTATATTCTTCGATAGCCCTGTCGAGATCTCCGGAAGCTGCAAGTGTTTCACCGTTTGCATAAGCTGCAGCTCTGTCGCATTCTTCAGCGAGGAGCTTGGCATTCTCATAATCGCCTGCAGCCAAGTATTCTTCTTTAGCCTTGGCATATTCGCCGCTCTGGAAAGCGAGCTTTCCGTTCGTGTAGTGCATCAGGGTAACTGATTCTGCAGAACGCTTTTTGGAATCCCTGTAGTCACCGAGTTTTTCGAACTGCTTGGCCGCATCCTCGTAATTACCTGCAGTATAGGCATTTACAGCCTGGTTATACCTGCTGGTCTTTGATCCGTTCATCAGAAAGTACGCAACTCCTCCGAAGATCGCAAACACCACGATTCCGATGCCCAGCGGAATAACGACGTATTTCCATAATTTGGGTCCCTGCTGCATTCTGTTCTCCCCCTGCGATCCGCTTTTCTCGTTACGTTATGCAACCATCCTGTACTTTACGGTAGCTCTGTATTGATCGGTCTTATATTTTTTCTTGTTGTTTTTAGCGTACGAGAGGATGAAATTCCCCTTGCTGTATCTAACTGTCAGATACTTGTTGATCTTAAAACTTTCAGGCATTTTCCTGACTTTGAAATATGTCTTCTCAAAAGAGGTAACGCCTTGATTTGAAAGCGTATGACTTCTTGAGTAGCTTACATATCTGAAATACGTAGCCTGTATGGTGATATCGAATGTGCCGTCCGGATTCTCCCTGTATGCAAAGTAAAGCTTCTGTCCTCCCACGAGTTTTTTCTGGGAACGCTTGATCTTGACCTTGTGCTTGCCTCTCTTCCTTACGATCTTGATATACGCATCGTTAGACTTTGCAGTCCACTCACCAGATACTTTAATCAGCGATCTTTCAGTTGCTATCGAGATCTTTCTGCCCTGAATATTGAATCCGGAAATGCTGGTCTTCGGAGAAACTTTGGAATATGCTGCCAAAGCTTCATTTAAAGAACCGTTTGCGTAATAAGATTCGGCAACACAGACTTTAACAAGTTCCTGGGCAAGCTTATATTTTCCGCATTTCCTGAAAAGAGCTGCGCCCTGATCAAACTCTTTCGCGATCAGTCTTTCGATTCCCTGACGGTAAATGCATTCCTTAAGAAGAGCCTTTGAATCCTTGTAGTCGCCTGCAGTCTTCAGATAGTCCGCTGCTGAATCGTAGTCTTTCTTTTTATATGCTTCAACTCCTGCAGAATAGCAGTAGTCTTTAAGCTTGTTGTTTACGTCGTTTGTCTGTAATCCGGTCTTTGCATAGTACTTTGCGGCATTATCGAGATCATTGGAAGCAACGGCATTTTCGGCTAACCGTAAATAACAGTTTTTTGCCTGTTCGGCAGAATCCTGATAGTCTCCGGCCTTTGAGAAGTGCTCGGCGGCAGCTTCTAAATTGCCTTCCTTCAAAGCTTTGATTCCATGTCCGTATGATATGAAGGTCTCTTTGCCGGTAACGGGCCCGTATTCCGAAGCCTTAACATAGTAATCTGCGGCACTCTCGTAATTGCCTGTTCCGAGAGCCCTGTCACCGCGGGTAAGAAACTGGTTGTAGATCAGGTTCCTCGAATCCTTGTAATCACCGGCATATAAGAGTTCTTCAACAGCGGCATCACTGTCTCCCGAAGCGATCAGCACTAAGGCTTTGGCATAATGAGATGCTTTTTCAGATTCCGCAGCCATATCAGCGGAATCCTTGTAAGTTCCTGCAGCGGTAAACTCGGCTTTTGCCCTTTCAAAATCACCTGAATTAAAAGCCGCCCTGCCGTTCGAATAATGCATAAGCATCATCGATTCAGCAGCGCGGTCTTTGGAATCCTTAAATCCGCCGATCTCTTCAAAAGAGGCGGCAGCCGTCTTATAGTCACCTGCATCAAACGCTGCAGCAGCAGCTTTATACTTCTGTGAAGGCGTGACCAGCAGTACATATACCGCTATACCGGCCGTAGCCAGGATCACTAATACAGAAAGGACAATGTATATGGACGGTCCCTTCCGTCTTTTCTTGAAAACAGGGTACTCCTGCGGAATGTATTCCGGGCTGTAAATATCTTCGCCATAAATGCCTTCAGGCACCGCGTCGGAGACAGACCCTGATAAGAATTCCGGCAAGCCGCAGTTCGGACAGGAAAAATCGTTGTCCGGATACTGTGCTCCGCAATTCGAACATGTCTTCAATTCTGGCCTCCGTCGTGTATGCCTGAAGCAAAATGGCTTTTAAATGCCGTTATTTAATCTTTCTTGTAAGAAACGGTCGATCTGTACTGATTCTTTACTCGGCCGGACTTTGTGTTCTTAGCATAAGAGATCGTGTACGTTCCGTTCTTATACTTAAGAGTTGTGTTGCCGTTGAGCTTGAAGCTCGTAGGGAACTTCTTCTGGTTTGAAAGTGTCTTCGTAATTGTGCATTCACTTGCGCCGCCCAATGCCGGAGTTGTGTAACGATAGAACAATACGGTATAGGTTATATTGAAAGTATTGTCGCCGTTATCGGTGTAATCGATCGTTAAATACTGGCCGGGAGCGAGATTTGTCAGGTAGTACTTTCTCTTATATCTTCCGAAGCTGTATTTGGTGATGTTCCATACATAGACACTGTTAGATTTAGCTGTCCATTCACCTTCAACCTTTTCGAGATTGTACTTTGCTGCGCAGTATGTTCTTCTGCCCTGGACGTCGAACCCGTTTACCTTAGCCTTTGTTGAAACCTTGGAATAGTAGCTCCATGCTGTATCAACATCACCTGATGAGAGCTGAGCCTCAGCTTCACAAACATTGACCATGTCAGGTGCAAACTTGTATTTACCGCAATTGGTAAACAGTGTCTTAGCTTCTGAGAAAGAGCCGTTCTTAAGTGCATCGATAGCCTGTGAATAAGCGGTATCACCAAGAAGAGTCTTAGCGTCCTTATAGTTGCCTGCGAGTGCAAGATACTCTGCAGCCTTTGTGAAATCCTTAGCTTCAAGGAGTGACTTAGCCTTGTTGTAGTAAGCTTCCTTCGCCTTTGTCTGAGCGTCCTTGTAGTCGCCTGCAAGCTTCAGGTAATCAGCAGCGCTGTCATAGTCCTTCTCGCCGAGAGCGTCGACGCCGAGCTTGTAGTAAAGCTCCTTGACCTTTGTAGCGGCATCCTTATAGTTGCCGGCCTGTGCAAAGAGGCTTGCTGCCTTCTTGTTGTCGCCTGCAGCAGCGGCATTCTCACCCTGCTTGTAGTAGATTTCCTTTACCTTCTCTGCAGAATTCTTGTAGTTTCCTGCAGAAGCATAGTAACCTGCTGCGCTGTCGAGGTCGTTGTTAGCTTCGCTTGCAGCACCCATCTCGTAATAGCACTTCTGGATCTGCTCTGCGGAATCCTTGTAGTCGCCTGCAGTCTTGAAATAATCGATAGCCTTGTCGTACTTCTTGTCGTTGAAAGCCTTTACGCCCTCTTCATAAAGAACGTTCTTAAGCTTGTCTGAAACATCCTTGAAGTTTCCGGCCTTCTGATAATATGCTGCAGCCTTATCGAAATCCTCAGCAGCAAGAGCCTTGTCGCCCTGGCTTACAAGAAGATCGAAAAGCTTGTCTTTAGCGTCCTTGTAATCGATTGCCTGCTCGAACTCAGCAATAGCAGCGTCAGGATCGGAACTGCTCAGGGAAACACCCTTTGCATAGTGGCCTGCGGTCTCGGATTCGGCAAGTCTGTCCTTTGCATCCTTATACTTACCTGCAGCCTTGAATTCCTCTTTAGCCTTTTCGAAGTCTCCGTCATCGAAAGCCTTCTTACCGTTCTCATAGTGCAGTACGGTAGAAGCTTCCTCGGCACGCTCCTTAGCGTCCTGGAAATTGCCTGCAGCCTCAAAGCCTGCAACTGCTTCGGCATAATTGCCTTCGTCGTATGCCTTTACGGCAGCCTTATACTTTCTGGAAGGTGTTGTGGCAATGAAGAATACCGCAACGCCGGCAGCTGCCATGAGAGCGACACCGCCGATGATGACGGGAACGATAGGGAACTTCTTCTTGGCAGGAGCTTCTGCAGCTGCGGGTGCTGCAGGTGCTGCAGGTGCTGCAGGTGCAGCGGGTGCTGCCTGAACAGGAGGCATAGCCTCTGTTGCGGGAACAGCAGCGGGTGCTGCGGGTGCTGCTTCAACAGGAACAGCCGGCATGACCTCTGTTACGGGTGCAGGTGCTGCAACGGGTTCTACGGGTGTAACTTCCGTAACGGGAGCAGGTGCAGCCTCGGGCGCGGGAGCGACCTCAGCAACAGGTGCAACCTCAACTACGGGTGCAGGTGCTGCGGGAGTTACCTCTGCAACAGGAGCCGGAGCTGCCTCAGGTGCAGATGCGGGTGCAGCGGGTGCTGCCTCTCCCTCGGGAGCGGTGTAGTACTTCTTTCCGCATCCTGTGCAGAATAATGTGCCGGGAATACGGGGCTTGCCGCATTCAGGGCAGAACTGGATGTCCTTGAATCCGCAGTTGTTGCAGAACTGGGCTGTGTCGGAGAACTGAGCTCCGCATTTGAGACATGTCTTCATAGAACCCTCCTTATATAGATCCCTTTCTTTGGTTCACTTAATCCTCTGTGTTCTTTTCAGTTGCCACGGCGGCTTCTTTTCCGCCCTTCTTCTTTTTGCCGGTCTCCTTCTCGTCATCCTTTGATGCAAAGAATCTCTCAAAGACGCCCGACAAATATTCACCGACCTTCTTGTCTATCTCAAAGACCTTGATGATCTGCAAGATGATGATCGCGAGAGCGGGTCCCAAAAGGAAACCGATCGCGCCCCAGATATATACGCCCGCCGCCATCGCTATAAGGGTCAGGAGCGGATGGATATGCATGGACTTTCCAAGTATCGGCGGCTCAATGAAACGTCTGATGACGGTCATTATCGCCATACCTATTATTATAATAACAACAGGTACGATTTTTCCATTAAGAAATAGCCAGATCATGACAGGGATCATCGTGGCACTGATCCCGAGTACCGGCATGAAGTCGATCAGAGCCGTGATAAGCGCGAGGATCAAAGCGTAGTTATAGACTCCCGCGGCCATGAAGACCAGATAAGCTTCAGCAGCCGTGATGATGAAAAGTGCCATATAGCCGCCCAATACGCGGAATACCGTCATGGACAGATCGTTGATCAGGCCGAAGACACGGTTCCTGAAATTTCTGTTCGGGGTGTTCCTTGCAAAGAACTTGAGTACCGCGGGGCCGTCATTGATAAAGTAGAATCCGCTCAGCATGATGCTGATGACGACGAAGATAGCGTAAGGAAGGTTCCCGATAAGCTTCCAAAGGGTCGAAAGCGACGTTCTGATGAACGTGGGGATCGCAGCAACGATGTTCTGGCCGATGCCGTCGATGTCTCCCTGAAGCGAGCTCATCATCTCGTCATTAAGAAAACCGCCGTTCTCAACGGAGAATCTTTCGAGGATCGACTTGCTCAGAGAAGCTCCCGTGTTGAGGTTCACAGAGGCTGAAGAAAGCCTGTTGAGCACTGTATTTGCCTGCCAGAGCAGTCCGATGCAGAGCACGACGACCGAAATGACGAGGATTACATTGAGGATAACGTAGCAGACGAGAGCTGTAGTTGTCCTTGTGGATTTCTTCTTTCCGGGCTTTATGTTCTGCGGGTTCTTGTCGAAAAGCTTTGATATGGGCTTTGCAATAAGATTCGCGGTCTTTGCGAGCATGAAGCCGATCAGGAACGGGACCATTATGATGACTACTACCCTGGCAAAATAACAGATCGCGACAGTGATGCCTACGATCAGGATAAACTTGATCATCGACATAACCGACGCTCTGTCTCTGTTATACCGTTCTATATCGTTCATAATCTGATTCCCTTAAACATTAATATCCAAAAGATAACAAATATTATAACACCCATAAAGAAAGCCGTGTTAAATCCGGCCCTGAATCTGTTGACCATATGGGTATCGTCCGGAGCGGTGTACTTACTGCCTTCTTCGCCGTAAACATCCGCCGTGTAGGTATAGTTGAACTCTCCGAGCATCTTACGGAAGAACGCAAAAAGAATCCCAGCGACGACAAGCGCCGGGATCGACGAGAAAAAGAACGTTATCGGCATATCAGAATAAGTCCTCAATGTCGTAAGATCTACCTCGCTGATAACGCTCTGCATTATTATGCTGAAGAAACGGCTTCCGGAAAGGCATAGGAACGGTCCCCAGATGTTTCCGGCGTCTTTCCTTACGCGGCAGAGCCAGATGCCTGTGACCAGCAGTGCCGGAAGATCAGGGAAATTAAGCGAATAAAGGCAGAACAGGAACGGGATCACCCAATAAGAAAGGTCTTTGTCTGAATTCCTGATGCCTGACCATAAAAGTCCGTAGAAGAAAACAGAGATTCCGAGCGCCGGGATAAGCGTTTCAGTCAGAATCTGCAGAACAAGAGTAGTTTTCGTGTCATCAACGGCATAAGAGAACAATGCCGGAAAGATTACGCTGTTTCCGAGACGGAGCCAGAAATACGTGAATATATTGCGGAACGATGCGCGGATAAGGAATATCGGGGCACCTGAGAGGAACGACATGATGAGCGTTCCGGCTCCCGTGTACTTTCCCGCGATGTCGAGCCCGCTCTTCCCCGGAATAAAGACCGACGGGACCATAAGAGCAAGCGTGGTCATCATGACGGTGATAAGACCGCATCCTACTATCGAAGTTGTTGAAAAAGAAAGGCTCCCGCTCTCGAAAACGATAAGCGCGAGCATAAAAGTTACGGCTGTGCCTATTGCTGCAAAAAGGAAAGAATATCCCCAGTTGAAAGGGCGCGGCACACCAAAACGCTTTTGAAAGAAGCCTTTTTGCTGACCAGGGTTATCCATCAGAAATGGACTCCGAGAATGTTGATTATGTTGAGCATCCTGTCATAGAAGAATGGCTCCATGATGCAGAAAACGCCGCATCCGAGTGCAAGGAAAGGTCCGAAAGCCATGTAATCGGGGTCTTCCGCAAAATGGATCTTCGCCTTTTCCCTCTGAAGTTCAAGACGTGCTTTTCTCGGGTCGGGTGAAGCCTTGATCATGGCATTCTCCCTTGCGATCCTCCTTCTCTTGCGTACGAGAAGCGGAATGGCCCAGATAAGAGCCGTAAAGATGGCAACATAGATGAGAACTATTATTCCGTAGCATCCCGTGATGAGACCGGTGGCGAAAAGAAGTCTCATGTCGCCCATTCCGATGCTCTCCTTGCCGAAGAACGTAACGGAAACAACACCGATGATCCAGACAACGCCGCCTCCGATAACGGAAGCGATGACCTTGTTCAGGACCGGCATGTACCATTTTGCCTCGGGAGTAAACCAAACGGAACCTTCCGTAAGGTCTGAAACTACAGAAATAACGCCTACGATGGCGATATAAGCTGAAAACTGGTCCGGAATGATCCTGTTGAGCTTGTCAGACATCATGACGAGCACGAGATCAGGGATCAAAAGGACTATTACGAGCAGATGAAGGGGTTTAAATCCTGTTCCAATATAGGAATTTCCGCAGAAAATGACGGCCACGATATAGCAGACGGCACAGATAATGCAGGCAGCAAGGCCCTCAGGGAACCATCTCATACGCTTTGAAACGCGGTAATCGGGGTCAGTTTCCTTTACGCCGTAGTCCTGAAGCCAGCTTTCGGGAAATTTTCCAAAAAGCCAGGTAATAAGCAAGCCAAAGCCTGCTCCCAAGACGATCGACACCGCGATACAGCAAATAAGAGTTAAAGGATTTAATAAAATCATAGAAGTAATTGTAATATTCAGACAACAAAACTGCAAATCATTTATCAGAATCTTTTTAATTTGTACGATTTTCGGCAACAAAATTGTGTTTTGATATAACCATTGTTAAAATTACTCATAATTCACAAGGAGAGGCAGTAGGCGGAAATGTCCGCCGAAGTAAAGAAAAATGGCTACAGTTACTGCAAAACAGCTCGAATCGATGATGCAGACTCATGTCAGAGCCGAAACAGGTATGAGCCTCGAACAGGCTACACCCAGGGACTACTGGACAGCGCTTGCAAAGTCAATCGTAGAGCTTATTTCCGAAAATTGGATGGCTTCCAGACACAAGTACAACAAGGGCAGACAGGCTCACTATTTCTCAGCCGAGTTCCTTGAAGGCCGTTCAATGCTCAATAACCTCGTAAACTTAGGCATTTACGACCAGGCAAAGGAAGCTCTTTCCTCCTTTGGTCTCAATATCACCGACATTCTTGAGGAAGAGACGGATCCGGCTCTCGGAAACGGCGGCTTAGGACGTCTCGCAGCATGTTTCCTTGATTCATGCGCAACCCTCAACCTCCCTGTCACAGGCTACGGCATCCTTTACCGTTATGGCCTCTTCAGACAGGCTATCGAGAACGGTTTCCAGCACGAATATCCTGATTCCTGGATGGAACACGGTTATCCGTTCATCCTTCCCAGATACGACCGCAAGGTTAAGGTCCACTATCAGGACATCGACGTTTGGGCTATCCCCTGCGATCTTCCCATCACAGGTTACGGCACAAAGAACGTTAACCTCCTGAGACTCTGGAAGGCTGAGCCTGCACAGGAATTCGACTTCAACCTCTTTAATTCACAGCGTTTCGATGACGCCGTAATCGAGAGGAACCGCGTCCAGGACATCTGGAGAGTCCTCTATCCTAACGACACTTCCTACGACGGAAAGGTCCTCCGTGTAAGACAGCAGTACTTCTTCGTTTCCGCTTCACTCCAGGACATCATCTACCGTTACAAGAAGTATCACGGCAACGATCTGCACGATTTCGCAAAGTACAACTCCATCCAGCTCAACGATACACACCCTGTAGTCGCTATCCCCGAGCTCATGAGACTCTTAGTCGATGAGAACGGCATTGAATGGACAGAGGCTTGGGAGATCGTAAAGGCAACATTTGCTTACACCAACCACACGATCATGGCAGAGGCTCTCGAGAAGTGGGATATCTCCATCTTCCGTTTCCTCTTCCCCCGTATCTTCGAGATCATCGAGGGTATCAACAACCAGTTCCGTGCTCAGATGTACGAGGCAGGCCTCTACTCAGAGCTCATCGACCGTATGTCTCCTCTGGCTGACGGCAAGATCCACATGGCTTGGCTCGCTATCTACGGTTCACACTCCGTAAACGGCGTTGCCGCACTCCACACTGACATCCTCAAGAATGAGACACTCAAGGACTGGTACGGAATCTATCCCGAGAAGTTCTCCAACAAGACAAACGGCGTTACACCGAGAAGATGGCTCAGAGCTTGCGATCCCGCACTTGCAGGCCTCATCACGGAGCTTTTAGGCGACGACAAGTGGGTCACAGACTTAGACCAGCTCAAGAAACTCGAGAAATACAAGGATGACAAGAAGGTCATGAAGCGTTTCATCGAGATCAAGAAGGCTAATAAGCAGAACTTTGCCGAGTATCTCGAGAAGACAAGAGGCATCGAGCTCAATCCTAACTCCTGCTTCGACATCCAGATCAAGCGTCTCCACGAATACAAGAGACAGCTCCTCAACGCTCTGTATGCTCTTAACCTTTATGACAGGCTCAAGGAGAATCCGAAGCTCGGCATGCCTCCGGTAACCATCCTCTTCGCTGCAAAGGCAGCTCCCGGTTACTTCAGAGCTAAGGCAATCATCAAGTTTATCAACGAGATCGCAAAGCTCATCGACAACGATCCTGCAATGAAGGGCAAGCTCAAGGTGGCATTCGTCGAGAACTACAACGTTTCCGTCGGCGAAAAGATGTTCCCTGCAGCCGACGTTTCAGAGCAGATCTCCACGGCAGGTCTCGAGGCTTCCGGTACAGGTAACATGAAGTTCATGATGAACGGTGCTGTTACACTCGGTACATTAGACGGTGCTAACGTTGAGATCGCTGACTGCGTAGGCGACGACAACATCTACATCTTCGGATGCCGCGCACAGGATATGGCTGCTACAAAGGCTTACTACAATCCGAAGTGGCAGTATGAGAACATCCCAGGCCTCAAGAAGTGCCTCGACAGACTTACAGACGGCTCTTTCAACGACGAGGGTTCCGGAATGTTCAACGACCTCTTCAACGGCCTCATCTACGGCTCCAACTGGCAGCCGGGCGATCCTTACTATGTACTCGGTGACTTCGACGACTACAGAAAGCAGCGCGACAAAATGTACATGGATTACAAGGACGAGCTCAAGTGGGCTAAGATGTGCTGGGTAAACATCTGCAATTCCGGTAAGTTCTCTTCAGACAGAACCATCAAGGAGTACGCAGAGGAGATCTGGCAGATCAAGCCTCAGAAGATCTGATCCTCAAAGGAAAACTCACACTCAAAGGGCGTCCGTCAGGGCGCCCTTTTTGTCTGTTAATGCAAATCTCCCCTCCATGCTGTATAATTGTTGTTAACCCGTTAAAGGAGGAAGTTGGCATGGCATTATTCCAGGACCAGAAGGGTAAGAACATCATCAACTACCAGAAGATGATCAACGAGAAGAAGGACACTATCCGTAAGTATTACGACGAGATAGGCCATCTTTATTACGGGCAGTATAAGGACATGAACATTGACGTCACAAAGGACATCAATGCACGCTGTGAATCGATCTCCAACATCTACAAGGACATCGATGAGCTCAATATCAAGATCCTCAGAGAGAAGGGACTCAAGAAGTGCGCTATCTGCGGCACCGAGAACCAGCTTGCAAACGCATTCTGCTTCAAGTGCGGCGCCAGATTCGCTGACGAAGATGCCATCCCCGCTGATGTCATCGCACCTCCGAACGCATGCGCTACTCCTCCGTCTGATAAGCCTGTGGCACCTGCTGAACCGGCAGTTGCTGAAGCGCCCGCAGCTATAGAGCCTGAGGCAGCCGAGCCCAAGGTTAAGAGCGAAGACGAGATCTGAGCTTAAAGAAACCAACGATAAGACCCGTGCAGGATTTCCCGCGCGGGTCTTTTTTATTCAAACTGCCACCTAAAACGGCCGAAAAAATCTTATTTTTCTTGCGACATAACGCGCGCTTTGTGCTAATATTTATAAATTATACATTTAGGGGGTCAAAGTATGGCAAAGATTTTCGAGCAGGAATCACGTACATTTTCAGAGTATCTTCTCGTACCTAACCTTACGACAGAAGAGAACACACCGGATAAGGTAAACCTTTCGGCACCTGTAGCGAAGTATAAGAAGGGCCAGGAAGAATCAAGACTTAAGATCAACATCCCTATGGTATCTGCCGTAATGCAGTCCGTAAGTGATGACGGTTTGGCAATTGCTCTTGCACGCTGCGGCGGTCTGTCTTTCATTTTCCAGTCACAGTCCATTGAGTCACAGTGTGACATGATCAGGAAAGTCAAGAAATACAAAGCCGGCATCGTTGAATCCGACTCGAACCTCTCCCCTGACGACACTCTTGAGAGAGTTCTCGAACTCCACGAGAAGTCAGGTCACGGCACAGCGGCCGTAACAGAAGACGGTACTTCAAAAGGTAAGCTCTTAGGTCTCGTTACAACACGTGATTACCGTGTAAGCAGAATGTCTCTCGATACCAAGGTAAAAGAGTTCATGACCCCTATCGACAAGCTCGTTACCGCTCCCGAAGGCACTTCCCT
>Ga0310786_10000531_pt1 | contig 62383 bp, 52 predicted proteins | sample AusTroGonzalo_MG_FD_203881 | JGI IMG/M metagenome (GOLD analysis project Ga0310786, IMG submission 203881) | Bovine rumen microbial communities from tropical cattle in Woodstock, Queensland, Australia - Gonzalo_03 (v2) (version 2) | ecosystem: Host-associated > Mammals > Digestive system >...
TGCAGGTGTTTGATGGCGAGCGAACCACTACATTTGCCCTTGCAACAGGTATTCTTTATGCCGTGGCGAGCGGAGCCGATGTGATAAATATGTCGGCTGGACCGTCGTATGCAGGATGTGGCGATGTACCATTGGATTTCCAGCGCGAATTTTCCAAGCGATGCCAGAAGGACGAGGAACGCCTGTGGAAAATGGTGCTTTCGAAGGCTAAAAAGAAAAATTGTATAGTTGTATTCTCGGCAGGGAACGACCATGTGCTTTCGTGCCTGCCACCGCAGAACCGCACAGGCGAAGCCATAGTTATATGTGCTTCCGAGAAAGGAAACAAAGCTACTACTTTTACAAATTATGCCGATGCTTCAACCATTTCTGCTCCAGGACTTGACATTTATAGTTCAGTTCCTGGCAACAAATATTCCTGCCTTGATGGCACAAGTATGGCAGCACCTGTTGTTTCGGGATTGGTTGCACTAATGAAAAGCCAGAAGCCCGACATTACAGTTTCTCAGGTTATTTCTGCCTTGCAGGAATCTGGAGTAGAGCAAAGCGGCAATATTCCTAATATGGTGCAGGCTGACAAGGCTTTGGAATATCTTGACAAACCACTAACTAAAGGAATATTAAACGGACATGAATGGGTTGACCTTGGATTACCGAGTGGCACATTGTGGAAGAACAAGAACGAAAAAGGTTTCTACGATTACGATGCTGCAGTTCACTCTTTCGGCAGCAAGTTGCCGACCAAGGAGCAGCTTGAGGAACTCAAGAACTCTTGCAAGTGGATATGGACAGGTAGTGGTTTCAAGGTGGTCGGTCCAAACGGTGTGTCAATTGTCCTGCCTGCTGCTGGTTACCGCGGTTGCGGTGGACGCGTTGGCGGCGTTGGCTCCTACGGCAGTTATTGGTCATCCACACCCTACGACTCAGGCATCGCGTGGGGTCTCGACTTCGAAACGGGCGTAGTGTATAGCATGGACGAACTCCGTCGGTGCTGTGGGCAATCTGTACGCTTGGTATGTAATAAGAAGAATTAGAGAGCATGGAATAAAAACAGATTTTATGTGTTTTAATAGAAGAAAGAAACATATTGCAGTACATTTAGTGAAACAATTTTAGAAAATGAAGAAGACTTTATTTCTAATATTCTCAATATTTATAATAATATCGGGAAATAGTAATGTTTCTGTTGCCTCCACAAACACTGATAGTCCAACAACAGGAACTCTTAATGGTCACGATTGGGTTGACCTTGGTTTGCCAAGCGGAACAAAATGGGCGACATGCAACATTGGTGCTACAAAATCGGAGGACTACGGCTATTATTATGCATGGGGAGAAACAAAATCAAAGAAAAAATATAATGGGAAAAACTATAAATACACCGATAATCCAATAGTACTTTCTTCAAAAGGCGATGTTGCCACTGCCAATTGGGGTTCTGGCTGGCGAATGCCTACACAAGCAGAAATGGACGAACTATCCAGTAACTGCACTCATAAGTGGACAACACAGAATGGAGTAAACGGACTTTTGTTCACAGGGACTAATGGCAACTCAATTTTTCTTCCTGCTGCTGGTTCTCGCTCCGATAGTAGTCTAGACAAAGCAGGTTTGTCTGGCTGTTATTGGACTAGTTTGTTCGAACCAGGCGATGACTCTCCTTGGTTTCTTCTCTTCGCTTCTGACGATTATAATGTGGGACTCACCGACCGTTACTACGGATTCTCTGTTCGTCCAGTATGTAATTCTCGGTAAGATAATCGGTGCAAATATAAGATATTGTAGTTTAGATAAATGTCGTGGATTAATAATCTTTACTTTATTTTAAATATACATTTGAAATCTTGCCTGTTTAATATTGTAATAGAATCTTTTAGTGAGTTATATGATACACTTATTCTTTTCGCATATTTTTCAAGAACCTCAGCGTTCCCTTTGTTATGAAAATCTATTTGTCTTTTTAGCATAATGATACAATTTAAGTTGTCGATCAGTTGCCATTTCATTTTTTGGTTAAAATCCAATTCTGCATTAGCCTTGCAATGTATTAAGAGTGGTTCATAAACATTATTAACAAATGCATTCCTGTCAATAATTGTAGGATTATTCATTTGAGGGATTGACAAATTGTTGCAAAAATCAATGAAACTTTGGCTACGCGGTGTCGCTTCTGACAAACTTCCTATCATTATGTTAATGTTTCTTGCCAATTCATTCCATTTTTTTAAATACATAATACCATAATCGTGATACCCATTATATAAATTTCTTACTTCTATTTGAGATTTTTCAAGATAGTCAATTTGACTAATAACATTTTGAATATGTTCAATATTGTCATCGCTAGTTTTCCTATTGATAATAAAATCAGTATTAAGAGTTTTCTGCCCATATTGCTTCAACATATCTAATGAAATTATATTTAATTGCAATTGTACGGGATTTATGTCACTATTCGATTTCATATTTTCAGCACACTCACTGATATATCCAACAAATAATTTAACATTCATTGAAAGAGAAAGTATTTGCTGGGTAATTATATCGCTTTCTGATCTGATTTCATTTAATCTCTTTTTTTGAGTGATATGGAATCTGATAAATTCACCGATAAGGAAAACTATCAAAGATGTTAATGCGGGAACCAAAACACTTCTCCAATCAAAAGAATTCATCTGATTTATTATTTTGTCGGTACAGTTTTCGACGCATTCAGATATGTTCTGATTGCAGAAATGCACTGAATCTATATATGATTGCATCGCAGTATTATTCCAATTGCCAATATTGTTTGTAATAGTATCAACATTATTATCAATACTGTCCAAAGTATTTGACAAAAATTCATTAAAATTATTGTTTGCTAATTCTATCATATTTCTTCTATTATCTCCATTGCATCAAATAAGCATACTGTATTTGCATACGCCTATACATTTCGTTCATTATTCTGCAACATATTCCATTCGCATCTTCGCCTGCCGAGAAATAGTGCTTTAGAGCGTCCACAATATGCTCGTTTCGCGCATTTCCATGCATCATTAGTTCTTTTTGCTCATAGCCTGTATAAAAACCTCTCGATTTTGCCTGCTCATTAATGTTGTAGATTCGCTTGTTTTCTTCTTTTATTTTTTGTATGCATTCAAAATGTTCGGCACGATTATGCCAATATGATGCCCAATCAATTCCAAACCTCATATCAGGAGTGTTCTTTGTCGCTTCCTTTGCCTCGTGTCGAATAGAATCGAAAATTATGTCTGTTGGTTTCATGTTTTTAATTTTTTTTGCAAAAATATAGCAAATTTTTCGAAATAACAAAGTCCAATCAAAAAAACGCACAGATAATAGATATATGTAATTTTAGAGGATTGTCGGAGGTGTTCTTTTCCCGGCGAGTAGTTGAGAAGAACGCTGAAAAGGTGGCGGTGTGGTAGGGGAAAAGAGTTGCTTATCCCAACTTCGCTGTAAGTCAGGTTGTTATTGCTTTAGCTGGAAAATGGAAAGAAGGTTATGGTATATGTGTTGGCATTTTTTGCCTTTCATAGCATTTCCTTTCCTTTTTCGGTTACATACCAGTGTCCAGACTTGTCGGAGCCTTCACGGACAATCATCATATTTATTCTCAATCGTTTAATTGCCCGTCTGATTGTTGGTTCGGAAATCTTTAGTTTTGTTTGCAATTCAATGTAGGTTATATCGTTGTTATGCGCCATTTCATATAAAATCCTTAATTCGTTTCTTGTCCATTTTACACCGTCATTTACACCGTCATTTACACCGTCATTTGTTGTGTCATTTTTCAGTGCAATGTTCTCATTATCAATATTTTTTACACCGTCATTTACACCGTCGTTTACAGGGTCGTTTGCAGGGCTATTTTCGCCAAACAAACCTTTGCGTCGAGTAATGTAAACCGACATTCCGCCCATCTCTTCCTTGTAAACAGGTGCTTCAAGTCCGTTTGCTACAAACTCGCCTTTGATTTTGCCAATGCCACGACCCCACGATTCGATGAAGCCTGCCAAATAGAATGCTCGGGCAATCAGACGGTTGCGAGGGCACGAACTATGTGCGCCCATAAACTGCTCGAAGGTAATGCCGTCGGGAAGTCCGCCCGAGTTCCAAAGCCAAATATGGTCGTTATAAACGCGCATCTGTGTAGAGTAGCCCGGATACTCCTTGTGTATAATGGCGTTGAAGATGATTTCTCGCAGTGCATCTTCTGGAATTTCCAGCGGTTCAATCCGTTGCAGACCTTCATAGTGGATTGGGCGGATTAAATATTTGCTGTCGAGAATTTCCATCACTTTGTCGGCCATCTGAATGATATTGCCCATAATGATGTCTTGGTTCATCAAGTCCACATCGTTGTGGAAACGCCCGATTTTGAACTCAATACAGGTGAAAAACTTCGAGGGACGCTTGCCGAACAGCAGAATAGCTGCATTGCGCAGACCACCGTCGTCATCCATAAGGTCGAGGTTGCGCAGTATTGTTTCCGTGGAATCTTCGGAGGCACTGTCGGGGAGCCTGCCTGCCTTAATGCCCTTGCGTACGAAATATGCGACAGCTTCATCGTCGATGTGTTCCAGTTTTGCACCTTCGCATACAATCTCGTCCCACGAGCGTCCCATCTTCTTCAGTATGAACTGCTGTAACGCAGCACCTTTCAGTTCCTGCTTGGTAGCACCTGAGCGATAATAGAAAATACCTTTGTACGAAATCGGTACATTGCTCGGGCTTACAATGAGTTCCAAGTATTCCTTGCCCTCTTTCTTGTGCAGGTTAACATCTACCACTATGCCAAGGAATGCGACAATCTTGTTAGGAATGTCTTCCATTTGGCGGTGCGAGTCTGTCAGTCCGTAAATGGTTTTGTCGTCGTCAATACCTATAAAAATTCTGCCTCCTTGCGCGTTGGCGAATCCGCACACCCATTTCAAGTATTCATCGCTCCAGCTGCGCTTGTATTCTATGTTTTGGCTCTCGTCGTTCATTTATTTCTTTTAATTTCGTTTTCGTTTATCATCCAAAAGACATTCAATACTTTGTGCCTATTGGTTGAATCGGACAAAAACATTGAGTACTATTGTCTATCGTGATACTATATTTTTGTTGCAAAATTCATAAATTTTCTTGATATTTCAAATAAATTGCAGAAACTAAGAAAGATTTTTATTGCTCAAGAAGGCGTATGACTTTAAGCAAATCAATGCTGTTGCATCGGCATAATGGACATCTTCGAAAAAAATGCTGTGCTGCAAAGTAAACTCATAGTAGCTGTCGTCAAGCAATATGGCAGATAGGCTGGAAAGACCTTCTTCTACTGGAATTGGAGTGATATGTATATCTGATGGTAAAGCCAATGCATCGGGTTTCCTGCTGAATAGTTCTATCTGTATAGGAAATGATGTGTCGGTTGGCTTTAAGAAACGGTATGCATTGCGTTTCTCAATTTCCTGTTCACAAGTCTGATACCCTGCATTTCTGACAAAATCCCAGAAACGAGAGACAAATGTTTCTGACAATGCTTCTATAATAAGGATAATATCAATATCTTTTGTTGCCCTAGCAGTAAGACCTGCATCACTCAATGCAGCATCACAAGCCGTGCCGCCTATTATTATGTAGTTGTCGGAATAATCCTTGAACCAAGTTCTAAATGTGTCGAGACCTCTTACCATAATTGCTGTATCATTTGTTTTAGTTCATATTGTATGCGTTCGTTGTAGATGTCCTTTAGTGAAAGGTAGAGCGAAATCTTGTCAACAATGCCATTCTTTGCAAATAAGTCGGGATTATAGTTCCATACTTCTATATGCACAGGTAGATTGTCGTCTTCATCGGAAAAAGATTCCAGTTTTTTGTAGTCTTCATAACTTATGGCCGCATATTCGTATTCGTCAGGGCTTATCATTGTGTATTCCGACAATGCTGTTATTCTCGCCTTGTGTGCATTTTGTGGATATTGGGCTGAATATATCACTCTTTTTACTGGCGATTTCATTATCGGCAAGGCCTTTTCGAGAAGATTTCTTTTGTTTTCTTCAAAACATACAACCTTATTGCGTAAACCTAAAACCTTACAGATGCCAAGAGCCTCAAGTTGTTCTATTGCTCGGCAAACTGTTGGATATGGCATAGCAAGGGCATCTTGTATATGCTTGTACGAGAATTTGTTCGCGTTTCCATAAAAATACAAAAGCAATATTTCCTGCGCCGTGGGGGTCAAAGAATTTGATGGATTGTTATGCTTTGCAACTGAACCTTTATTTGATAGGATTATGAATAGTTCCGGCATATATATTTGTGAGCCGAGCACAATAAAGTTGATGCCGAGAGAAATTATTCGAGCCTTATTATAGCTTTGAATCTTGTCAAACACAAATATTACAGGGCATTGGCAAGTTCGCTTTACAATTTTTTCGTGCTTTGCATAGTTGCTCGGCGCGGGAATGTTTTCTGACTTCAATCTTGCAAACACCACGATGTTTCCATATATCACACCTTTATAAAAAGTATATGTGCTTGTTAAGAATGTTGGAAAACCTTTTGCATTGTATGTGTCAAGAGGTGATATTTCAACATCTAATCCCATTTCTTTTTTTATGTATTCAACTATTTGATTCATAGCTTATAATATAGAATATGCTTATTATATTTGCATAAATATTTTGTGCAAAAATACATATTTTATTTTAATAATCAATAAATTGGATGATTTTTGCAAAAATATAATACATGTCCCAACAACACCAGCATCACAATTCTCAATTATTGCTAAAAATCAGGAACTCTACTCCGTATTTTTCTGTAAAATCGGGAACTCTACTCCGTATTTTACAAATACAAAGTACTTGTAATAAACTAATTGAATAAAATTATTGTTACAAATCACATATAATTCTATTTGACCATAGTTCGGAATACGATGGATGTGGTCACTACATTGCAAGCCAAATTCCAAAGAAACGGTCATACACCGAATACTTGCCGTCGTCCTCATAGACAAATTCGTTTTCGATCAAATTCTTTACGGCACTTCTCACGCTGCTTCCTGCGCCAAGATTGTACTTTGCAATAAATTCCTGTCCAGAAGGTTCGGTTGCAATGCGCTCCTTAGCAATTGCTTTCAGTACATTTAACTGATTGGTAGTAAACAATCTGCAATAATTCTGATAGCTAAAACTGTTTTCTTCAACCAATGTGCGGATTGCACGCTGAGCGTCCTCAATAGTGATTTCCGTTGTTCCCCATTCGTAAAGCCTGTTGACAACCGACTGTATGTACCAGGTGTGAGCAAACAGCGATTCGTACATAAAATGGAAAGCATCTTGCGACAATTTCTGCTTATGCTTGTCGAAATGCCTCGAACAAAATTCGAAATACGAATCTTCGGGGATGACACCTATATGCATAGTCTGTGCGCTCTGGTAGAAAGCCCTTTTTGCCGACGAAAACATATCCACAATTATATGCTTCTGACTTCCCGAAAATATGAAATGGACATTCCTAAGATGCTGGATATAACTGCGCAATGTCTCCTCAACATTTTTCTCGGGATATTTTTTTATCTGCTGGAACTCATCCAAAGCCACATAAACCGGCTTGTTTGAATTTTCCATATAGGCAAATATCTGCGACAAAGACAATTCGGGTTCGCTACCGACCATATTTACACCAATTTCTGGAAGTCCCGTAATTGCATCAGCTGAAAACGAAAACCTAAGCGACTGTATGGCTTTCATCAGCCGTTCGCGTGCAGAAGCAGAACCACAGTTGCCCATAATAGCCTTTCCAAGAGCCTCAACAAAATCACGAATATTCGTAGTGCGATACAAATCAACATAAATGCAATAAGCTTCGCTTGTCGGCACTTCTGCAAATAAATGATTTATCAGACCTGTTTTACCAATACGACGCGGACTAATTAGGACTACATTACGCTCATTATACAATGCAGAACGAAGATTTTTTGTGTCATTTTCCCTGTCGCAGAAATAGTCTTTCGAGACATAACCGCTGATAAGAAACGGATTATTAGGTAATTTATTTGTCATAAAATTTCGTTTTCGTTTAAATACATCAATTTCACAGCAACTTTATTGCGCCAAAAAAGTTGCGCCAACAAAATTGCTTTGCAAAGGTAATAATAATTTGAATATGATGATTTGAAAATTCGAAAATTTGAATATTTGATTATTTGATTATTTGGCTGTTGAGCTAAATTCCCGCACCCTGAGCCTGTGGTTGCTGAGCACAGCCGAAGTATCGAAGGGTTGCGAAAATTATGAACGCTAACTATTTCCAGTTGTCAGCATAATACAATTCCCTCCCGTTGTATATTCTTGTAAAATGGAGTTCCTTTTCTGGTCTGCCATTCTGCCGAAGTGTATAGCTTTGAGCTGAAATATTCACCAAATTTCCAACCCAACGCAACAAACGGGTAAGCGTATGTATCGAAATCCTCGTATTGAATTTCGTTTTTGTCAAGAATAATAAGCAAATCCCAGTCAGAATCGGCATTGGCGTCACCCCTTGCCTGTGAACCAAAAAGAATCAACCTGGCGTTAGGCGGCAAAACATTCCTGCCCAAATCCTGAATCTTTTCGATAATATTCAACTTGTCTGCGCTCATAAATTTCTGGCATTGTAAGTGCGAAAATACACATTTTTGCCAATATGACAAAATCATAACAATTTTTGACAGAAAAATCTTACTGCGTTATTCCAAAAATATCTTACTTTTGCAAGGTCGAACATTCGATGCCGTTTGTAGGATTAGAGTGCGAGACAGACATATAGAAAGACGTTTACTGACGTTTTCCTTTGACTATTCGAAACTTCGCAACTTTTGAATCTGTCGTCAAAGAGAAAAGCAACAGTGAGCGCCTGCGTTAGTGTAGTTGATTACAATCAATAATATCACAGCGTGGGCTTCGCGTTGCTCAATCTTACGACAGAAGGCAATGCGAAGGCCGCGAATAGTGGGAACGAGTAACAAGATTCCCACGTTTTTTTGTATGTGCTGATATAATTTTTTGTTCCGAATAGGGAATCATCGGGAAAATGTAACAGTCAATATCGTGACAATGAGTGATATAAGACATTTTTGAAATTTAACAAAAAATTACCTAACGTACGACAAGTTTTGGCGTATGTCAGTTGTAGATTTGCGAAAAAGTAAAACTATGGAAGTACATTATAGAGGAAAATTTATCACGGAGAGAATCACAGAATTGTCGCGAAATGAGATATTTGTGTATGGCACCGATATGCACGGGAATCGTGTGGGGCGTGCCGAAAAGTTGGCTTGCGAGAAATTTGGGGCAGTGCGAAAACTTAAATCGGGCTTGGATGGACGTTGCTATGCCATTCCTGTCAATACCAGCAAACCGCAGGAAATGAAACCATACATTGATGAGTTTATCGAATTTGTGAAAAACAGTCCTAACAATCGGTTTCTGATTACGCGTATAGGCTGTGGAAACGGCAATCCCGACTATAGGGACCAAACAATTGCCCCGATGTTCGACGAACTTTTTCCGTTGCCCAATGTGGTTTTCTCCATCGAGTGGGGCGTAATGCTTATAGATAATCATCCTAGTTCTAAAATTGCAACACCCGTTCCCCCAGAAGTGGTTGACGAAAAGGTTCTTAAAGACTTATGCCTGCAGTACCGTTATCAGATTGGAGCAAATTTTCTCAATTCGCTTCCCGAAATCCGTGTTAGGTATGTCATCGACGACAACAAGTTCGGATATACTACGTTCGGCAATTTCTTCTTTTTTAGCGACAGAATGTATGTGTTTCCATATACCGATTATAATACCATAGGAACTGCCGAGCCAGAAGACACAGGGATTCCCGTTCCGACTATTACTTACAAAACTAAAAAGCCTGCAGGTTGCTTGCGGTATAATGTTCCAGAGAAATTCACTTTATTGTCAAGAAAGACGGGGCGGATGGTTGACTTTACCAGGGATGGTTTCAGAGATATGCTTGCCAAGTATGACGATGCTAAATTGTTGCATGTGCTTAATAGTCATGATTATGCCGAATATGCCCGTCAACTTGCATACGAGGAGGCAATGCACCGTGGCATTCCCGAGGATGACATTGATGTTTCGGGAACTTTGCAGAAACAGTGGGACAAGGTGGAATGGGAAGCCATGGAGAGAAACAGTGCAGAAGGTGTTGTTCTGGATTATTTCAACGACGAATGTTGGAATCGTCCAACTCCGCGCAGGGTGATTTTTGCGGGTGTGCAGACACCTTTCCGCGATGTAAATGGCGAATGGATATATACTGGTGATGTGGTGAAACAGCATACTGAGAAAGGCGATTTAATATATCCAGTAGGAGCGCATGTTGATTTTGGCATATATGCGTTTGTTATTGACAAGTATTGCATCAAGATAAAGCCTGACGACAAGGTGGAGCGTATTGGAACTGTTTTCTACGGACTTGACTGGGAGGAATATCCGACTACTCTTATTGAACGAAACGAGGAATTTCTTGCAGATGCATACGGAACAGAAGAACAGCAATCCGATTATAAGATGGCAATTACAAAGATTCGTTATACTCCTAACTTTATCAAGAAGAGACTGGAGTACTTTGTTTTGGAAGGATTGGAAATTGAATATGATTGGAGAAAATAGATTAAATTTACAAAATATGAATACTCAAAAACAGAACAAACAATATTCGAATTTGTCAATTGATGAATTGAAAGTCTTGGCGGAACAAGGTTTTTCTTATGCCCAGAATAATCTTGCTAATGTTTATTATCATGGTAAAGATGTGAAAATAGACTACAAAAAAGCCGTTGAATGGTACACAAAAGCGGCAGAACAAGGGAATGATGTTGCTCAGTATAATCTTGGTGCTTGCTTTTACAGAGGTAATGGGGTAAAAAAGGATTATCAGAAAGCAATGGAATGGTATTTAAAGTCCGCCGAACAAGACAATCCTATGGCACAAAACGCTATTGGATTCTGTTATTCAGAAGGTAATGGAGTAAAGCAGGATTATTCAAAGGCAATAGAATGGTATTCAAAGGCGGCAAAACAAGATTTTGCAGAGGCACAATTCAATTTAGGCAAATGTTATGAATATGGATGTGGTGTTGATACGGACTACAAAAAAGCCGTTAAATGGTACACAAAAGCAGCAGAACAAGGCGATTCAGATGCACAAGAATGTATTAATAAATTAAATATTTGAAAGATGGCAAAAGAAATTCTTTATGGTTACAAAATGACTCATGACACTGGATTTGCGCCAAATCCTTATCACGGAGTGTTGACATTGGCGACTTGCAAACCTCTTATTCGCAAGTGTGCAAAAGAAGGATATTGGATATCCGGATGGACTTCTAATGAGGTACAAGGCAAAAAACAAGCATATCATTTTACGGATGAAACTCAAAAGTTAATCTATTTGGCAAAAGTTTCGAAAGTGATAAGTTTTAAAGAGTACTGGGAAAAATATCCTCTAAAAAGACCTGTAGAGTTGGATTCTGTTAAAGGAGAAAAGGAGTGTCGCAAAAGTTGTGGAAATACTGTAATAACCAACAGTAGCGAAATTTCCTTGTGTGGTGACAATATTTATAAACCGATAAACGATTCTGATTTTGAACAGATTGAGAATATACATCACGGACCGAATTGTAAAGAACATGATTTAAGCGGTGAACATGTCCTTGTTTGCGATGAGTTTTATTATTTTGGTGTCGAAAGTGCAATTTCCGTGAAAAAGAATGATGTTGTTCATAGATGGAAAAAATTTTCAACTGAAGACGAACAGAAAATCATAGAATTTGTAACTAAAAATTATTCAAAAGGGCGTAATCCGAAGAAAAAATGAAAATCATATTAAGCAGAAAGGGGTTTGATTCTTCATATGGGAATCAACCAAACCCAATTTTACCCGACGGCACATTGCTGTCATTGCCAATTCCAGACGATGATGGAAACAATACATTTTCTTCTCTTAATTGGAATGGGATGAGTTATTATGATATTATTCATTCGCTTAGACCGAGGACAAAAATTAAGGAAGACAAAATGTGTCACTTAGACCCAGATTTGAGGAAAGATGTTAAAGACCGTTTGTCTGGTTGGAAACCTGCTTTTGGCCAGTCTGGGGCAGCATTGTCACATTTACGAAATATGGGTGTCGAAAAAGGCGATTTGTTTCTATTTTTCGGTTGGTTCAGAGAGACGGAGATGAATCAAGGGAAACTGATTTATAAGCGAAATGCCAAAGACTTGCATGTAATTTATGCTTATATGCAGATTGGTGAAATTATTGACCCAAAGTCAGATGTTCCAGAATGGCTGAAAGAACATCCGCATGTTTCTGACAAAAAGGACAGAAATGACAAAAACAATGCTATTTACTTACCTACAGACAAACTCTCTATCATTCCAGATTTTAATGGTTGTGGACTTTTAAACTATCGGAAAGATAGGGTTTTAACAAAAGATGGAATGTCGAAAGGAAAATGGGATTTACCAGAATTTTTCAGAGATGTGGCAATCAGTTATCATCCGCACCCTTGGAAAGATGGTTATTTCCAATCAGCAGACAAAGGGCAGGAGTTTGTTTTGGACGCTACGCCAGAAATTATTGACTGGGCAAAACATATAATTGAATAAGTAAAATTGTAATAATGACGACATACACCTACAAAATAACCTGTCCATATTGCTCTCACAAGTTTGAATGGCACGATGGGAAAGTTGGCGACAAGATTTATCTGCACTGCGATATTTGTGGCAAGGAGTTGCTGTATCCCGATGATGAAGAATCGCTTTTTCCCGAATATCCATCGTGCGAATGTGGCGGTTGGTTCGATAAAGCAGAGAGATGGACTCCGTATGTCTGTCCGAAATGCAAGGAGGAAATAGAAAGGCGTGAAGTTAGAGGAACAATAGAGGTGGTGAAAAGTGAGAATGATTAAAAATATTGTTGTCCGCTAAAAGTCCAATAAATTTACGCAATGCACATTGTATCATGCTGTTATAATGCCAACAAAATATGTGGGCTTGTTAATTGGATATACTTAACAACCTCGGAGAGGTTACATATTTATAGAAAAATATGTTTATTTTTGGAGCGTTGGCGCATATTTTTGCCGCATGAGCATGCAAAAATTGTGACAACGCATAATTTAGCGGACATCAATAGATTAAAAATCACACTACATTGCAAGCCAAATTCCAAAGAAGCGGTCATACACAGAATATTTGCCGTCGTCTTCATAGACAAATTCGTTTTCGACCAAATTCTTTACGGCATTTCTCACGCTACTGCCTGCGCCAAGATTGTATTTCGCAATAAATTCTTGTCCAGACGGTTCGGTCACAATGCGCTCCTTAGCAATCGCTTTCAACACATTTAACTGATTGGCAGTAAACAACCTGCAATAATTCTGATAACTAAAACTATTCTCTTCGACCAATGTGCGGATTGCATGCTGTACTTCCTCGATAGTGATTTCCTTTGTTCCCCACTCATATAGTCTGTTGGCAACCGACTGTATGTACCAGGTGTGAGCAAACAACGATTCGTACATAAAATGGAAAGCCTCCTGCGACAATTTCTGCTTATGTTTGCCGAAATGCCTCGAACAAAACTCGAAATACGAATCTTCGGGAATGACACCTATATGCATAGTTTGTGCGCTCTGGTAGAAAGCCCTTTTTGCCGACGAAAACATATCCACAATTATGTGCTTCTGGCTTCCCGAAAATATGAAATGAACATTCCTAAGATGCTGGATATAACTGCGCAATGTCTCCTCAACATTCTTCTCGGGATAATTTTTTATCTGCTGGAACTCGTCCAAAGCAACATAAACTGGCTTGTTTGAATTTTCCATATAGGCAAATATCTGCGACAAAGACAATTCTGGCTCGCTACCGACCATATTGACACCAATTTCTGGAAGACCAGTGATTGCATCGGCAGAAAACGAAAACCTAAGTGACTGTATGGCTTTCATCAGCCGTTCGCGTGCAGAAGCAGAACCGCAGTTGCCCATAATCGCCTTTCCAAGAGCCTCGACAAAGTCGCGAATATTTGCAGTGCGATACAAATCAACATAAATGCAATAGGCTTCGCTTGTCGGTACTTCCGCAAATAAATGATTTATCAGACCTGTTTTTCCAATACGACGCGGACTGATTAGGACTATATTACGTTCATTATACAATGCAGAACGAAGATTTTTTGTATCATTTTCCCTGTCACAGAAATAGTCTTTTGAGACATACCCGCTGATAAGAAACGGATTATTAGGCAATTTCTTTGTCATAAAGTTTCTTTTTCGTTTAAACACATAAATTTTGCAGCAACTTTATTGCGCCAAAAAAGTTGCGCCAACAAAATTGCTCTGCAAAGGTAATAATAATTTGGATTCGATGATTTGAAAATTTGAGGATTCGAAGATTTGAAAAAATCGTAATGCCTTTTCAATTCTTGCTATTTATCAATGAGATAATGTATTGCATATATTCCTCGACCTTTGGCATAAGCGGTTTTATGTCCGACTCCTTGATTTCTTTCCACTCATCGTAATCTCCGGTCTGCCTTAGTTCAAACAACCGAGTATAGTTGTCAGCATAATACAATTCCTTCCCGTTGTATGTTCTTGTAAAAAGGAGTTCCCTTTCTGGTCTGCCATTCTGCCGAAGTGTATAGTTTAGAACTGAAATATTCACCAAATTTCCAACCCAACGCAACAAACGGATAAGCGTATGTGTCAAAATCCTCGTATTGAATTTCTTTTTTGTCAAGAATAATAAGTAAATCCCAGTCGGAATCGGTATTGGCGTCGCCCCTTGCTTGCGAACCAAAAAGAATTAGCTTAGCATTAGGAGGCAAAACATTCCTGCCCAAATCTTGAATCTTTTCAATAATATTCAACTTATCTGCGCTCATAACCTTCTTGCATAGTAAATGCGAAAATACATATTTTTACCAATATGGCAAAACCATAACAATTTTTTGAAAATAAATCTTATCCATCTTGCTGCCTTTGAAATTAACTTGTTCCACAAAATCTTGCGAAAAAATGTCAATGCTATGTAGCATGATGTGGTATAAGTAGTTGATACAATGGAAGACTAGAAAGCCTTTGTTTGTAATCGGAGCCAGACAGGTAGGAAAAAGGCTGTTGGATGAGTTATGACAAATTGAAATACAAAAAAATATGTATGATGTTAGCCCTTGTTTTATTCTGTTTTTCTCAAATTGCTTGTTGCTCAATAAACATAGTGAAAATCTTATTTGTGTTATTATAAATAAGTTTGTATCTTTGCATTGAAATTGAAAGATGTACATTATGGGAATAACAATTGAAGATGTTTGGGCAAAAGCGCAGCGTCTTTCGCCAAGCGAAAAGCTAGCATTGTCGCGCAGACTTGTGGAAAGTGTAACCGAAACCGAGGAAGAACGCTGTGAGCGTGTCGCTATGGAGATGGAACAGTTTTTTGGCGGTTGGGAAAATGATGAGCGTAGCACAGAAGAAATCATGTCGCAGATTTGTGCAGGCAGGACAGAAAATACTTATCCCCAAAATTGAGTTATGGCATAATTGAAATACAAAAAAATAGGGACGTTATTCGCCCCTATTTTTGTTAGTAAAGTTTTCTAGTTACTTGTTGCATTCCTTGTTGCAGTCGAAAAATTTGTAAACGATAGCTGCAAGAGCACCGCCAGCGAATGGACCTACGATGAAAATCCAGAGGTGCTTGAGTGCATTTCCACCTTGGAATACTGCGGGAGCAATTGAACGGGCAGGGTTAACCGAAGTGCCTGTGTAGCGGATGCATACGAGGTGTACGAGTACTAGCGTAAGACCTATTGCAAGTCCCGCTGCGTTGCCGGCACCATTCTTTTCGTGTGTAGCTGCAAGAACTACGAATACGAATACGAAGGTGAAGAAGATTTCGGCAAGCAGACCGCCAAGTTCTGTAATTGCTTCAGACTGCAGGTCGTTTGCGCCAAGTGCTGTAACTTCTTCATTAGTAATGCCTACTTCCTTTGTCAGCCAGAACAGTAATGCTGAACCGATGAATGCTCCAATTACTTGGAAAATCATGTACATGCAAGCGTCCTTCCAGCTCATTCTGCCGCTCATGGCAACACCAAGGGTAATTGCCGGGTTAATGTGACAACCCGAAATTTTGCCTATTGAGTATGCCATGCCTATTACGGCAAGACCAAAAGCCAAGGCTGTACCAACAACAGATGCAGTGTCAGTGCCACAGTTAAGGCTTACTGCTGCTCCGCATCCCATAAGAACCAATACCATGGTTCCAATCATCTCTGCTAAATATTTCTTCATAATTATAAATTTTTAAAACCGAGCAAAGGTATGTCTTTTTGTTTCTGGCAAAACATCAGGACGATTATTTCTATGCACCACGGCCTGTGAAAAATTACTTTTTTCTCTCAAAATCAATAACGATACTTCCATTATAAATATTTTTTATTACATTTGCAGACATGAAAAATTTCTTGAAACTGATACGCTGGAAGAATATTCTTGTTATCGCATTGACAATGATGGCAATGCGAGTATTTGTAATATTCCCTGTGTTCAAGGTCTATGGCGTTGATGTAATGTTCCCAGACTGGGGATTCTACATGCTTATGCTTGCCACTATGCTCATCGCTGCCGGTGGATATGTCATAAACGACTATTTTGACGTGAGAATCGACAGTGTCAACCGTTCAAAAAAGATGATAGTTGGCGTGGCTATGCCTCGAAGGAAAGCCATTGCCTTGCACCTGTGGCTGAGCATTTTCGGACTTGCATGTGGAATCGCCGCGACTATAGCTGCACACAGGTTCTGGTATGTGTTTATTTTCCTCGGAGCATTCGTAATGCTATGGATATATTCACGCGACTTGAAAAAAAGTACCTTCTGGGGCAACTTGCTTATAGCTATGCTCTCGGGAATTGTTCCTTTCCTTGTCGGAATGACTGAGTATTTTGCAGTGGCAGATTCTATTTCAAAATGGGATATTGACCATATTGATGCGGTAAAGACTGTAATGCAGGTCATAATATTCTTTTCGTTGTTTGCTTTCATGTTTACCTTGATGCGCGAAATAGTAAAAGATTGCGAAGATATTGAGGGCGACAGGCTTAACGGTGTACGTTCTATTCCCGTGATGATCGGTCTAAAGAAAACAAATGTAATCATCTTTATACTGGCTTTGATTTCTGCATTTGCAGTTTTGTTTTTCTGGTACGAATACCTGTCGCAGACAAGATTTTTCTTAAATGAGACAATCCCAGTATTCTACCTTGGAGTTTTAGTTTTGCTGCCTACTATAATTGTTGGCGGTATTGTATCGTTGTTCGGAACGTCAAAGCGCAAGTATTCGTTTATGAGCGCTGCTATAAAATGGATAATGGTTTTGGGAATTTCCTTTAGCATAGTGTTCAGTCATATAGTATTAAATAATGGAAACGTTTGATTCAAAATACAATATTCTACTTGCTTCGGCAAGTTATCGTCGTCGCGAGCTGCTTACTCAGCTAGGCGTACAGTATTCATTGGTAAAACCATCGCAGGAAGAGGAGATTGTTCCCTCAAATATCTGGGTCGAAGATGTATCGGAGTTTCTTGCTTGCCAGAAATCGAATGCATACAAGGATTTGCAAGGCAACGACCTTTTGATAACAGCTGACACAACAGTGGTTGTTGACGATAAAATATTGGGAAAGCCAAAGGATTATTCCGATGCATTCCAGATGCTAAGGCTGCTAAGTGGTAAAACTCACAGAGTAATAACTGGCGTATGTCTTCGTTCTGTCGACAAGACGGTTAGCTTTAGCGTAAAGACAGAAGTGACATTTGCCAATCTCAATGATGAGGAAATCCGTTTCTATATCGAGAATTTTAAGCCGTTTGATAAGGCTGGTGCATACGGAATACAGGAATGGATAGGCAAGGTGGCTGTTGAGCGGATAAACGGTTCGTTCTACAATGTTGTCGGGCTGCCGGTGCAAAGACTTTATACCGAGCTTAAAAGATTCTAAGAGATTGGTATTTTACGGCTAAAGGTATCAGACAGATTGTCCCGTTTGAAACTTTTCCACCGAAACATTATAAATTAATGCGATTTTTCTAATAACTTTGCGCCAAATTTTACACGACAATGAAAAATAAGAAAGGATTAGTTGCGATATTAATAATACTAGGAGTTCTGCTGGTCGATCAGATTCTCAAGATTTGGATAAAAACTCATTTGGTATTGGGTGAGGAAATCCATATTTTTGGTGACCGTGTAATGTTGAAGTTCATTGAAAATCCCGGAATGGCATTTGGCATGGAGCTGGGAGGCAGCTGGGGCAAGCTGGCATTAAGCATATTCAGGGTTCTTGCAGTAGGCGCACTAATATGGTATCTTGTAGTTCTGATTAAGAAAAATAGCAACCTCTTTACTATATCATGCATATCGCTTGTGATTGCCGGAGCAGCTGGTAATCTTATCGACTGTGCATTCTATGGACTTATTTTCAACGATAGTTTTGGTCATGTGGCACAGATTTTCCCAGATGGCGGTGGATATGCAGGGTTCCTTTCTGGTAATGTAGTGGATATGTTCTATTGCCCTGTTTTAAGATGGGGAACTCCGCCAGATGAACATATTTTCTTCCGTCCGATTTTTAACGTTGCTGATTCTGCAATTACTATTGCTGTTTTCTTAATGATTATATTCTACAAGAAGTTGATGCCCAAGAAAGAGGAAACAGAAGAAATAGTATCGGAACAGGACGATAATACTCAAAAATGAAAGTCCCTTTTTTCAGATACGACTGGTTTTTTCAGGAAAACCGCAGGGAGATAATGTCGGTATACGAGGAGATAATGTCGTCGGGACGTTATGTGCATGGGGATTATACCCGTAAATTGGAAGAAAAACTGGCTGAAATATGCAAGTGCAGATATGCTGTTGCTACAGGGTCTTGCACCGATGCACTTTTTTTTGCATTGAAAGCGGCAGGAATTAACCATGGAGACGAAGTGATATTGCCGCCGTTCTCTTTTGTTGCAACTCTCGATGCCATAATTAGATGCGGAGCTGTTCCTGTTTTCGTTGACATTTCCCCCGAACACTATATGCTTGATGTTGCAAAGTTGGAAGAAGCCGTGACGCCACGCACGAAAGCGATAGTTGTAGTGCAGCTTTTTGGTAACTGTCATCCGCAGCATGAAACTATAAGCAAAATTGCACAAAGGCATGGCATACCACTGATAGAAGATGCCGCACAGGCTTTAGGCGTAATGGATCATGATGTTCCTGCTGGGAAAATTGGTAGCTTTGGCTGTATAAGCTTCGATCCTACAAAAATAGTGTCGGCGTATGGAACTGGCGGTGCTGTACTGACCGATAGCGAAACCGAATGTTCGACAATAAGGCAGCTTGCAAATCATGGACTTAGAAATGGAATTCCAGAAATTCCGGGTTACAACAGCAAAATTTCAGAAACTGAAGCTGCTATTGTCCTTATGCAAGTAGAAAAGTTGCCGCAGACAATGGATAGAATGAGCAATGCTGCCGAAAAATATTTTTCACGACTGAAAGATGTTGAGGGTATTATGCTTCCGAATATTTGTTGTACAAGGCCAAACCACCACAAGTTTGTTGTTTCAACAAGCAGACGTGATGAACTTCGCAGTTTCTTAAAAGAAAAAGGTGTAGAAACAAAAATACACTATTCCACATTACTTTCGGAGCAGAAGATCCTCGTTGGCAAAAAATTCTTGAAACATAGCCTCTCCAATGCAGAAAAGGCTTCCAGAGAAGTGCTTAGTCTTCCCATTTTCCCGAATATTAGTGAAGATGAAATTATGTATGTTTGCGATTGTATAAGGGAGTTTTTCAACTGATTTGAGTCTTATTCATCGCACAAATCCACAGGTTTTTCACCTACAAGCATATCGGTCTCCATCCTTATTCCAAAACCTTCTTCAGGAATATATATTGCTGGTTCGCAACTCATTACCATACCGTTTTTCAATATTGTGCGTCTGTTTCCCACGTCGTGTACGTCGAGTCCTATGAAATGCGAACAAAGGTGCGGCGAATACCGTTTTACGGTTGCGTGTACCGATTCCTGATGTGCAATTTCGTCCTTTGTGACCAGATTAAGTCTTTGCAGCGATTCTAGCATCAGTTTTTCAAATTCGGCATGTATGCGGTCAATTGATGAGCCTGGGACATAAAACTGCTTTATTTGTTGTTGAATCGACATTATTTCGTCGTAAACTTGCTTTTGTCGTGAAGAGAATTTTCCGGTTACAGGTACTGTACGCGTTATGTCGGCGGCATATCCGTTTACTTCGGCGCCTACGTCCATGATCAGCAGGTCGCCATCCTTGCAGATGCCCTGATTGGTTATGCTTTGCAATATACAATTGTTGCTCCCCGATGAAATTACAGGCTGGTATGCAAAACCATTGCAGCCACGTCCGCGGATTTGTCGATAGAATTCGGCTTCGATTTCATATTCGTATATGCCCGGGTGGATTATTTTTGCAACCTCGGTAAAGGCGTTTTCGGTTATGCTGATGGCTTTGCGTATGCAACTTATCTCGTAGTCGGATTTTTGCAGGCGCATGTTGCTTATTGCAGGGTCGATGTCGTTTAGCTCGAGGTCTTTGTGCGCATTTTTCCATTCTTCCTGTCGGAAGTTGATGTATTGCACTCTGCGTATGTTGTTTGAGAAAGAAATGTATACTCTGCCTTTGTTCCCAGTTATGATTGCCTCGGATATGCTGTCGAATTTGTCAAGGTACTCCACATTGGTTATTCCCGAGATTTCAGAAACTTCTTGTTTTGTGAGTTTTAGTCCAGTCCAGACATTTATATGCTCGCTCGGTTCAATTATGAAGGCGTATTCTTCGTTTTCGGTAGAACTTTTCTTGTGAAGCAGGAGTATTGTGTCTTCCTGTTGTATTCCACTGAAGTACAGAATGTCTGAATTTTGCCGGTAGCGGTAGAATTGGTTTGCGTTGCGCGATGGCATGTTGGCAGAGAAAAGTATTACGGAGTCTCCGTTTTCTAGCTCGTTGAGCAGTCTGTTGCGGTTTCGTGTGTGAAAATCTCGTTCTATAGAATTTTTCATGGTTTACTTTTCCTTCCAGTCTCCGTTGTCGGCAATTACTTTTTTGAGCATTTCTACTGCATTATCCTGTGGAACATCGCGAATTACAGGTGTTTGACCCTTGTATATTATCACATGGTTCTTGGTGCTGCCAACGCAGCCGTAGTCGGCATCGGCCATTTCGCCGGGACCATTTACAACGCATCCCATAGTGGCTATTTTCAATCCTTTGAGATGAGCAAACTCATGTTTTACTGCCTCAGATATTCGCTCCAGATTATAGTTGGTACGTCCACAGCCGGGACAGGAGATGAATTCTGCCTTGCTGATGCTTATTCCTGCTGCCTGCATGATGTCGGCTGCAAAATCGAAGTTGTCTATCCCTGTGATATTTCCACTTATGTTCAGCTCGTTTATCTTCTTGTCGATGAGGTTGTTCCCTAGTGCAATGCAGGTTTCAGCTATGGAAGTTTCGGCATCGTGCGACTTGGGTGTAAAGCATACTTTGTCTACTAATTCTGGATAGGGAGGTTCTGTAGGGTATGCCTTTTTTTCTCCGAATTGAGCAATGAACTTTTGTGCAAAAGTAATCTCATTTACAGGATTTTCGGTGAGAGAAACCCTTATGGTGTCGCCAATTCCCTTGTTGAGCAGGTAGGCGATGCCGAGACACGACTTTATTCTCGCGTCGTTGCCCGAACCAGCTTCCGTAACTCCAAGATGCTGAGGGTAAATGTTGCCGTTTTCTGCCATTCTTCGGTTCAGCAGTTCGCACGATTCGGTCATCACTTTTACATTGCTTGCTTTCATCGAAATGACGAGGTTGTGGAAATTTTCTGCTTCGAAAATGTTGATGAATTCCATTGCAGCCTCAACCATTCCTTTTGCAGTGTTGCCGTATCGCGACAAAATTCTGTCGGACAGAGAGCCGTGGTTTGAACCGATTCTTATTGCTGTGCCGTATTCGTTGCATACTTTGATGAGAGGCAACAGTCTGTCGTGCATTTTTTCAAGTTCAAGATCGTATTCGAATTCGCTGAGATTCAGTTCCTTGAAGTTGGCACGTTTGTCAATGTAGTTGCCAGGGTTTATCCTTACTTTTTCAACGATCCTTGCACATTCCTCGGCTATTTGGGAACTGAAGTGTACATCGGCGACAAGTGGTTTGGTGTAGCCGTCGGCGGCGAGGATTTTTTTTACTTCGCGCAGACTTTCTATGTCGGGCATGCGAGGAACCGAAAGCCTTACAAGATCGGCTCCAGCATCAAAGAGTTGCTTGCATTGGGCTACCGATGCTTGTATGTCGCCAACTGGCACGTTGGTCATGCTCTGTATTGCAATCCTGTTGTTGTTGCCAATGACGGTGTTGCCAATTTTTACTTCTTTAGCAAAATTTGTTTCCATTTATATCATTTTTAAGGCTTTGAGTATGGGATTGACAATTTCTTCATTGTCGGTGGGCAGGTTTCCGCAGAGTCCGAATCCGAGTTTAATGTCCTTTTTTACTTCTGGTCCGTGAAAATCACTTCCGCACGAAACCATTAGTCCAAGTTCGTTGGCCATGGTTTTGTATGCTTCGCATTGTTTCTGCGAGTGGCTGCTATGGTATGCTTCGATGCCTGCCAGTCCGTAGCTTTTCAGTTCCTTTATCTTTGCAAATGTTTTGTCGTTAGGCAGTTTCAATGAATTGGGATGGGCGAGGAAGGCTATACCTCCGGCTCTTTCAATGAGTTCGATGCAGCTTCGTGGCGGCAGTTTTTTTCTGTCTATACCTTTCAGTTTTTTGCTGCCTATGAATTTGTGAAATGCATATTCTATGTCGTTGCAGTAGCCTTTTTCTACTATTGCAGCAGCAATGTGCGGTTTGCCAATAGTTTCACCTTTTGCAAATTTGCGAATATCTTCGATTTGTATGTCCATGTGAAACAATTGGTTGAGTGCGTCAATTATGTTGTTGTTCCTGACTTCTCTTGCATCGCGTAGCATTTTCATTACAGTGTTGAATTCAGCGTTGTCGGTGTTGATGCCATACCCAAGTATATGCATTTTGCCGCTGTCGATTTCTGCACTAAGTTCAATACCCGGAATTACTCGAATGCCGTTTTTTTCGCCTTCCAACAAACATTCATTGAGGTTCCCGATAGTGTCGTGATCCGTAATTGCAATGGTTGTCAGTCCAATGCGCTTTGCTTCTGCAATTATCTGCTTGGCGTTCAGACTTCCGTCGGATGCCGTAGTGTGTACGTGCAGGTCGAATTTTGGAGATGAGTTAAATTTTGTTTCCATCTGTTTCTCCTTCAAAAACTTTTATTGCAGGCCCTTCGAGCCATATATTTTTATATTCACAATTATTTTTTTCAAAATAAACTTTCAGCAAACCGCCTTTTGCCTTTATGGTTATTGGTGATGGCATGTTTTCTTTTGTATTGATGCATAGAGCCGTAGCTACTGTTCCTGTTCCGCAAGCCAATGTTTCGCCTTCTACACCTCGTTCGTATGTGGCGATTCTGTAGCCGCCGTTGTTGTCTATGAAATTGACATTTGTCCGGTCGGGGGCGAAGCGCTTGTCGTCGGCGAGTAATCGTCCTTCTTTTTTTACATCTATTTTGTTTATGTCGTTAACAAATTTTACAAAGTGCGGAACTCCGGTATTTGTCCACATTCCGTCTTCGAAAACCTTTATGCCTTTTACATCTATCATCTTTATTTTCACATTTTCGTTGTCGATAATGCTGGCTTCGTGAGTTCCGTCGTCGGCTGTGAATTTCATGTCTTGTCCTGCAATTTTATGATCGTAGGCATATTTTGCAATGCATCTGCCACCGTTTCCACACATGCTTGCTGTTTTCCCGTCGGAATTGTAGAATTTCATGGCAAAGTCGGCAATGTCGCTTTTCTCGACAAGTATGAGACCGTCGGCTCCGATGCCGAATCGCCTGTTGCACAATGCACTAATCTGTTTGCTAGACAGTTTGAGCTTTTCGTCTCTGTTGTCGATTATGATGAAATCGTTACCGGCTCCCTGATATTTGTCGAAAATCAATGTCATGCTTCTTCGTTTTGTATATTTTTCTTGCGTTTGATAGTTGTTATTGTTTGCAATATTGCGCTTATAATTAGTATGATAGCCAATACAATGCTACTTGCGATAGATGTCGTAGCTCCTATCTTTGCCGATTGTGGTTCGTAGCAGAATTCAATAATATGCTTTCCTTGTGGGACAATCATTGCCCGTAATATATAGTTGGCTCTGAAAAACGATGCCTTTTGCCCGTCAATCTTCACTTTCCAGCCTTTGGGGTAGAACATTTCGGAGAAAATCGCCAGCCTGTTTCCGTTGCACGAAGATTCGTATTTGATATTATTGCCGTCGTTTGCTATCAATTTTATGTAGTCGGTGCTGTCGATTTCAAAGTTGATGTTTGTGAATTCGGCTTTGTACTTTTCGTTTACAATGGCTGTTTCGTGAGTGTTGATGTGTTTTATTTGTATAAGTTCATGCTGTTCCGAATTTGACCATCTAATGCTGTCGGCAAACCATGCATTACCGCACGCATGTGTATTTTTCAGGGGGATGGTATTGGGCGAAAGGATTATGTATTTGATGTTGAGCATGTCGAGCAATGGCGTTTTGTACGTGCTGGAAAAAACATCCTGAATTTCGTTTTGGCTTGCGTTGTCTCTTTGTGCCCAGGAAAGAATGTTGTATCGGGCCATAGCTATTTCTGTATTTAGAATGCTGTCGCAGAAAGTCTTATAGCGTTTTGGGCAATATCCGTTGCTTCCGCTTATTGAATTGTATTTCAGGTAGGTTGTCTTATCGTTTAATGCTTTGCTGTTGCGTATGTCCATGACCCTGAATGTGCTGTGATCCTTTTCTATGTCGGTGTCTGCCACATTGGGTTGGTTTGTAGGCTCGTTGGTTGGCTGATGTGCTTTTTGTTGCCAGTTTGTTATCGTAATATCAGCTATTATAAGTGCCGATAGTGTTGCGGCTATTACCAGTCTATTGATTTTTTTCTTCCTTCCAAAAAATATTGCAGTTGCACCCAACAGTAAGAATAGTAGCGATTTTGCCGCATCGCGCCTAATGAGAGAAACCCTATCGCTACGAATTGCATTTATATAATCGTCCTTGAATTGGGCAACGGCTTCGGCGTATTCTATGTCCTGTGGCATGTATAGTGCAAGTTTTTCTGAAATTTCCACTTCGGTGAAATTGTTGCTGTCGATGCTCTTGTCGCCAGCAATGGATGGAAATATGACGAAAATAAGAAGTATCACAGATATTGTAGCAGTAGAAATGTATAGCGAGATCATATCTTTGCGTTCGTCTTTTACTTCTCTTTTTTCAATTAATTCTTCGGTTCCAATCGCTGCCAAAACAGAGATTCCAATTGCCGAAATTATTAAAATATTTGAAAAAATACTATAATTGTAGAATAGAGGAAGATTTTTTACTATGAAGTGTTCGATATTGCCACACGAAAGTATAATTGCTATTATCGTTGTTGATATTGCCCACCATTTGATTCTTTTTTTGCTTCTGATGCATCCTATAAGTGCCAGCAGTATGGCTATTATTCCTATGTATGAAGTGCCGTTGCTGAAATGCTTTTTGCCAAAGTACATTGGTGAATCGTTGCATATAATTTCAGCGTTCTTGCTTTTGAAAAGAGGTTCAAGCAAGTTGTATGTTTCTGATTTGTCAGATAGCTTTGATGCTGATTTTCCGCCTTTTATTTGGGGAATTAGCAGCGACAAGGATTCACCATTGTCGTTGAAACGTATAGTGTCGGTGCTGTAGTCGGGGAGTCTCTCCTGTGCGTATTTGGAGTATTCGTATTCTTGAAACGAAGACTCGCTATTGGTTAGAAATGCTACTGCAAACACGGCAATTGTAATTGCTGTGGGCAGTAGTTTGCCGCCAATATTCTTGTCGGATGCAAGTAATTCTACGGCTATCAGGACTATGGCGGTGAAAATTGTGTAGTATAGGATTTGATAATGGCAAGTTGCTGTTAGCAATGCAATGGAAATCAAGGCTATTGCTGCGCCAATCGCTTTTTTGTCGTTGAATATGCAAACTGTTCCTGTCAAAACAAACGGGATTAGGCATACTGCTGTCATCTCTGTATATTCGCCTGCTTGTATTTCTCCGATTCCATAACAGAAAAGCCCGAAAGAAAGCGAGCCAACTAATGATGCTATTTGGCTTATTTTTAGTGAATTAAGAAAAATGTAGAATCCCAAAAACATTGAAAGCATGAGGCAGAATGGAGCAAAATGTCCCAAATTTGCAGTGCTTTGAATTACTTTGGAAAACACATTTGAATTGCCGATTTGCCCGTGCGAAACTGTTGGACAGCCAGAGTATTGCTGCTCCGTCCATGTACTGTTTGCGTTGGAGATTTTTGCTAAATCTTGATTTTCTACATAAATGCTATTTGTTTCTACAAATATTAGTTTGGAGTAAAGTGCAGAAATGGCTACGAAGACAATCAGCGCCAAAAGATGTATGAGCGCTTTTTCCTTTGTGAATCTTCTTGATATTAAGCCCATGGTTGCAAAAAATCTATATTTCATTTGAAATTGAATTGGCAAAAATAATAAGAGTTCAAGAATTTTTAGCTTTTATTATGTTAAATGATGTTAATGAATTCTTGTCGTCTTTTGATACGGATTTTTTAGATTGTTTTTGTGTTTTCTATTGTTCTTATTATTAATGAGTTAAAGGGAAAGTCGCAAAAAAAAATAACTTATAGGCAACCGAACGAAAAAAAAGTCGTTTAATAAGGTGTAATTTGAAAATAAAAATGTATTTTTACGCGGTTTAAAATTTAATAAAGTGTTTTTTATGAACAGGCTAATTGTCAGTGCGTTGCTTCTTGTTGCGGTGTCGTTTTCGGCTTTTTCGCAGGAGGAACAGCATGAAGGACAGCCGTCGCAAAGCGTCGGACTAGGCTCTGCTATCAGCGGAATTACTACCGTAGGTGAAAGTTTTGTGTATGATGAAAGCAAGCTGCTTGCCATTCCTCAAACAAACATTAGGGTTCAGCCTCCTGAGTATTTCCAGTATTCTGATTCGTTGCCTGGCTTTTTGCATGTTGGTACTATGAGTAGCATACAGGTAGAGGAAGTTGTTGGTACATCGTACATACTTATTTCGGCAGCAATGGATTCTGCATATTTTGCTTCGCAGGGCATGAAACTCGTTTCGGTTGAGCCTGTTGTGATGCATGATGGTAGCGACGGATTGCTATTTACAGCAGAAATGAAGGTGAAAGGTTTTGTATTTGAGCGCCTTGTGCTGTTGTCTGGTGATTATCATTATACTATATGGATAAATGCAGGATATATTAAGCTGATGAGAGACAAGATGAGACCGCTTATCCTGCAAAGTATGTTGACATCTAAAATTTACGAGTAATGCTTATGAAGAAAAAAATATATATAACGTTTGCAATTATTCTTGCCCTGCTTTCCTCATCCCGGGTAATGGCGCAGGACAATTCGAATATTTTAAGGCATAACATAAATTATCATGTTGACTCGCTTGATATGTGGTGCGGTGGCGAAGCCACATTCATAGATTTCGACTACAACCTGATTGACCTGTGCTTAGGTGCCGGATGTGCAGAAGATCCGAGCATCCACATGACTTTCGGAAGCGATGCTGTGGCCGCAATTAATATAGATTTCAACATGTTCTTGTATTTGAACTCCACTTTTAGCATGCATGGCTTCTCGAGCGGATATATTGGCGTTGACTATCCCGTGCAGATTACGCTTGACTTCCCGGATAACAATGGATTCGATCATGGTGAAACAACTCCTATTCATTCCACCTATACTGTCCAGAACGGTTGGGCGTTCAACACACATTTCCCTACTGCGGGAACAATCGCCCTCGACCTTGAATATGGTTTCGGCGTTGACTTGTCGGCATCTGTAAGTGTACTCGGATCAACTGTTGTTGAAGTGCCTTTGATACCTCATATTGGATTCCCTATTGATCCGGAATTTTCGACACCTGTACCTCACGATTCCATAGCGGTTCTTTATCTTAATGCACAGACTGGCGAATACGCATATCCGTGGATTAATGATTCAACCGGTATGCCTTATATAAATACAGGTTTTCTTGGCGACGGAAGTCAACTCGCGATAAATATTCCTGATTATTTCGGCATAGGTATTACTGCAGAAATTACAATACCTTATGTGGAAACCGAAGATCGTATTGATGGACAGTGCTTGTATGCAGAAGGTGAGGACGATTGGTTGACCATGAACTGGAACTTGCTTCAGTTTATAAGATTTATCGGAAATGCGGTTGGTCATCCCGAAGTTGGAGAAATCGTTGATATTCTGGAGGGTCAGACTATTGAATACCCTATATACGAGGATTTTGTCCTAACAATTGAGTACTATATTCTCCATCTGTCCCTTGATATGACAATGGCGTTGGTTCAGGAATTTTCTTTCTGTCCCGACATATTGGCTACGCTTAGGTTTGCAACACCACTACCATTCTCGGAGCGGACTACAGGTGGTACTGTCGTGCAGGAAGGCGAGTCTGATGTAATTACTTTTACGGTAAATAACGATTTGTATATAACTTATCCTTGCTACGGCTGGGATTCGTTGCAGGTTTATGATGTCACTTACAATATTCAGGGACATTACAATAACCACACCTACAACAATCTTCGCTTTGCTTTGAATTTGCAGGCAATACACGTCCACATTTCAGTGCCGGGTCTCGACAACTTGTTTAGCTTCGCAACAATGCCCGAGTTTAGGCTTCCCGATGTTGAGGGTGGCTACGAAAATGAAGACGATGCCTTGGCTCAGGCATACGACATTGTTGGAATTGACGTTGAAAGGTATAACGAGGTTCCCCGGACACGTGATGGGAATACCAGAGATATAGATATATGTATTCCTGAGGGGTGCGGGGCTTTGATTGACCAGTCTTTTGACTTGTTTGATGTGGATCTGGATTTCCTTGGCGTTGATGAAACTTGCGATTTGCAGTTCCCTGCAAACCAGTATAATGTTACTTTCCCAGGTACATGGTTGCGTCCTCGTCCAGAACTCGATATTGATGTAAGTTCATCGAATGTGATTTGCTATGGCGACAATTCCGGTGTTATTTCTGTGACCGCAATAAATGGAGCACCAAACTATACTTGGTATTATACAGGTGGAATATCTAACACACATGCTGGGCCAACCGATGAAATAAATGTGTATTCTGGATATTACTACATTACATTGACTGATACTTACGGATGTACTGTTGCTGGTGAAGCAAATATTCTTGAAGCCAATGCTCCATTGGAAAGCATTACAAGATCGGACGATGTACTTTGCCATGGAGAATCAACAGGTAACCTTTATGTTACCGTATATGGTGGTGTACCTCCATATTCTTACTTGTGGTCCAATAATAGCACACAGCAGAATCCACAAGGAGTTCCGGCTGGAGTATATACAGTAACGGTTACCGATGCTGTAGGTTGTGAACATGAGGATCAAGCTGTAGTAAATGAGCCTGAAGCTTCGCTCGAAATTTCTGATGTATATATCCAGCATATTAGTTGCAATGGAATGAGGGATGGATCTATCAATATATCAGTTGAAGGAGGAACACCTGCGTATACATATTATTGGTCAAACGGATATACAGTTCAGGATTTGCATAACATTGGCGCTGGTTCGTATACTGTTACGATAACCGATGCTAATGGATGTTTAACAATATCAACATACGTGGTTGAGGAGCCTGAGCCGCTTGTGCTTACCCTTGATGTACGCGATGTAAGATGCTATGCCGAAAATTCTGGTAGCATCGACTTGACAGTAACCGGTGGTACTGAACCTTATTCGTACCAGTGGAACAATGGCGAGGTTACTGAGGATTTGTCAGACCTATATGCAGGATTCTACATTGTAACGGTAACCGATGCTCATAACTGTGTAGAATATGCTATGGCACAGATACATCAGCCTGCTTTGCCGTTGCATGGCGACATAACGCCAACCAATGTAAGGTGCTATGGCGAAGGCAATGGCGTATGCGACCTGAATGTCTTCGGCGGAACTCCACCTTATTATTATGTGTGGAACACTGGAGCAATTTCCGAGGATATTGACCAGCTAGTACCGGGATTGTATTCAGTTACAATAAATGATGAAAACGGCTGTCTCGCATACGATACAGTACACATTTACCAGTCGGAATTCCCGTTGACCGGACAGATTTCGGGTAGGGACGCATCATGTAATGGACTTTCGGATGGTAATGTGATGTTTGCTGCCGATGGCGGTTACGAACCATATCATTATGAGTGGTCAAATGGATTGTGGCAGCAGAACCTTGTTGGGGTACCTGCTGGAACTTATACAGTTACTGTTACGGATGCTAATTTCTGTCATGCAGAATATTCGTATGTTGTAGGCGAACCAGAACCGTTCTACATACAGATGATGGACGATTTCACGATATGCTATGGTATGACTACGCAGATTGGTGTGGGAATAGTATCGGGAGGCGTACCGCCATATACTATTTTGTGGAGCAATGGTGAAAGTGGTTTGTCAACCGAGGTAACTCCGCTGCAAACTACAACCTATTATGCTTCTGTTGTAGATGCAACAAACTGTTCGAGTGCTGAAATTGATGTTACTGTCTCGGTTAATGATCCAATATCACTGGATGTAACGCTAATGTCCGATACTTTAGTTTGTCCTGGCGATAGGGCTACGTTTGACATTAGGGTATCTGGCGGTGGTATTGCTGTAGAAGATCTGTATGTAAATGGCGAGCAAATAAAGTTGCCGTTTGAACCTATAATAGATGAAGATATAGTATTCAACTTTGTTGCATACGACAGTTGCCGTTATGATAGTGTGGTAATACCAATCGCAATACGTACATACGAGGAAGTTCCAATGAACATCGCTGCAAGCGTTGTGGAAGGTTGTGCTCCGTTACGTGTATCATTCTCCGAAAATACACCGGATTTAGGTCAGACATATCTATGGAACTTCGATGATGGTGATTTTGAAAATATGTCGTTTGCAAAGAATCCTACTCACACTTTCTATAATTCAGGATTATACAATGTAAGGCTCGAAGTTGCTTCGTATCAGGGATGCCGTCGTGATACAACTATTGCAATCACGGTATTCGCTATTCCAGAAGCCGATTTCAGGGTTGACAGGGCGAACATTTCAATGTCAAGTCCTATTGTAAACTTCACAAACTATTCGCATGGCGGATTCTGGAATATGTGGGATTTCGGCGACAATACGACTTCAACCTCGTCAAGCCCGGTTCACTCTTACACAATGCCAGGTACATATCATGTTGTTCTGACAACAACGTCCCTCTATGGATGTGTTGATACTGCCGGCGTTGATATTCAGGTTTCAAACGAATATAACATATTTGCACCAACGGCATTCACGCCAAACAATGATGAGATAAATGAAACCTTCCGTATATTTGGAAATTCAATAGACCCCAATAGCTATATGATTTTAATCTACGATAGGTGGGGTGCAATCCAGTTCAAGTCGTCGAATATGGAGGAAGAATGGGATGGTACAGATGGAACCCGTCCATGTCCCGAAGGTGTATATACTTGGCGAATTTATTTCAAGGATATGTTTGGAATTGACTATGAGAAGACTGGAACAGTGATGCTGCTCCGATAACTAAAAAAAAGCGATGCAAAATTTTTTGTATCGCTTTTTTGTTTATATTTATGCCATCAAACTTTAAAACAAATTTTATATGGATAACAGACTCCCTTTGATTCAAGAAGCAGACCTGAAAGGCAAGATTGTTCTTGTCAGGGTTGACCATAATGTGGTGAAATCGGGTATTATACATGACCCGTATAGAATTGATGCAACATTTGGAACATTGTTCTACATACTTTCCAAAGGCGGAAAGATAATACTTATGACTCACGTAGGCCGTCCAAAGGACAAGAAGACTGGCAAGATTACAATTGATGCAAAGACTTCTGTTCAGCCAATTGTTGATTATCTGGAGAACAAGTTGCACATTAAGATTGAAGTTCCAGATTTCTATTCTCATGAAGATAATGGTTATCTTAGCATCGAAACTAACGTAAACCATAGCATACGTCGTTTGCGTAATCATGATGTTGACATGATTTATTTGCCAAATACTCGTTGGTTTACTGGCGAAGAGGCAAAAGGAGAGGAGCAGGACAGGTTTGCCAACCAGCTTGCAGGTCTTGCCGACATTTATGTAAACGATGCTTTCGGTAGCTGGCAGGCTCATGCTTCAACAGTTGGTGTTACAAAGTATTTGCCATCGTATGCGGGTTTCCTTATGCAGCGGGAAATAGAGAACCTGAATCGTATTTTTGAGGCCGAAAGTCCATTTGTGGCTGTAGTTGCTGGTAGCAAGTTTGATACTAAGATTGAATCATTGTATGCTTTGTTGAAGAAAGCCGACAAACTTGTGCTAGGCGGTGTTATATATAATGCATACTTATGTGCTAAATACGGATTTAAGATAAAAGGCGTAGAGGAAGACGATGTTAAGCTGGCAAAGGAATTTGTGGATTATGCTAAGCAGTACCCTGGTAAGATTGTTGAAATGCCTATTATTTGCGAGTCGGATGTGTTTGGCGAAAGGGTAGAGGGCAAGTATAGAATCCACGACATCCGCAAGGTTGCTCCCGGAACGGAATTCAACTGGGTAATGGACGTTGACCCGCGTTGCTACGACGAGCCAGAAATCATTGATGTGTTCCACTCGGCAAAGACAATCTTTGTAAATGCAGTTATGGGCTTTGTCCCGCATTTCAACGAGGGTACAATTGCTCTCGATACCATTATCGATCAGAATCCACAGGCAGTCAAATTGTATGGCGGTGGTGATACCATGCAGGAACTCAAGAGATTGTTGCCAGGTTTGTACATTATGGCTCTCGATAGCAAGGACTACTACATATTTACAGGTGGTGGAGCCGTTTTGAAGGCAATAGAGCAGAATTCACATCTCGGTATAGCTCCAATAAAGGCTCTTATTGAGTCGGCAAAGTGAAATACCTTCTGATTATAATACATGGGCTGTCCAAAAATCTTTTTTGAGCAGCCCTTTTTTGTGTCAACAATTTGGTCGGAAACCAAGATTTGAGCATCTCATGAAATATGGGTTACAGCAATCAATAGGGGTACATTAGTTTTGTCGGGACAGACGATATATCAGGTGGAGTTAAACGATAAGAATATCTTATCAAACGTGACAGAAAAATCATTGTCTGCATGTTTTTATAACATTCCGCTCCAGCCGCTGGGGCTTTTACTTTTTTGTTGGCAAAAAAGTAAACAAAAAAACATGTCCGCTGAGTCTGTTTCGCTAAAAATCGGCTTCACTACACTAAAAATCAGAAACTTGTCTCCGTTTCACTACGCCTTCGAACAGTCTGATTTTTTACGTTTCGTTCCACCGATTTTCTTAACGCTCATCAGCCAAGGCGGCAATCAAGGTATCGCCAAAGGCGATGAGTAAAAAAACGAAATTCGTCTTCGTGGAATTTCGTTTTTTAGCGTTGCCAACATAAATCTCCACCAACCTTTTCCGCTGTCCCGTTTTGTTTTGACTATGCTATTGTTGGTTGTTACAATCCACTGACGTATAATGAGATGAATGTACTTGTGCCGTTTTAATATCTCTAAAAATATGTGTTGTAGTTTTACTTTTATTATTATTTTTGTCAGAAACAAAACAGCAATGAAAAGGATAAATGCTATTTTACTTATTGCCTTTGCACTGTGTGTATGTGCATGCGCAAATGAGGAGAAGAAAACAGAAAATCAGAGTAAAAATCAAAACGAGATAAAAGAAATGAAAACGTTAGTAGCTTATTTTTCAGCATCGGGAGTAACAAGACAAGTCGCAACTCAACTGGCCGAAGTCGCAAATGCCGACATTTATGAAATTGTACCAGAACAACTTTATACCGACGCTGACCTCAACTGGAGAGATTCGTTGTCACGCTCTTCGGTAGAAATGAAGGACAAAACATCGCGTCCGGCAATAAAGAAAAACGATCTGAACATAGATGGTTACAGCACAATTTATGTTGGTTTTCCAATCTGGTGGTACACTTGTCCTACAATAATCAATACTTTTATGGAGACTTTTGATTTTAGAGGAAAGACGGTAATCCCATTTGCGACATCAGGTAGCAGCACAATTGATAAAGCATGCGAAGACTTGAAAGCAACCTATCCACACGCAAATTGGAAAAATGGTCGCTTGCTCAATGGTGCTACCAAACAGGAACTTGAAGAGTGGGTAAAAAGTTTGTAAGGAAATAAAATTAAAGTATTATGATAGCAATTGCCGATAGTGGATCAACCAAGACTTTATGGGTGCTTTCTGATGGGAAAGACAAAAATTTCAATTTCAAGACTATAGGGTTCAATCCATATTTTGTGACAAAGGAAGAAGTGGAAAATTGTATTACAGAAGCTTTTCCTACGGAAGTGGACTCAAGTGAAGTAACAGATGTATATTTTTATGGCTCCGGTTGTTCCAGCTGTGACAATTATCAGCATTTGCAAGATGCTTTGGCAAGCTTTTTCAAAAAAGCTGCTATAAACATATATTCCGACATGTTAGGAACTGCTCGGGCTGTACTTAAACGAGAAACCGGTGTTGCAGCAATACTTGGTACAGGTTCAAATTCATGTTTCTTTGATGGCAGTAATATTACTAGAAATCCAGTGTCGCTAGGTTTTATACTTGGGGACGAGGGCAGCGGAGCAACAATAGGAAAGACATTCATAAAGCTTTACTTGGAAGGAAAACTGGATGCGAAACTTACACACCAGATTTATGAGGAAACAGGAGAGAATGTCACTACGGTCTTAAATTCGGTATATAAAGGCGAGCATCCCAACAGGTATCTGGCAAATTTTACAAAGATAATAAACAAGCATATTGACCATCCTCAGATGCAAAGGCTTATGAGACAGTCATTCTGCGATTTCTTTGAAAACTATGTGCTGATTTATCCCGACTATTTGAAATATAGGATTGGCTTTTGCGGTAGCATTGCATATCATTTTAGGGAAATATTGTTGGAAGAGCTTGAGAAAATAGGTTATTCAAAGAAAAATGTGCTGATTATAAACGAAGTCTTACCAGAATTGTTGAAATATCACTTAGAATATTGATAGGTCAGGAGTCCATTATGCATTTCGCGCTGACTTGTTGTGCGGAATGTAAAAAAGCGGAGGCAATTGCTTCCGCTTTTTTCGTTATGAATTCTGTTTTCCTTTGCCTAAATCATTTGCTCTATGTTCCATACAAAAGCCTTTACGCCGACTTCCCTGTTGCGGTTGTCGAGTTTTTTGACAGTTTCGAGAAGTTCGGGAACTTTTTCATCGGGGACAACGGTAACTATTGCCGAGTTCATTTCTGGCCATGTATGTGTTCCACGGCGTGGTTCTCCGTTTTTAGTACCTCGTCCCTGTACATTTTCCCAATATGTAAAGCCTCTGATGTTAAGTGCATCGAGAATATATTCAACACGCTCGGTGTTTGCCTGGTTGTATACTATGAATACTGCTTTCATTGTTAATAAGTTTCAAGTTTCTATGTTTCAAGTTTCTGGTTGGGTCGTGCCGTGGCGCGACTTTACAATTTATGAGTTTTTGGGTTCTTCATTCGTGTTAACTGGAGTCGCTTCGTTTTCTTCCTCTCGGTCAAGGTGTTCGTAGTCGGCATTGTTGATGTCCATGAATACGAATGTCTTGCGGAGTTTAGCCTGGTCGTCGCGTTCGCCCTTGCGCGAGAATACCGCATATAGAACTGGTACGACAATCAAGGTTACAAAGGTCGATATGGTAAGACCGCCGATTACGACTATACCCATGCCGTGCCACAATTCAGAACCTTCGCTGGCACTCATTGCCATAGGAACCATACCGAGAATTGTGGTGAATGCTGTCATGAGTACAGGACGCAGACGCGATTGTCCCGAAAGTGCAATTGCTTCCTTAAGTTCGTAGCCTCGGTCGCGCATAAGGTTGATGTAATCGACAAGCACAATACCATTCTTAACTACGATACCTATAAGAAGTATCAAGCCCAATGCGCCCATCATGTCGAGTGTTGCTCCCGTAACGAGAAGTGCAAGGATTGTACCCGTAATTGCAAACGGGATTGACATCATTATAATGAATGGCTTCGAGAACGACTCGAACTGCGATGCCATCACGATATATACAAGCATCATGATAAGCAGAGCCAAGGTTATCATGTCCTTGAAGGTATCCTGCTGGGTTTCGTACGAACCACCAAGACGGGTTGATATGCCAAGCGGAATATTCGTCTGGTCGATAACGCCCTGAATGTCCTTTGCAAGGTCGCCCAACGAAGCGTTGTAAGGTGTAACGCTTACCGTGAGGTAACGCTGACGGTTTTTACGTTCGATGTTAGGAGGACACCAGTACTCGTTAATCTCGGCTAGCTCGCTAAGTTTTATCTTTTCGCCCCTCGGACTCATTATCGTAAGTTCCTCGATGTCGGTAAGACTGTTGCGGAATTCTTCCTTCAGACGTACAACAATGTCGTATTCCTTACCGTCTTCCTTCAGGTATCCTGCTGTCATTCCGTTCACACGGTATCTGACGTACATTGCTGCTTGCGATGTGCTAATTCCATGACGTGCAAGTTTTTCCTTGTCGAAGTTTATCTGAAGTTCAGCACGGTCTTCCTCACGGCTGATGGTCACGTCGCGTGCCGACGGCAATTCCTTGAACTTGTGTTTCAACTCGTTGGCAAGGATATTGGTTTCGTCGAAGTCGTATCCGTAGATTTCAACCGAAACATTGTTGTTGCCCATACCGCCACCGCCGCCGCTGCTTGTCGAAACCGAGTAGTTGATGATTTCGGGGTAACTCTTCAGTTCTTCACGGATAATTTCGGCCATTTCGAAGATTGTGCGCTTACGCTCGTACTTCTTCGATGTTCTGACGGTCATGTTGATCTTGTTGTTGGTTGTTCCCGAGAACAATGCCGAAATACTTGATTCGTCGTTCGAACCTGCCGAGGTAGAGATAACCTTTGTTTCGGGGATAAGTTCGTGAATGCGGCACTCTATTCTACGGGCAGTCTTCAGGGTTTCCTCGATTCTGGTACCACGCTGGAGTTCAATCTTGATAGACATATTGCCGTTATCCTGCTGCTGCATGAAGTCGGTTCCGATTGTGCCGTTGGTAAACGGAATCAGCGAAACTACGAATATTGCCAATGCAATGAGTATGGTTACGAGCTTGTGGTTGAGGCATACGCGGAGCAGTTTCGAATATCCAAGGTCAATCTTGTCGAAAACTTTGCCGATGGTATTCTTGTGCGAGAAAATTCTCTTCTTCTGCTTTGCAAGATATTCCTTTTCTTCTTCCTTGTTGACAAAGAACTTGTTAGCCTTAAGCATCTTGGAGCAGAGCATCGGGATAAGTGTGATTGCTGTTGCTGTTGAAGTACATACAACTATTGTTACAATCCAACCCAATTCCTTGAACATGATACCTGCCATACCTGAAAGCATTGTCAAAGGAACGAACACGGCGACAATAACAAGTGTGGTTGCGATAACCGAAACCCAGACCTCGTTGGTTGCGTAGATTGCGGCTTCGCGCGGGCTTGATCCTCGTTCGATGTGCTTGGTGATGTTTTCAAGTACAACGATAGCATCGTCCACAACCATACCGATAGCTATGGTAAGCGACGCAAGCGAAACGATGTTGAGCGAGCTGTCGGCCATAAGCAGGTAAATGAACGATACGATAAGCGAAATAGGTATTGTCAAGCTGATAATCAATGTTGAACGCCAGTCACCGAGGAATACAAGCACTACGAGTACCACGAACAACAATGCGTAGAATATTGATTCGGCAAGACCGAAGATTGCGTTTTTGATTTCGATTGAACCATCGCGGATAACAGTACATTTGATGTCGGGAGGAAGGACTTTCATGATTTTTTCCATTTCCTCGTTCACCTTCTTACATATTTCCACGGTGTTAGCACCAGTCTGCTTGCTTATTTGCAGACGAACACCTTCCTTCCCAAGGGTTTCCTGTCCGTTTTCGAGGATGCTGATACGCTCGTCAAGCGACAAGTCCTTGATTGTATCGCGGACTGTTGCCAAGTCGCGGACGAAAACCTGCTTGCCGTCGGCGGTGGTTGTAACAACGATGTCGTTGATTTCGGAACTTTCAATGTACTCGCTTTCAACACGAAGCTGATACTGTTCCTTACCCATCTTCACTGTTCCCGATGCAAGGTTGAGGTTGTTGCCTGCGATTGCATTTCCTACGACTTCAACCGAAAGGTTGTAGGCATCGAGCTGGTTGGGATCGAGGTCGACATATACATAACGGTCGGGAGCACCTGAAAGTGAAATGTTACCGATTCCGTCAATACGGTTCAAGGTGTTTACAACATTGTCTTCCAGTATCTTGTCGAGACCAGCATAACTTTCTTCGGCAGTAAAACCGAGCTGCATGATAGGCATAGAACTCGAGTTCAGCTTTAGAATCATTGGTCGGCTCACACCGTCGGGCAGGTTGTCGTAAACCAAATCGACATACGACCGGATGTCGTTCATCACATCATCAATGTTAGTACCCCATTCAAATTCAAGCGTTACGATTGAAAGGTTATCCTTCGAAGTGGAATACAAGTTCTTAAGTCCATCTACGGAGTTAAGAGCGTTTTCGAGGATTTTACTGATGTTGGTTTCGATTTCGCTGGCGTTTGCACCCGGATATGTTGTCATGATAGTGACATACGGCGGGTCGATTTCAGGAAACTGGTCGATTGGCAGTCGCGACAGCGAGAAAAGACCCATTACTATGACGGCGACAAAGATAAGTCCCGTAGTGATAGGCTTTTGTATTGCGGTTTTGTAGATACTCATCGTCTTGTCCTTTCTGCTTTACTTTGAAATATTCAGTTTTACACCATCGACAAGTTTTGCCTGACCGACAACAACAAGTTCATCGCCTTCCTTGAGTTCGTTGGAGATGATTTCAATCTTGTCGTCGAAGCGCTTGCCCATTTCAACAACAATACGCTTTGCATAGCCGTCGTTGTTTACGAATACATATCTTTCGTTGGCACCTTGCAGCTTCAATACCGACTGGTAAGGAACTATGATTGCTTCGATGTTGTCGAGGTCGATGTTGACGCTCATGTACATACCGGGACGAAGTTCTTCCTTAGCGTTCGGAATTTTAACCTTTGCCTGGAAAGTATGAGTGTTGGCGTCGATAGTCGGGTAGATGATTTCGATAGTGCCTTCGAAAATGCGACCCTTGTAGATGTCTGATGTGAGCTGAACCTTTGTTCCTGCCTTTATCATCGGGAAGTAAGCTTCGGGAATGTTGACGATTGCCTTCAGTGTGTTGATTTGAATGAGCGTAAGAATTGGCATACCGCTGTAAAGTTCGCCCGACTCGAAGTTCTTTGCCGAAATTACACCCGAAAAGTCAGCCTTGACGTATGTGTTTTTCTCAAGGAACTCAAGGTTTTCCTTTGTAAGGTCGTACTGCACCTTTGTCTGGTCGTAGGTCTGCTGCGAAACGCTTCCGCTCTTGAGCAATGCTTCTACACGGCCAAGTTCCTTTTCAAGGTTAGCAAACTGTAGTCGAGTGGTTTTAAGCTGGGTTTCGTCCATCACCACCAAAGTCTGGCCTTTGCCTACGCGCGAAGCCACATCAACATTTATCTTATTTATGATGCCCGTAACCGATGGCGAAACATTCATTGTTTCGTATGGCTGCAGAACTGACGAAATGCTGATGCTCTTCGATATGGTTTCCTTGGTTAGAGGCTGTACCGATACCAGTTCTTCCCTTTCCTTTTCGGCGGCGTCCTTCTTGTCTTCTTCTTTCTTTCCTTTGCAACCTGTTGCCAGTACTAATGCCGAAATTATGGCAACACCGATTAAATTCCTTATATTCATTGTCTTGATTATTTTCTATTTAAAAGTTGTTCAAATTCGATTTGTGCGTTCACGAGATTTAGCACGGCAGATATGTAGTTGCTCTGTGCCGAAATGATGTCGCTGCTTGCAGTTGTGAGTTCGAGGCTCGATGCCATTCCGTGTTCAAACTTGTTGGACACATTGGTAAATACGCGCTCGGTGACTTCGATGTTAAGTTTCTGGGCTTCGTATGTCTCGTAGTTTGAAGCTACATTGTAACGCAACTGGCGTTCCTGAACCAACAGGGCGTCGCGAGTGGTTTCGATAGTGTTTTGGAACTTGTCGTATTCGATTCTGGCTTGTTTTACATCCGACCAGGTCTTTCCGCTGCTCCATATTGGAATATTCAATGTAAGACCGATGAGGTTTGGTGGTGTCATATTGAAGCCTTCCTTTTTGCCGAAGTAGGTTCTGCCCGAATATTGGTAATATGCGCTCAATGTGGGAACATAGCCCATTATCTTGAGGTCGATTTGCTTTTTCAACAGTTCGGAATTCTTTTGTAGCAACTGGTAGTTGTAGTTGTTCTCGATGTTGAAAGTTTCGTTCTGGAGTGCGAGAATTGCTTCTGGCTTCAGAATGTCGTCAACAGTCTGGGTTAGGGTTAGTTTTGTGTTTACACCGCAACCGAGCTGAAGGCGGAGGGAGTTTTCGAGCATCTCGAGCGACCTGTTTGTCGAATTTATGCTTGTGCGCAACGACAGCACCTGAACCATAAGTTTGTCGGCATCGGTCTGTTCGGCAGCGCCAACATCAACTGCATTTTGTGTCGTTTCTTGCAGGCTTTCAAGGTTTTCGAGGCTGCGTTCGAGCAATTCGGTAGTGTTCTGCATTACCAAAATCGACATATATATTTTTGCAACTTGGTAGCGGATTTCGTCTTCCGACTGCTGTGTGGTGATGTCGGCGAGAGTTTTCGACATTTCGGCGAGTTGTACACCTATAATCTGTTGTCCCGAAAGTGCCACCGATGCGGTTATGCCGAGAGTTCCGGTTGCAGGCATCGACATTGCCATCATTCCGAAGTTCATTTCGTAGCCACAGTAGTTTGAGTATCCGAGACTTGCGCTTACCTGTGGAAGCATTGAGGCTATCGCACCCCATTTGGCTGCTTCGGCCTTGCGGATGTCGAGACTTGAGTTTTGCAGGGTCTTGTTGTGCTCTACTGCATAGTCCTGTGCCGATTTCAGTGAAATTGATAACGCTCCGTCTTCGTTCTGTGCAAATGAATTTGCAGCCGTCAGCAGCAAGAGTGCCACGGTTGTAATTAATGCAATCCTTCTCATTTGTTATCTTTGCTTTTTATGAGTTTCTTTACTTTTTCGTTAATTATTTCCTGCCCCTGTGGTGTGGATATTCCGAGCAGAATAGGAATTGTGAGTGTGTGGTGGAAAGCTACCGGAGGCTTGCTCTTTACAAATTCCTGTTCGTTTTCATAGATGTTTACAAGTTTCTGCAAGGTAAAAATCAGAATGTCGGTATCTATTTCCTTTTTGAAGTAGTTCTCGATTTTGCCACGTTCCACAAGCTTGAATATTGTGGTGTAGGTTTCTTCCCTTATTTTCTTATAGGCATTCGAGTATATTGACTGGTGATACTTGATTAAATCCTCAATAATTTTGGGATTTGTCTTCGACTTGGCATTGTTCTGGACTTTCTCTTCGGCTATGCTGAATATTGCGTCGAGCACGTTGTCGCTTTCTGCAATGATTTTTTTCACCTTTTCGTCGGCTTTTTTTAGTTGATGCTGCATAACCTGCATAACAAGATCGTCCTTGTCCTTGAAAATTTCGTAGAGCGTGCGTTTGGATATTTTCATGTCCATCGATATGTTGTCCATTGTTACAGGCTTGATACCGTTGGCGTTGAACATCTTTGCGACCTCTTCAAGTATGGTTTCCTTTTCAATCATAAACTTGTAATTTAAGATGGCGCGAAATTAGGAAACTTTTATATGCTGAAAACGTTTTCGGTGGTTAAAGTTTTGTTAATGCATTATGAATTTCATAAAAGGCTTCATGCACTGGAATTTATGCTACTCCAGATAGTACTTCTTCCGTTCTTCTGGTGTGAGCGGGTAATCCTTGAACCGTTCGCGAGTTTCTTTGATAAGGTCTTGAAATGAGGGAAAGTCATAGATATTGTATGCGGAATATTGGTTTAATGTTGTTACAATATATTTTCCATCTGGACTGAAAGCTGCAGACCTAATTGAAGCGTTAAGATTTTTTCTATTTTCAACAAAAGTTTGTATTTTGTTACCTGATTTAGTATCCCAAATATAGATGTCATCCGATGCGGAAACAATGTACTTCCCGTCCGGACTGAAATCGGCAGACCAGACAAAAAAGTTATGGTTTAAAATTTTTAATAGATCTCCATTATTAGCATCCCATATACGAACGGTATTGTCCCATGATGCAGATAAGAGAAGTTTGCCATCTGGACTATATGCAATTGAGCTAATAATTTCAGCGTGTCCTTTTAGTGGTTTACATATGCTTTCTCCAGTACTAACATTTGTGATATTGATGCTCCAATCGTCATTTGATGCAGATGCGAAATGTTTACCATCTGGACTAGTGGCTGTCTCTGTAACATATTTTACATTTTTCAACTGATTATTTATGCTTTGTTTGAAACAAACTATAATACGGATAGTATTGTCACATGATGCCAATAATATTTTTTCCCCATCTGGACTAAATAATACGGAGCTAATTGCATTGTCAGAGGCTGGATAATGGATTAGATTACCGTCGATATCCCATAAGTATACGTATCCGTCGGATGATCCGGATACTACATATTTGCCATCGGGACTGAATGATGCCGATAATAATCCACCTTCTGTGAGCCCTTTTATTTTCCTGCTTGTCCTTGTTTTTACATTCCAAATTCGGATAGTTTCGTCGTTTGAGGCAGATACAATGAGTTCCCCATTTGGACTAAAAACAACAGAGTGAATTAAATCTTTATGTCCTATTAGAGGTTTCCCTATGCATTCTCCGTTATTTGTATTCCATATACGAATGGTATTGTCCCATGATGCTGACGCAATAAATTTTCCATCTGGACTGAATGCAACTGATTCTACGCTACTAGTATGTCCGATTAATGTATTTGTACATTTCCATGTGTTTGCATCCCAAATGCGAATTGTTTTGTCGTCAGATGCTGACGCAAGGATTTTCCCATCTGGACTGAATGCAACGGAGTTTACATTGTCTGTATGTTCTATTAGTGGTTTGCCAACGCAATCTCCTGTGTTTGCATCCCAAATGCGAATGGTATTGTCCCATGATGCTGACGCAATAAATTTTCCATCTGGACTGAATACAGCGGATTTTACGGAACTCGTATGTCCAATTAGTGTGTCTATGCATTGTCCAGTGTTTGCGTCCCAAATGCGAATAGTATTATCCCATGATGCGGATAAGATTTTTCGTCCATCAGGACTAAAAGTAGCTGAATTGACATAAGCATTATGTCCTTTTAATATGGCATTATCATACATACATGCATATCGTAATGCCGATTCTCCCTGTGGCGTATATGCAAGGTCTAATGCTTCGATAGCAATTTTACGGGCAGTATATGAATCTCCTTTTTCGTTAAGTCTAATAGCGGCTTCCGCAGCTGCACGAGATTGGGCTAAAGATTTTGCATTATTGGTAAGTCGTAGAGTTATGTTGGCTTGTTCGGCACGATCACGTTCCTTTTCTACATCTTGTTTTGCATCGAAAAGATTTTTGTTGGCAGTTTGCAAGTCGGCTTGTTTCTTTTTAATTTCATCGTATGCCGTCTGCAAATTTTCTTTACTTTTTGTAATCTCAACATTTTGTTGCACAATCTTTTGGTTAGCTTCTGAAAGATCGTTGTATGCTGTCTGCAAATTTTCTTTACTTTTTGTAATCTCAACATTTTGTTGCACAATCTTTTGGTTGGCTTCCGAAAGGTTGTTGTATGCGGTCTGTAATTCTGTTTTACTTTTTGTAATCTCAATATTTTGCCTCCATATATAGGCGGCAATTCCCAATACGGCTAAAACGAACAAAGCAATGGCAATGAAAATAAGAGCTCGCTTGCGTTTCTGTTCGCGTTCGTATCGTTTCCACAATGTATCGAAACGAAGTCCAAACATTTGGGCGACAGTCTTTACAGCAGCTGCATCGCGTCCCATTTCGGTGGGGTTGGCACCTAGGAGTTCATGCTCTTTGGGTAGGTTTAGGATGGCAGGGGGGAAGCATTCTTCGTCGGGGTTTTCGGCATGGGGCTTACCATCAATAATAAATGGAATGATATAGTCCTTTTTGCCCATTGCAATGAATGTTTCCACCTCCTTGTTTACCCATTCGCTCTTTGCTGAGCGTGGAGAGCATATTACGATGAGGTATCGTGATGCTTCGAGGGCATCGTGTATTTGCTGTGGCAGGTTGCCCGGGTTCAGTTCGGATGTGTCGAGGAATATAGGTCTTATCTCGCTTGGCAAATCGCTACGCCCGTTTAGGTTGGATGGTAGTTTGTAGTGTTCCAGCTTGTGTTGCAACCACTTTGCCGAGTCCTTGTCTTCGCGCTTGTAGCTTATAAATGCGTAGTATTTTTTTGCCTTTTCCATGACACGATGCGCATATAACGCAATACGATGTAATATCCGATGCAAAAATATAAAGTTTTGCGGGATAAAATAAAAATATTGAATAATTTCATATATCTTTGGACAAGGTGTGTTTATTATTGTTTCGAGGAAAACTTTTTGGAGTTGATAATTGTGAGGCTAATATTTTTAGTATTTTTGCGTATTCAAACGAATATACATATATGAAAAAACTTGTGATTACGATAATGGTGATTATACCATTTTTTGCAAAATCTCAAAAGATAGAATACTTCAACGACCTCATGTCGGACATGTACAACTTTGCCATCTATGAGCCAGCAGGCTACGATCCCGTAAACAGCACCGATATGCCTGTGGTGATGTTCCTGCACGGACGAAGCATGAGCATAGGACTTGGCGGCTACAGATATGGTTCCATAACATCAATACAGGAAGGCTACGAAATCCTAAAAGGTCAGCCTGCTCTAATTTTGGAACCTAACGCGAATGGAAACGAAGGCTGGGGCTCAGTAAAACTGCACAAGGTTTATGAATTTCTGAAGGCTCACTATGCATTCGACCATGACAGATTTTATGTAATAGGTATGAGCATGGGCGGCTGGGGAACACTCAACTATGTCAACAAATACCCTGACGAAGTTGCCGCATGCGTGGGCATTTGCGGAGGCTGCGATGCCAAGACTCCTTGCGGTCTCAACAAGGTGCCAACTTGGATTATTCATGCAGCCGATGATGAAACTACTGCCGTAGCATGCTCCGACAGGGTTGTCGAGGCAATGAAAACTTGCGGAAGCACCAATCTGTTGAAATATAGCAGGCTAACCAGCGGAGGACACAGCCTAATAATGTATTTCAGATATTACAATCTATATACTTGGCTTTTCAAGCACAACCGAACCAACCGCCGATTCGACACAAACATCGACTTTGTAAACAATCCAGAATATCCTTCCGTCAACGAGGACAGATATTGGCTTGGTGCTGGACATACCGCAGATGAAATTTACATTACAGCGGCAGAACTTGCCAAGATTCAGGCACGTACTCCAAAGCAAAAAGGTAGCAATACCATGGCATCGAACAGCGGGACAACAACGAGTAACAGCACCAGCAATAGCGAGAATTCGTCAAGTACGTCAAAACCAACGTCAAGCAATACATCAAAGCCAGCTTCGTCGTCATCGAACAATACAAGTTCGTCGTCGAAACCAGCAACGGCAAACAAGCCGGCATCAACATCAAAGCCCGCAAATCCAGTTACGAAAAAACCAAGTACTATAACATCTACTGCAAAACCAGGCGCAGCCACTATAAAACCAGTAAATTCATCAAGCAAAGATGTTTACATCGTTAAACAAGGCGACACACTGAAAAAGATTGCAAAAAAGAACAAGATAAAATACAAGAAACTCCTTCAGATAAATCATTTTACAAAAGACAGAAAAATTAAGCCTGGCGACAAGATAAAGATTGCGCAGTAGCTTATGAGAATGAGGCTGCTTGATTTATACTAGATAAAAAAACAAGCTTGACGTATTGTATATTTTTGTATCTTTGCGGTCTTAATCGGAGAAGTAAAATGAAACAAAGATATATAGTACTAGTAATCATTACCATAGCAGTTGCAATGTGCTCGTGCGCTAAACTTCGTCCGTATGAAATGTTGCGCAACGGAAAGGATTACGAAATTTCAGAACAAGAAACTTCACAAGTGGAATATGTTATCCAACCTAATGACAGACTTTCTATAAGAGTGCTAAACAACAATGGGCAGGCATATTTCGGATTTGGCGGAGGAAATTCCGGAGGAACGAGTAATTTCATGTCCAATAATAATCAGAACAGCGTTGGTTTTCCTGTAGAATATGATGGAAAGGTGAAGCTTCCAATACTTGGAAGAATAGACATAAGCGGAAAGACGATTCGACAGGCAGAAGATACTCTCGAAATGCTGTATTCCGAATATTTTCCCGAACCATTTGTGCTTGTAAGCGTAAGCAGCCGTAAGGTAACGGTGTTTATGAATGGAGGTTCAAGAGTTCAGACAGTCCCTATGACTAACGATCAGTTTACTCTTATAGATGCAATAGCAGCATGTGGCGGACTTACCGAAATAAGTCGTGCATATAGAATAAAGCTTATACGAGGTAATCTTACCGACAAACCAAAAATATACTACTGGAATGTGTCATCAATAGAGACTCTTGACGGAACAAATATCCTGCTTGAGGCAAACGATATAGTATATATTGAAAGTCGCCCACAATATGTGACGAGGGTGCTTCGCGAAATATCACCTTATCTTACTCTTGTAACAACTCTTATGTCTGTATATGGAGTTATAATTACTGTCAAGGGTTATATAACGAAATAGGAAATGAAGAAAAAAGAAAAGATACCTACCCTGAATCAGGACTTCGAATTTGAAACCTTCATTACGGTTCTAAGGAAGAATATAATATTCGTGATTATTTTCTTTGCTCTGGCAATAAGCGGAGGATATCTGTATTACCGCTATACTCAGCCTATATATAGTTCGTCTTCTGTTATTCAAATAAAAAGGGAAAACAAGACAAGAGAAATTCTTGGACTTAGCTCTGGTGTTAAAATGGATCCGACCATAGAGGTTATGCGGTCAGAAGAATTCTTGAAAACAGTTATTAAAAATCTGCCTCTTGGCATTAGTTTTTTCAGTGAAGGTGCATTTCTTACTAATGAAAGTTATGGTTCTATGCCATTCAACGTCGATTATGAAATTTCAGGATCCGTATACGATATTCCAATATATTACGAAATAGGCAATGACAAAAAATCTTATGACATAGTTATTGGCAAAGATGGAGCGTCCCATAATATTCCATTCGACGAAAAAGTCTCTTTACCGGAAGGCATAACAATAACTATGTCGGAACCCAATGAGAAGTTATATTCCGAAAAAAAGAGTTTAAAAGATAAGTACTACTTTGTCATTAACAGCGAGAGACAAATATTAAGTAGTATAACACGAGGTCTTACCATTGAGCCCGTTAACGAAAATGCAGCAACTCTCAAGATTACTTATGAGTGCTATAATGCAAAAAAATCTGCTGATATTGCCAATGCAATTGCAGAGCAATATCTCGAATTCGATGTGATGAAAAGTCGAGAAAGCTCAATGGCTACAATCGCCTATATAGATGAGCAAATGGACAATATGGTTGATGAATTGTCCAATATCGAGCAACAACTTAAGCAATTCCGTATTGAGAACGGCATTACAAGCGATGATTTAAATGATCGAAAAAATGAAATTGCCGAAACTAAAATGACAAAAATTGAACAAAGAATTATCGAGATAGATTATGAAATAGAAACTTTGAATGAAGTTCAGGATGAGATAGAAACAAATCCGGATGTCAATATATATGAAATTATGGCAATGATGGCGGGACAAGAATCAAATGCGTTTTTGTCTTCCATGTTAAAATCGCTTCAAGATTTAATGACAAAGCGGGAAAACATGCTTTTTGAAGTTACCGAATCGAACCACAAAATCGTAGTTATTGACAAACAAATAGAATCCAAAAGGGAGACTATTATTGACTTTATAGGCAGTACAAAAGAAAGACTTAACAAGCGAAAAAAGGAATACGAAAAAAAATCGGATGACATACGCAATGGATTACTTACAAAGACTAGTTATGATGAACTTGAATATTCTAAACTCCAGCGTATATATTCCATAAATGAAGCGTACTATTCTCAGTTATTGAAAACAAAAACTGATATGCTTATATCCCAGTCGGGTTTTGTTAGCAATAGTCTAGTGTTGGAAAAGGCAAGTGTTCCTTCAAGTCCTATATCACCAATATTTTCGAAAGTCATGTTGCTGTCGTTTATTATTGCTCTTGTGATTTCCTTATTGTTTTTACTGGCTAAATATTTGTTTTACAATAAGATTCTTACAGGAGGAGACATCAGCAAATATTCCGATATTCCTATAATAGGTGAAGTAATAACAAGTAAACGTAAATCAGAATTTTCGGCAGCGGTTGTTCACAAAAATGCACGATCCCATATCACTGAAAACTTTAGAAAGATAAGAACGAACCTCGACTTTTATACATTAGAAACAAATAGCAGGGTAATAATAACAACGTCAACTGTTCCTGGTGAGGGCAAAACTTTTATCGCGATAAATACTGCGGACATATACGCAATGTCTGGCAAAAAAGTACTTCTTGTCGATTTTGACCTTAGGAAACCTCGTCTTGACAAATGCTTTGATATTGACAACGAATATGGCGTGTCAACGGTATTAACAAACAAGAAAACATGGAAGGAGTGCATTCATAAGGACGTATTGGAAAACATGGATGTCTTGACTAGCGGACCTGTTACGCCCATTGCCGCCGAGCTTCTCATAGGCAAGAACATGGATTCGTTCTTATCTGAAATACGGGAAGAATACGATATAATAATCTTTGATACACCACCGCTTGGAATTATACATGACGCAATAACGTTGTCGAAACATGCTGATAATATATTTTTCATCATGCGTTCCGGCATAAGTGTAAAAGGATACATAGAATATATAAACGAAATAAAGGAAGAACATGGATTAAAGAACATCTCGATTATACTTAACGGTCTTCCTATAAGCAAACATTCTTCATACGGTTACGGAAAATATGGATATTCGCACTACGGTAAGTATGGATACGGTTATGGGTATGGTCATGGTTATGGTTACGGGTATGGATATGGGTATAGTACCGATGAAGATGATGATGGAAAAGGAAATAATGAAAAGGTAGGTTTCTTGAAAAAAATATTCAGAAGAGAAAAGAAATAAAATATGGAAGAATGGATTTTATTGGTATATGCAGTAATTGCTGTAGGTTTTTCGGCACTTCTAGGCTCTTTTTTTGTAAAAGGGACGTTTAATTTTCTGACGAAAAAAACTAATGGGAATACAGAACGTTTCAGTTCCCAAAGCAAACCCATATATGGAGGAATATTGTTCTATTCCGTATTCCTGATATGCAGCCTTATATACTTTTTTTCACCTATGAATACGCAGGGAGACACCAGCACTTTCATTGCATTGATGATAACCGTTGGTATTTCTTTTTTTATGGGGCTTGCCGACGACTTGCTTAATACGCCTCCGCTATTTAAGTTCATTGTTCAGTTCGTATGCGCTTTTGTCCTTATAAAGACTGGAATCGTAATTAAAATTTCTCCTGCCGATTGGTTAAACTATACCTTAACAGTATTTTGGGTAGTTGGAATTATGAACTCCATAAATATGCTCGACAATATGGATGCTATTACTAGTTCCATTAGTCTAACAATAATTCTTCCGTGTGTTCTTATGCAGATCATTTATGGAACAATCAATCTTGATACCCTAGTAATGGTGACAGTAAGTGGCGCTTTGCTCGGATTCTTGTTATATAATTGGTCTCCTGCAAAGATGTACATGGGCGATAATGGAAGCCAGTTTCTTGGAATATTGCTTGCATACGTTGGAATAAAATATTTCTGGAATGGAATGCAGATTACAGGGGAAATGAACTATGCTTACAATGCCAAGCAATTCATAATGGTGGCTTTAGCTTTCATAGTCCCACTTTCTGATACAACTACCGTAACAATTAATAGGTTGCTGAAGGGCAAGTCTCCATTTGTTGGAGGACGCGACCATACTACGCACTATCTATATTACAGGGGGTTAACAACCCGCAAGGTTGCAGTGGTGCTTATAGCAATAAATCTTATAGGAGTCTGCCTTGCTCAGACACTTATATATATGCCTGAAATAAGCTACAACATTGTTTATGCATTTGCGATATATCCAATTTTAATGTTCGCATTGTTGTACATAAATACAAAAGTAACTAAGCAAAAATGAAAGATAAAATTAAGATCCCGCTATTTGTTGCGCTCGGAGTCGCTGCAGGAACGCTTCTTACGTTTGGACTCATGTCGCTTAAGGCCGACAATGATACAATAAAACAGGACACTCCGGCGCAAAAAGAAATTCCGCAGTCTCCGGTTTCATCGCAGCCATATATTCCTGACGAAATTATTTTCTGTGGTGAGCGGGTTCCTCTCGAAAACTTTGATGTTTACGAAGCACTAGATTACGAGCTCGTTGTAAATATGTACCGGCATTCGGCAACTATAACTTACCTAAAAAAGGCTCATCGTTATTTTCCAGAAATAGAAAGAGTACTTAAGGAAAACGATATTCCGGATGACTTAAAGTATCTCTGTGTAGCAGAAAGTGGACTTAGCAATGTTGTAAGTCCTGCCGGAGCAACTGGGTTCTGGCAATTCATGAAGTCGGCTGCAAGCGAATACGGCTTAAGAATCGATTCCAACATTGACGAAAGGTACAACCATCACAAATCGGTAGTTGCTGCCTGCAAGTATTTCAAAGATGCGTATCGCAAGTTTAAAAGCTGGACATTGGTTGCAGCATCTTACAACATGGGCATGGGGGGCGTAAGTAAAAGCCTCGACAATCAGAAGGTTGACTGCTACTGGGATTTGCTTCTCAATCAGGAGACTGCAAGGTATGTATATCGCATAATTGCACTTAAATTAGTAATGGAAAATCCAAAGACATACGGTTTTGATCTTGACGAAAAGGATTTGTACGACGAAATAGAAACATATACTATCAAGATAGATTCTACGGTAAACGATCTTACTCAGTTTGCTATTGATAACGGTACTAACCTCAAGATGTTAAAGCACTTCAATCCATGGCTAAGAAGCAATACATTGCCAAACCAGTCAAAAAAAGAATTTGAGATTGAATTGCCGAAAAATGGCGTAAGACCCAGCAAAACAAAGAAATGATGATGAATGAAGATGAAAAGATTGAGGTTAGGGGCGCACGGATTCACAATCTAAAAAATATCGATGTCGATATTCCGCAGCACAAGCTGACCGTTGTTACCGGTTTGAGTGGAAGTGGTAAGTCGTCGCTTGCTTTTGATACCATATATGCAGAGGGGCAACGCCGATATATGGAGACATTTTCTGCTTATGCTAGGCAGTTTATCGGCAGTATGGAGCGTCCGGATGTCGACCAGATTACTGGACTTAGTCCCGTCATAGCAATAGAGCAGAAGACCACAGTAAAGAATCCTCGTTCCACCGTTGGCACAATAACTGAAATATATGACTATCTGCGACTCCTTTTTGCACGTGCCTCAACAGCTTACTCGTATGTTACTGGCGAAAAGATGGTCAAATATAGCGATAGCCAGATAGTTGACATCATAACAGAAAAATTTGGAGGAAAATCAATATATGTTCTCGCTCCACTTGTGAACGGACGAAAAGGTCACTACAAAGAACTTTTCGAGAATATTCGCAGACGTGGTTACATGACGGCCAGAATAGATGGTGAAATCAAGGAGGTTGAATACAATCTAAAGCTTGACAGGTACAAGAGCCATTTTATTGAGGTGGTGGTTGACAAATTTACCGTAAAGGGTGACGACGAAAGCCAGCGGTTGCGCAAAGCTATAGAACTTGCCATGCAACTAGGCAAAGGCATCACAATGGTATTGGAAAAAGGTTCGGACAAGCCGTCGTTCTACAGCCGTTTCTTGATGTGTCCTACAAGCGGGATTTCTTACAAGGAACCTGCACCACATTCTTTTTCGTTCAATTCTCCGCAAGGTGCATGTCCGAAATGTAATGGGTTGGGTACTATCATAGATGTTGATATTGAAAAACTTATTCCAAACAAAGACCTTTCGATAAACGAAGGTGCGATAACCACGCTAGGCAAACGCAAAGAATCTGTCTTGTTCTGGACTCTTGATGCTCTTGCTGAAAAACTTGAGTTTTCAATGAAAACGCCAATTAAGGATTTGCCTGAAGATATTCTTGATACCATCCTCTACGGCTACAATGGCAATCTTAATCTAAGGCATACTCCACTTGGAGAAGATTCTAACTACATTGTAACTTTCGACGGCGTAATAAACCGCATGAAGCACAGCCATAGCGACGACGAGTCGGACAAAGAAAGCGCAAAGTTTACAAAATATGTAGTATGTCCTAAATGTAATGGGGCTAGACTGAATCAGGAAGCGTTATGCTTTAGATTTGCTGGGAAGAACATAGCTGAACTTGCCAACATGGACTTGCCTGAACTATATAACTTCTTTGATACTCATAATGCCGAGCTTTCCGACAAAGAACAGAAAATTGCTGTTGAGATTGTAAAGGAAGTGAAAACTAGGCTAAAATTTCTCCTTGATGTGGGACTTGACTACCTTTCTCTCAACCGACCTGCCGAGAGCCTTTCTGGAGGTGAATTACAACGCATAAGGCTGGCAACGCAGATTGGTTCGCGGCTAGTTAACGTGCTGTACATTCTTGATGAGCCAAGCATAGGGCTGCACCAACGTGACAATCAGAAGCTGATACATTCTCTCAAGGAACTTCGCGACAGAGGAAATTCTGTAATTGTTGTAGAGCACGACCGCGACATGATTGAAAACGCCGATTATGTGATTGACGTCGGTCCTGGAGCAGGTCGCAAAGGTGGACATCTTGTATTTGCAGGGTCGCCAACTGAAATGCAGCAAGCAGACACTTTAACAGCAAAATATATCAGTGGTTCGCTGAAAATAAAAGTACCCAAAGAACGTCGTCCATTCGACAAGGATAAATGCGTAAAAATTATCGGAGCTACAGGCAACAATCTGAAAAATATTGATGTTAGTTTTCCTACTGGCATAATGGTTTGCGTGACTGGAGTTTCTGGTAGTGGCAAATCAAGTCTCGTCAATGGAACTCTTGTCCCTATATTAAATAGGCATTTCTACCGGGCAGAAACAAGTCCATTGCCCTATACAAGAATCGAGGGGCTTGCCAACATAAACAAGATTATTGCTGTTGACCAGTCTCCAATAGGTCGCACTCCACGGTCAAACCCAATGACATACACTGGACTTTTTACCGAAATCCGTGATCTTTTTGCTGCATTGCCGGAAGCAAAGATTAGAGGATACAAGTCGGGACGATTTTCGTTCAACATTGCTGGTGGACGTTGCGAAACATGTAAAGGTGCTGGTGTTAGAACCATTGAAATGAACTTTCTGCCGGATGTTTATGTCCCATGTGAAACCTGTGGCGGAAAACGGTACAATCGAGAAACACTCGAAGTAAAGTTCAAGGGAAAATCAATCGCCGATGTCCTAAACATGACAATAAACATGGCTGTTGAGTTTTTTGAGAACATTCCACAAATATACAAGAATCTGCAGATACTCCAGCAGGTAGGACTTGGATACATTACCCTTGGTCAATCGTCTACAACATTGTCAGGAGGAGAAGCTCAACGGGTGAAACTTGCTACCGAACTTATGCGCCGCGAAACAGGAAAGACCCTTTACATACTTGACGAGCCAACAACAGGTCTTCATTTCGAAGACATACAAGTGCTAATGAAAGTGCTTAATACATTGGTTGATAAAGGCAACAGCATGATAATCATAGAACACAACATGGATGTCATAAAATGTGCGGACTGGATTATTGACATGGGGCCAGAAGGTGGTGAAAAAGGAGGGAACGTTCTTTGCTGTGGAACACCGGAAGAAATTGCAAAACACAAGGATAGCTATACTGGACAATTCTTGAAAAAGGAACTAAAAAGATAATTTATGCATCTTAACAATATTTCGATAGTAAATTTCAAGAGCTTCGAGGAAAAGGAGTTGCAGTTCTGCAGCAATATAAACTGCATAATTGGTGATAATGGCGTAGGAAAAACCAATATCCTTGATGCCATATACCATCTTTCGATGTGCAAAAGCTATTTCACACAGCAGGACAGGCAATGCATTCGCAACGGGGAAGACTTTTATGTTGTTCAGGGAGAATATGATATTGATGGCAAGCAAGAAAAGATATATTGTGGACTTCATAGGGATGACCGTCACAAGTCGTTTCGTCGTAATGGTGCTGAATATCAGCGACTGACTGACCATATTGGGTTGATCCCGATTGTATTTTCTTCGCCAACGGATACAATTCTTATATTTGATAGCGACAGCCGCCGCAAATTTGTCGATTCAATCATATCCCAGTTTGATAGCATTTACCTCAAAAACCTTGCAATGTACAAGCGAGCACTTGAACATCGCAACACGTTGCTGCACAAATTGCACGATGGGTTCTCTATTAACGATGCTGAATTTGAAATATGGGATATGCAACTGGCCGACTATGGCACCAAGATATACGAGAAACGTAAACTGTTTATCGAAGAGATAATACCTATATTTCAGAAGTACTATGCACAGATTTCTGGAGGCCGCGAAGAGGTAAAGCTTATTTACGATTCGGAACTTCATGAAATGTCATTCGATCAACTTCTTGCTGCTCATCGTGATAGGGATAGAGCGGCAAGTCATACTACTGGCGGTTCGCATCGTGATGACTTTACATTTCTTCTTGGCGATAGCAGCATAAGGCAGTGTGGATCGCAAGGTCAGCAGAAAACATATCTTATCAGTCTTAAATTCGCACAGTTCGACTATATGAGTCGTAAGGTTGGGCAAAAACCTATTTTGCTTCTGGACGATATTTTCGACAAGCTTGATCCTAAGCGTGTAAAAGTTATCTCGCAAATGGTTTCCAGCGACGAGTTCGGACAGATCTTCATTACCGATACCAGCTACAACCGTATGCCAGACATGCTTGCCGATCTTGATATAGAACACACTTTGCACCGAATTGAACAATAAAAACCAAGCAATATGAAAACATCACATTTTATTATAACAATGCTGCTAATGCTTGCAACATCGGTTTGCTCGGCTCAGGAAAGTTACGAAAACATTTCAAAGCAGATATTAGGCACATGGAATCTCGATTCGCTATACATAGGTGGTATTCAACAGCTTCCAGAACCGTTGATTAGAAAACTTAACGAACAAATGCAGGAGTCTAAAGCTTATACAAAATATTATTTTGGGGAAGATGGAAAATACATAAACGAGACCAAGGCAAACACTCTTGAAGGCTCTTGGAAACTTTCTCAATTTGGGGATACGCTAACACTAATTCTTCCCGACAAGATTATAAACAACAAGATTTTGTATCTAAATAATGAAAGTCTAGCGATTGAACCGCAAAATGAAACCAAGGAAGTTGAAAACAGTAGGATTTTTATGGTAAGGAGGAAGGATGACCAATAATTTTGTATTATAAATCATTGGCAAATACAATACTATATGTTTCTGCTTTTTCCTTCAGTTTCATAGGAAATGCGCGCGACGACGATGGCATTCGGAAGAACCTGTAATCTTTTCCATTAAGCACGAAATCGGTATAATCTCCAACTTTTGGCACTTTGAATCCCAGTTGTGTCGCAATAGTTTCTGCCGACTTGCCACCAGTGGAGACAATGGTATGGCATAGGGGAATTTTTTGCAAAAGCCCGGCAATATCGGTTTGTTCCACAATTTCCAAATGCGCATCGGAAGCATTATCCATCAATCGTTTTACAGCAGTTGCCGAATCAGAGATGGCAATATGCTTTTGGTAGCAAAAGTCCACAACCTTATTGTAGCTGAACCTGAATTTCTTTCCATCTTCTTCAACAAAGTAGTCCTTGTCGTTGTAGAATATAAGTCCCATTATACGCCACATGTCGTTTTGTATGTTAGGATAGTAAAATTCCATTGACCAACGTTCGCGTTTTGGTGGAAAACTGCCGAGCATAAGGATTTTAGCGTCTTCAGGAAGGAATGGTTTTAACGGATGCTTCTCTATTGGTATGTATTCTTGTTTGATGTCTGTCATGTCCTAATTGCTTTTGAAACTTGTCTAAAATGTACTTGGTTTTAGTATTTTTTTTGATGATTTTGAATTTTGTTAACTTGTTTGTAATAAGTGTTTTACTGTAGGAAATGTTGCAAAATTATATTGTTATTTGTTCGTGTTTAATATTTTGTGATGTGATTTATTTCAGTGTATTATTATAATTGGTACTGCCGATTTGCCTCAACACAAACTTCATTATCACCGGATTGTGGTCGCTGTACATGAAGTCGGCATCGTAGTTGGTGGCTTCTGCTTCGATGTTGTCAGAGACGATAAATCCATCGAGTACTGCTGTGTAGTTCACGCCTTTTGTGTATGGCATGTCGGTGCTGCGGCAGGTGGGCACATCCTTGATGTTGCTGGCTTCCACTATCCTGAAATGTTCTGGAATATCGCTGTCGTTCATCACCGATACCCATTCTGGAACCTGCTGCTGGCTGGCGAAGGCTTTTACGGTGCCACAAAGTGCGTGGTTGAAGTCGCCGCCAACGATGACATAGTTGCCTTTGTTGTATTCTTCGACAAGGACACTGCGCAAAAGCTCAAGTTGCTGTTGCCTGATTAGTCCGCCTTCGTCGTATGCCGACATGTGGCTGTTTATCAGCACAAGTTCCTTGTCGGTGTTGGTTGGGATGCGTGTTACGACGAAACATCTGTCGAGGTCGAAAAACTTGGTTATGAAACTTTCGTCAACTGGATAACTGCGGCGCACGGCCTTGTCGATTTTGTATCGGCTAAGAGTGAGTAGTCCGGCGCGGACGCTTCCGTGCGGGTCGCTAATGGGGTAGCACAGGTACGAACTGTGGAAGTTTTCTCCATAAACGCTGCAATATTCGTTCAATGTTGTTTCTATTATATTCTTCTGATTGATAAAATAGCTTCTGGTTGAGGCTGTGTCAACTTCTTGCAGAATGTAAAAGTCGGTATTAAGATTTTTAATAATGTTTGTATTTCCAGATATGTTTGAGGTTACGGATTCTTTATTTTGAGCCTTGCCGTATTTTCCGCACACTTCGCTTCCGTCGTTCATCTTCCCTTTGTCCATAAAGAAAGAAAATTCATGGTTGTATGCACCGAATCCGATGTTGTATGTCATAACCGTGTAGTCTTTCCCGACTTCGATGTTTTCGATGCGCTGGTTGTTTACTAGCAGTTCTATACCGTCGTCGATACGGTAGTAGTTTATCTGCAGGTAGGCGATGTAGCCACATATTGTAAGTACAGTGATGGTTAACAGTATTAGGATTGTGCGGAAGAGGAATTTTATTGCTTTCATTTGTCTTTATTTTTTTAGTGTTGGTTGGAGGATTTTCCGTTAGTGTTGCAAACTTCTTTTTCCCCTGGTTCACAAGCATCCTGCTTGTGACACAAGTGGAAAAAGTTTGCATACCCAGCACTACTCCATTTGTATTCTGTCGCTTCTTTCACAAGCCCCGCCTTTACGGGATTGTTGTGTATGTAATCTACAACATTATTGAAGTGGTCGTTGTCTCTAATGAATCTGTCGAAATACTCTGGCATCCAAAGCCGGCCACTGCGGTTTAGCAATTTGTTAATTTCGTTGCTCGAGAACGATCTCCAGCTATGCAAAATGCTCGATAGGGAGATGTTTTTCATTACTTCTATCAGCACATGAACATGATTGGGCATAATGCACCAACTGATGACATTGTATTTTTTCCCGTGATAGAAGAAAATGGCATCATGTACGATTTGTGCAACATTGTCATTCTTTAGGACACAGCTTCCGTAACCAGCATCTTCGTATTTGTCAAGCAGGGCGAGAAGTCTATCCGCTTCTGTCTTGTAGGTGGAAAATGAATGTCTTCTGGGTTCTCGTTGTTCGCGCTGACTGGAAGTCAGCGAACCCAGAAGGGACAACGTTTCTTTCCACCCTTCGACAACTTCCTTCGGAACAGAATCGTATAGACGGAATGTAATCATCTGGTACTGCTTGTTCTCAATGTGGGGGAGGTAACCCCTGCAATGGTCGTGCAGTATTGTATCCTTGTTATCCATTACTTTTGTTTGGTATAAATTTTTCAAATATTGCGGTTGCCATCCGCAATATCTGTATTTTTTTTGCTTCTCCTTATCTCTCAAATTCTTCAAACGACCCATTTTTCTCGATCTCGTTTTCAATATCGTCGGGGAGGACGGAGAAAAAGTCCAGACCCGTGAGTTTTTCAACTTCATCTATGGACTTTGCGTAGGTGTCAAGTGGCTTGTTGCCAGCCTTGTTTGCAAATACAAACCCTAGCGAACGCCAGCTGCCGTCCCTGTACATCAGCACTACCTTGTAGAACGAATCGGGCACTGCGACATTGTTTGCACCGACTGTCGCGTAATTCTTCTTCACGATTGGTCCGCACACCACATACACCTTTTCGTTCTTTATTGCCCAGTCGCGCACCTGCTCTTCGAGTTCCTTCCAGTCGCCAGCGTTGAGGTTGTGGTTCTGCGGGCAGATATTGGTGGTGTAGAAACTTTCTTCCATTGCTTTAGCGTCCCATTTCATATCGCCGGCGGGAGCCATGTGACCGCGGTCGTAGCCCGAACCTTTATAGTCATCAGTGGTGGAGCAGCGGCCTTTGATGTCGGGGTCGGGGACAAACTTGTCGGCTCGCGAAACCTGTCCGACAACTTCTTCATCTGTAAGTTCGTAGGCTACCCAGTTGGGAATGAGCCAAGTAGTGTTGTAACTCACGGTGTATCCCTTGTGCTCGACAACCTGTTCCTTGAGTTTCTTTTTCGACTGTGGAATTTCAAGTCTCTCGTAATATGGCACTTGACTCGAATCTGGAGAAATATGTTCCTTGTAATAATCGCGGGCTTTGTCGAAGACTATGTTCAGACCTTCTTCCAATTTCTCAACGCCCTTGTCGATTGCCTTTTCAATGATTTTTTCTTCTGTTTTTTCTGCGGCGTGGTCGTTGCAACTAATAAGGCATATAGCCATTGCGAGAGCGAAAGCAAGTGCCGTTTTTGAGTTCTGTCCCTTCATTTTTGTCTGCAAAATAAATACTATATGCCTAACACTACCGATGGTTCTATGTTGAGTTTCTGGCAGATTGTCCGTGCAAGGTCGAAAGTTGGATTTGTTTTTCCGTGCATTAGTTCGCTCAATCTTGATGGACTGATATTAAGCATTTCAGCAACATTTTTCTGTGTCATATTACGCTCGTACATACGAAGTTTTATCACATCTGGAAGTGTCGGCTGACCTATTGGGTAGTGAATATCCTCATATTCCTCGACCATATCGCAGAGCATATCCATTTCCAGCATATTGGGATCGTCCGCAGGTACATCGTCGCCTGTAAGCGGAAGCAATTCGTCAATTCTTTTCAATGCAGCTCTGTATGCTGCTTCGCTCTTTATCTGTGCCATAATCAAATATTTTTAATGTCCTCTATTTTGTCGTATTCGGCGTGAGTGCCAATGAATCGTATGAAAACTCTGCCTTTTGAAAACCGTATTACCACTATCAGCCTGTAGTCGTTGCCTTTTATGTTGAATACATATCGGTCGTTTCCTACATAGTCAACTGTATTGAAGTCGTTGCGGATGTCGCTTATGTTTTGCCATACGGCTTTTTTTGTTATTCCGTACCAGTCTTCTAGCGGTTGCCTTGCCTGTGGATGTTCCGTATAATATTCCACTAATGTGCCTTTTGAAAATATTCTCATCTCATTTATATTTTCCGAGTGCAAAGATGAGAAAACAATTTCAAAATACAAAATATAATTTTGTTATTCGTGTATTTTTATGCTACATTTGATTTTACATTTCTCTGAGTAAAAATGGCTGAGAAATATCTTTTCTTTAAAACAGATGGGGACTGGAAATAGTTGATGTATGGTTTGTTAGCTGAAGTTTACATAGTAAATATGAGCTTCTTCTTATTATGAATTCAGAAGTTCTATATTGCTATTTTTGAAAACAAGATTTAGAATTTGTTCTTTTAAATCATCGCGGAGTTCGATGGTAAGTAGGGCTTTGGTTATGCTATCGTCTTTGTTTACAGGGTAGTATTTCTCGGGATAGGTATAAAGGTCTATTTCACGCATTTGCAATTTTCTTGCGATTTCCGAAATTTCATCAATCTTGAGGTTTTGCTTTCCGTTGAGAATTTTGTTGAGTTTTGCTTCTGGCATATTTATGCGGTCGGCAAACTGACTGCCGCTCATATTGTTGTCGTTCATTATTTTTCGCAGATTTTCCACTACGAAATGAACTTGAGTCTTTCCCTTGTTTTCCATTTTGAAAAATTTTCATAAAGTTAGTTTTTGATTTTTAGATAGTTGTGTTTGATTTAGAAATTTTATATCTAAAATAGAAATAAAATATTTCGAATATAGAAAAATTATTGCTATATTTGCGAAGAATCTAAAAATATTAAATATATGACAAATAATTTTACTGAAGAAGAAATCCTTCGAATAGAAGAATTACTAAAGGCAAAAGACGAATTGTATTTGTTCTCTTTGAACGAGGAACCTTTTTATTATGAAAATTGTATAGTGCTAGTTTACAATATGGAAAAAGCAAAAATACCTGTAATCGTATCAAGAGAAGAGGAAAAGGCAAAGCAAATCGCAGAAATAATCGCTAAAAAGTATAGTACGGCAAATGAAGTTTTTGTTGCGATTCCGGTTTACGACAGCGGAGAAATAACAGATGTTGACATAAAACATATACCATTTGAATTTCCTAAATATGAAAAAGATTAGAAAAACAATGTAAGTAACTAATATTAACTAAATATAATTGTCATGAAAAAGTTTTTAGTAATCTTGGCAGTAATTGCAACTGCAGCAGTATTTTTCTCATCGTGCGGTAAGGGGTGCAAATGCACATACAAGGAAGATGGAAAGAAAATTTATGTTCGCGAATCAGATTATCGCTATTTTGATAAGCTTGATTACAAGGACGAGTGCGTTGGAAATTCTGACCATGGAACTACATGGGATGGTGTTTCTTGGGAATTAGACTGCAAGTAATCTTTTAATGTAAATAAGGCAATAGGCTGCAATGCGGTCTATTGCCTTATTGTGTGGTATTGATTTTTAAAGATAATCGGCAAAACATAAGAATATGAAAATTAAAGTATTATTTGGAATTGTAGTTGTAGCCACATTGGGAATTTTGACATTGTGCGGATGCAATAGGCGCGAAACATACATTGTTTTTTTTGATGCTAATGGTGGAACAGGAACAATGCGCTCGCAGGTGTTTGAGGAAAGAGAAGCGCAAGCACTTAGGCAAAACACATTTACACGTGACGGCTACTCATTCTCTGGATGGAACACCTCCCAAAGCGGTAGCGGAACGGCATATAGCAACGGACAGACAATTACTATTAATTCTGATATGACATTGTATGCACAATGGACCAACAATAGTTCTTCTCAAGGTGGTAACGGTTCTGGAAGTGGAAGCGGGACTGGAGACGACCCAGGAAATGGTAGTGGAACACAAGGTGGTGGCAATGGCACTCATAATGGACATGATTACGTTGACCTCGGTTTGCGAAGCGGAACCTTATGGGCAACGTGTAATGTTGGTGCTAATACCCCTGAAGGCGGAGGCGATTTGTTTGCTTGGGCTGAGACTTCACCCAAAGAATCTTACACACAATCAAATTATAAATATTATTGTGATGATGGCACAGATAGAGGCTACACAAAATATGTTCGCAGGTATCAAGATGGT
>Ga0310786_10000532_pt1 | contig 62346 bp, 46 predicted proteins | sample AusTroGonzalo_MG_FD_203881 | JGI IMG/M metagenome (GOLD analysis project Ga0310786, IMG submission 203881) | Bovine rumen microbial communities from tropical cattle in Woodstock, Queensland, Australia - Gonzalo_03 (v2) (version 2) | ecosystem: Host-associated > Mammals > Digestive system >...
CCGAATCGAAGGTCCGCGGCTACGGTCCCGGCCGATTCAGCTTCAACGTGAAGGGCGGGCGCTGCGAGGACTGCCAGGGTGACGGCATCCGCCGCATCGAAATGCAGTTCCTGCCGGACGTGTACGTGGAGTGCCCCGTGTGTCACGGCCGCCGCTTCAACGAGGAGACGCTTTCCGTCACGTACAAGAAGAAAAACATCTCCGAGATCCTCGACATGACCGTATCCGAGGGCGTCGAATTCTTCTCCGCCGTCACACCCATAGCCCGCAAGCTCAAGACGCTCGAGAGCGTCGGCCTCGGCTACATATCCATCGGCCAGAGCGCCACCACGCTGTCCGGCGGCGAGGCCCAGCGCGTCAAACTTGCAACCGAGCTCGCCAAGATCCCCCGCGGCAACACCCTCTACATCCTCGACGAGCCCACCACCGGACTTCACCTTGCCGACGTCCGCCAGCTCCTCCAAGTCCTCATGATGCTCCGCGACAAGGGCAACACCATCCTCGTCATCGAGCACAACCTCGATGTCATTAAGACAGCCGACTACATCATTGACCTCGGGCCCGAGGGCGGCGACGAGGGCGGCCGCCTGATTGCGTCTGGCACCCCGGAAGAAGTCGCCGCATGCAGGAAGTCCTGTACCGGCCGCTACCTGAAACCCCTGCTTAACAACCTGCTCTGAAAGACATCCCGGCATGAAAAATGATTCTTCTGGATTCGTAAGGGGACTTCCGGCCATGCTCCTGATCCTGGCGCTGATCATAGCGGCCGTCTCCTGGCCGATTTTCCGCCATTACAAAAAGAAAGCGGAAGATTTGAAGTCCGCCGAGGATCAGGAGATAGAGATATTGGATGAACTGGTCGAAGGCGTTCCCGGAAGCGTCGACGGACCGGAATCGAACGAGGACCCGGACAGTTCTTCCGATTGAGAAAAGCCCCGTATCCGGGCGAGGACTGGCACTGCCGCAGTGGATGTCCCGCTTTCTCCTGCGGAACTCCCTGCTCTGAACTTCCGTTTCATCCGGACATGAGTTTTCGCGTTCTTTCCCGCGCGCGGGGGTTGCATTTCCTGCGGATCCTGCTATAGTATCTTAGCATTTGTCCGTTTGTTTTTCATCGCAAACCTCGAATCCGGCCGTAAAAACTTCCCCCCTATGAACCAGCAGACCTCCAGTCATTCCCGCGCGTTCGGCTGCACCATCCTCGGCAGCGGCAGCAAGGGCAACGCCGCCGTCATCCACGGTCCGGAGGGCAACCTGCTGCTAGATGCCGGGTTCTCCGCGAAAGAACTCTTGTGCCGCCTCGACCGCGTCAGCGTTGACCCCTGCTCGCTCCGCGCCATCCTCATCACGCACGACCATTCCGACCACACCAGCGCCTGCCGCATCGTTTCCAACCGCTTCGGCATCCCCGCCTATTTCATCCCGGAGACGGTCGCCGAGCTCGCGAAGTGCTCCAACAAGGTCCCCGACGAAAAGTATCTCATCACGCCGGGCTCCCCGCTCGACCTCTGCGGCATTCATATCGAGCCGTTCTCCGTTTCGCACGACACCCCCGCCGTCGCGTTCACGTTTTCCGTCCATTCGCATAAGATCGGATTCGCGACCGACCTCGGGTTCATTTCCAACCTCGTGAAGATGAAGCTCGGCGGTTGCGACCTGCTCGTGCTGGAGTCCAACTACGATCCGGCACGGCTCCGTGCTTCTGCCCGTCCGATCACGCTCAAACGCCGCATTGCGGGCAAGCAGGGCCACCTCGGCAATCCCGATGCCATGGACGCGCTCGCCGAGCTCCTTTCTCCGAACACGCACTACCTTGTTTTCGCTCATCTGAGCCAGGAATGCAATGACCCGTCGCTGGTCGCCGAACTGGCCAAAATCCGCCTCAACGAACTTCACCGCGAGGACATTTCGTTTCACATCGCCTCGCAGTTCGATCCTCTCGAAACCCTCTGGCTGGAGTGAACCATGTCCGAACAAACGCCCAGGATGATCAAGATCGCATGTCCCGGCTGCGGGCAGAAGCTCGACGTGACCGAGATGCCCTCGTTTTCCCATGTCAATTGTCCGTCCTGCTCATTCGAGCTCATCGTGCCGAAGTGGTTCAGCAACTATCTGCTGGAGGCGCCCGAGGGCGCCGGCGGCATGGCGGTCGTTTACCGTGCGCTCGATCTCGCGCTTGACCGCGAGGTCGCCATCAAGATTTTCGATCCCGAACTGACTGCCCGCGGTGTTTCCCCGGATCTGTTTCTCCACGAAGCGCGCATTGCCGCCACCATCAATCACCCCGCCGTCGTCCCGATCTACTCCTGCGGAGAATGCGACGGCTCGGCATACATCGTGATGCAGTACATGGGCGGCGGCACGCTCGAAAGCCGGCTCCGCAAGGCGAAAGGACGCTTGCCCGTAATGGAGACCTGCCGCTGGATTCGCGACGTCTGCGAAGGGCTCGGAGTCGCGCGGGATCTCGGCATCATCCATCACGATGTCAAGCCCGCGAACATCCTGCTCGACATCGATTCCAACGCAAAGATCTCGGATTTCGGCCTTTCGCAGGCTGCTTCCGTCAAAGCGGATTCCTCTTTCCTGGATGCCTCGAAGATGTGGCTCAGTCCGCATTACGTCAGCCCGGAGAAGGTACTGACCGGCGAGGAAGGCCCCGAAGGCGACATCTACAGCCTCGGCGCGTCGTTCTACCATGTCCTGACCGGTCAGCCCCCGTTCCAGTCGGACGACGTTCAGGAGCTTGTCGATCTGCGGACCACGCGCGACCCGGTCTCCCCCGATTCCATCCGCCCGGACATCACACCCGCGATCGCCTCGGTCATCCTCGACATGATGAACCGCGATCCTGCCGCACGTCCCTCCTACGGCCGAATCGTCATCCGTATCAATGACGCGCTCAAAGCCATCATGCGCACCGCTGGCCGGATTCCGGCAGCCTCCGCTGATGCGAATCGCCCCAAGCCGGATTCTCCTCACAAGGTGTTCAGCGTTCCCGCGAACCGCACCTCCTCTTCGCGCCGCATTCGGACCTCGCATCTTACGCTGCTCCTGATTCTGTTCTTCCTGATGTGCAGCTTCTGCCTGCTCGTTTTTCTGCCTCGGTTCGTAAGCCAGCGCACCCTGCTTGATGCTGCACCGTCTCTGAAGATCCTTTATGGAGACCTGCCTCCGGAGTCTTTCCCGTTCCTGTCGGAGACCTTCTATGAATCGCCCTGGCTTGACGCCGATTTCGCGGTCTCCGAACCCGAATATTCGTTTGATACACGTTATGCCGCCGCCTGGCTTTCGGGCCTTTGCCAGCTTCTGGACGATGCCCCGTCAGCGGTGGAAATGATCGTGGACATGGGCGACCAGCTGCGTGCTTCCGCATCGCTGGCCGGAGAGGTGCCCCCGGCTGCGGACGCCTACTGCCTCGCCGTGCTTTCCCGCCTTGAACCGAATCCCCCGAACGTTTATTTCTCCCCCGAACAGAATGTCCGCGTGCTTCTGGGGCGGCTTGTCCGTTCGCTTTACGATCTTGACCCATCCTCCTTCGAAAACGGACGCATCCCGAACCGCATCCTGTCGCAGTTCGGCGAACTCCGCGATGCGTTTCAGTCTCTGCCGGAAGGCTCCTGGCTTATCAGGCTTTACGGTCACCGGCTCCGCGACTGGGAATCCGCACTGTCCGTTGATGTCGCGCCTTCTGACGAACTGGAACCGCTCTTCCTTCGTCTGCTTTCCGGCGAACCGCCTCCACATGCGAAGAACCGGCAGGAGGAAGGCGCTTTTCCGGGGCAGGGCGGTATGGTCTCCGGATCGCCGTTCGGCATTCCGTCTCCGGTCGACCGTTCCGCGAAGGACTGATCGCCTGCCCCTCCGTTTCCGGCTTGCCTTTTTCTGTTCATGGAGTTGAATTTGCACCGTTTCGGTGCTATATTAATTGTCAAACTTTTTGAGGCGATGCACGCCTCGTTTCGCAGCATTCATCCCCGCACTCACGACAGAAAGGCATTTCGTTGAAGACTTCCCGCATTTCCGAGGGCATTTTGGAACACGCCCTCTCCGCCCTGACCGCATGGGAAAATGACGGAGTTTCGCTTGACGACTGCCTGGACGAACTCCGCGCGGGGGATTTCCCCGCGAAGGCCGCCGTCGCTTCCCTTCTGTTCGAGTATTTCCGCCACAAATATTTCCTGGATTCCCTGCTCATCAAGCACGCGCGCAAGGGCAAGGTCAACCAGCAGATGCGGCTCCTAGTTTCCCTCGCCGCCGCTCAGGTGTTCTTCCAGACCGGGCTTCCGTGGCAGTCCGCTGTGAACATCGCCGTCGATACCGCCAAAAGACTCCGCGGCTCCGGCGGCGGCGCATTCGTGAACGCCATCCTCCGTGCCTATGTCCGCGACGATTCCATTGACCGCGCGCATATCCCCGCCGACTGCCCGCCGCTCCTGAAAGAGCGCTGGACTGCCGCCTATGGGCCGGAACAGGCCACGTCCATCCTTGGCCAGTTCGCCTCGAATCCTCCGATTTCCATCCGTTTGCGTCCCGGTGCCGACCTGTCCATGCTGGCAGCCTATGAGCCCGAGCCGTTCGAACCCGATTTCGACACGGGCGATTTCCGTTTCTTCACGCTCAAATCCTCCGCCGGGCTCTTCGATAATCCTCTGCTCCAGGACGGTTCCGTCTATGTGCAGGACCCTGCCACGTGCATGGGCCTCGGCCTGCTGGAATCGAAACCGCACGGCGCGATCCTCGATCTCTGCGCCGCTCCCGGCGGCAAGACCATCATGCTGTCCGAGCTTGCCGCGTCCGGGGCGAAACTCACGGCCGCCGACCGTTCCAAAAAGCGTGTTTCCACGATGAATGTCAACCTGCGCCGTGCCGGAGTAAAGGCGAAAACGCTTGTTGCGGATGCCCGCGAAATCCCGCTCCCGCCGCAGTCGTTCGACTTCATCCTGGCCGACGTTCCGTGCTCCAATACCGGTGTCATCCGCCGCCGCCCGGACGTCCCGTGGCGGTTCTCGAAAAAGCGCCTCGGCGAGCTCGCCGTCCTGCAGCACTCCATCCTGAAAAGCGCTGTTTCTCTGCTTCGACCCGGCGGCACGTTGCTTTATTCCACATGCAGTCTGGAATTCGAGGAGAACATGGGGCGCGTCGAGCTTCTTCTTTCGGAATACCCGGAGCTTTCCCTCGTTCGCGAACGGACTTTGTTCCCAACCGATGCGCACGACGGCGCTTTTTCCGCTGTCCTCAAGCTCGCCTGACGTCTGTTTGGTTTGGGAAGAATAATGTTATTACCTGAAGTCGACCGGGCCGTTGCCGTGCCCGAGCGCAAGCCCGCGGGCAAGTGCGTCGGAAAGGCGTTCCTTTGCGCGGCGGATGCTTTCAATCATGGAGAATCCGGCGGCCAGCCCGCATGCGATTGAACTGGAGAGCAGGCATCCCGTGCCGTGGTTGCCGCATGGCGGCGCGGGCCGGGTCGGGAGCCATTCGCCGGTTCCTTTGGAGGGCTGGAAATAATCGTCGAACGAACCGTCGTTGCGGTGTCCGCCCTTCAGAAGGATGGCTGTGCGGTACTTCGCCGCGAGTTCATTTGCGGCGTTTACGATTCCTTCGGGAGACGTGATTTCGTCAAGGCTGTGCCCAAGGAGTTTTGCGGCCTCCGGCAGGTTTGGCGTGAGGAGCAAGACAAGCGGCGAGAGGATTTCGACCGCATCGACCGTGCCGAGCGCGGCGCCGCTGGTGGACGCCAGGACAGGGTCGAAAACGACATTTTCCACTTCATATTTCCGCAGAAGTCCGGCTGTGATGCGGGCGTGTTCCGCTCCGGGCATCGAGCCGATTTTCACCGCGTCCGGCCGAATGTCGGACAGCACGGCTTCAAGCTGGCGCGCCAGGAAAGCCGGCTCAGGGATCAGAACGCCGGTCACGCCCAGGGTATTCTGCACCGTGAGCGCCGTCGGCGCGGCCATGCCGTACAGCCCGTGCGCGGTGATGGCGCGCAGGTCGGCCTGGATCCCGGCTCCCCCGCTCGGATCGGATGCGGCTATGGTCAGAACGGTCTTCATTGCCGGAACCACTCGCCGAGGTTGTTCAGCACGCGGTCGGCGCCAGGGAAATCCGCAGCGGAGAAGTATTCGCCCGGAATGCCTGCCGTGCGGAGTCCGCAGGAACGGGCGGCATCCAGGTAGAATGGGGCATCGTCGAAAACCCACGTGTTGCCTGGGCGCGTGCCGAGACGTTCGAGAGCGAGTCGGTAGAACGCCGGGTCGCGCTTGTCGAGCCCGGTTTCGCCTGTGGTGAGGATGTCGCGGAACGATTGGCGCAAACCGTGTTTTTCGAGGACGGCCTCAACGGCCTTGCGGTCGCTGGCAGTGCCGATGACGAGGCGGAAACCGTGCCGCACGGCTTCGTGCAGGAAATCCTCCGCGCCCGGCATGAGACTGCATGCCATGTAGCGTTCGTTCAGGATCGCCAGCAATCCTTTCAGGGCATCCTGCGGCTTGAGCGGGAGACCGTATTCCTGCTGAAGCCACGCCGCCCCGGAGATCAGATCGGCGCAGTTCGCGAGCTGTTCGTCGAGGCCGGGACGCGGCTCCGCGCCGTTCGCCCGCAGGAAATCCGTGGCAAGCCCCATCCAGACGCGAAGGGAATCGAGAATGGTGCCGTCGAAATCAAGGATCATTCCGGTTTCGTCAGGGAGTGTGAAATCCGTGCTGTCGACGATGCGTCCGAGTTCGTTGGCGGCGGCCGCGACATCCGGCGCGCCGAAGATCGCGGAAACGACCGCGACTCCCGCGATGCCGCTGTGCGCGAATCCGGGCACATTTCCCGCGTGGATGCCGCCGATGGCGACGACCGGGATGCTCACGGCCCCGCAGATGGCCTGCAGCGCGGTCATCGTTACGCAGGCGGCGTCCGGCTTGGTCGCGGTGGGAAACATCGCTCCCGTGCCGATATAGTCCGCGCCGTCCTGTTCCGCTCGGACAGCGTCCGCCACTGTTGCGGCGGAAACGCCCAGGATCGCATCGGGGCCCAGTGCGCGCCGGGCTTCGCGTGCGGGGGTGTCGTTCTGGCCTACGTGGAGACCGTCAGCGCCGATCGCCAGCGCGAGCTCGAGCGAATCGTTCACGATGAACGGCACGCCCGCTTCCCGGCAGACGGCCTGGATCGCGAGCGCGTCTGATTTGGCTTCCTCGAAGGTCGCGCACTTCGCCCTGTGCTGGATGCAGGTCGCACCGCCCGCGATCGCGAGGCGGACGCGTTCCGCGAGGCCCGGGGATTCGTCCGTAACGGCGTAGAGTTTGAGGTAATCAGGCCTGACGGACTTCATAGTCGAGTCTTTCGTGGAGCGCAGTCACGTCCAGGTTGCCCATGGCGTCGAAGAGGCGGACGCCGAACGTGCCGCAACCTTCGCCCGGCTTGAGCGATTCAAACGCGAGCATTCCGCATACACCGTAGGCGGCGAGCGCGGCGGCTGTCGCCTCGAACAGGAATTTCGGTTCCGCTCCGGCGTAAGCCGCGGTCAGCGCGGAAAGCATGCAACCGGATCCGGTGAGTTTTGTCATGATCTCGTGCCCGCCGCGGATGACCGCGACGCGTCCGTCCGGGCCGCCGACGAGGTCGATCGCACCAGTCACGGCCATTACGCAGCCGTACTTGGCGGCAAGCGCGCGGACGTCCGATACGGCGCGGTCGAGAGAATCTTCCGTGACGGCGTCGTCCGGCGAAGCGTCGACACCGTGCGCGGACGCTCCGAGTCCGAGCAGGGCGTTCGCCTCGGAACGGTTGCACCGCACGACGGAAACGCCTCGCTTCAGGATCTCAAGCACAAGCTCCGTGCGGGACGGCGCGCATCCGGCGCCGACCGGATCGAGCACGACCGGGATGCCGCGGCGGAGCGCGGTTTCCTGTGCAGCGAGGGCATTTTCCCGGAGCATCGGGAAGAACGTGCCGGTATTGAGGGAGAGCGCATCGGCGATTTCCGTGAATTCGACTGCGCCGATGGGGTCTTCGGCCATGACGGGCGAGGCGCCCGCCGCAAGCAGCAGATTGGCGCAGCCGTTGGCAGTCACGATGTTCGCGAAGCATTCGACCAGCGGGTGTTTTTCCCGCACCTTGGAGAAGCAGCGTATCAGCATAGTGCCCCCCTCATTCCTTCATGCCCTTGAGCCTGTTCGACAGGCGCACGGAGCAGAAATCGGGGCCGCACATCGTGCAGTATTTTCCGGACGCGGCATCCTCGGCGCAATGGCTTTCCTGAAGCGCCGCTTTCCGGTATTCGCGGGCGCGATCCGGGTCGAGCGCGAAGCTGAACTGGCGTTCCCAGTCGAATGCGGCGCGCGCGTCCGAGATGGCGTCGTCTCGTTCCTGCGCGTGCGGTTTGCCGAGCGCCACGTCCGCGGCATGAGCGGCGATCTTGAACGCCACGACGCCGCGGCGGACGTCTTCATTGTCCGGCAGTCCGAGATGTTCCTTTGGCGTCACGTAGCAGAGCATGGCGGCTCCCCAGTACGCTCCGGCGAGGCCGCCCATGGCGGCGACCATATGGTCGTATCCCGGCGCACAGTCGGTGACGACCGGGCCGAGGATGTAGAACGGCGCATCGCCGCAGACCTGCTGTTCACGTTTCATGTTCATCTCGATCTGGTTGAACGGGACGTGGCCGGGACCCTCGACCATGGCCTGCACGTTCGCGGCACGGCAGCGCTGCACAAGCTCGCCGATCACGTCGAGTTCGCCGAACTGCGCCTCGTCGGAGGCGTCGGCGATGCAGCCGGGACGGAGCCCGTCGCCGAGGGAGAGCGTGACTTCGTAGTCGCGGCAGATCTTCAGGATGTCGTCGAACGCGTCATAGAAGGGGTTCTCCATCTTGTGGTCGCCGATCCAGGCCGCGATAAGCGCGCCGCCGCGGCTCACGATGCCGAGCTTGCGTTTCAGTGCCGCCGGGATGTGCTTTGCGAGAAGCCCGGCATGGATGGTCATGTAGTCCACGCCCTGTTTCGCCTGATCCTCGACGACCTCCAGGATCGTGTCGCGGTCGAACTTGCCTGCGCCTGCTCGAGCCGCGATCTCGTAGACGGGCACGGTGCCGACCGGGATCGGGGACTGTTCGATGAGCGCACGGCGGAAGACTGCCAGGTCGCCGCGCGTGCTGAGGTCCATGATGGTGTCTGCGCCGTATTTGAGCGAGGTCTCGAGCTTCTCGAACTCGTTCTTCGGGCAGCTGGACGTCTGCGAGTTGCCGATATTGGAGTTGATCTTCGTGCGGAGAGCGCGTCCGATGCCGATCGGTTTCAAGCTGGTGTGATTGACATTCGCGGGTATCACGATCGTACCGGCGGCGACGCCGTCGCGGATGAATTCCGGCGTAAGAAATTCCGAAGCGGCCACTGCGGCCATTTCCGGGGTTGTGACGCCTTGCTTGGCGGCGTCCATCTGCGTCATGTTGACTTTCATGCGGGACTCCTTGTCGTTGTTTTGAGCAGGAGAGCATCCTTCGGCAAATCCCTACGCCGGCATGATCCGGATCAGGTCTCGTGCGTCGTCCGGCGCACACGGGTCGAAGCCCTTCTGCTTCCTCTCAGCCCGCCTCGGCGGACTCCCCTGCTCATGTGATATGTTTGATGTTTGTTGAAATCAGTTGCTGATCGAGTCGGGAGACTCCTTCTGCCGTTTCTGGAAGTTTCCGGGCTGGGGATAGAGCATGCGTTCGTCGAGCGAGAAGATCCAGCCTTCCTCCTCGCCCGGGTCGACATACGACTTCACGATCTTCCACCCGTGCTCGTACAGGTATGACGCCTGAGCCATGCGCGGCCAGAGCAGAACGGCGTACTTCGAGCCGAACGCTCTGTAGACGTTCTCCGGGAACGGGTCGCCGCCAAGTCCGGGCGTGGTCGAGGTCAGGAGCAGCGTGCGGCGCGGATCGAAGGAATATGAGAACATCGGGTCCATGCCCCACTGCCACAGGTGATCATGGTCGTTGTAGAAAAGCGCCGGGAAATCGCTCCAGTCCAGGTTGACGACCGGCTTCCCCGCCGGCACGTTCTCCCGCAGGAACGCCGTTATCTTCGGCAGCGGCTGCACCAGGACCATGGGACATTCCTTGCGGAAGAAGTACGAGGAATAGATGCCCAGCGCGAGAGACATCACGGCTAGCTGGCACGGAATTCCCCACCTGAACCTGCTCAGCGGCAGGCGGAACCCCTCGCGTGTCATGTGTTCCAGTAGGAGCAGAAACGCGATGACGACGAACGGACCGGAGTATTCCACGGTTCGCACTGCCACGAAAATGCCGGCGGTGAAACCGCACGCCAGGATCGAGACCGCGACTATCCCGGGCTCGACTTTCCACAGCCCCTTGCGTTCGGCCAACCGCACGAACATCATCAGGACGCACCAGGCGACGAGGTAAAGCGGAGCGACGGTCCTGTTGAATCCGAAATTCGGCGCCATCATCTCGTTCGGCTTCGCGAGCCGCACCCCCGCCATCATCGGCGCGATCAGCGCGTCCCACGACTGGACCTTCCAGATGACGAACGAATTCGGAAATTGCGGATGAAGAGCGAGGCCGAGCAGAACGCCGCCGAGCGAAAGCGCGGGCAGCCAGAGTTCGCGCCACCCTGCGCTCCTGATGCGGGCGAGCGCGAAGACAAGCGGGATGATCACGATGAAATGCGGGTTCGAATAACTCCATGCGAAGCAGAACGACAGGACCCCGGTCACGATCAGGCGGAACCGGAACGATCCTTTTGCCAGAAGCCCCGTGGTGAACGTCAGATACGCGATGGACAGGATATGTGGACGCAACACGGAGAGACGGAAGGTATAGTTCGGCACGATGACCGCGAACAGCGGCGATCCGAACAAAAGATACAGCGGACGCACGCCGAGTCTCCAGGCGGCAAAAACGCACCCCAGGATCGCGAGTCCGGCAAAAAACAGCGCGGCGACATGAAACGGCGGATCCAGCGCGGCGCCGAACATCTTTTCGATGGAGAAAACTGCGTTCAGCCCGACATGGTACAGAAGCTCCTTGTCCGCGAAACGGTCTTTCCAGACCGACATCTGCGTCCAGGGGAATTGCCTGGCGGCATACACGCCGGGCCCGAGCTTCGCCATCATCGCATGGTACAGGGCGTCCTGGGAATTCTCTCCCGCCTTCATCACCGTGACGCGGAGGACGCCCAGCCAGACGAATGGAATCAGAAACGCGAACACAAGCATGATGCGTCCTGCCCTGCCCGGACCGCGGCGGCGTTTTTCTGCCGTTTCCCCGGCCGGAGCTCCGGTCGAAGCCGGATCTGTTGTCAGCGTCTGAACGGTACCTTGTTCGTCCACGGTACTTTTCCTTCCCGGATGGTGCTTGTTTTCATAGACTTTTGGCGTACATGCCCGCAATGCGAGCGCCAAACCATATCTTATTAAAATACAGCCGAAACTCCCGAACTTCAACCGAAAAGCGGAAGATATTCATGCTTTTTTTCCCGGAAAGCCCGGACATCGGAGATGTCGGAACATGGTTTATGGAGTCAGTTTGCTGCTTGATTCCCGATTTTACCTTAAAAATGCTTTAAAAAAGCGGAAAAATGCTATTGAAAAAAATCCCGGGAAGATGTACATTACTTTTCAAACAAAGATATGTGTCCTGTACCCTCGGATTATCCTGTCATGTCATTATCAAAACGCAAGTCAGTGGAATGTTTTATCCTTGAGTCGTTTTCGCCGACTTCGGCGAGATCGTTCCTGATTTCCTTCCTTGCCGTCCTGTTGTTCGCCTGCGGCCCTTTGACTTTGGCTGCGCAGGATGTCGATTTTTCGGACGACGACGAAGCAGAGATCGAAGAGATCGGAGAAGAAGACTCTGATTTTTCGGAGGAACAGGCGGAATCAGCCACGGCGGCAAGTGAAGTGTCACAGCGGAAGGAACTGCCTTCTCAGGCCGTTGAACGTCCCCTCTGCGTGTTGATGCTTTTCCCGTTCACCGCCTCTTTTGCGGAACATGTTTACATTTCGAACAGTGTTTCCAGGCACGTGGCATCGCTCGGCGATTCCTATGTCCTGATGCAGAAGGAATTCGATATGTTGAACGCTTCTCCGGAAGAGGTCCAGAAGCGTTTCGAAAGCCTGAAGCCTATGTTTGACAGCGGCGAAGTCTCCGTGGTGATTGGGATCGGAAAGGAGCTCCTGCCGGTTCTGGTCCGCAACAACGGCATGATCCCGGAGAATGTTTCGCTTCTCCTGTTTACCGAGGAGAAAACCGCGGAATCCGAGCTTCCTGTCCGCAACAACATCAGCGGCGTCGCAATGGATAGTTCTCCGGAGAAATCCCTCGAACTGATCTTCCAGGTGTTCCCAGGCACTAAGCGCGTCATTCCGCTGGGCGGTCGCACGGAGACCGGACGGAAGTTCGTTCTTGACGTGCAGAAATTGCTGGAAGAATCCCATCCCGGCGTGGAATGTGTCGTGATCGACAACCGCTCGGTGGACACGCCGGAAATGATACGGCGCGTGAGCGAGAGCGGCAAGGATTCTGTAGTCCTATTCCATTCCTGGTACGGGCTGGACGCCGTGAACCTGGTCTCGTTGTCGTTCTTCCTGGAGCGCCTCTGCCTCAATCCCGATGTGCCGGTCTTTGCCATGCACGATTCCATGTTTGCTTTCCCCGTTGCGGGCGGCGTGGTGAGTTCGTCGGAAGACGCGGTGGACAAGCTGAACGAACTGCTGGACCAGTGTCTTCTTGACAAAAACGGAGCAGCAGGCGTCTGGGAAAACGTTGAACCGAAGAGGATCGTTACGGCCGGCACATTCCAGCGTTTCGGACTCGGTCGGAAGGTGAATGCGCGCAATCTCGTGGTAAGCATAGATTCCCATTCGATGTTCCGCCGCGAAAACGCCAGGGCGCTGGTCGCTGTCTCTTTCTCGGTCGTGCTGATCCTGGTGCTGCTCGGGTATATCGTGATATGGGATCATTACAGGCGGCACGTGCTGAAGCTCCTGCGAGCAGTGTTCAAGCAGATTCCGAGCAGGATCGTCGTCGGGAGCCGCAACGGGCTTGCGCATTTCATTCATGTCGGCAAGTTCGGCGAGGACAGCGGTTTCGTCCATTTTCCGGTGAATGAGCTTCCCGAGTACGCCGACGAGACCTTCCGACATGCCTGGAACGAGGTCTTTGCCACGGGAGAAACGCAGAAATTCCAGATGGCCACGGGAAATCGGCACCGGTCCGTAGAGATGGCGCTTTTCGACGACAACGACGCGTTCGGGCGCGACACCGCTTTCTGGATATCCCACGATGTCGAGGAACTTCTTCAGGCGCAGAATGAGCTCAAGGCCGGCCTCGACAACCAGGAAAAGCTGAACGATCTCTTTGCGACTTCGCTGAAGATGCTTTCCTCCAACGCCAAGGCGGTTGACACGACCAACGAGGTGCTGTCCTTCATCGTCCGCAGCATAAAGGAGCACCTGAAAGCAGACAACTGCTGCATCGTGCGTTATGATTTTGACGGCGGACGCCTGGAGCTCTTCGCCGGAAATCTGTCCGATGGCCAGGACGTGACCGGGGAAAAACGCTTCATGCAGATCCCGGAAAAGAGCGACAAAACGGTGATGGAGAAACTGAGGAACCGCCAGCCTGTGGTGCTGAACGATTCCGCCGCCGCGCCCTTCATGGTCCCCGTTGCCCAGGCCGACAGCAAGCGTCCGCAGAAGGTCGGCATGTGCTTTGCCCCTGTTTTCATGGACGGAAAGCTGTGGGGGCATCTCGCGGCTGTCTACAACGGCAAGAGCAGACACAACAAATTCTCCGACCAGAATCTTCAGTTCCTCCAGGGCACGGCGCACGTCGTGGAAGCCATGCTCGAATACCGTTTCATTCACTCCAAGCTCGAACGCGGCGAGTACGAGAAGCAGCTCATCATGGAGAACCTCCCCCTGCCGCTGCTCCTGCTGGACCGCAAGCTCAACCTGATCCAGCGCAATTCCGCCGCAAAGAAGGACTTGCTGGATTTCCCCGATGCGCTCCGCTCCGAACTCTGCCACACCGTTTTCTGCAAGGCCGGAGTTCCGCCGGAAGACTGCCCCGTCCGCGGCGTCCTCGCAGACTTCAAGCCGCACGAGAAGGCGCTGGCGTTCGGCGGCAAGGAGTACATGGTCCATGCCTACCCGATCCTGATCGGTGGAGAGCTGACCAACATCCTGCTGGCATGGTTCGACATGACCGCGGAAAACGAAAGCCAGCGCAAGGTCGAGGCCGCGCTCCGCGAGGCGAAGGACGCCAGCAAGGCGAAGAGCCTCTTCCTCGCGTCCATGAGCCACGAACTCCGTACCCCGCTGAATGCCGTCATCGGCTTCTGCGAGCTCCTGCAGAACAGCTCCCTTTCGAGAGAAAGCCAGCTCGAATACCTCAAGTCCATCTCCGTCGCCGGACATACTCTGCTCGATCTCATCAGCAACATCCTCGACACGTGCAAGCTCGAGACCGAGCAGGTTGAGCTCCAGAATGAAAGGACAGACGTCCGGCGCATCCTCACCGATATGGTCGGCATGTTCAAATCGCTTGCCGAGAAGAAACAGCTCGCCCAGCCGCTTGTCATGCCCGAAGAGCTTCCGTACGTGATCCTGGACCGCATGAGGCTCCGCCAGGTGCTCGTAAACCTCCTCGGCAACGCCTTCAAGTTCACGGACAGGGGCTATGTCGGCATCAAGGTCACCTGCGCCATCAAGGAACAGGGCAAATGCCGCCTCGCCATCGCCATCCGCGACTCCGGCATCGGCATTTCCCCGGACAAGAAGCAGAAGGTTTTCGAACCGTTTGTCCAGCAGGACGCCTTCCGCGATACCCACATTTACAAAGGTTCCGGGCTCGGGCTCGCCATCTGTGACAGATTCATCAAGGCGATGGGCGGCCGGATCGACCTTGACAGCGAAGTCGGAAAGGGCAGCGTCTTCACCATCGTCTTTGAAAGCATCCCGTACGTCTTCCCGACCGACGAGGAGCGCGCCGCCGAGAAGGCCGCCGAAAATTCGCTTTCACCGGGGGCCGTCCCCGCCCAGAACGTCTTCGGCGGCACCGTAAAGCCTCAGAAACCCGTCCAAAAAGTCGATTTGACCGGGTTCAATGCGCTGATCGTGGATGACGTGCCGATCAACCTGAAGGTCCTGAATGCCATGCTCAAGGGGTTCCATCTCAACGTCGTTCAGGCGGGGGGCGGTGATGACGCACTTTCCAAGCTCGCGGATGCCAACCCGACCCTGGTCCTGACCGATATGTGGATGCCGGGCATGTCCGGCGAGGAGCTCGCGCGGAAGATTCGCGCGGTGCAGGGATTCGAGGATGCGGTCATCATGGCCGTGACTGCCGATGTCGAAAACCAGAACAATTTCGACATGTCCGTTTTCGACGGTATCCTGCTGAAGCCCGTCACGAAGGATTCCCTTGCGGTCGCGTTCCAGGAAATGGTCGAAAAGGGCCGGATCAAGCTCAAAGTCTGACCTTCGCACTGCTGTCCCCTCCTCTCCGGACACACCGCGTTGTCCCCGATTTCCCGCGCATCGGTCCCGGGGTGAGCGTGCCGCCGGCTTGTCCCGGCTTTTCACGCTTTGCGACGTTCCCGGTTTGCATTTCATCCGACGCATGCTATATTATTGTTTACTTAATCAGAAAGGAAACGCGCCATGTCGCAGGAAAACTTCTTACAACAGAATTTCGCCGCCAGGATCGGCGGTTCCAGCTTCGGCAAGGACACCAAGATTTACAAGTTTGAGAAAATAAAGCGCGCCAAACGCGCCGCTGCCGCTGAAAACCCCGGCGTTGAGCTCATCGATATGGGCGTCGGCGAGCCCGACGACATGGCTTTCCCGTCTGTGGTCGCCCGACTCGCCGAAGAGGCGGCCAAGTGGGAAAACCGCACCTACGCCGACAACGGCTGCGCCGATTTCAAGGCCGCTGCCGCCCGCTATATGAAAGCGCTTTATGGCGTCGAGCTCGATCCCGACACACAGATCGTCCATGCCATCGGCAGCAAGTCCGCTCTCACGCTCCTGCCTTCCTGCTTCATCGATCCCGGCGACATCGCCGTCCTGACCGTCCCCGGCTACGGTGTCCTCGGCACCTGGACGGAATACCTCGGCGGCGAGGTCGTGAAACTCCCGCTTCTTGAGGAAAACGGCTTCCTGCCTGATCTGGATTCCCTGACCGAAGACCAGCGCAGACGCGCCAAGCTCCTCTACCTGAACTATCCGAACAATCCGACTGGCGCTTCCGCGACCGTGGAGTTTTTCACGAAGGCCGTTGAGTTCGCCCGTCAGAACCATATCCTCATCGTGAGCGACGCCGCCTATGCGCCGCTGAACTTCTCCGGCAAGCCCCTCAGCATCCTCTCCATCCCCGGCGCCTTCGAGTGCTGCGTGGAGCTCCACAGCATGTCCAAGGGCTTCAACATGACCGGCTGGCGTCTCAGTTGGGTCTGCGGCAATCCGCTCGCCGTGAAGGCGTTCGCCACCGTGAAGGACAACGCCGACAGCGGCCAGTTCCTCGCCATCCAGAAGGCCGCGATCGCTGCGCTTGACGACCAGGCTGCGATCACTCCCGCCATCTGCGAAAAATACCACCGCCGCCTCTCCAGCATGGTCGAGACTCTGAAGAAGCTCGGATTCAACGCCAAGGTCCCCGCCGGCAGCTTCTACCTCTACGTGAAAGCTCCGAAGGCCACCGCGGACGGTACCCTCTTCGAAAACGGCGAAGCCTTCAGCCAGTGGCTCATCCGCAACAAGCTCATCAGCTCCGTGCCGTGGGACGACGCCGGACACTTTGTCCGTTTCAGCGCCACATTCGTCGCGCGCGGCGGCATTGAGGATGAAAAGCGCGTCCTCGACGAGTTTGCCCGCCGTCTTGGCGACTGCAAGTTCGTCTTCTGACACGCTTCCCTCGGATCAACAGGAGCCGGTTTCCCGATGCACGCGTTCCGTTTCGACGACCTCGCCTCGACCGGACCCGGCTCTTCCATTTGTCTTGATTCGAGGGAAGAAGCTCACCTTTTCCGCATTCTCAGGGCGCGCCCCGGTGAAACGGTCGCGCTCATGGACGGGCACGGCATGACCGGGACCGCAGTCGTCGAAGCGGACCGCCGCCTTCGCCTGGAATCGAAGCGCGCCATCCCGCCCCCTGCGCGTCGTCTGCACCTCTATTTCGCGCCGCCGAAAAAGCAGAAGCTCGACGCCCTGCTGAAGCAGGCTGTCGAGCTTGGCGTGTTTGAGCTTGTCCCAGTGCTTTGCGAACGTTCCGTCGTTCAGCCGGGCGAATCATCGGTCGCCGGACGCTGGATGGACCTTCTTTTTGAGGCGTGCAAGCAGTCCGGTAATCCGTTTCTTCCCGCCGTTGCCGTGCCGATGCCTTTTGCCTCCGCGCTCGCCCGCGCTCGCGAGTCTTGCGGTGTCCTGGTTGTCGGCTCCAACCGCACGGGCGTGTTTCCCGATATTGGGGACACCGCGGACGTGGCGTTTTTCGTCGGGCCGGAGGGCGGCTTCACCGACGCCGAGACGGATGCGATGTTTGCCGCAGGGGCCGTCCCGCTCAGGATCGGCGACTGGACGCTCCGCGTGGAGACCGCGGCAGTCGCCGGACTGGGTGTGCTGGATGTGCTGATGAACCGTACGTGACGGTCATCCCCTTTTTGCCCGGTCAGTCAGTTCTGCGTGGGATCCAAACTCTCTTCATCGGATTGATCTGTCACCGTCGTGACCGCCTGCTTCCGTGAACGCAGAACGATTTCCGTGATTTCGGACGGGACGCCGAGTCGGAACAGAAATCCGTTCCAGAGTCCTGCGCCGTTGCTGACGTACAGCGTCATGTCGTCGACCTGGTATTGACCTGAGACGAACCCCGTGTTCGCGATTTTCACAAGCAGGGCGGGAAGTCCGGCGATCATGCCGCCGTGCGTGTGCCCGGAGAGCTGGAGCGACACGCCCCCGTGCTTTGCGTAAGCGTGCGCGAAACGCGGCTGATGCGACAGAAGGACGACCGGAGCGTTTTCGGGTGCGCCTTCGAGCGCTTTGTTCAGGTCCGGCGCTTCGCGTCCCCGGTACCATTTGTTGCCCCGCATTTCGTCCGGGAGGCCCGCGATGACGATTTCCGCTCCGTTGTGTTCGATTACGGTGTGCCGGTTGAGCAGTGTTTCGATGCCGACGGAGTCGAGGAACTCGATCCACTCGTCGAATCCGCGGAAATATTCGTGGTTGCCGGGCGAAGACCAGACTCCGTATTTCGCATGCAGGTCGCCGAGCTGGTGCATGTTCGGTTTGATCTCCGAAGGTTTCAGGTCGCCCAGGTCGCCGCCGAGAAGGACCACGTCCGGTTTCAGCGCATTGGTGCGGCACACCACCGTCCACAGGTAGTTCCGCGAGCTGGTTTTGCTGATGTGCGTGTCGGTGATATAGACGATCTTGAAACCGTCGAGCTGTTCCGGCATGTCCAGCAGAAATTCCAGATGCCTGACTTGGGGCGGCGTTACCGCGCAGTATTCGCCCCATGCCGCCAGTGCGCCGGAAATGACCAGGATGGCCGCGATGACGTATTTCTGGTTCGGAATGCGGCGTTTCCCGAGACGCAGGGCGAGCAGTCCCAGGTCCCGCAGGAAGAAGAACGGCGTGGAGAAGATCAGCATGCCGGAAAGCCATGCCGCGGGCAGCAGCACGGCCCGCGGCAGGATTCCGGCAAACAGAAAGGCCTGGATGCAGATCGAGAGCAGGAAAAGAACGAGCGCGACGACCGGGCGCAGTTTGCGGTTGACGGGAAGGGAAAAACCGAGGCTGCACGGCGCGTACGCCACGGTGAGAAGAATCATAGAGATCCAGAACATAAGCGACTCCGAGATTTCCGGTGAAATCCCCCGAAAACCTTCTGAAAACCATCGGAAGGATGAGGAAAATGGAACTTTTCTTTAATTTAGACTGTTTTTCTGCTTTTTCAAGATTTGATTTTTCGTTTTCGCATTGTATATTGTAGGAAAACGACTTTTTTCCAAATCCGCAAGACAAGACAACGAGGTGCGATATGAAATTCCTGACCGCAGTCGCCGCCATTATGTGCGTCGGTGCATCCGCTGCAATTGCCGCGGACTCCCCCGACGTGAAGAAGTTCACTTTCTCCAACAATGTTGAAGTTTACGCCATCCGCGACAAAAACACGACGATGAAGGGTACCCTCTTCAGCGACTACACCAAAACGTCCTCCTTCAAGCAGAAAGACCTGAAGAAGGAATATCCCGCCTCGGTGAACTGCTTTGTCCTGCGTTACAATTTCAAGACCTTCCTTATCGACGCGGGCAATTTCGATCCGAAAGGCTCCCTCGTCTCCAAGCTCGCCACCATCAATGTGAAGCCGAAAACGGTCGATTACATCCTTCTCACGCATCTCCATCCCGACCATATCGGCGGCCTTGTCGACAAAGACGGTTCCGCGGTCTTCCCGAACGCGAAAGTGTATGTGACCTACGAGGAGTGGAAATATTGGAGCCCGATCATCGCCAAACAGAAATCCACCGAGGTCCTCCGCCAGTTCAGCGATGCCTATAACGGCAGGATACAGACTCTGAAGTTCGGCGAGCCCATTGTGTCCAACCTGTATGCGGTCAAGGCAGTCGGCCATACTCCCGGTCACTGCTATTATCGCCAGGGCAAGCTCCGTTTCGTCGGCGACGTCGTCCATGCCGTCGATCTCCAGATCGAACACCCCGAGTATTGTGCATCCTTCGACAACGACATGAAGCAGGCCTATCAGACCCGTATCTCCTTCCTGGAAACCATGAACAAGGACGGCAATGTCATTTTCGGCGCGCACATCCCGTTCCCCGGCGTCGGCACGATCGGAAAGCAAGGTGACAGCTACAAGTTCCAGCCTTACGAATCCTCGAAATGATGCAAATTTCACACAAAAAGTGTTAAAACGGTTCGAAAACACCGTTTTTCTTTGAAAGAGTATAGTTTTTTCAGACTTTTTGACGTTTTGTCATTTGCATTTCTTAGGAAATCCGGTATAATATATATTGCGCGTTTTCTCTATTTTTTTTGAAAACGCCTCGAAACCCGAAACAATCAAGCATAACATAACCAAAACTCTTTTTAATCGAAAGGCAAGCCCAAAATGAAACGATGCAAACAAGCATTTACCCTGATTGAGCTTCTCGTTGTCATTTGCATTATCGCGATCCTCGCTGCCATGCTGCTTCCCGCTCTGCAGAGCGCCCGCGAAAGTGCAAGTGTTGCCACCTGCGTCAGCAACCTCGGTCAGATGTCCAAAGCTTTCCAGATGTACGCAACCAACTACAGCGACTTCATGCCCGCCCTTACTGATCCCCTGGATGGCGGCAGTTCCTGCGGCTGGGAAAATGCCCTCGTGGTTGCCCTGGGGCAGAGTACGAGCGATTCCTCTTTCTCCAAATCGTTCTACTGCGAAGGCGATTCCAACGATAACAACGTCAAGGTTCCCGACGGCTATTCTTTCAGCGGCTGCAAAAAGTCCTACAGTCTCAACAACCTGAAGGACGCCATCCATCCCCGCCTCAACAAGACCTTGTCGTCAAACGGCACCGAAGGGTCCGGCTCGGAAGGATACATCAGTGGCAACAGGATCACCAGCGTCTACACCGCTTCCGACCTCATCGTCATCGGCGAAAACGCTTCCAACAACAACAAGATCGGCAGCGCTTCCCAAGGTACCGACGCGGTCCACAGACCTGGTACCGCCAGTGCCATCCAGCAGGAAGTCGCCTTCAACTGCGATGACAAGCCCACCTCGCATTCTACTGCCGGCAACCTCTTCCTTGACGGCCATGTGAAGCACTTCAAACCTTTGCGGACTCTGCCGTCCACTTCCTCCTTCAAGATCACCGGCAAGACTTCGATTAACGGCGTTTCCAAGAACATGGATACCCAGGCATGGGGAAGCTGGTCCGATTGCCCGAAGCGCAAGGTCGGTACTGCCTGCACTGCGACCGACAGCACTCAGTGCCGCAAGACCACGAACTGAGTTTTCTACATAGCATCATGCAGCTGTTTTTGACAGTACGCATTTGATTCCCACGCTGTTCAGGCGGTGCCCGGTTCATTCCCGGCACCGCCTTCTTTTTCACTGCTTTTCCGAACAGGAGGTACACATGAACCGAAGAGAGTTTCTGAAAAGCGCGGCTGCGCTCACCGCCCTTGCCGCGATGTCCCGTCTTGCCGCTCAGACCGGGATCGCGCCGGCTGAAGCAAAATCGTCCGAAGCCGCAAAGGAAGGCGGAGCTTCGAAGAAGGTCGCGCGCCGCAAGTTCGGGAAGACCGATGTCATGCTGCCGCTCCTCGGATACGGCATGCTGCGCCTTCCCAATGACCGAGAGGCGGCGCAGAAGCTCGTCGACGCGGCCATGTCCGCCGGCTTGAACTGCTTCGATGTGGCGGAAGCGGCCCTGGGGTTTGCCGCCGATGCGCTGAAGAAGTATCCGCGCGATTCCTACATGCTCGCCGCCGGTTTCCCCGACACGTCGATCATCCCGTCCGCCGCCACGGCGGAAGATATCTTCAAAAACCAGCTTGGTGCCTGGGCCGGGTATTTCGACTTCTACTGCGCGCAAGGCAGCGGGACAGGCTTCTACGATTCCCTCAGGAAGCAGAAGGATGCCGGAAAGATCAAGTACCTCGGCTTCTCCTTCCAGGGCCCCCCGGAATCGCTTGAGGGCATCGTTGGCGCGCACGAGTGGGACTTCTGCCGGATCCCACTCAACTACGTTGACTGGACCGCACAGAACACGCAGCGCATCTACGATTATTTGACCTCGAAAGGGATCCCTGTCTTCGCGACGGATCCGCTTCAGGGTGGCAAACTCGCCACGCTCAATCCGGCGGCAGTTCAGATCCTGAAAAATGCAGACGCCAAGGCGTCGACCGCGTCCTGGGCGCTCCGTTATGCCGCCTCGCTCCCGAACGTCGTCACCGTGATCGACGATATCGCGGACATGGAGCGGCTGAAGGACGATCTTGAGACGTTCACAGACTTCAAGCCTTTGACCGACGCCGAGCGCAAGACGCTTGAAGAGGTGCGCGCGGCATATCTGAACGTTGGCGGCGAACCCGTTCCCTGCATCTCCTGCGGACGCTGCAACGTCTGCCCGGTCAGGATCGAGATCCCCGCGGTCTTCGCCGTCTGGAATTCCTTCTGCGAAAACAAGGACGAGGCTGCGTTCAAGGATGCCTACAACAAACTCGCCGTCAAGCCCAGCGCCTGCATTGGCTGCCGTCGCTGCGTTCGCGCATGTCCGCAGCAGATCGACATTCCCACCCTGCTTCGCAGTAAGATCGCGCCAGCCGCGGGCGATAATGCCGGCGGCGGCCGTGGGGGTCGTGGTGGCATGGGTGGCGGTCGCCAGGGTGGCGGTTTCGGCGGAGCTCCTGGCGGCGGCATGGGCGGCGGTTTCGGCGGAGCTCCTGGCGGCGGCATGGGCGGCGGCGGTTTCGGCGGAGCTCCCGGCGGTCGTCCCGGCGGCCGCTGAAAAAAACAGCCTGATTTAGATTTTAGGGATTGTGACTGCAGATCCATCTGGGATCACGATGTCTGATGATCCTGGTATGCTGAGACCCGATCCTGTCATAACTTTGCACTGGGGGGCAGATTGGCCCCCTTGTTTTTTGCTGCCGATGAGGGGCAGGATAAAATCGGTGAAACGGGTGGGGAATCCCTCTTCTGTCTCAGTGTGCTCAGGGATTATTTTGTGTTTCTTAATGACAAATGTCTTGGGGCACCGGATAAAGCCTTGAAAGGGGAGTGACGGTTAAACCGTCAAACGGGCCGTCATATTGTCATATCGCTGATTCGAAATGAATTGCAAGCCGTCAAATGGTTGCCGGCTTTTGGAAGACGCCGGGTGTGTGGCAGGCGCAGAAACGGCCCGGAGAGACCTCCTGAAGTGCGGGAATTTCCGTGGCGCAGCGTGGCTGTGCGAAGGGACAGCGCGTGTGGAACCGGCAGCCGGACGGCGGATTCAGCGGCGACGGTACGTCGCCTTTCAGGATGATGCGCTCCATGCGGCGCGACTGGTCGATCTGCGGGACGCTGGAGAGCAGTGCGAGGGAATACGGATGGAGCGGATTGGAACAGACCGCCTCGGATGGTCCGATCTCCATGATGCGTCCGAGGTACATCACCATGATGCGGTGGCAGATGTGCTCCACGACGGCCAGGTCGTGCGCGATGAAGAGGAACGCCACGCCGGTCTGTTTCTGGATGTCCTGAAGCAGGTTCACGATCTGTGCCTGCACGCTGACGTCGAGTGCGGAGACGGGTTCGTCGGCGATGATGAACGCCGGATCGACTGCCAGAGCGCGGGCGATGCCGATGCGCTGACGCTGGCCGCCGCTGAACTGGTGCGGATGGCGCATGGCGTAGTCCGGGTTGAGGCCGACGAGTTTCAGGAGTTCGCGGATGCGCGCCTCGCGTCCGGCGGCGTCGAGTTTGGTATGCAGTTTCAGCGCCTCTTCCAGGATGGAGAAGATGCTCATGCGCGGATTGAGGGATCCGTAGGGATCCTGGAAGATCATCTGGAACTTCCCGCGCATCTTCCGCAGCGCTTCCCCGCGAATGGTGGTCATCTCCACGCCGTCGAGCTGAATGGAGCCCTCGGTTGGGTCCTCCAGGCGGAGCAGCAGGCGCGCGAGCGTGCTTTTGCCGCAGCCGGATTCGCCGACCAGGCCGAGTGTTTCGCCGTGTTCCAGCGTGAAGGAGACGTCGTCCACGGCGCGCACGTAGTCAGGCTTTGCGAAGAACCCGCGCGCGACGGGGTAGAATTTCTTGAGGTGGGAGGCGGTCAGGAGCGGCATGGTCATGCCTCCTTGTTTTTGCGTGCGGGGCTTGTATCCCGAAGTTTTTCAAGGCGGGCGCGGGCGGATTCGAGCAGGCGGTCGATGTCCCCGGATGCGGGGAGCAGGGCGCGGACGCTTCCGAAGAGGTCCTCGTCCAGCGCGAGCGATGCGGACGATGGGTAGTTGAGGTCGCAGGACCAGGCGAAAAGCCCGAGTTTGAAGTCGTTGATGTTCTTCATGTCGGTATACTGCACGCATTTCCCGCTCAGCGCCGTTTCCAGTATGGACGGAGTCCAGCCTGGCGTGTCGGGCAGGTCCAGCCGGATCGCCGGGTCCGAGTAATCGCCGTTGAAGAACCGGATGATGAGACGCAGGATGGCGAGTTTGTCGGCGTCGCGGATCATTTTTGCGGCGGCGAGGTGCGCTGCGGGGAAGTCGGCCGGTATGGCGAACTTGTTGTGAACGCGGACAGCGTCGATGATGCAGGCTCGGTCCTCGGCGGGCAGTTCCGGCGCGAGTCCGAGTTCGTCGATCAGCGCTGCGCTGCGGTCGCCGTGGTCGAACGAAATGCGGTCCAGGAAGGTCCTGAACTTGTCGTACTGCTCGAAACGGGAGATGTCGTGGAAGAGCGCGCAGAGGCGGAAGATGAGCTCGTCGCGGGGAGAGAACCTGGCTTCCTCGGCCACGATCTTTTCCGTGATCTCGCAGACTTCGCCCGTGTGACCGTACTTGGCGGCGAGCGCAAATGGCATCGTACCGTTCGGTCCGCGGAACTGCGCGGTGTAACGGTCAAACTCGGTGCGTGCCTGTGCGAAGCTGTCCATGCGGCGTTATTTTGCGTATTCCACGGAGCGGGTCTCGCGGATGATGGTGACCTTGATCTGGCCGGGGTAGGTCATTTCCTTTTCGATGCGGTTACAGATGTCGCGTGCGATGACCTGCGCCTGCGCCTCATTGATCTTTTCTGGTTCGACGACCACGCGGACCTCGCGTCCGGCCTGGAGCGCGTAACAGGTGTCCACGCCGGGGAAGTCCTTGGCGATGGATTCGAGCTGTTCGAGGCGCTTGAGGTAAAGTTCGGTGGTTTCGCTGCGTGCGCCGGGACGGGATGCGCTGAGGGCGTCGCAGGCATTGGCGAGGATGGCGTAGATGCTGGTTGCTTCGACTTCGCCGTGGTGCGCCGCGACGGCGTTGATGACGTCCTTGTTCTCGCCGTACTTGCGGAGCAGATCGGCGCCGATCTGGGCGTGCGTACCTTCGATCTCGTGGTCGACCGCCTTGCCGATGTCGTGGAAGAGGCCGATGCGGCGTGCGCGCTGTTCGTCGAGCCCGAGCTCAGCGGCGATGGCGCCCATGAACGCGGATGTCTCGATGGAGTGCTTGAGCACGTTCTGGGAGAAGCTGTAGCGGAACTGGAGCGTGCCGATGAGGATGATGAGCGGTTTCGGGACGCCCTGGAGCCCGCAGTCGAGCACGGCTTGTTCGCCGGCGCTGAAGATCTCCTCGTCGACTTCCTTGCGCATCTTCTTCACCAGTTCTTCGATGCGGGTCGGATGGATGCGTCCGTCACCGATGAGCTTCTCCATCATGCGGCGGGCGACTTCCTTGCGGACGGGATCGAAGCAGCTGATGACGACCGCTTCGGGGGTGTCATCGATGAGGATGTTCACGCCGGTTGCGGCTTCGAGTGCGCGGATGTTGCGGCCTTCGCGTCCGATGATGCGGCCCTTCATCTCGTCGTTGGGGAGCGGGATCGTGGCGGTCGTGCGTTCATAAGTGCAGTCGCCGGCGTAGCGCTGAATGGCGTAGGCGAGGAGCTGCTGGGATTCGCGTTCGGCGCGCTGGCGCGCGTCTTCGACGATGTTGCGGATGAGGAGACCGGATTCGTTTTCGACCTCGCCCTTGAGCTTTTCAAGGATCATGCCGCGCGCGGTTTCGCGGTCAAGCCCGGCGATGCGTTCCAGTTCCGTGATCTGCCGGTCGATGGTGTTCTTGAGTTCCTCTTCCTTTGCGGCGAGGCGTTCGCGCTGCTGCACCAGTTCGGCTTCCTTGCGTTCGGCGTTCTTGATCTTCGCGTCCAGGGAATCGCTCTTGCGGTCGAGGTTCTCCTCCTTTTGCGCGAGGCGTTTTTCCTGCTGGGCTACTTCGCGGCGCCGCTCTTTGATCTCGGTTTCGACTTCGTCCTTGATCTTGAGGGCGTCGTCCTTGATCTTGAGGGCGTCGCTCTTGGCCGTGACACGTGCTTCGCGAAGGATCTGGGAGGCTTCGCGCTGGGCGTCCTCTTTCATTTTCGCGACTTCGCGGGTGGCTCTGGTCTTGCCGCTTTTGGAAAGGATGGCGACGATGATCTCGACGATGGCGATTCCGATAATACACCCGCCGATCATTTCCAGATAATCCACCCATGCGAGGGCGGCGATGATGATGACATTGGATAACATGGGAACTAACTCCTGACATTGTTTGTACTGCCAAAGACGCCGGCCTCCGTCACGACGCGCCCGACGGGCTGATCCGTGGGCTCGTGGGGAAGCTCTTCGCATCTTTGGAGTTCATAAAAGATACCGATGGTTTTTCCGGCTCCATGCGCCAGCAGACGGTCGTAGACGCCTTTGCCGCGGCCGAGGCGGCGGCAGGCGCGATCGAATGCGACGCCGGGAACCAGCCAGAGGGCTTCCGCAAGCACGTCCGGCGAAGCCGCCGGAGCGTCGGCTGACGGTTCCGGGATGCCCCAGTGGGACGCCGGAAAGTCCAGGGAACGCACGGTCACGATGGAATAGGAGCCGTCCTGTGCGAAGCGCGGCAGGCAGAGCGTGATGCTCTCCCGAAGCGCATGCTGAAGGACCGGCGTGAGGTCGGGTTCCGTGCCGTCGCTGACATATGCGACGACTGCGGACGGTTTTTCCGTCCGGACGATTTCCAGCAGCCTCCGGTTGATGGCCTCGTCAGCCCGGGAACGGATTTCCGCGGGCATGGCGCGGCGCAGCGCGATCTTCTCGCGCCGGACGGCTTTTTTCAGGTCATGCTGGGACTGCACTTCCGCGGACGCCATCCGAGGCGTTCCGCCGGACTGCCCGGCATGAGCTTCTGTTTGTACGTCGTTCATGAACCACAACGTTTCTGTGAAGCGGCGAAAACGAAAAGGTCCCCGCGCCCGGGAGAGAGGCGGGAATATGAGGAAAAGGAACCCTGACCGGAACGGCAAACCGTCCGGTGACCGGTATCAAACGCGGCAGGGGCGCCGCCGAATCGCCGATGATGCGTTCCGGCACGTCTCCAGCCTCAATTTGTCCAAACTCCAAATCATATTACCCGTCAATCCGCAAAGCGGCGGTTGTTTCGGGCGGCGCTTTTTTCAGGAGCGCAGCCTCGTTTTCACAGCAAATTCCAATAAGTGATATGTGAACGTTCCTGCCGAATGGCAAAAACCCTGTTTCTAAAGATAACCCTAAATAAAGAAAAAAAAAGGGGAAAACGAAAAAAAAATCAAAAAAAGATACACTTTTTGGCGATTTCGCACGAAAAACATGATAAAAAAGCGCAAAAAACGCGCTGTTGCTCTCCCTTTTCGTTTTTTCCTTTCGCACTGCTTTCCGGCGCCCGGCGATTCTTTTCGCACCGTTTTTCCGCGATTTCATCCGTATCCCTTTCCCGCGCGTTTTCCGGAAAAAACTTGACTTTTCGGGAAAAAAGGCGTATATTATTATGGTTAAGTTTTTTGTGTAAGGATGAAACAATATGGCGTTGATCGCAATTATCGACTACGACATGGGCAATCTCCGAAATGTGGAGAGGGCTTTGATCTATACGGGCGCGGAAGCCCGCATCGTCCGTTCCCCGTCCGAAGCTGCGGATGCCGCGGGCGTGATCCTGCCGGGCGTGGGAAATTTCCATGACGCGATGAAAAATCTCGACCGCGCCGGTTTCACCGGATTCCTGCGCGACTGGACCGCTGCGGACAAGCCGTTCCTCGGCATTTGTCTGGGGCTTCAGATGCTGTTCGAATCCAGCGAAGAAGCCCCCGGCGTGCCCGGACTGGGCATTCTGAAAGGCTGCTGCCGCAAGTTCCGGTCCGACACGGAAAAAGTTCCGCACATGGGCTGGAACAAGGTTTCGTTCACATCCGATCATCCATGTTTCGCTTCCTTCCGGGAGCCCGCATGGTTTTATTTTGTCCACTCTTTCTATGTTGTGCCGGATGACGGCTCGGTGACCGCAGGACGTACGGATTATATTTGCGGTTTCACGTCGGCGGTGTCCCGCGGCAATCTGGCCGCGACGCAGTTCCATCCGGAGAAAAGCCAGGAAAACGGGCTGGCGATCCTGCGCGGATTCTCGGCCCTCTGCAAAGGAGATTCTTGAACATGAAATTGTTTCCCGCCATTGATTTGCTGCACGGGAATTGCGTCCGCCTCTTCCAGGGCGACTATGCGAAGGAGACGGTCTACGAAGCCACTCCGGCAGACCAGGCCGCCGTGTGGGAACAGGCCGGCGCGCCTCTCATCCATCTGGTCGACCTCGACGGTGCGAAGACCGGCGCCCTGACCAATTCCGACGCCATCCGCGCGATTTGCGCCCGCGTTTCCATCCCCTGCGAGCTCGGCGGCGGCATTCGTTCCATCGACGATGCGAAACGGGCGTTTGACTTGGGCGTCTCGCGCGTGATCCTCGGGACTGCGGTCTGCGACGATCCGAAGAGCGCCGAGGAATTCATCAATGTCTTCGGCCCGGAAAAGATCGTGGCCGGGATCGACGCCCGTGACGGTATGGTCGCCACGCGCGGCTGGGTCGAGACCTCCACGGTCGAGGCATCGGCGCTCGCCAAAACGCTGTTCCTCTTCGGCATCGAACGCTTCATTTTCACCGACATCGCCACGGACGGCGCGCTGAAAGGGCCGAATCTGCCGTTCATGCGGAATCTCTGCGAACAGCTTCCCGATTGCCGCATTATTGCGTCCGGCGGCGTAAGTTCGCCCGTCGACGTCGGCGCACTGGCTTCGCTCGGCTGCGCCAACCTCGAAGGCGTCATCATCGGCAAGGCCCTGTACGACGGCCGCACGTCCTATGCCGAACTTCTGGCCGCGGCCGGGGACGCTCGCTGAAATGGAAACCGTGCGTGTCAGCCTGGGCGACCGTTCCTACGACATTTCCGTGTCGGACGACCTCTTCGTTTCGGGCGCGTCCGTTGAATTGCTGGCGCCCTTCGTGAAGGGCGTCAAGGTCCTGATCGTTTCCGATTCCAATGTGTTTCCCCTGTACGGCGAACTCCTGCAGAGAACGCTTCTGGTCGCGGGGGCTTCCGGTGTGGCGCAGTCCGTCTTTCCCGCTGGGGAGACTTCCAAGCATCTGGCGACCATCGGCGGCATCTGCCGCGACGCCGCACGCGCCGGGCTGGACCGTGGTTCGCTGGTCGTTGGACTCGGCGGTGGCGTGGTCGGCGACATGGCTGCCTTTGCTGCGTCCATCTACATGCGCGGCATCCGCTGCGTTCAGGTCCCGACGTCGCTGCTCGCGATGATCGACTCCGGCGTTGGCGGCAAGACCGGCGTCGATTTGCCCGAGGGAAAGAACCTCGTCGGCACGTTCTACCAGCCGAAAGCCGTCCTCATGGACACCTTGTTCCTTACCTCGCTTCCCGTCCGCGAAATGGCAAACGGATTTGCCGAGCTTATCAAGCACGCCGTTCTGTTCGACTGCGCCCTGTTCGATGAACTGATGGCGGCGGGCGACACACCCTTCCGCGACCATGCCCGCCTCGCGCCCCTCGTGGCGCGTTCCTGTGCGCTGAAGGCCGCCGTCGTGTCCCGCGACGAACAGGAACGCGGCGAACGGATGCTGCTCAATCTGGGCCATACGTTCGGCCATGCGATCGAAAAAGTACAGGATTACCGCGGGCTGGAGCACGGCGAAGCGGTCGCGGTCGGAGTCGCTGCCGCGGCGCACCTTTCGGTCCGGCTTGGCCTGCTGGATGCGGAGTCCGCGGAGAAGATCGTCGTGTTGCTCCGCCAGTACCATCTGCCCGTTACTGTCCCCGGCTGTGATCCGGCCGCGCTCATGGCTGCGATGGCAGCGGACAAGAAGGCCGTTTCCGGCGTGCCGCGCATCGTCCTGCCTCTGGCCATTGGTCGTGCCGAAGTCCGGAAGGACGTCCCGCGCGAGGCGATCGAAGCTGCCTGGGAGACCGTCTGTGAACGATCATGACGGCTGCATCGTCCTGAATATGCTGAACGGCATCGGCGGTTCGCGCGCCAATGCCCTCATCGAATTCTGCGGCTCCGTTTCCGCCATTTTCGAATCGGACGCCGCGACCCTGGTCCGCATCCGCGGCATCAGCTCCGAACTTGCCGACCGCATTCTCCGCTGGCGCGAATTCATCGAATTCGACCGCGAACTGGAGATCGCGAAGAACGGCGGGGTGACCATCCTGTGCCGCACCGACGACGAGTATCCCGAATCCCTGCGCGAGCTCCGTGACGCTCCGCTCTGCATTTATATGCGCGGATCACTGCCAGCCGATCTTTCCCTCCGTTCCATCTCCATCGTCGGTACGCGGAATGCCTCCAACTACGGCGCCCGCATGGCCCGTCACCTCTCGGAATCCGCCGCCTATGGCGGCTGGACCACCATCAGCGGCCTTGCGATCGGAATCGATACCATCGTCCATCAGGCCACGGTCGACGCGGGCGGCAAGACCGTCGCCGTGCTCGGCGGCGGCCTGGCCAAGCTTCATCCCGTCGAGAATCTCGACCTCGCCCGTGCCATCATCCGCTCCGGCGGCGCCGTAATCTCCGAGTTCCCTATGACCACGACTCCCACGCGCCACACGTTCCCGATGCGGAACCGCATCATCGCCGGACTTTCCTGCGGCACACTGGTGGTCGAGGCAGGCGCCAACAGCGGTTCGCTGATCACGGCAGCGCAGGCGCTGGAGCAGGGACGCCACGTCTTTGCCGTGCCGGGCGAGGCGGACAATCCCTCCGCTGCTGGCTGCAATACGCTCATCAAGCAGGGCGCTAAGCTCGTAATGAACTTCGATGACATCCTCGACGAGTTCGACTTCCTGCCCGGATTCCATCCCGCCTCGCTCCGGGAGATGCCCGTGAATCTGTTTGCCGCGTCCGGCGAGGATGGCGCGCAGGAACAGGATCCCATCGACGAATCGTCGTTTTCCGAGGAGGAGGCGGCGATCCTGGACGCGCTCGCAAAGGGCCCTGCGAACGTGGACACGATTTCCGAGAGTACTGGCATGCAGCCTTCGATTGTGATCTCCACGATCATCGGCCTGGAGATCCTCCATCGCATCCGCAAGAATCCCGACGGCACCTACTCGAAAAAACGCTGAGGCCGTATCATGCCGTGCCGCCTCGATTCCCTGCTGACAGCCTGTCTTTCCGTCGTGGCTCCGTTCCGCTGTCCTGTCTGCGGCAAGCCGCCGTTCGACGGTTCGCCGGGGATGTTCTGCGCGGACTGCCTGGAATCGCTGCCTTTCATTGCTCCGCCGTACTGTCCCGGCTGCGGAGGTCCCATGGACGGCATCCTGGACGTTTGCCCGAAATGTCTTCACCAGCCGCCCCGCCCGTGGAGCCAGGCGTTTTCGCTCTTCGACATGGAGGGGAACGCCCGCCTTTCGATCATGATGCTGAAATACCGCGGACGACCGGAATTCGCGCGGTCGCTGGGCCGTCTTCTCGGAGGCAAGCTGAAACGCGAGCTGCCGTGTCCCGTCGACATGATCGTTCCGGTCCCGCTTCACTGGACGCGTTTTATCCAGCGCGGCTTCAATCAGGCCGACCTGATCTGCCAGGGCATTTCCGCGGAACTCGGCGTTCCGGTGGTGCGGGCGCTCCGTCGTCGCAAACGGACACATCAGCAGGCGCGTCTGAGCCGCAAAGAGCGATTTTTGAATTTAAAGGACGCTTTTTCGCCGACGGATTCGACAAAATGTGAAAGGCGTGCTATATTAATTGTAGACGATGTTTTGACGACGGGAGCCACGCTCGCTTCGGCGGCATCCGCACTGCTTGGTGCGGGAGCATCCAAAGTCTTTGCGGTTTCGGCCGCCCGCCGTTGACGAGGTTCCGGGAATCAACCCAAACACACACAAGGTGCTGTCATGGCCGCATTTACCAAGAAAGTCAAACCTCTGCCGACTACCGCCGCCGTCCCGGCGGGCGTGATCGCCCATCACGGCATCCAGAAACAGAGCGAAGTCGCGAAGCGGAAGGACATCCCGCAGGGACTCTGGGAAAAATGCAAAAACTGCAACGAGGTGATTTTCACCAGCCGCAAGGAAGAGAACCTGCAAGTCTGTCCGAAGTGCGGGTACCATTACCCGATGACCGCCCTGGAACGAATCGACCTGCTGACGGACCTCGGCAGTTTTCAGGAAATCGCGCCGAAGCTCGAATCCGTTGACACGCTCAAGTTCGAGGGCGTTTCTTCCTATGTGGAAAAGCTCCGCGCAAACCATGAGAAGACCGGACTGCGTGACGCCGTGATCGCCGGTGTCACCGCCATCAACTTCATCCCCTATGTTCTTGCCGTCATGGATTTCCGTTTCCTCGGCGCCAGCATGGGCGCAGTCGTCGGCGAGAAGATCACCCGGGCCATTGAGACGGCCACCGCGAAACGCCTTCCTCTCGTGATCGTCACCGCCAGCGGCGGCGCCCGCATGTACGAAGGCCTCATCAGTCTCATGCAGATGGCCAAGACCAGCGGCGCGCTTCACCGTCACAAGGAAGCCGGACTGCCGTACATCGTGATCCTGACCCATCCGACCACCGCCGGTGTCACCGCCAGTTTTGCTTCGCTCGGGGACCTGATCCTGGCCGAACCGGGTGCCATGGTCGGTTTTGCCGGACGCCGCGTCATCGAGGCGACCACGCAGGCGCAGCTGCCGGATGGCTTCCAGACTTCGGAATTCCTGCTTCAGAAGGGCTTCGTGGACCGCATCATCGAACGGAAAAATTTACGGGCGGAACTCACTCTTTGCCTTGAATATTTTGCAAACGGGTGTAAAGTAAATAACAAGGGAAAAACTTCCCGCAAACAGAAAACAGCATGATTTTGCCGTCGTCCGCCGGACCCTGTGCGATGGAATTGCGTGAACCGAGTCAGGTTGGGAACAAAGCAGCTCTAAGCGTTAAGACCTTGCGCGTAGGCCATCTGTCGGGCGGCGGCTTTTTTATCGAACCTTGAAATGGATCCCGCATGAACAACACCAGACGCATTGACGGCCGCACCCCGTCGCAGCCTCGCAAATTCCGAATCACGCCCGATTACCTCGCCCATCCCGTTGCTTCCGCGCTCATTGAGGTCGGCGGAACCAAGGTCATCTGTTCCGCTTCGTTCGAGCAGGGCGTTCCCGGCTGGATGCGTCAGCAGGGGGTTTCCGGCGGCTGGGTCACCAGCGAATACGGCATGATCCCCGGCGCGGGCAATACGCGTGTCGCCCGTGAGGCTTCACGCGGCAAGCAGTCCGGCCGCACCATGGAGATCCAGCGCCTCATCGGGCGCTCCTTCCGTTCGGTCATCGACCTGCAGGCGCTCGGCCAGAACACGCTTTACATCGACTGCGATGTGATCGACGCGGACGGCGGCACACGGTGCGCCTCCATCTGCGGCGCCAGCGTCGTCCTTCAGATCGCTTTCCGCAAACTCCTCGCCGAAAAGAAGATCCAGCGGTTTCCGATGCGGGAGAATGTTGGCGCGATCAGCGTTGGCATCCGCGACGGCGTGCCGCTCCTCGACCTTTGCTACGAAGAGGATTCCGGCGCGGACGTCGACTTCAACGTGGTCATGACCGAATCCGGCAAGTTTATCGAACTCCAGGGGACCGCCGAGGAAGTCCCGTTCGACCGCGAACAGCTCGACAAGATCCTCGAGCTCGCGCAGGCCGGCCTCGCCCCGGTCTTCGAAGCGCAGAACAAGATCCTCTTAGCCTATCCGCTCCCGCAGAGCACCGAACCCTTCGGCAGTCTTGGAGCCGCATTCTCCAACCTGAAACTCAAATAAACCTGTTCATCCATAACTCACGAAAGCCAGCCAGCGCCATGCAAACTCCCTCCTCCTACAAAGAAGCCGGCGTCGACATCGACCTCGCAACTGAACTCCTCGGCCGCGTCAAACCCCGTCTCGCCGCCGCCCGCCGCCCCGAAATGCTTGCCCCCATCGGCGGCTTCGGAGGCCTTTTCCAGGCCGGTTTCCCGGGCTACCGCGAACCCGTTCTCGTCGCCAGCATCGACGGTGTCGGCACCAAGCTCATGGTCGCCTCCGAAATGCAGAAATACGACACGGTCGGCTTCGACATCGTGAACCACTGCATCAATGACATCGCGGTCCAGGGTGCGGAACCCATCTATTTCCTCGACTACATCGGCATCGGAAAGCTCCGCAGCCCACTCTATGAACAGGTCCTCGGCGGCATCGCCGATGCCTGCCGCGCCGCGAACTGCGCCGTCCTCGGCGGCGAAACCGCCGAAATGCCAGGCATGTACGGCAACGACTTCGACCTCGTCGGCATCATCACCGGCATCGTGGAGAAAAGCGAGATCATCACCGGCGAAAACATCGCCCCCGGCGACATCGCCATCGGCCTCGCGTCCAACGGCCTCCACACCAACGGCTTCAGCCTCGCCCGCAAACTTCTCTTCGATTCTGCCGGATACACGGTCAAATCCGCGCCCGCCGAACTCGGCGGCGAATCCGTCGGTGAAGCGCTCCTGAAGCCCCACACCTGCTATCTCCCGGCCATCAAGGCCGCCAAAGCCGCGGGCGTCACGATCAACGGCATCGCCCACATCACCGGCGGCGGACTGATCGACAACGTCCCACGCATCCTGCCGAAGACCGTTGATGCAGTATTCCATCCCGCGCAGATTCCCTCCTGTCCGCCCATTTTCGACCTCATGGTCAAGATCGGTTCGCTCCCCGTGCAGGAAGCCTACCGCGTCTTCAACATGGGCGTCGGCATGGTCTGGTTTGTCCGTCCCGATGCCGCGAAGGTTGCCATGGACGCCGCCGGATCCGCCGGGATCCGCGCCTTCGTCTGCGGCGAGGTCGTTGAAGGTTCCGGCAAGTCCGTCGTCAGGGAGTAAAGGCACATGGCGTCCGATCCGGACAAGGCTGGAAGCTGTCCCGCGGAATCATCCGCTTCTGCCTCGATGGCGCGCGGTTTTCTCCGCCGTCCGAAAACGGAGGCGTTCGTCGCGCCGGCGCACGGGTTCATTCCGGTTTTTCTGATCCTTGTCCTTTTCCTGCTGGCCGCGGTTTTCGTCAAGCCGCTTTTCTTCGGCATTCTGGCCGCGGTCCTGTCGATCTCCTTTGAACAGTTCCTGGAGCGCCGTTTCTTCGGGACGAAGTTCATGCAGGGGGTCCATGCGTTCCTTGTGAAGCTGAATGCCCCGTTCAATGCCTTCCGCAGGCGCATCACGCGCCGTCTCAGTGAAAAAACGCAGGAAACGGAAAGCGACGCGGAACAGCCTTCCGTCGACGAGACGACCTTGGCGGAACGCCGACGCATCGCCACCCGCGCTTCCGCGCTGACGGTCATCCTCGTGGTGATCGTGACCGTCCTGCTCGGCTGGACGCTTGTTCATTTTATCCGGCCGTTCGCCGCCATGTCCGGCGAATCCATGTCCCAGTGGGCGCAGAACAATCACGCAGTCGAAAAGCTTGAACAGAAGGTCGGCGTATTGCTGGACCGCCTCGACCCGCCCACGGAGGAAAATGCAGGCATGAACGTCCGCGAACGCCTGCGGAACCGATTCTCCGACGTGATGGAGGAGCACAACATCGACGTGGCGAAATTCACGCTCCAGGCGGGCAACGAGCTCATCAAAAACGCGTTCCATATCACTGCCTGGGTCGGCACGTTCGCGTTCGATCTCGTCATGTTCCTGTTCTTCTACTACTACTTCCTCCTCAAAATGGCGGTCTTTGCCGCCGGACGCGAGGATCCCGGGCAGAATCTCGGCGAATGGACTGTGAGCAGCATCTACGAAAGCGGCTGGCTGCCCGACGCCTCCGAACACGAACGCCGGGGCGCCGCGCGGATCATCGACCACATCTACGGGATGTTCCGGGCGTGGCTGGTCGGCTATTTCTGGATCATCGTGCTGGAGACGATTCTGTACGCGCTGATCTTCATCCCGTTCAACGTGCCGTTCTGGCCGATCCTCGCGCTCATCGCGGGCTCTACGATCCTGCTGCCGTTCCTCGGGCCCGTGCTTGCCGCCCTCCTGTCCGTCGTCGTGACCGTCATCTTCGCGCAGGGCGGCATCGTGATGCCCATCTGCGGCATCGCGCTGGCGTACCTGCTGATCCATGTGATCCTGGAACAGCTCCTGCTGTATCCGGTGCTGGTCGGCGAGGCGATCGGCCTGACCCTCGTCGAGACCATCATCGTCGTGTTGCTCGGTGCGGTCGTCGCGGGCATCTCCGGCATGATCCTGGCCGTCCCCGCCGCCGCCCTCCTGAAGCTCCTCGTCCCGCTTTTCTACGAGACCATGAACCGGCGCAGACGCCGTAAAACGGCGCAGACGCCGGGCAACGCGGATTCCGGCGCATGAAGCCCGGCGAGCAGTTCACCTGTCCCGCCTGCGGGCGCACCGCATTCGCGAAGCTGGAGAAGATCCTCGACGGCTGGGACGTGAAGGGCGAGCACCTGGTCTGTTCGTTCTGCGGCGCGGACGCGGGCGCTCCCGACGCTCCGAAATCACCCGACCCGAACTCGGCTTCCGCCGGACGCAAAGCGCTGGACGCACTTTTCGGCAACGATGCCGCCGAAGAAAAGAAGCCCTCGATCCTGGACATGGACACCCCGTCGGAACACCGTTTCTGCCGGGACTGCGCCCATGCGCTCGTGAATGTTTTCGCCGTGATCTGCACGCGCAAGCACTGCGAGGTGCAGCCGATGGACGACTGCCCGGACTTCGAAAAACGCCCGGAGCAGCCCTCTTTCTCCTCGAAATCCGTCCTGGACTTCAAATAATCACATGTACCGGCGGATTATTATTTCCACGTCCACGACTTTTCCATTTTCGAAGTAAAAAGTATAGAGTTCCAATTTTTGGTAAATGGAAATGGAAAACTTTTTCCGCCCAATGGTTTGCCAGATGTCGCTGCTCATCAATTTGGCGTCGTTTTTTGCTTCTTCGAGGGTTTTGTAATAGTGATTCGAGTATGATTTGTTTCCATACTGATTGATACTCTGCCCACGTATTCCCAGTGTGCCATCCCTGCTTTTCGTGTATTGGTCGAATGCCAGTTCGAGGACTTCTTCCTTCGTCAGTCCGATCAGCGGGGCGGGATCGAAAGCCGGCTCGCGACTGCGCCCCGAAATGAAAACATAAATCAGGAGCGCCAGGACTGCAGGAAGGACGAAACAGCCGGTCCAGATCAGCCATTCATGTTTCTTTTTCATGGCTTGTCCCCCTCAGGAAAAAGGAATAAGAGATTCGACCTCAGCGCAATTTCATCGTGGCGGCGCCCGCGAGGGCGAAGAGTCCCGCGAGGATCCAGAACCGCGTCACGATCTGCGTTTCCGTCCAGCCGAGCTGTTCGAAGTGGTGGTGGATCGGGGTGCATTTGAAGATGCGTTTTCCGGTCAGCTTGAAGCTGGAGACCTGGATGATGACGGACCCGATCTCCATGACGAAGACGCCGCCCACGAGGATCAGCAGGAGTTCCTGGTTCACGAGGATGGAGATGAAGCCGATGATGCCGCCGAGCGCGAGGCTGCCGGTGTCGCCCATGAACATGGACGCGGGCTTGCAGTTGTGCCACAGGAACCCGACGCACGCGCCGATGATCGCGGCCGCGAACACGACGATCTCGGCGCCGTTGCGGATGAACGGCAAATCGAGGTGCGAGGCGAAGATCGAGTTCGTGCACAGGTATGCGATCAGCGCGTACGTCATCATGCACCAGATCGTGCAGCCGACCGCGAGGCCGTCCTTGCCGTCCGTCAGGTTCACGGCGTTGGACGTGCCGACCAGCACGAACACGGCGAAGGCGACCGCCAGGGGGTAGGGCATGGTCCAGACCGGGTCCTTGATGAACGGCACGTAGAGCTGGCAGAACGTCTTCGCGATCTCCGGCGTGAGGTGGGAATAGACCAGGATCGCCATAGTCGAGACGGCGAACTGGCACACCAGCTTATACTTGGCGGAGACGCCGTCCTTCTTGCTTCTGATCTTCGTGAAGTCGTCGATAAACCCGATAGCGGAGAACGCCGTCAGCGTGCACAGGAAGAGCAGGAGCAGGCGGTTGCTCAAATCGCCCCACAGCAGAGTCGCCAGGATGATGCTCGTTACCACAAGCAATCCGCCCATGCTCGGCGTCTTGTCCTTCGAGTGGTCCACGAACTGTTCGTCCACGATCCCCTCCAGGCGCGGCGGCGCAACCGCTTTCTTCAGCAGGCGCACGGTCAGCGGCCCGAGCAGAATGCCCAGCAATGTGGCTGTGACCAGCGCGGCTGCTGCGCGGAAAGTGAAGTAGTTGAACAGGCGGAGGGGGGTGTCTTCGAAGTCGGGAACGAGAGAAACGAGATAATGGAGCATGGCAGGCGGCTGGGGTGCGGGTGTTTTTTTGAAAAAAAGAGGGTGCTGGTTTTTCTGCGGATTATTATACATCGTCTTCGGGAAAAAGCAAGGGCATTTTCCCATCCTTTTCGGCCTTTTTTTCCGCCCCCGCCGCCTCTTCCGCGCGTTTGCATTTCCGCAGGACCGTGCTATTGTAACGGGAAACGGACTTCCGGGGAGGGGGCGTCCGCATCCGTCGCGTCCGCCGGTCCCTCCCCCCGTTCAGAAACAAACGCAACCGGGAGGGGATATCATGGGAGAACAATCGAAGAAACTCGGCGTGATGATGCTGGCGGCACTGGTCGTCAGCGCCATGGTCGGAGGCGGCATATTCAGCCTGCCGCAGAACATGTCGCAGGGGGCTGGCGCGGGGGCCGTGCTCATCGCGTGGATCATTACGGGCGTCGGGATCTTTTTCCTTGCCAACACGTTCCGGATTCTGGCGGACGCACGGCCGGACGCCACCACCGGCATCTATGCCTATGCCCGCCTCGGATTCGGCAGGTTCGCCGGATTCCAGATGGCGTGGTGCTATTGGCTCTGCAACGTTTTCGGCAACGTGGCGTACGCCGTCCTGCTGATGGACGCGCTCGACTACTTCTTTCCGGGCTGGTTTACGCACGGAAACAACATCCCGTCCATTATCGGCGGTTCCTGCGTGATCTGGCTGATGAACTTCCTGGTCCTGCGAGGTGTGAAGCAGGCGGCGTTCCTGAACGTTGTCGGCACGATCTGCAAGCTCGTCCCGGTCGTTCTGTTCATCGTCGTGATGCTGTTCGTCTTCCGGTTCGATGTGTTCCGGACCGACTTCTGGGGCCGCACCTTCTCGAAGGCGCTGGCGGACAAGCCGCTGGGCGGCATCATGCCGCAGATCAAGTCCACCATGCTGGTCACGTTGTGGGCATTCATCGGAATTGAGGGCGCGGTGGTGATTTCCGGGCGGGCGAAAAGCCAGCGGGACGTCGGCAAAGCGACCGTGCTCGGCTTCTTTACATGCCTCGCGATCTATTTCCTGCTGTCCATCCTGCCCTTCGGCTACATGTCCCAGGGGCATCTCGCCACGCTGGAAAATCCGTCGACCGCGCCGATCCTGGCGAAGATCGTCGGGCCGTGGGGCGGCTGGGTGATGAACCTCGGTGTGATCGTGGCTCTGATGACGAGCTGGCTGGCGTTCACGATCATGATTGCTCAGATCCCGTACGCCGCCGCGCTCGACGGCACGTTCCCGCGCTTCTTCAAACGCGAAAACGCCCATGAAAGCCCGTCCGCCTCGCTTTGGGTCACCAGCGCGCTCATGCAGCTCACCATGATCTTCGTCTACTTCGAGAACAACGCCTGGAATACGATGCTCTCGGTCACGTCCGTCATGATCCTGCCGCCCTACCTCGCCTGTACGGCGTATCTCTGGAAACTCTGCATGACCGGGGAATATCCTGCCGGCCTGCCCGAAAAGCGTCCCTTCGCGATGCTCTGCGGCGTCGCGGGCACACTGTACGCGCTCTGGATGATCTATGCCGCCGGGCTCACCTATCTGCTCATGGCATTCTGTTTCCTCGTCGTCGGAATCCCGGTGTACATCCGGGCGTGTTCCCAGGCCCGCGAGGACGCGACCGATTCCGCGCTGAAGGAGAAGCCGTCGTTCACGCCGCTTGAGGCAGTCTGTGCCATCATCATGGTCATCATCGCCATCGCCGCCATCGTGCTCGCCGCGACCGGCAAGCTCAAGATTTGACAACATTCATTCATAACCGAAAAGGAGGGTACCGATATGAACAATACCGAACTGCAATCCAGACAGGTCCTCATCGTGGAGGACTTCCTGTCCGAAACCGGCCATGCCATGCACAATGCTGTCGCCCGCCTGGCCGACGCGCTCGCGGAGCGGGACATCTGCGTCCAGTTCGCTGAAAGCGCCTGCGAGGCGTTTCCCATTGCCGCTACGAACATGGACATCGACGCATTCCTCGTTGCCACGGACATGGATTTCGAAAAGTTCACCGAACGCCGCACGATGGAGCTTCTGCGGCACATCCGGGAGCGTCAGGCCGGGGTCCCTGTCTTCCTGCTGGCCGACCGTTCGGAGACAAGCCGCAACCTCAGCGAGCCGCTGATGGAGCTGGCCAACGAATTCGTGTGGATTTTCGAAGACAGCCCGTGCTTCATCGCGGGGCGCATCGAGGCCGCGATCTGCCGCTGGCGCGAAACCCTGCTCCCGCCTCTCATGCAGGCCATCTGGGATTACAACGAGTCCCATCACGAATATTCCTGGGCCGCGCCCGGACATCAGGGCGGCGTCGGGTTCACCAAGTCGCCCGAGGGTAAAAAGTTCTTCGACTTCTACGGTGAAAACCTCTTTCGCACGGACACCGGGATCGAACGCGGCAGCATCGGCTCCCTGCTCGACCATGAAGGCGCGTTCGAAAAAAGCGAGGCGCTTGCCGCGAAAACGTTCGGCGCGCATCGTTCCTACTCCGTGGTCGTCGGCACCTCCGGCAGCAACCGCACCATCATCCAGGGCGTCCTGACCGACGCCGACGTCGCCGTCTGCGACCGCAACTGCCACAAGTCCATCGAGCAGGGTCTCATCCTCACAGGAGCCGCTCCTGTTTACATGATCCCGATGCGCAACCGCTACGGCATCATCGGCCCGATCCACCGTTCGGAGATGACGCCGGAGTCAATCAATGCCAAGATCGCGTCCAGCCCGATCGTGCCGAAAGGAGGACGCCCGGCCTACGCGGTCGTCACGAACTGCACCTACGACGGCCTCTGCTACAACAGCGCCAAGGTCGAGGCGGAGCTTGAGAAGTCGGTCGACGTAATCCACATGGACGAGGCCTGGTACGGTTATGCCCGTTTCAACCCCATGTATGCGGACCATTTCGCCATGCGCGGCGACCCGGCAGACCACAAGGGCGCGACCGTCTTTGCCACGCACTCCACGCACAAGCTCCTGAACGCGCTTTCACAGGCCTCCTACATCCATGTCCGTGAAGGACGCCGCCCGGTCCCCTTCGACCGCTTCAACCAGGCGTACATGCTTCACGCCACCACGTCCCCGCTGTATGCCATCTGCGCCTCGAACGACATTTCCGCGGCCATGATGGCGCGCTGCGGGCATTCCCTCACGCAGGAGGTGATCGAGGAGGCCGTCGATTTCCGTCAGGCCCTCGCCAGGATCTGCCGCCAGTCGGAGAAAGACGGGAGCTGGTTCTTCAAGCCGTGGAACGCCGAAACGGTCACGGAGCCGAAGACCGGGCGCACCTACGCCTTTGCCGACGCTCCGCGTTCGCTCCTGACCACCGACCAGCGCTGCTGGCGCATCGAAAACGGCGCCGCGTGGCACGGGTTCTCCGGACTGGAGGAAAACTGGGTTATGCTCGATCCTGTCAAGGTCAGCATCCTGACGCCCGGCATGGGCAACGACGGCGCGGTCATGGAACACGGCGTGCCCGCGGCCCTGGTGTCGTATTATCTGTACCGCGAAGGCATCGTTCCCACGCGTACCACCGATTTCCAGATCATGTTCCTCTTCTCCATGGGCATCACGAAGGGAAAATGGGGTACGCTCCTGAACACGCTTCTGAACTTCAAGCGCCTTTACCAGGCCGATGCCCCCGTCGCCGAGATCTTCCCCGAGCTCGCCGCGGCATACCCGGACCATTACGGTAGGGACGGCGTCCGTACGCTTTCCGACCGGATGTTCCGTTACATCCGCGAGAAGACGCCGGAAGCCATGCTCGACAGCGCGTTCGGCTCGCTCCCGCACCAGAAGCTCACGCCGCGGGAGGCATACAGGCACATCGTGACCGGAAACGTGGAGCTGGTACCGTCAAGCCGTCTCGAGGGCCGCGTGAGCGCTTGTTCCGTGATCCCGTACCCGCCCGGAATCCCGATGTTGATGTCCGGCGAAGTCTTCGGCGATGAAAACAGCCCGCAGATCCAGTACCTGAAACAACTGGAGACCTGGGATGCGGAATTCCCCGGATTCGAGCATGTTACCGAGGGCGCCGCAAGCATCGACGGCGTGTACCATGTGATGTGCGTGAAGCAGAAATGACGCAAGCGCAGACCGCTGCCGCCGGAGACATTTCCGTTTCCGGCGGCTTTCCCCGGCTTTTTTACGGTTCCAGTTCCAGTGTCACGACCGCCTCCGCAGGAAAGACTTCCCCGCGGTAGATTGTGCGTCCGTAATCGCGCTGGAAATCGACCGCCAGTCCGACCTGATCCGGCGGAAGCTCCGGGAACGAAAACGTGAACGTGAGTTCGGGCGAAACGGGGAACGGTCCGAACCGGACCGGGATGAACGGCAGGCGGTACATGTCGTGCGGTGCCAGGGATATCGTCTCCCGTTGGCCGTTGCAGACGACGTCGATCGCGCGCGGCTGTTCCGTGTAGAACGTCACGGTCACGTAGGCTTTCGAGTATTTCGAAAGATCCAGATCGCGCGAGGAGAACGACTTGGAGAACGTTACGCCGCCGTCCAGCTTCGCCGCCGTCCAGCCGTTCAGATAGTTCGGGCCGTTGTCGTGCTCCAGGAACTTCGTAGCCGTTTCCAGCCGCACGCCGTCCGGGCGCGACAGGGACGCCAGGGCAGGTTCGTATGTCTGCCGGTACCCCGGGTAGAAGAACCACACGAAGTACGAGCCCGCCAGCAGGGCGGGGCAGAACCGCAGCAGAAGCCGCCGGCGGTTTTTCGAACCGCCGCGGATTGCCCGAACGAGATCCGTCATGAACATCGCCGCGCCGATCGCGAAGAACGGGATGACGGGTACGCGGAATCGTGCCAGCACGTAAAACGCCACAGTGGCAAAGGCGTACAGGAAGAGGAACAGATACAGCAGAAGTTCGCCGGGATGGTTTTTCAGCCGGGGGATGCCAAGGAAGAACCCGGCGAGCGCGAGCATGATGAGAAGTCCCGTTGGGATGATGCCGAATACGCGGAAAACGCCACTTTGCGAGGCATTGAAGCCCAGCTGGATGTTGTTCGGGATCTCGTGCGAATCGAAAAACAGGAAGAATTTCTCCGCCTGAAGCACGAGGAACGCCAGCGGTTCGGCGTGGAACCAGTCCCACATCCTGAGCGGGACGGAGCGCTCGGACGTGTGGCCCATCCATTCGTCGTACGTCGGCGGATACGGGATCGGGAGGCCGCCGGGCGGGGCTTCCGGGTTGTTGCCGAGTGTCAGGACTGCGGGGCCTGCGGTCGACGGGCCGGACAAGGAATGCGTCGCAAGGGTGTTTTTAACGGCGAAAGGCAGCTGGGGGAGCAAGATTATGGATAGACAGAGAACTGCCGTCAGAACGGCCTTTCCGCGCGTTGAAAAGCGTTTCCGGCGCAGGGCGAAGAAATATGCCAGAGCGACCACGGGCAGAAAACACCAGGCGTTGCCGCGTGACAGGATCGCGAACGACAGAATCAGCCCCGCAACGGAGAAATGGAGCGTCCGCCCGGTCTTCAACGCCCGAAGCGTGAAATACAGCAGCAGGGTGAACCACATCGCCTGCTGGATCTCGATCAGCGCGAACGGCACGTAGAAAAACAGCATCGTGGAAAACGCGCAGAAGAACGCCGCCAGAAGTCCGGTCCGGCGCGAACGCAGCATCGCCCCGGTCAGCCCGGCGAACCACACGATGATCCCGGCGCAGACGGATTGCGCGATGCCGACGCTCATGAATCTGGAATGGAGCAGGAATTTGACCGCCGGAAGAAAGACCGAATAATAGAACGGCTGGTAGACGAATTCCTCCGGGAAGTGTCCGTTCAGGATGCCCCGGGAAAGCATGTGGTACGTGGCCATGTCCGTGACGGCCGGCGGGTCGTAGGCGAACGGATCCGTGGAAACGACCTGCACGGACATGATGATGCGGAGCACGACCGTGGTCAGGGTAAGCAGGGCGAGCGGGAGATAAAAAGTCTTTACGTTCCGGCGGCGCAGGAAATCTTTGCTGCCGGAAATTGGAGTACGGGCGGCTTTCGCTTTCGGCTTCATGCGCCGGATCCCTCGCGACGGAGGCGCAGCAGCGTGCGGCAGAGCTCCAGGTCGGGCCGATAGGTGATCTTCGGATTCGGGAATTCGTGTTCGACCGGGAACACGCAAACCGGCGCGAACCGTTCCATGACCTGGGCATCGTCAGTGAAAATCTCGCCGGATGCGGCGGCCAGGCGGTACGCGTTCAGAAGCGCGTCAAACCGGAACACCTGCGGAGTCTCCGCTGTGCGGAGTCCGTCGCGCGGGACGGTTTCGCCGAGGAAACCGTCCCGCATGATGCGTTTCACGGTCTCGGCGACTTTGCGGCAGGCCATGGCTCCACCGTGGATCCGTGCGGAGTCCAGGCAGGCCAGCAGAAGTTCGGGCGTCAGCATCGGGCGTCCGGCATCATGGATGGCGGCGAGCTGGAAACGGTCTTCGCCGAGTTCTGCCGCCGCTTCCAGCGCGTTCAGTACGGACAATGTGCGCGTCGCTCCGCCATGCGCGAAATGAAGCGGGACGCCGGAAAGATGCTCCGCGGCTGCTGCCCGGAAATCATCTTCGGCTGCCGCCGGGACGGACAGGATGATGGATCCGGGCGCCAGTACGGATGCCGCCGTGCGGACAGCATGCAGGAAGACCGGGATCCCGTCGAGCTCGGCGAAAAGTTTGGATCCGCCGCCGAACCGGGTGGAGGAACCGCCTGCGGCCAGGATCAACGCCGTGTCGGAAACAAGTTTCATGGAAACAGATGCTCCTTTCCCGTCCATATGCGTTCAACGTTGGTTCGAATATTTGGCGCGCCGGCCGACCGCGATGTCAACAACGGCCTTGATGCGGGCGAGAGATTCGCGGATGAAGAAAAAAAGCAGTTCCTCGGGATGCATCCCCGGCAGGATTTCCGCTTCAAAGCCGATCGTGGATATTTGATGGCGGGCAGCCAGATACAGAGCCCGCTCGCAATGCCCGCGCTGCGAGATGGTGATGAAGCCGTCGTATCCGAAGACGTCCCGCATCCTCAGGACGGAGTCGAGCGTACGGACGCCTTTGTCATCTTCGACGATGACCTCCTCCGGAACGCCCAGCTCTATCAAACGACGCTTCATTGCGGTCGTTTCGTTGTAAAAAAGCTCCGGGCTGTTTGCGCCCGATACGATAAGTGTCCGGATCTTGCCCGCATGGTAGAGCGCGGCCGCGGCCTGAATCCGCCCCAGCAGAACAGGATTCGGGCGTCCTTCGGAATAATAGCATGTGCCGAGGAGCATTCCCGCCTGACATGCCGGGACATCGTCCAAAGAGGAATGGACGTCCGGCGAAGTCGCACCGACCAGCCGTGCGGCGGTCAGAACCGATTCGAAAGAAGCGATCAGGACCGCCGCTGCCCAGAAGAGCAGGATTCTCCTGGTTCGGCTCATACCGGTTTCAGGTTATACTTGGCGGCCATGCGTTCCAGAGCTGCGACCTGCTTCTCGCTGAGTACTTTGCCTGCGGCATTCTGTTTGGCGAGGGACGCGATGAAGTCGCGGTCGCTGAACGTGCGTCCGCGGCGGACCGTGGGCTCGTTCCAGCTTTCGAACGATTTGAACGCGTTCAGAAGGGCATCGATCTGCGCTTTTGCGGCGGGATTCGGCGGCGGGACGGGCGCGGCGGTGGAGAGTTCGCCTTCCGGGAATTGTCCGGGATACTTGCGGATGACGCGGAGAAGCGCGGCGATCTGCTTGGAGGTGAGCGTTTTTCCTGCGATGTACTGTTTGCGGAGGGATTCCACGAATGCGGCGTCGTCGTACACGCGTCCGCGTATGCGCTCGGCCTTGTTCCATTTGACCTTTTCCGCAGCCTTGAAAATGGCGTCCAGGTGGGGATCCGCCTCGAATTTCGGCGGTTCGGCCTGTTCGGCCTGCCGTTCCTGAATCGCCTTCAGGTGGGCGTTCAGCTTTTCGGCGGCTTCGTTGAGTTCATCCGCGAATCCGTATTTCACGACGGCCTCCTCGAGACCGGGGAGCTTGTCGCGGTATTTTGCCGCGATGGAGAGGAGTGCGTTCCACTGCTTGACCGTGACCGGGACGCCGGACTGCTTCTTGGCGACGACGGAGTTGAAGAAGGTCTTTTCGTTGAACGGGCGCTTCATGCCGGCCTGTGCGACCGGTTTTTCCCAGCCGTGGAATCCGGAGAGGATGTTGATGAGCGTGGCGGCCTTGTCGTCGTCCGGGGCGTCGGCGAATTTCGCCTGCTTGAGCCACTCGGAGAAAACGCCGTAGAAGTCGCGGAGCATGGCAGTCCATTCGACTTCGCCGTCTTCGACATTGTCGAGCTTCTTTTCCATGTCGGCGGTGAATCCGACCTGGAAGAGTTCGGGAAGCGAGCTGACGAGGTAGTCGTTCACGCGGAAGCCGAGCTCGGTCGGGATGAGCTTGCCCTTTTCGCGGTTCACGTACTTGCGGACTTGGATGGTATTCACGATCGTGGCGTAGGTGGACGGACGTCCGATGCCGTTGGATTCGAGTTCCTTGATGAGCGTGGCTTCCGTGTAGCGCGGGGCTGGCTCGGTGAACTTCTGCTCGGGCTTGCATCCGGCGAGGTCGCAGCCGGAACCGGTGCGAAGCATGCCGAGGAGTTCGGGATCGGGCGCGGTCTCGTCCTGGTCGTCTTCGGGCGTATGCGTTTCGTCCTTGATGTTGTAGACAGCCAGGAATCCCGGGAAGCGCGTCACGGTCGCGGAGGAGCGGAACGAGAAGAGATGATCCGCGGGGGCGGCGTTTTCGACGGTGACGGTGGTGGTCTCGAGCAGGGCAGGATTCATCTGGCATGCCACGAAACGCCGCCAGATCAGCGTGTAGAGTTTCAGCTGGGCGGGATTCAGGAAGGGACGGAGCTTGTCCGGGGTCAGGTTCACGTCGGTCGGACGGATCGCTTCGTGCGCGGCCTGTGCGTTCGCCTTGGTCTTGTACATGTTCGGTTTCTGCGGGACGTATTCCGGGCCGAACGTGGCGGCGATGTAGTCGCGGCATGCGGCCTGCGCCTCGAACGCGATGTTGACGGCGTCGGTTCTCATGTAGGTGATAAGGCCGACGGGGCCGTTTTCGAGCGTGATGCCTTCATAGAGCTGCTGGGCCGTCTGCATGGTCTGGTTCGCCGTGAAACCCATGGCGGAGCTCGCCGCCTGCTGGAGCGTACTGGTGATGAACGGCGGCGGAGCGAACTTGCGGCGGGGCGACGTCTCCAGGTCTGCGATCCGCCAGGCGGAGCTGGCGTCGATCAGCTTGTGCAGGGCTTCCGCCTGTTCCTGGTTGACGACTTCGGCGTTTTTGCCGTCGACTTTCGCGAGTTTCGCGCGGAAGGAACGGTCCGGTGCGGTTTCCGGATGGAAGAGCGCCTCGAAGATCCAGTATTCCTTCGGGATGAAAGCCAGGATCTCGCGTTCGCGTTCGCAGACCAGGCGGAGTGCCACGGACTGCACGCGGCCAGCGCTGATGCCACGTTCGATGCGGGACCAGAGCAGCGGGCTGATCTGGTAGCCGACGATGCGGTCGAGCACGCGGCGTGCCTGCTGGGCGTCGACGCGGTTCATGTCGATTTCGCCGGGAGCCTGGAATGCGCGGTTGATGGCGCTGCGCGTGATCTCGTGGAAGGAGACGCGGTGGAAATGCGCCTTCTTATTGACTCTGCGGAGCACTTCCTGCAGATGCCATGCGATGGCTTCCCCTTCGCGGTCAGGGTCCGATGCCAGATAGATGTCGACTGCGTTCTTTGCCGCGGTCTTGAGTTCGCCGAGATTGTGCCCGCGGGCTTTGCTCTCCTCATACTGAGGCGAGAAATCGTGTTCGATGTCCACGCCGAAGGAATTCTCGGGAAGGTCGCGGATATGACCCATGGATGCTTTGATGATGTATTCGGGCGGAAGGATGCGTCCAATGGTGCGCGCTTTCGCCGGGGATTCCACGATGACCAGTTGTTTGCTCATGCTCTATGACTCCGGAAAATGACGGAAACCGCGCGGTTTTGTCCTGTATGTCGCGGCTGTCCGGTTTGGGTTGCTTTGTCTTATTCTATTAATATACCGACATAGCGCGAGAATGTCAAGCGCCAAAAGGAAAAGAAATATCCATTTTATAATATGGAAAAGGTGCGGAGCTATAAGCTCCGGAGACGGAAACTGGTTTCCCGGCAAAAAAAAGCCCCGGAACATCGGCTCCGGGACATTCCGCATCGGACAGTGCTTATGGCGGCCGGCTCAAGGCAGCCGCAGGCAGACTGTCTGGCGGATGCAGAACCCGAGCAGGATCGACCCGAGGGCAAACCAGCAGAAGTACGGGTAGAGTTCGCGCCAGTTGACGATCACGGGCTGTTCCACGCTGGTCTTTTCCAGCTTGTTGATCTCGTTCATGGCCTGGGCCATCCCTTTGGCGTCGGCAGCGCGGTAATACCGTCCGCCGGTCATGTCCGCCAGTTCGCGAAGAAGCGGTTCGTCGAATTCGTCGGGATAGGTCTGGAACAGGACGCCGCCGAGCAGACCGCGGACAGGGATCCGGGCGTAACGCGACCCGATGCCGACCGTGTAGATCGTGATCTCGAACGTGTCGGCGAGCTTGCCGGCGTCCCGGGGCGAGATCTGCCCGTTGACCGTGTTCGAGCCGTCGGTGAAGAGCACCAGGATGCGGCTTTTCGCATCGGAATCCTTCAGGCGCTTTACCGCACTGGCGATCGGGGCCGCGATCCCGGTGCCGTCGCCGATCTGCCCGACGGAGAGACGCGAGAGGTTTGCCAGCAGGAACGCATGGTCGAGTGTCGGCGGGCAGATCACGTAAGGCAGGCTGGCGAATGCGATCAGGCCGATGCGGTCATTCGGGCGTTCCTCAATGAAGCGCGCGATTTCGTCCTTGGCGGTATCGACGCGGTTCTTGAGCGTGCCGCGCTGCATGAGCCCGGGGATTTGCGAGTCGGAGATGTTCGCGGGCGCGTCGATGGCGTCCATGCTGGGCGACAGGTCGACCGCGATCATGATGTCGATACCGTCTGCCTTCGAGCGGATTTCCTCGATGCCCTCGCGGGGCTGGGCCAGCGCCACGATCATCGCCGCGCCCCCGAGCGCGAAAAGTACGAACGGGATCAGCTTGCGCCAGTTCATGCGGCCGCTTTTGCCCGCGGCGCGGCGGAAAGGCGCCAGCCCGGGTACGCGGATGGACGGCGCATGCAGAGTCCAGCCGAAATACAGGACTGCCGCATACGGGATGAACAACAGCAGAAGCCACGGATATTCAAGTTTCATTTGCGGCCTCCCTGTTTGGATGCGGGTTCGCTCTCTTCCTGCGGGATCGTCCCCGTGACGAGTTCCTCCGCTTTGACGGATGCCTGGTCGAAAAGGTTCGGATCGGCGGGAACGCGCGCGAACTTCACCATGTCGGCCGAGGCCAGGAACGAACGCAGGAATTTGCGGTCCTTGTCCTCCAGCAGACGGTCGCTCCGTTCCAGGTCCGCCAGAAATTCCGGCGTGGTCTGGCGTTCGGCCCGCAGATGGAACCGTGCTTCGAGATAATGCCTTACGATGTCTGTGAGTCCGGCGATGGCAAGTTCCGGCGAGGACGTGCCGCCGCGAACCTCTTCTCGGAGCGCGCGGATGGCTTCCAGGGCATGTTCCCAGACGGTCTTGATGTGTTTCGCGGCTTCGCGTTTCCTGTGCGCCAGAACGGCCCAGACGGCCAGCGAAACAAGAATGACGGCGACGGCGACGATCACCACGGCCAGGACGGAGAATTTGCGCCCCTTTGTCTCGATGGGCGGTGCGAGCGAAAGCTCCGCCCCCGTATCGTCCAGCGGCAGCACCAGGTCGGCGATCTTCAGCTCCGGCAGCGGCGTTTCGATGCTTTTGCCCGCGAAGAATTCGGCCAGAACGGACCCGCCGCCCGATTCGCCGCCCCGGTATGCCTGGAGCGGCACGGTGAGCGTCCAGTCGGAATAACCCCAGCGGATGCGGGAACGCCGGAAGGTCGGGTCCGAGGTCAACTGGAGATTCTTGCCCGGGTCGGCGCCGGCCAGTTTGAATGAATCGGACCAGGGCAGGCGGTATTTCAGAATCGCGTTGAAGTGCGTTCCGATCGTGGGTTCGCCTTCTGCGAGCTCGTACACGGGCTCGCCCAGCAGGACCGGGTCGGCGGCTTCCTTTACGGACATGTGCCAGCGGACCGCAACTGCGATCCCGATGGCGATGAGTATCAGCAGGATCCCCCCCGCTGTGAAGGGGAGCATCCGGAACCATGTCTTTTCGATCAGTATCTTGGATTTCATACTGCTTCGTCACCCTCTGGATTTGCGTTTGCCGCGCGCGAGGAAGAATCCCATCAGCGGCTTCACGATGTCGCCCGTGCACGGCAGCTCGATCAGGTCGACCTTGGCCTGGCGGCAGTTTTCCTCGAGCTGGCGGTCGAAAAGCTCCTGGGCTGCGGCGTAGCGCGTCGCGGCCAGTTTGCCGCCGGGGAACGAGAAGCTTGCACCCGTTTCCGCGTCTTCCAGTTCCAGTGCGGCGGCCGCAGGCAAAGCGGTTTCCAGCGGGTCCACCACGCGGATGGCCGCGAGGTCGTGCCTGCGGTTCAAGATCCGCAGCGGCTTCCAGAAGTCGCCCTGGTCCATGAAGTCGCTGATGAGGAAGATCACGGACTTTTTCTTCAGCGTACGGCTGAGTGATTCGAGCGCGGCGGCGATGTCGGTGCCGCGCCCGCGCGGATGCGTGGCCACCAGGTCGCGGATTACGCGCATCACATGGGCACGTCCAGAACGCGGGGGAATATAGGATTCCACGCGGTCGGAGAAGAGCAGCAGCCCGACTTTGTCGTTGTTGCGGATGGCGCTGAAAGCCAGCAGGGCGGCGGTTTCGGCCATCTTGTCGCGCTTGTCGTCCTCGGCGGAGCCGAAGAGCGTGGAGGACGAGATGTCGACCGCGATGATCACGGTCAGCTCGCGTTCCTCGACATATTTCTTGATATGCGCGATACCCGTGCGTGCGGTGACGTTCCAGTCGATATCGCGGACGTCGTCGCCTTCCGTGTAGGTGCGGACCTCGCTGAACTCAATGCCGCGCCCGCGGTACACGCTGCGGTATGCGCCGCCGGTCAGTTCCTCGACGACTTTGCGTGTCTTGATTTCGATTTTCCGGACCCTGGCGAGCAGGTCTCTGGTCAACATGGGGTGAACCTCGTTGATTATCTGTAATTCTGCCGAGATGGCGGACTTCGGACCGCGTGCGGGATTATGGCGTACGGAGTTCGTTCAGGATGCGTTCGATGATGTTGTCGGCATCAAGCCCTTCCGCCTCTGCTTCATAGCTGAGGATCAGGCGGTGGCGCAGCACGTCCGGCGCGAGTGCCTTCACGTCCTGCGGGATCACGTATGCGCGGCCTTCGAGGAACGCAGCTCCCTTCGCGGCCAGCGCGAGGGCGATGCCGGCACGCGGGGATGCGCCGAACTGCACGAGCTCGGCCAGGTCGCCCAGCTTCACGCCGTTCTGCCGGCTGGAGAGTTCGACGAGATGTTTCGGGCGCGTTGCAATCACGATGTCCAGGATGTATTCCAGGATCTTTTCGTCCATGTATATCTTGTCGACCCATTCGCGGGCGTTTTCGATGTCGGAAAGTTTTGCCACGGCCAGCGCGCGCATGTTCGTTTCCGGGTGCGCCATGCGGTCGATCACGGAGCGTTCCGCCTCGCGGGTCGGGTAGTCCACTTTCAGCTTGAACATGAAACGGTCGACCTGGGCTTCGGGCAGCGGATAAGTGCCTTCCTGTTCGATCGGGTTCTGCGTGGCGAGCACCAGGAACGGCGACGGCATGGGGATGGTCTCACCGGAGATGGTCGCCTGGCGTTCCTGCATGCACTCGAGGAGCGCGCTTTGTACTTTCGAAGGCGCGCGGTTGATCTCGTCGGCGAGCACCAGGTTCGCGAAGACCGGGCCCTTTTTCACGGAGAACGTGTGGTCGTTCTGGTTGTAGATCGTGGTGCCGACCACGTCCGAAGGCAGCAGGTCCGGTGTGAACTGGATGCGGGAGAACGCGCCGTCCATGGCCTGCGCCACGGTCTTCACCAGCAGGGTTTTTGCCAGGCCGGGGACGCCTTCCAGCAGCAGGTGCCCGTTGGCGATCAGCGCCAGCAGCACGCGGTCGACCAGCTGTTCCTGACCGGCCACGATGCGGCCGATTTCCGTGCGGAGCGGGCGGATGAACGCGGACGCGTCCGAGATTTTTCCTTGCAGTTCCTGAAGTTCTTCCTGTCTCATGCCAAGATATCTCCTCGAAATGGGTGGTGAAAAAACTGTATCGGTGATGTCGCCGGAGAACCGTTCCACGGAAACGTCGCGCCGGGGACTGGCGCTTCGTGCGGCAGCGGATGGGTTCATGTCCGCCGCCGGCATGTTCTCCGACATTCAGGCATAGACACCGCTTTTCCGGAAAAGTTCCCGATTTTTCGTCGTTGCCGGAAAAAGAAATGCCGGGCCGATGCGAAGCGCTCTGTTAACGCGGTCGTTCCGCCTGCTTTGCCGAAGGGGAGGATTCTGTTTCGTCCGGGAGGCGGGATTCAGATTTTCATTCTGTTTTCGATCCGCTTTTCCACGGCGTCGAACAGCTCCTGCCCGTCTGTCCTTTGGATGGTGGCGGCGTTCAGGTAACAGGACTGAAGTTCCCTGCGGATATCCGGGGAAATGTTCAGATAGCGGAACAGATGGAACATGTCATTGGCGATCTGTGCCGTGGAAATGGCGGACCGGCGACAGCTGGCAACGTCGATCCAGCAGAACTCCATGCCGCCGGTCCCCTGCCGGTACAGCAGGTTGCCGGGGGTGAACCCGCGGTGGACGATCCCCTTGTCGTGGAGTTTTGCCAGAAGTTTCAGGTGTCCCCGGCAGAAATCCATCAGCATCGGCATGTCGCCGACATGGATGCCGTCGCGGGCGAAGTCCAGACCGTTGCGAAACCCCTCGGCGAATCGCGAGGCCATGAATGCGTTTTTCAGCAGGAGTCCGCATCTGGTTTCCCCCACCGCGAGCAGGTCCGGCAGCGGGAACCCGAGTTCCGCCAGAAGCATGTAATTCACCGCTTCGGCGGCGCATGCGGACGGCCGCAGCAGATATTTGTGGAAGTGCCTGATGCGCAGGAAACTTTTGTATGCGACATCGAATCCGAGGGAAGTCGGTGTTTTCAGGACGTATTTGCTGCGTGTGTTCCAAATCGTTTCGGATGGTCCGTCCGGCAGAAACGCTCCGGCGTCCGACAGACGGTCGAATTCTTCCGCGAAACCGCTTCTCACCCAGCTCCAGGATCGGTACAGGCGGATCATCCGCGAAGAAAAGACCTGACTTTCCTGGCGTTTTTTCGTCATGCCGGGACCCGCGTGTTTACTTGCTGAACTGCGTGGTGTGCAGGCGTCTGTAGACTCCGTTTTCGCGGGCGAGCAGATCGGCTTCCGTGCCGGATTCCACGATCCTGCCGTTCTGCATGACGAGGATCATGTCGGCGTTGCGGATGGTGCTCAGCCTGTGCGCGATGGCGAAGACCGTGCGGTTGGACATCACGCGGTTCAAGGCTTCCTGCACCAGCTTTTCGGTCACGGTATCGAGCGCGCTGGTCGCCTCGTCGAGGATCAGGATGGGCGGGTTGCGGAGGATGGCGCGCGCGATGGAGATGCGCTGTTTTTCGCCGCCGGAGAGCTTGAACCCCTTTTCGCCGACCTCGGTGTCGTATCCGTCCGGGTGCGGGCCGTTCACGATGAATTCATGCGCGTTGGCGAGCTTGGCCGCCGCGATGATCTCATCCATGGTGGCATCGGGCTTGCCGTAGGCGATGTTGGAGGCGATGGTCTCGTTGAACATGATCGCTTCCTGGTTCACCACGCCGATCATGTGGCGCAGCGAGGCGATCTTGTAGTCCCGGATGTCCACGCCGTCGATGGCGATGGACCCGGAGTCGATGTCGTAGAACCGCGCCAGCAGATTGGCGATGGTCGATTTGCCGGATCCGGTTTCTCCGACGACCGCCACCATGCTTCCGCGCGGGATATTGAACGAAACGTGGTCCACGACCACCCGATCGTCGTAGGAGAAGCAGATGTCCTTCACGGTGATGCCCTGCTTGAATTCCTTGAGCTCCACCGCGTCGGCCTTTTCGGGCAGGGACGTGTCGGTGTCGAGCAGCGCGAAATAGCGTTCCGCCGCAGCCATGGACTGCTGCAGATTGGCGAAAACTTTCGAAACGTCCTTGATCGGACGGGACGCCAGCATTGCCGGGGTCAGAAGCGCAGCCAGTTCCGTGATGGTGATGCCGTTCTTGTACGAGTACAGCAGGAAGATCAGGATCGCGGTGACGCCGACCAGTTCCATCAGCGGCGTGACCATGATGTGCAGACGCATCGCGCGGATCGCCTGCCGGTAGTATTTGCGGTTCACTTCCTTGAACCGTTCGACTTCGCGGTCTTCCGCATAGTACGCTTTCACCGCGCGGATGCCGGAGAAGACTTCGTGCATCCGGGAGAACACCACGGCGATGCGTGCGAAACTGCGCTTGTAATATTTGCGGATGAAACGGCTCACGATCTGGATCGGGATGATGACGAGTCCCAGCCCGAACACCAGCAGGATGACCAGCGCATAGCTGTCGAACTGGCGGCATGCCACGATGATCGCGGCAAGGCATCCCAGTACCTGCAGCGGGGCGTTGGTCAGGTCCTCGATGGAGTGCGAGACCGAATACTCCAGCGCCGATGTGTCGTTCGTACAGCGGCTGATCAGATTACCGACATCCATGTCGCCGTAGAAGCGGAGCGACTGGTTTACGAGCTTGCGGAAGATCGCGTTGCGCATATCCGCCACCACGCGGATGCCCACGTAGCGTGTGCAATAGCCGTTCAGGTACATGCCCAGGCTCCGCAGGAACCACATTGAGACGAACGAGATGATGTAGACGGCAAAGAGCTGCCATGCGACGCGGCCGTCATCCGAAACGATGGAGAAGCTGACCTTCGTCGGCCAGTCGATCTTGAACTCCTTGCCTTCGATCCTGCACGGCAGGTGGAACCGCGTGATAAGGTCCCTCGCCTGGTTCAGCAACTTTGTAAGCTTCGGGTCGTCGTCTATGGGGCCGATCAGCACTTCCTCCATGAGACGGTCTTTTTCCTCATCGTTGATGTCGGCGGTGGCGATGTCGCGCAGCTGGACGATTTCCTCCTGGGATACCGCGCGCTGTTCCGGTGAGACGCCGATATTGCTTCCGGTGTCCACCAGCCCGACCAGCTGCGGTACCAGCAGCAGCGCCACGAACAGCGACCCGCCGACGAGCATGCCGCAGAGGATGCCGAATGTCAGGCGTTTCCAATAGGGAACGGTGAATTTCAGCAACCGCAGGTAACATTTGGTTATGCTCGTATTGATCTCTTGCTCGCCGCTCATGAATTGTCTCCGGGAAGATGGATTTGGATGAAAGGTTATTCACAAATAATATAGCATGGCGGAAAGCCGGATTCAAGGGGAAGCAGCGTTTTTGACGAAAAAAAGGACAGCTCCTGAAGCCGCCCCGAGTGGACTTCCTTCTACCTGGTTCAGTTTAGGTTTGCCGCAGGATTACGCGTTTTCGTGCAGACGAGCATGCGCCGCAAAATGGGTGTCGAACGGAAAAAAGGACATTAAGTTTGATTTTCACTCGCAGATATGGTATATTATCCCGACAGTGTAATCATGCGCGGCTGGTGAAATTGGCAGACACAAAGGACTTAGGATCCTTCGCCGTGAGGCATGCGGGTTCGAGTCCCGCGCCGCGCACCATTTTTACGGCTCAAAAACGGGGAAACAGCCCCAAAACATCCACGTTTTTGCCTTTTATTTAACTTGTTATCTTTGGCAAAACGCTTTCGAGTTTTCTTGTGCTTCGACAAAAACGAGAAAGGTTTTGGCCATGGTGGACACGCACGTCAGCCTGAATTTTACAAGTTCGCGAGTATTCCCTTGCCGGATTCCTCGAAAATCTTTTGATCGGTGAATTCGGAAAATGCGCCTTTGTTGTAGAGCTCGCCAAAGACTGCGGATTCATCGTTGCCGAATTTGAGCGTAACGCTGTCCGCGGAAACGCCTGAGACCGTGACGCTGTTCTTGCCGTCCGTATAGGTCAGCGTTTTTGCGTTCCAGTTATCCAGGCTTCCATTGGTGAACCAGAGCGTGACTTTTCCGTTTTCGAGCTGTTCGACCGTGTCCTCGCCCCAGTTGTCGCAGAACGTAAAGATGTCATCGCCACCGCCGCCGTGCATGCTGTCGTTGCCGATGCCGCCGACGATCACGTCGTTGCCGGACGCACCGACGATGCGGTCGTTGCCGGCGTCGCCGAAAAGCCGGTTGTCGCCCTTGTTCGCCCAGATGGTATCATTGCCGTCACCGCCACGAATGGTGAGCCCGTTGCCGGTGTATTCGATGCGGTTGCTGGTCAAATCCACGATGTCGTCACCAGCGCCTGCCCGGATTTCGTCAATCTTCGCGATACGGGCCTGCTGTCCGGTAATGCCTTCCGGTAATTCGGTGTACTCGTCATCAACGAAAATGGCATCTCCGTTTTCATCGTCGGTCAGGCACAGAATATTTGCATCGTCGGAACCGAAGAAGAGGTCGGCGAGACGGTTTTTCCCGTTCGCGGAGACCAGTTCGTTGGTCCCCACCCAGTCGTTCGCGGAGCCGGTATGCTTGGCATAGTAGATGCTGCTCCACGTCTCGCCTGCTTTGGCAAAGAAGAGGTCGGCGACTCCGTTTCCGGTTGAAACGACAGCCGCGGCAGACAGATTGTCTTCGACCTTCAGGGACGATTCCGCCGAGGAAACGCCGAAATCGTTTTCCGTCAGTTTCGCGACATATTCGCCGTTCGGCAGATTGTAAATGTCGCAGTCTGTGCCGGAGAATCCGACTTGCAGGGCCGCATCCGATCCCATGTGTTCCAGGGACAGCACATATCCAGAGGAATATTCGATTTCGCTCCAACTCGCCGCCTGCTGCGTGAACGTGAGTTCGGGGGCGGATGAGAGGCATTTCACCACACGGTACGTGGCATAGGCTCCTTCCTTGCTGTAGCCCGAACGCAGCTGGAACGTGATTTCCGACGCATTCTCGAGCATGAACTCCGTGACGAGTTCGTCGCCGGAGATGTTCCATCCCCACCCGGCGACTCCATATTCGCCGAGCAGCTGGAACGCGCCGCACGCATAGGTGTCATGCGGCAGACAGGGAAGTTCCGGGGCAAGGTTTGTTGTGCCGGGCACGACCCAGCACTGAAAGCCGTCATTTCCGACCAGTGCGGTCTTATCTTCGTTCAGATGATAGAGGACGAGGTCGGTTGGTCCTTTGTCGTTGTTATTGTTGAACGCGGAGAAGTAACCGTTTCCGAGATAATGCAGATAATGCTGCCCAGAAGTTTTTTCGTCGTCGTCCAGTCCGAAGTCGTCGCCGACGCCGGACAGCACCCACATGAGGTTTCCCGTACCGCCGTTCCGGTCGATCTTGATCATGCTGTTGAGGTGGCGGCAGGAGACGACGAGGTTCCCGTCGTCATCGATCACGATGGCATTCAGATGAACATAATCCACATAGACTTCAGGATCGGTGTTGGTGAAATCGGCAGCGCCCTCGGTTTCATCCGTCACGGTCATGCTGTACAATTCGGGGTGTTCCGTGCTGAGCCAGTCGAACACCACCTCGCCATGGTCGATCTCCTGGATGTACGTCGCGACCAGAATCGCCTTGTCCGCGTGAGTGATCGGTTCGCCCGTGTAAATGTTCACGTCGGGGATGTTGTCCACTTCTACCTGAAGGTACGACATGACGATGTAGTGGTCTTCGCCAAGCATGATGAACTCGTGTCCGTCCAGCGTGGTGTCGCTGCCGTTCTTTTCCGTGGCGATCGCTCTGATGCGGGCGATTTCGTTGTAGTTTTCATCCATGATGACGCGTTCGCCCGGGTTGTGTCCGGTGAACACGATCGACTCGGGATGGCTCTCAGTCGAATGGTAGCTGTAATACGTCCTGCCGTCGATCTGGTGCGTCTTGAAGTCCCACAGTCCGTACTGCGTGTCCGGCGAATCCTCGTTCCGGTAGTAAAGGAGGTTTCCTGCGTTGTCGGTCTTGACGATGGACCGCGTGTTGATGAAGGAGAGGAAGAAGTCGCCGGGCGTGTGCGCCGTCGGTTTTTCGTCCACGCCTTCCGCCCTGATCTCCGGGAGATGGGAATTCAGCGTGTTGATGAGGAATTCCCGGGGTGTTTCATCCCCCTGCGCGATCTGAACAGTGATCTTGTTGTCTTTGTTGATCCCTGTGAGAGCGAAATCGCACTTGCCGTTCTCCAGCGCGATTCCGTTGACCGTGATGGAGACGCCTTCCTCCGGATTGGTCCATTCGAAGGCGTTGAGCTGTTCCGTGGTGAGCGTGATCGTGTCGAACATCGCCCCGTCGGCAAAGTCCTTCCGCACAGAAAGCACCTCGCCGTTGACCAGGAATTCATACTTCTCCACCACGACGGCCGCAACGGATACCGACAAGGTATCATCCGTCAGGTTCAGCGTGTAGAGGTTGTCGCCGACCTGGACCGTGTTGTCGAGTGTGAGGGAACCGAGATCATCGCCCACCGCGTTCACGACGGAGATCGTGCCGGCGAATCCGTCCGCGCCGTCGGCGAGCGTGTAGACGTCCGCCGCCTCGGTCCCAGTGACCGTGAGCGTGTACAGAGGAGTCCCCTCAATGATCGACAAATCGTTGACCAGCGCCTCGGCTCCGGCTGTTGTTCCGGTCAGGTCGAAATTCAGGATAGCACCTTCTTCGAACAAGACGTTCGCATTGTCCTCAAGCAGGACCTGCCCGGTCACCGTGCCTCCGGCTTCCACCGTGAGAATGCCTACGTCGTTCACGGAAATGCCGGAAGCGATACCGCCGAAGAAGATCACCATGTTCCCGTTTTTGAGCACGCTGGTGTTTTCCGCCATGCCTGACAGCTGAAGCTGGCCGAATTCATAGACCGCGGCGTCCTGCACGAGCCCGCCCTTGGAGACGTTCACGAGGCCGGGGGTGAACAAGACCTCACCGTTGAAAGTTTGGCTCGTAACTTTGCCCTGGATCAGAGTCCTCTCGGCGGTTCCGCCATCCAGCACCTGGATCCCGGCACCGTTCATGACATAATCATCCTTGGAAATCTCACCGGAATCGACCGTCTTCGTTCCCTCGACGACATTCGTGCCTTCTTTCAGTACCATCAGGGGTACTTCCTCCGTGTTGTTCAGGCCGGACGTCTCCGGAAACTCGTTACCGGGATCGATTCTGACGGTGATAATATGGAGCCCGACACCGAATCCCGTCACCAGCGGGACGTTTTTCAGTCGCGTGATGGTTCCGGCATCAAGCGTCATGGAAGGGATGTTTTCCGTCAGCTCGCCGTCGAAGTAGATCGAGGTGTCGAAGGAGGGGCTGGCGGCCGTTCCCAGATTCGACACGGCGAAGCTCAGGTACAGCGGACTACCCACGAAGCAGTAGTCCTCGGAAACAAGCTTGTCCTCCGCCGTGGCGACGATCAGCTTTTCGGTGACGCCGGACTCCTCGTTGAAGGGAGATATGGCAAGATCGGTGTCGTTGTCCGCAGCCATCATCCCGACGGTCACGATGGAGAGCAGCGAGCGGTCCTTTTTGGCAAATTTGTATGTGCCGCCCCAGGCCATCCGTTCATCTGCTTCATAGCAGCTGTCGAAAATGATCTCCCGGGTTTCGGCATTGTACCCGTAGCCGGCCATCACGTGTCCTTCGATGATGACATAGACCGGGCGTCCCTCGTCGATCTCCTTCATGTAGTCCTCGAACGTGAAACTGCCGCCAATCGTATCGACCGTATGGGCCTTGCAAAGTTTCATGTCCAGGGAATACCCCCTGCTCCGGACATAAAGGTACACTCCGTATTGCAGTTCATTATACCCGACCGCGATGTCCCTCTGGGTTCCCGTTTCCTCATCCGTGATCGTGATCGTGTTGTCCATAATAAGATACTGCTCCAGCATGATGCCGGTATGACAAATCGTGTCCAGATTGTCGTTCCCGCGCCAGAACTGGCCGGTGCCGAGATAATCCGCGATGCAGTTCCAGATGTCGGTCCTGATCTCCGGGCCTTCGCCGCCGTTCACGAACGAGTATTCCAGCTCCTCCGCGGGGGTCGTCTCCGTATCCTTGCCGGTGTTGATGAGATCGATGGAATCCTTGGAGTAGAACCGCCGTACGTAGTCCATGGTGGCCGTGGCCTTGCCGAGGTTGGATTCGAAATCGTCCATCTTGTATTTGACGTAAGCCGATCCGCGCGGGTTCAGCTCCACGTCGCCCTCGATCAGGGCGGAGAAATCCATGCCGCGGTAGCCGTACAGGTCGTAATAACCGAGAATCATGGCGGTCGTCGTGGCGGCGCACCCGTACATGTACCTTGCCTTCGGCATGGCGTTTTCGAGCAGGATGTCGCCGTTTTCTTTCGTGACCGTGGGCGAGTTGATTGCGACGGTCAGCACGTCGTCCGTCAGTGTTAGCGTGTAATCGTCCTTGCCGATGTAGACTTTTTCCCCGACTGCGAGTGTGCCGAGGTCCGCGCCGCCGGTGTTCTTCACCGTGATCGTGCCGCTGAATCCTGTTGCGCCCGCCGCCAGCGTGTACACGCCTTCCGCCTGCGTGCCGTCGACTGTGAGCGTGTAGATCGGAGCGCCCTTGACAAGAGACAAATCGTTCACAAGCACATCCGAGCCAGCCGTGGGCCCGGTCAAATCGAAGTCGAGGACCGCGCCTTCGTAAGTGGAAACGATTGCACCGGCTTCAAAAGTCATCTTCCCAGTGAGCCTGCCGCCGCTGGAGACATAAAACTTGCCGCCGGCATTGACCGTGACGGCGGACACGACGCCGGATGGATTGACGTACATGTACCCGCCATTTTTGATGGTCGTATTGCCTGCCAGACTGTCTTGCAGAACATATACACCGCCGGTGAGGTTGACCGTGGTATTCTCCGCCGCGCCGCCTTCGAGACGGAGGAAACCGTCCTCGTTAACAGTCGTTCCGGTCGCAACGCCGCCGTTGAAGACATTGATCCTGCCGTCGGCGTTGATGGTCGCACCGGTCGCAATGCCGCCGCTGGAAACCCAGATCACGCCGCTGGAATTGAGCATGACATCCTTCACCGCGCCGCCACTGGAAACCTGTATCCTTCCAGTATATATGTTACAGCCGGAGAGGACTCCGTCCTTCATCTCGAAAGAATCGATTCCCCATGTTCCCTGTACATAGGTGTTTGCAACGACGGCAAAACAGAAACTGCCGCCCTCGGCGACTTCAACGCCGACCGCGGTCCCGCCACTTGAAACATCGACGAAGCCGTTGGCGTTGATTGTGGCTATGGACGCGGTTCCGCCGGAATTGACGAACATTCGTCCGCCGTTATTGATGGTCGTATTGGCTGCCACACCGTCCTTGTAGAGAAAGACGTTGCCGTTTCCGTTGACCGTGGTTTCGTCCGCCATGCCGTAGATGCGGACACCGCCTTTGTCGTTGACGGTGGTCACGGTCGCCTGTCCGCCTTTGGATATGGTCAGAGTGTCGTTTTCGACGATGATGCCGTTGGACGATTCGCCGTTGGAAATGATGAGCGCCATTTTGAGTTGACCATTTGTTATATGTTATTGATTATTTGAATCGAATAGATGAGAGTCTTGTTTGATGTTTAATCAGGCCGATTACGCCAGGGTTGCGATATTCATCCACCCGGTCTTGTCGTCGAGGTCCGCGAGGGCGGACGCGGAAGAATCCGCGAGGACGTCAGCGTCATACTGACCGAAGCTCAGAGCATCGGTCATGGCGAGGGCGTCGGTCTCAGGCATGGCCAGCGCATCGGTCGAGGCAGGAGCGATGCTCGTGTCAAGCAGCGTCACGTTGTAGTACGCGTCGCCGCCCTTCTTCG
>Ga0310786_10000533_pt1 | contig 62163 bp, 39 predicted proteins | sample AusTroGonzalo_MG_FD_203881 | JGI IMG/M metagenome (GOLD analysis project Ga0310786, IMG submission 203881) | Bovine rumen microbial communities from tropical cattle in Woodstock, Queensland, Australia - Gonzalo_03 (v2) (version 2) | ecosystem: Host-associated > Mammals > Digestive system >...
ACTTGCCGAATCTGAAGCCGCGTGAAAGCGACTGCTGATCCTCGGCTCCGCTGCGTGTCACGTGTAGGCAACCCGTTTGCAACCTGTTTGCAAGCCGTCTCGCAACTCGAAACGGCGCGGACGCCGACGCCTTGAATTGACTCCCTCTTGTAACCAATTCAAGGCGTCGGCGTCCGGGAACGTCGTGAGAGTTGTGAACGGCCTTGTGAATAGGCTTGTGAATGGGTTGTCTACACGGCGAACCGCTGAAAATGCGATCACGCGGCGTTCAGGCTACCAGCGTTTCTGATTCCACCCAAGACCCCTAATATTTAAATAGTCGCGATGGAGGTGGTCGTTCGACAGGCATATTTCCGCGTGCCAAGGATGATTTCGTTGCCGTTGCGCATAGGTTTCCATGGTTTTTTGCGCGATAGTTTCCCGTCGTTCGGGAATATCGGTTATACTATCTGCCAAAGGAGTTTGAAGTGAACAGGATCAAGAACATGATTGCGTGCTGCGCGGTCGGCGCGGCGGTGGCGTGTGCGGCCGGTGTGCCGATGCCGGCGACGACGCCGGAGGAGATCATCGCCCTCGCGCACCGGACGTACGAGTATGTGGCGCGGAGCGTGCCCGAGATAGAGCTGGCAGGACTCAAGAAGGAGCTGGACATCGACGAGAAGTGGTACGCGGACGCGAAGAAGGCGAACGACGCGCGCGAGATGCGCAACGCGACGCGCGAGCTCAAGTCCGTTCGCCGCCGCATCATCTTCAAGCATCCCGACCTCCAGTTCAATCGGCTTCTGGCGGTGCAGCGCGGGTTGCCGTTCTCGCAGGAGTCGGGCACGACGGACCAGTACGCCGGCCGCTGGTCGCGTCCGGGACCGGGCCTCGTGGCGATCGACAACTGGCAGGAGGCGCCGCGCAAGACGGTGCTTTTGAAGAACAAGCTGCCCTGGGGCACGGTCCTCAATCCCGATCTGCACTGGGACGGCGACCGCGTCATCTTTGCGTTCTGCGACCATACACGCAAGCCCGAGGCCGATCCGAAGGCGTGTGGCGCGCCGCCCGTGGTGAAGCTGGAGGAGCAGCGCCTCGATTGGCTCAGGCGCGTCGATCCCGGCAACCCGAACTTCGCCTCCCCCGACGGACAGTTCTCCGTAATGCACCACCGCTACTTCATCTACGAGGCGGCGGCGGACGGCCGCTGGGTGCGTCAGCTCACGGGCTGTCCCGGAGACCCGATGAAGACGTGGGAGGGACGCCAGACGATCCTGCTGGAGGACGCCGATCCGTGCTATCTCCCCGACGGCGGGTTCGTGTTCAACTCCACGCGTTGCCAGACGATCGCGCGCTGCCACTCGGGACGCTACGTGCCCGCGTGGCTTCTCTATCGCGCGGAGCTGCCGCCGTTCGGCGAGGCCTGCGCGCGGAATATCCGGCAGCTCTCCTGGGGCGAGGCGAACGAGTGGGAGCCAGTTGTGCTGAACGACGGGCGCATCTGCTATACGCGCTGGGACTACATCAACCGCCACGCGGTGTGGTTCTCCAGCCTCTGGACCACGAAGCCGGACGGCACGGCCGTGGGGCACTACTACGGCAACTACTCGAAGACAATCTACACCACCACCGAGGCGAAGCCGATCCCCAATTCGCCGCTTGTCGTGGCCACCGCCGCGCCGCACCACCTCTTCTCGTGCGGCTCGCTCGTCTTGATCGACACGCGCAAGGGCGAGGACGGCGAGGCGCCGCTCACGCGCCTCACGCCGGAGTGTCCGTTCCCCGAGTCCGAGGGCTGGAAGGGCAGCGGGGTGTGGTGCGGGCCGATGCCCGTGAACGACACGCTGTTCTTCGCGTCCTACTCGCCCGACACGACCCAATACCCGAAAGGGCATCCGCGCTTCCATTCGCACGACTGGACGGCGGCGTGGCCCGATCCGCGCTCGTTCGGCGTGTGGCTCGTGGACACACTTGGCGGACGTGAGCTGATCTACCAGGACTCCGAATGGAGCACCTTCAACCCGATTCCGCTCGTGAGGCGTCCGAAGCCACCCGCGCTCGTCTCCACGCTGCCGCCGGCGGACAAGGCGCCGCCGACTGGCCTCTGCTACGTGGAGAACGTCTACGACGCGCGCGTGGAGCTGCCGAAGGGTAGCGTGAGGGCGCTCCGCGTCAACCGCCTCTTCAACCAGGGTGCGGTGCGCCACTGGTCGTTGAACCAGGGCGGCGACCTCGACATCTACAAGGAATCGCTCGGCACGGTGCCAGTGGCGGAGGACGGCTCGGCGGCGTTCCGCATTCCGGCCGAGATGCCGATCCAGCTCCAGGCGCTCGACAAGGACGGCATGGCGATCTATACGATGCGCTCCTTCATCTACGCGCAGAAGGGCGAGGTGCAGGGCTGCACAGGCTGCCACGAGAACAAGATGGCGAGCGTCGCGCCCGCGAAGATGCCGGCGAACAGGCGCGTGTACGATCCGGAGCCGGAAGTCGATCTAGGCTACCACGGCCCGTTCAGCTATCCGCGCAGCGTCCAGCCGATCTTCGACCGGCACTGCATCTCCTGCCATGGGCTCGGCAAGGCTCCGGACTTCATCGGCACGAACGGCATCCGTCGTCTCGTGAAGGACAAGCAGGTCTGTTTCGCCAAATCCTACGCCGAGACGGTGGAATCTAAGCCCTACGACTACTTCGCCGCGCCGAGTCCGCTCACGAAGCGCCTCAAGGCCGGGCACGGCGGCGCGAAGCTCTCGCCGGACGAGTGGAAGACGCTGATCCTCTGGATGGACTTCAACGTGCCGGAGTGGAACATCGGCGGCGGCTACAGCTGGAATCGTCCCGAACTGCGCGAGACCGACCCCGAAGGGGAGAAGCGTCTGCGCGCGGCGATCCGCGAGAAGCTGGGCGACGCGGTCGCGTCCCAGCCGTTCGATGCGCTCGTCAACCGCGGCGACGAGACGAAGAGCCGCATCCTGTGGCTTGTGAAGCCGGAGGATCGGGAACTTTTCCTCACGCTAGTCAAAGCATCGCTCATCAACTCGAAGTGGCATGACATCGATGGTACGTGCGGTCGTCCCGTGGAGGATGGCTGCGAATGCTACAGCTGCTGGGTGCGTCGCGGCAGATTCAACCGTCCTTGACCGGAACATGCCCTGCGGCGGCCGGGGAATTATGGTATAATGCTTGCACGACGAGACCAATGACCAACAGATGCGTACGACGGCCAGTCCCGGTTCGTGGCAATCGCATATGCTATATCAAAAGGAGGCAACAATGAAATGGTTCAAGAATGCCATTGCGGGCTGCGCGGCATGCGCGGCCCTGATGTGCGTGGCCGACGGAAACGGACTTGACGAGAGCGAGTTCACGCCGATATTCAACGGAAGGGATCTTTCCGGCTGGATTGGCGACACGAACGCATATTGGGTTTCAGAGCCTGGCATCCTCCAATGTGCCGGACGCGACGGCATCACGCCTGCGCCTGATGACTACATCATGACGGAGAAGCCGTACGCTGACTTCGTGATCCGCTTCGACTTCCGCACGTGGAAGGGCGGCGACAACGGCATCGGCATCCGCTATCCGGGCGTGGACGACATGGCGTATTCCGGCATCGAGATGCAACTCGCTGACACCGTACGCACGACCTGGCCCCGGCATTGCTCCATGGGCGGGTTCTACGGCGTCTCCGAGGCGCTTGACGACCGTTCGGCCGGCCAGCCGCTGCTAGGCGCGACGTACGTCAAGCCCGTGGGCGAGTGGAACGCATGCGAGATCAAGGCGGAGGGGCCGCATCTCACGGCTTGGATCAACGGCGTGAAGGTGAACGAGGTGGACCTCTCCACGCGCAGTCCCAACACGGGCTACGACAAGCACCCGCATTCGGGCGTCCGCTCGAAGAAGGGCCACTTCATCTTCTGGGTGGGCAATCCGAAGGTTCCCGCGCAGTGGCGCAACATCCGCGTGAAGGAGCTCAAGCCGGCGGCGGACATCGATCCCGAGAAGAAGAGATTCCTCTATTCCGATTTCATGAACCGCAAGATCGTATATGTGGACGAAGCAAATCCGGCGGCTTACTGGGAGGCGTTTCTGCCGGAGGTTGCCTTCGACCTTACGCGTTGCGGATTGAACCGTCTCGTCGTCGCTCAGCGCCATGGCTGCCGTCTCTACGACCTCGGGCAGATGCGTTTACTTTCCGAGATCAGCGATCCCGGACACCTCAAGTACGCGACGAGCGCGACGCGTTTCCCCGACGGGCGCACGTTCATTCTAGACGGTCCGGCGATACACGAATACGGCGCGGACGGGAAATGGGTGCGGAAGTTCACATTCGGTGACCGCGTGAAGCAGACGCGCATCATGCGTTTCACAGACCGCGGCACGGTGCTGATAGGCGCATACACGGGCTTTGCGGAGGTGGTGCTTGACGAGGGTCTGGCCCCAGAAAAACGCATCCGCGCATGGTTCCAGTTGCCGGGCGAGGCGCGTTATTGCTATCAGGCCGAGTGGCAGAAGGATGGTACGCTCCTCACGACAGGGGGCTATCTGCCGGAGGTCGTCCGCTTCGCGTCGGACGGGAAGGTCCTTTCGCGCGTGCAGGCCCAGCAGCCAGAGGGGCTTTCCAACTACTTCTACGCCGGATTCCATGTTCTGCCGAATGGCAATTGCATGTTGGCGAACTGGACTGGCCACAGCGGCAAGGATTTTCGTCCGGGGTGGAAACTTATCGAGTTCGCGCCGGACGGGAAGGTCGTTTGGTGCTGGAATGCACCTTGGGCCGGCACGCCGAACGCCGTGATTTCGTTCGACTGAACCTGAAACATGCTACTCAAAAGGATGGATTGCAAAAGATGCAGCCCTCCGACCGAACGAAAAGCCCGCCCTTGTCCGCCTTGCAACATACCCTAAAGTATGTTATAATCGTTGTCAATGTCCAAGGCAGTGGAGTGAATCTGGACATGCGAAAGGAAAACAGATGAAATTGCAGAAGACGATTGTTGGCGTGGGTGCGGCGTTGTTCGTCGTAGGATGCGCCGATTTGAAACCGTGGACGCCTTCTTGGCTGACCATCGGTCCTGATTACGAAGAGCCGCAGATTTCAGACCCCGGCGTGGCTGCGCCGGATGCCGGGTATCCCACGACAAACAAGACCGCCACGGGCGAGTTCGCCCCTGCGGAGCCTTCTGACGATCCGCGTACGGAGATAACGACGAATTCCGTCCGCCGCTGGTGGACGCAGTTCAACGACGAGGTTCTGACGGGCCTCATCGAGTCGTCCGTCACGAACAACCTGAACTTCCTCGTGGCGCAGCAACGCCTCATACAGGCCCGCTGGAGCAATGTGGGCGCATGGGGCGAACTGTTGCCGTCCTTGAGTCTCGATGGCAGCGCCACCAAGTCAGAAGCCCACCCCAACACTTCGTCCGGCGGCGGACGCGTTGTTCACCGCGATGTGTTCAAGGGCGGTTTCGACGCTTCGTGGGAGATCGACATCTTCGGCGGCAAGCGCCGTTCCGAGGAGGAGGCGTACCGCAACATGGAGGCGGCCAATTACTCGCTGGCGGACACATGGGTGTCGCTTACATCGGAGATTGGCAGCCAGTACGTGTCGCTTCGCACTATTCAGGAGCGTCTGCGCGTCGCCCGCGCCAACCTCAAGCTGCAGTCCGAGACGTACGACATCCTCAAGAGCCGTCTTGATTCCGGCATCGGCGACGAGCTGGCAGTGAACCAGGCCAAGTACAATGTCGAGCAGACGCGCGCCTCGATCCCCAACCTTCTCTCCAAGGAAGAGTCGTACATGAACGCTCTCGCGATCCTTGCGGGAACCATGCCCGGCGCATTGCACAACTGGCTTTCGGAATTGCCGGACCGTGATTGGCTTGTCGCTCCGCAGAAACTGTCGTCCATACCGATGGACGTCATCCGCGCCCGTCCGGACGTCCGCAAGGCAGAACGCGAGCTGGCGGCGCAGGTGGCGCACGTCGGCTATGCAAAGTCGCTCCTCTTCCCGAAATTCTACATCAACGGCACTCTTGGCCTGGAGTCGGTGAAGGTGCAGAAGTTCTTCCAGCGCGATTCTCTTTACGGAACGATAGGCCCGTCGTTCAGCTGGCCGATCTTCCAGGGCGGAAATCTATACGCGAATCTCAAGGCGGAAGAAGCCAAAATGGACGAGGCGGCGCTTGCATACGAGCTGACTGTGCAGACGGCAGTCGGCGAGACGCGCGACGCCTATTCCGCCTACACGCAGGAGTATCATCGCTATCTTTCCCTGCAAGGCGCCGTGAAGGCGGCAAAGGATGCGGAGAACATTTCGCAGGATCTGTACAAGAACGGACTCGCGGACTTCAACAACGTTCTCGATGCGCAGCGCTCGCTGCTCACGCTTGAAGAGTCTCTTGCGATAAGCCGCGGCCAGATCACGGTTGATCTTATTTCGCTCTACAAGACCCTTGGCGGCGGCGTTGTGATGGGCGAGTGAGCGAAGGATCGGCGGCGTTCGCGAAATCTGGAAGAGCCGTCTCGAACGCCATGCGCTCGTGGGTGCGCGGATGTATGAACGCCAGCCTCCAGGCGTGGAGGCAGAGTCTGGGATGACCAGTGGCCTTGCCGTATTTCGTGTCGCCGACGACGGGATGGCCGGCTTCGGAGAAGTGGACGCGTATCTGGTTTTTGCGGCCGGTCTTGAGCGACACCTCCAGTAGCGGCCGTGTTCCGTCTTTGACGGTTTTCCACTCGGTTCGCGCAAGGCGTCCGCGGTTGGCGTCTTTGGTGGAGTGAACGCGCAGATCGTCTTCTTCCACGAGCAGATTCTCGAAGACTCCGCTCGGTGCGTTCATGCTTCCTTCCACTTTCGCAAGGTAAGTTTTCTCCGTGACGTCGCCCCATTGGCTGCGGAAGTAATCCTGCACTTCAGGCGTCTTTGCGACCATCATCACTCCGCTCGTTTCGCGGTCAAGGCGATGCACGAGATATACGCGGCGTGAACTGCGAATCTGGCCTTTGCGGACCCAGTCGGTTAGGGCGGATTCGACGCAGTATTCCCCTCCTCTCATCCCGTGCCCATGGATGCGGCGGTACGTCTCTTGCGTGAGGATGCCGGCGGACTTCTCCAAGACTATCAGATCGGAGTCCTCGTGAAGAATGTTGATTCCGCGCAAATGTTTAGTCCGTTTTCCCATGAGTCATTCGATTCATAGACTTGCATGTTCCAGTCACATGTTGTCCTGGGGAACTTCGCCTGTGACGTCCAGTATCCATGCAGTGTCGGCCCAACAAGGGTGTTCACGGTCCTTGAATATCTGCTGGAGAATCGGCTTCTTCACGTTTTCGCCGCGGTTAAGCACGTCGTTGAATACAAGTTCGACAAGTTCTTTGTCCTGTGACTTGTCCATAAGTATGCCGGCCAGCAGCATTACATTCTCGTCTGGCACAAGATTCAACGCGCGATGCAGGCACTCCTCCTTACGGTCCTTGGGGACATCTCTGAATCGTTCCGCGAACGTATCCACATCCTTCATGGAGACGCCAGTCTTCGCAGGCTCCATCCATTTGTCCGTGAGGGCGTCGAAAGCCTCGACCATCTCCTCTTCATCTGCCTGTCGCTTTTCCTCCTCGTTCATGGGAGTTTGCGTTTCGTCGTCGTCTTGGGATTTGCTTTCGACGAGGTCTGCTTCCGAACTGCCGATGTTTGCGGAGTGTTTTATCTTTGTAGGGTGCTTGATTTTGCGAGGAGAATCGGAAGTTTGTTGTCTGGGCGGCCTGATTGCTTTTGGGGGGGCGGGCGTTCCGGCAATCTCTGGAGTGTGATGCCGTGCGAGCAACACCCCCAACATTGCCAAGGCTAGGACAATCCCCGCAATCCATATGGCGATTTTTGCTTTCATGTCGCGATTATACGCTTTTTGTCCGTCCGACTCAACCATGCCACGGGCGTTTGCGCGTCGGAAGACCCTTTGCGAAGAAGTCATTTGCGATGTTGACGTCTTCGACGACTTGATAGTCGTACATGCCGCAGCAGATGAAGTCCGCTCCGCCCATGTATGCGACAGGGAATGCGTCGCGCGGGTGTTCAATGCCCGCCCCAAGCACTTTGAAGGCAATCCACGGTTCCGGGCGGGTGGCCATGTAGTCGAAGACTTCCTGGCGATCTGTGTCCACGAAACGATTGTCGCATACGCCAAGTCCCGTGGAGCTTTGCTTTTTGTCCTCGCCGAGGTGCGCGGTGGGGTAGTCTATGCGGTGTACGGTCTTCATCCAGAAGTCGGGAAGGCAGTCGTGCTCCACGCAGAACTTGACCGTCTTGAGGCTATGGCATCCGATGCCCACAGGCACGCCGAGTTTGCGGGCTTCGTCAAGATATTCGCGGAAGGGCTTGTGGTCCTTCTTCACGATCGCGGTGTTGTCTGCTATGCCGCCGTGGAAATAGACGAGGCTTGCGCCGTTCTCGACGCTGGCGATGGCGCCTTTTATCACGCCGCCCTTGTATCCGCAGTCGGATATGAACTTGATCCGTCCGCCTTCCTCGCGCCAATATCTGTTGATCACCCGCATCAAGGCGGGGTTTGTGAGGATCGTGTTGACGCCGCACGATTCGGCTATGCGGAAATTCCTGAATACGCGTTCATCGGCAAAGTATGCTTTCACAAGCTTGTCGTAGAAGCTCATGTCGCGGCAGTGGGCCCAGCCGCCTATCATGTTGCCGCCGAGAATGAGACGCGACAATTCCACGCCTCCGATCTTGGCCGTTGTGGTCATGGGGTGGCCCAGGCCGGCAAGATCGCGTTTTGGCGAAAAGGCGGATATCTCCGGGCCGGTTGCCCGGATTGTCGGCCTTGTGCGAATTTTCTTGGCATATGCCGCCGCTCCGCCGAGCGCCGCCAGCGCGCCGCCGCCCAATAGAATGCTTCTTCGACTGACAGGGTTTTCCATTGTTCCGTCTCCGTGTTTCATTTGCCGTCGTTGTCTTCTGGCTTGTTCCAGAACATTACGCAGAAGAGCATGAGTATTTCCACGACATTCCGGTCGATGTACATGAAGTGGCTTTCGCCGGTGTGGCCGAAGTGCGGCGGGTTCAAGATGTACATGAGCGCGAGGTATATGATGCACAGCACGGCGGCCGGGCGCACGGCGCAACCCATGATCAAAAGGACTCCTGCCGCAATGAGCATCCAAGGCATGACGGCGTCAATGGTGCCCATGGCGGCGGAATTGCCGACGGCGCGCAATGCGCCGCCGAACAGCCAGTGTGCACATCTGAAACATCCTGCCCAGGAATAGTCCCATGTGGACGTCAGCGCCCACACGCCCTGGTATGCGATATGCCATCCAATCACGATTCGAGCCGCTGCGACAACATGCTCTTCGGCGATGTGGATGTTCCTTAACATCTCTCTAAGTCTGTAAAGAAGAATCATTTCGCTACCTCCTTGCCCTTTGTCGGCGCCTTCGTCTCCGCGGCGGTTATTCCATTGACGGTTTCCACTATCCGGTAGTCGAGAAGGTCTATGGCCACTGCCGTCGCGCCGCAGTTCTTCGCGAACTTGTATGCGGCAATCGGTCCGATGGCTCCGCCCGCAAGTCCGCGTACCGCAACCCATGGCTCTTTGCGCGTCTTCATGTATGCCGACACCGCTTCTGGATCTTGGCACCATATGTTTTCGCACCGCTTTTCCATCGTGGCGGCGGGATAGTTCAGCGAGTGGAAGGCGATAACCCAGAAGGCGGGCGTCACCTCGTGTTCAACGCAGAACTTCACCGAGGCCAAATCCTCTGTGCCAATGCCGACCGGGAGTCCGGTAGCCTTGAAATCGGCGAACAGGTGCTTTATCTGCTCCGCATCGCCTTTCCGCACGAGTTCGTCTATTGTCTCGTGCCGAATGAAAATCCCTCTTGCGCCCCCGTCTGCCGCGTGCTTGGCCTCGTTTCCGTTCAGGCAGCCGGCGAAGAATTTGAGATTGCCTCCTATGGGCTTGGCTTCCGCAAGCATCGGCGCAAGGAGCCTGAAGTCTGCGAAGACAGCATCGATTCCGCAGTGCAGACAGTAGCGCACCGTGCGGCCAAGCGTCACGCCCGAGTTGTAGCGGCGCATGAATTCGTCGGTCCATATCAAGTCGCGCGCGTGCGACCTGCCGGAAATTAACTCGCCGTCAAGTGCAAGACTCGATATCTCCACGCCTCCGATGCGGGCTTTTTCGGAGATGGGCTTTTTCAGGGCTGCAAGCGCGGTGAATTCATGCACCTTGACGGTGGCCGAAGTCACCGCCTCGACTTTCTTGAACGCGCCTGAGCGATACTGATGCCAGAATGCACCTCCGAAAATAGCCAGAACCACTGCTCCCGGAAGGAGTGTGCGAAGAAATCCGCGCCAGAGCGGAATGGCCGCAACCAGCAGAAGCCCGACTGCCTCCACCACATTGCGTTCGACCAGGAAGAAACGGCCGTCCGCGCCGGACACAGCCTCGGCGAATGGCTCCGGCGGCTGACAGCAATAGAACATTGCCATGAGCGCCACGCCGAACACCGCCGCCAGGCGCGCAAGGACTCCTGTCATCAGCGAAATGCCTATGGCCACAAGCCCCAGCATCACAGCCCAGTCGCCCATCGCCACAAGCCATCCCTGCGATGCCATCCACTTGAACACGGGCGCCAGCGGTCCTTGAGCCGCCCCAAGGTATGATAGGCAGCTCCATCCGTCCTTCTGCATGAGCTTCCACAAGCCTTCATAGAGGAAGTGCCAGCCTATGGCAATTCTCATTGCCGCAAAGAAAACTGTAAATTTCTTGCTTCGCATCCGTCAATTCTCCTTAACGCCATTGCTGCATGTCGCACGCTAGAGCCGTCATGACATTGCCATGCTGGCGGCCCGCCGCAGGCGAGCGACTGTTCTTTCTTTGCCGAGAAGCTCGCACATCTCGAACAGGCCAATGCCCTCGCCGCGTCCGGAAACCGCCACCCGAATCGGATGGACCCACGGTCCCATTCCCTGTCCCTGCGACAGCTCTTTCACCATTGCTTCGCCGGCGGCGGTTGTGAAAGGCTCCAGCTTCTCAAACCTGTCCGCAAGGTCCAACAGCGTTTCCTTGACGCCGGGCTTCCTGAGCCGTTTCTCCACGGCCTTCTCGTCAAAGGGATAATCGTCCGTGAAGAAGTATGCGCAATTGTCCGGGATGTCGCTCCAGAACTTCGTGCGGATCTGAAGCTGGTCGATGAGAAGGTCGATGTTGAAATCGGGAGGCGGAACGAGGCCTGCGGCGTCGAGGCGCGAGAGTAGCTCCGCCCTGTATTGTTCGCGCGGAGCGCGGCGGATGTATTCCCCGTTCATCCACTGCAGTTTCTTGAGGTCGAATTTCGCGGCCGTGACGTGAACCTTCTCTATGTCAAAGAGTTCGATCATCTCGGCTTTCGTCAAGACTTCGCGTTCGTCGCCGGGATTCCATCCCAGGAGAAGGAGATAGTTGAACAGGGCTTCTGGCAGATACCCGTTTTCGCGGAATTCGCCGACGAATGCGGCCCCGTCGCGCTTGGAGTATGGCTTGCCCTGGGCATTCACTATCATCGAGAGATGACCGTACCGTGGCGGTTCTGCGCCGAGTGCCTTGAAAAGCTCGATGTGCTTGAAGGTGTTCTCCACATGGTCGTCGCCGCGGATCACATGTGTGATTCGCTGATCGATGTCATCGACAACGTTGGCAAGGTGGAAGATGGGCGATCCGTCGCTGCGCACGATGGCGAAGTCGGGGACGTCCTCCGCCTTTTTCTCCATGTGCCCCTTTACGATGTCGTCATATGCCAGCGTGCCCTCTTTTGGCATGCGGAACATCACGACTTCGCCGGTCTTGCCGTCGCGGGAGGTTTTCTCCATCTTGTAGGCACGGCCGTCTGCCAGCAGCTTTTCGACGCATTCCAGATGGCGGGAGAGATTCTTCGTCTGATACACCGGGGGTTCGTCGTAGTCCAAGCCAAGCCACTCCATGCACTCGAAGAGCGCCTTTATGGCTTCGGGGGTGGAGCGCTCCAAGTCAGTGTCCTCCACGCGCAGAAGGAATTTGCCTCCTGTGTGGCGGGCATAGAGCCAATTGTATATGGCGGCGCGGATGTTGCCAATATGTACCTTGCCCGTCGGCGACGGGGCGAATCTAACGCGTATGTCCATGACGGGAATATTATATCATATTCTCGGCGCGGTCACTCGCTGAAAGGAGTTTTTGGTATTGTCCCGATCGCCGACCGAGGAATCCGCGATATCACATGTGAGGCGGATGAGGTGCCGGGACATGCTTTTTCCCGCTTCCATGGCATTCCGGACAAGCCTGCGTGAATCCAAACCAGTTGCGCTTTACGCGTCCGCTCCCATGGCAAACAGGGCATGGCACTGTTATGAACTTTGGCGGCGGCGGCGGTGGCGGTGGCGGCGGTTGGGGGTGGGCATGAGGCGGTTGAGGCGGGGTATGCGGCGGCTTACCGTGAAATCCCATGCCTTTTTGGGACATTGGCGGCGTGTGCGGCGCTTGGGACGTGGGGTGCGGCTTGCCGTGGAAGCCCATGCTCTGCGAGGACGTTGGTGGCGTTTGCTGTATCGGCTGGCCGGGCGCTTTAACGCCGTGAGACCCTTTGCCAACCACTTTTGGCATGTCGGCAAAAACGGATGCGGTCCCAAGGGCGCAGGCTGCGGCGCCGAGGGTGCGTATGAAATGTTTTCTATTCATGATCTCTCCTTCAATGAGTTTTGAAACTGCTCAAAGTATAACACCTCATTGCGACCTTGTCAATCGTGTTCTTGATGCATCGTCAAATTCGAATATCCTGCAAAGCGGCAAGGTAAATTATGGTATAATGGCTTCATGCACCGATTTCTTGTGTCAACAGAGATTCTTGCCGAAGAACAACCGCGATTGCCGCGTTCTGCCGAACGCCACATGAAGGTTCTGCGTCTTGAGCGTCGCGAACCAGTCGAGCTTTTTGACGGGCATGGCCGCACACGCCGCTATGTCTGGGACGGCGGTTCTCTTGTCGCCGATGGTGATATGCGGTCTTTTTCGTCGCCGGTCGGGCGCATCGCGCTCTTTGCCTGCGTGACGAAAGGAAGCAGGTGGGATTGGACCATTGAAAAGGCGGTGGAGCTTGGCGTGGATAGCATCGTTCCTGTGATCAGCGATCGCTCGATAGTGCGTCTGCCAAAGCCAGAGCGTGCCGCCAAGGCAGAACGCTGGCGACGCATAGCGGAAGACGCCGCGCGCCAGAGCGATGCCGTATGGCTGCCCGAAATCTGCGCTGCGGTGGATTTCCCGGAAGCGCTCGCGATGGCGAGAAGAGCGCAAAGCGTATTTGTGGGCGCGCTCGTCTCTCCGCCCGCGCCGCCGATTCTCGAAGCGGTTCGCACTGCGTCGTCCTCTGGGGACAACGCAGTGTTCATCGGGCCCGAGGGCGATTTCACGCCGGCAGAACTGACGTCGCTTCTTGAATTCGCCAAGCCCGTTTCTCTTGGCCCTACCATCCTGCGCGCAGAAACCGCCGCGATCTTCGCAGTAAGCATCCTGGCGGCACATAGAGACTCAATGTGCGACAGTCGTTGACAAGACCTCCGACCCCTGACTTCCGACCTCTGACTTCCGACCTCTGAAATCTGAAATCTGAAATCACCAATCACCAAACAAACCAATCACCAAACAAAAAAGGGAATTCCATGAAATCTCTATTCATCGCAATAACCTCGATCATATACGGAGCGGCAATGCTTCTCGCCGCGCCGCTTGATTGCTCCCCGCAGAAATGGGACGCAAATCCCATCAGCTGGCGGATGGACGCGGCGTCTTCTGAAATCCGCACTTCCGGCAAAAGCAGAATCGCGTGGTTTAACTCCCCGGACTATCGTCGTGCAACGCTAACCGCCACCGTGATTCCTGAACGTTGTATGGGAAGCGAGTGGTCTGTGCTTGGAGTCGCGCTAGGCACTGGCGACGACGAATTCTGGCACATTGCACTCGTCGTCGCCCCGACAAACATGAATTCGCGCCACTCTTGCGAACTTGCGGAAATGCGCAAGGGGCAATGGCTGTCCCACCACTCCGACCGGTTGCAGCGGAAGTTCTGCCGCTCTCCAGGCAAATGGACATTCGGCAAGGAATATGTCCTTTCAATATCGCTTGACGCCGAGGGCGTTTACGGCGCCGTCAAGGACGCCGCGGGAAATCTCGTCTATGAGTCCGCATATTCCTTCAAGGGGAAGCCCGCCGTTGCCTGCGGCCGCCCGGCAATTCACGCGAGTGGCGGATTCTGCGGCACGATCCGCCGCCCCGCCGCCGATCTTGCGGACCCTCTTCCTTTGAGCGCGGTCGCAGCGCAGACGTTCCCCCCATATGAAAGCGACAGTTTCGCGCCGGACGTCAAAGACGCCGCAACGGGTTTCTTCCACATGGCCGAGAAGAACGGCAAGGCGTGGGTCATCGACCCGCTCGGGCGAGGCACCGTTCTGCTAGGCATAGACCACGTCAGCTACAACGGCCATTGGTCGCAACGGACGAATCGTTCCCTCTACAAGGAATGGAACGACGCCCATTATCCCAGTCGCGAGGCGTGGATCGAAGAAACCATTTCTCGCCTTAAGTCATGGGGCTTCAATCTCCTCGGCGCCGGCGGACATGCGCCTCTGGAACACCATGGCCTGATCCACACGCGCTTTCTGTCCATGGGCGATTCGCTTTGCCGCGATGAGGGTGATGACGAGTTTTGGATATGCCCGAACGAACATCGTCCATGCTCCGCATTTCCCAACGTGTTCCACCCGCTTTTCCCGGTTTCCTGCGACTACACCGCCAGGAAAAGATGCGCGCCCGTCAAGAATGACCCGTGGCTCTTGGGCTATTTCATCGACAATGAGCTGGCGTGGTGGGGGCGTGGCGCCCAGGCGACCGGACTCTTCGATGCCGTAATGAAAAGGACCGACTCCCACACTGCCAAGAAGGCGCTGCTTTCGTTTGTCGCCGATGAGACGGCGCGCCGTAATCTCGGCGGCACGCCATGGGACAAGATTCCGCGCGCCACCCAGGATGAAATCAAGCATGCGTTTCTCCGCCTTGCCGCCGAGAAGTACTTTTCCATTACATCATCTGCGATTCGTCGTCATGATCCAAACCACCTTGTCCTCGGCGCCCGTTTCGCAGGCCTCGGCGGCGCGGATCCCGTCGTTTGGGAGGTGGCAGGCAAGTATTGCGATGTGGTCACGTTCAACTGCTATCCATGGGCCGACCTTGACCGCAACGTCGTCTTTCTCAATCGAGGCAAAAACTCGCCGCGCGTGGCAGACGCCTTTGCCGAGCGCTACGCGATCGTGAAGAAGCCCATGCTCATAACGGAATGGTCTTTCCCCGCGCTTGATTCCGGCCTTCCCTGCACCGGTGGCGCAGGGCAGCGCTTCATGACCCAGAAGGAACGCACCGCCGCCACGGAGCTTTTCGCCAAGACGATGCTCTCGCTTCCGTTCCTCATCGGCTACGACTACTTCATGTGGGTCGACGAGCCTGCGGCGGGAATCTCGGACGCATTCCCCGAGGATTCCAACTACGGCCTTGTGAACGAGCAGGGCGTTCCGTATCCCGACATTACATCCATGTTCACGCGCCTCCAACGCGACATCGGCCGATGGCGCGCCGCATCGCTCCCCGCGGAACGCATCGCTCCGCAGCGTACGGGCGATACGGCAGCGCAGGTGCTTGCGCGCGATTATCAGAACTCCGGCAAAGTGGACTTCGCCTCCAAGGGAGTTGCCGCCGGCCATCTCGCCAACTCTGCCGGCCTCGCGCTCGACTACGGCACGCCGCCCAACAGGCGCGGCATCGCGGTTGCGCTAAACGGACGCGAGATCGGCGACTATTGCCCCATGTTGCACGAGGAGCTTCCCAATGGCGGAGAGACTTGGCGCGACGCTTCGAAGGTCGCTTCCGCCGAGTTCAAGGATGGCGCACTGCTTGTCACTTTCGAACAGCGTGGCGGCAATGCCTTTTCAATGACGCAACGCATAACCGTTTCCTCCGGCCGCGCGCGCTTCCTCGCCGAACTCGTAGAGGTCCGCAATCTTGGCAAGAATCCGATCAAGGTGAAGGACTTCTTCTTCCGCGCCTACGCTCCATATGCAGGCGAAGCCAAGTTGGGCAAGGGCGTGCCAAACCTTTGGAAGGGGCCTTGTGCCGATGCTTGGCTCGCCGCAGATGGGCGTTGGTTCGGCCTTAGGTCAACGGCCGTTGAGGCAAACCTCTGCCGTTTCATGTGGAATGATTCGCGCAAATCCCAACACCCCGATGCGACATGTGCGCCGATGGACAAATTGACGATAGAGCCAGGAGGCGTCTATCGTCCCGAAGAGGGGACGATGTGGTATGAGGCGTTGTGCGGACTCGACGGCGTCGATGGTTGGAAGCGTGAATCTAAAAAACTCCAATAAGGGCGTTTGCGAGTCCAAGAATGAGGTATAATCCGTCGTAGGAGCATTTGTTGATGGATGCCGTTGTAGTATTCTCTATTTTGTCTGTGTTGCTTGTCTTGGGCAAGCTGCTGCGAGTGCATATTCCGTTTCTTCAGAAGTTGTACCTTCCTTCTTCTGTTGTCGGCGGCTTGCTGGGCTTGGCGGTGTTCACCATTCTAGGGGATAGGGTTCCTGCGGAATGGCTGGATGCCATGCGCAAGATGCCGGGCTTTCTCATCAACGTGATATTCGCGACGCTTTGTCTCGGTCGTGTCGCGCCAAGTCTCGGCAGGCTTGTGCGCATCGCTTTCCCGCAGCTTTGCATGGGGCAGATCCTCGCATGGGGGCAGTATGTCGTTGGCCTTGGGCTTGCGGGATTCGTCATTGCGCCGTTTTTCTCTCTCCCTCCCGCGTTCGGCAATCTCCTTGAGGTGGGGTTCGAGGGCGGGCATGGCACGGTGGGCGGCATGATTGATTCGCTGAAGTCGTTTGGCTGGGCCGATGGCATTGCTCTTGGGTACACGATGGCGACCGTCGGGATGATTCTCGGGATCGTGGTAGGAATGATGCTTGTGCTGTGGGCCTACAAGAGGGGATACGTGAAGTCTGTCCGCAGTTTCGAGATGCGCAAGGCGTATGAACGCAAAGGATTGCATTTGCGCCGTGCGCGCCCGTCGGCCGGCGTGCAGACCGTCTATTGCGACTCCGTCGATTCGCTTGCCTGGCACGTTGCCATAGTGGGGATTGCCGTTCTTGCAGGCTATCTTCTCCTGAAGCTTTTCCAGATGGGAGAGGTGTGGCTTCTGCCGGATGTCAAGATGCGGATATTCCAGGGATTTCCGCTGTTCCCGCTCTGCATGATTGGCGGCCTTCTGCTTCAGCTCGGCGCGAAGGCGGTCAAGCAGGATCTGCTCGTCGATCGTGTGCAGATGGAGCGAATCGCTGGGGCTGCGCTTGACTTTCTTGTGTTGGCGGCAGTGGCCACGATTCGTCTCGATGTTGTTTTTGCCAATGCCGTGCCGCTCTTGCTTCTTGTTGTGTGCGGAACGCTTTGGACCGTCGGGGCTGTTCTTTTCGTGGCGCCGCGAATCTTCAAGGATGCGTGGTTCGAGCGCGCAATCGCGGAGTTCGGCCAAGCCATGGGCGTGACGGCGACGGGACTGATGCTTTTAAGGACGGTCGATCCCGAGAACAAGACGCCTGCGGCAGCCTCGTTCGCGTGCAAGCAGCTTCTTCACGAACCGTTCATGGGCGGTGGCATTTGGACAGCCCTTGCGCTCACGCTTGTCTTCACCGTGGGGTGGCTGCCAGTGTGGGGATTCTCGTGCGTGATGCTCGCCGCCTGGTGCGTGGTCGCCTTCCTCATCGCGCGGCGGCGAAATCCGCGCTAGTCTGCTTGTCTAAATAAGGTGTCTAAATGGTTGATTTGGACAACTATACGTCATTAAATCGATAAAATAGGCGCATAGTTGTCTTTTTGCGCTTATGGTATTGATATTTGGCACAGTTTGATGGTATAATCTGTGCAAACAATTGAACCGGAGGTTTGTTAGGGAAGACTTTTCTCAGATGTTGTGGTCAAGGATGCGACGAAAAGGCAATTGTCTGAATTATTTTCGCGGCTACGGCCGGTCTTGCAGTCTGCGCAAGGGGAGAACAAATCACCGCCGAGCCGGAACCTGAACCGGAAGAGTGAGAATGTTGCCAACCACCTTCGCCGAGGCTCCCACCTCCGCCAAGGCTGCGGTGGACAAGTCGGCGGTCAGGATGTGAAAGTGTTGCCAATGTCCAATGCCAATACCAATTGGATCCTCCTCGCCACGCTTGCGGCAACCACAATCGCCGCGCTCGGACGACGGGCGCGATGGCGGACACCGCCTCAACTTTCCGCTTGTGAGGGTGGGTCGGTTTTGATAAAATGCATCATGCGAAAAGTCGCGGAACTTGTTGCAAGGAGAATAATTATGTTAGAAACTGCAAAAACGACCCCGAAATTCGGGGGGGGGGGGGGCAATAATGGCCGCCTCTCGAAAGTTCTTCGCACTCGCCGCATTTGCAGCGGGATGCCTTGAGGCCGGAACGGTGCTCCACTACACCTTCGACTCCGGCACTGTCGGCGATGTGCTCACGGACGGTTCGACGATCGTAAACGCCGCCAGTCCCGGCGTACACGACGCGACGGTGTACGGAAATGCCGGCCAGAATCTGAATTCTTCTTCCACGCTGATGCCGTACTACACGAACGGAATCCCTGTCGGCTACAGGATATACGATCCTATCTCTGGAACGGAGACATCGGGGCAGGACAGGGCCTTGCGCTTCCGCGCGACAAACAACAACAGCCACAGCGGTATTCTCCAGGTGGAGAACGACGCGGCGTTGCGCCCGGAGTCGTTCACAGTGGAGGCGATGGTTTACTTCCCGAAGGACTTTAACTTCAGCACATGGAACGTCATCGCGGTGCAGCCTGCGATCATGAAGTGCGCCAATGCCGACGCCTGGGGGTTCAGATTTGTCAATCCGCTGTGTCTTTTAGCGAGATTCACTCCGCCGCAGGAGTTTAAGCTCAAGAGCGGAAAAACAGACGAATACGAGAATGCCACAGACAACGTAGAGGTGAAAGTAGATATACCCAAGGTTACCGACGGACGTTGGCATCATGTGGCCTTCACGTGCGCGCCGAACGCATCGGATCCGGCGAAGACGGACGTAAAGGTGTACTTTGACTATGTCGAGAAGACCACGAAGACGCTTTCGTTCCGTCCGCAGTTCTCGACGGAGTCAAACTGCCCGCTGTGGATTGGAGCAAACCTCCAGACCCACGGTAATTTCATGGGCGAGATTGGCGAGTTCCGCTTTTCGAACGAGGCTCTCGCAAAGGAACAGTTCCTTCGTCCGCGCTCGGCCGAATACGACCCCGACGTGGTCATCTACTACAACTTCGAGGATGAGGTCTGGTTTGGTAACTATGATGTGCAGAACGTCGCAGATCCAATGGCGATGAACGGCGTCTTCGCTACAAATGACTTTGAGAGCGTAGGTACGTTTCCGTGCATCACGAACGATTCGCCGTATGCCAAGATGCGCCCGTCCCGCGCGGCGCTCTCGAGTTTCACGAGCGAGAGATGCTTGGAGAACGGCTACACCAACGACGTGCGCGCGGTCAACAACTATCTCCATGCCGCTCTGCTGGACGACTGGTTCTCAAAGACGAATTTCACCGTGGAGTGCTTCTACAAGTCGAAGGGGACGATTGAGCAGTACACGCCGTTTGTGTTTCGGTTCGGCGGATTAAATGTGCAGTTCAACCTTGGCGTGGGCGACGCTGCGGGAAAAGTGTACAGCGTGGTACTCCCCGAGGGGGCGACAACCGCTGGTGAGCAGAAGAAACTTTTCGAGTCGTCGCGCTCGGACGACGAACAGTGGCACCATGCCGCGATGGTCGTTCGCCAGGGCGAGAGCGTGAAGCTCTACCGCGACTGGAGTTCGCAGCCTGTCGCGCAGACGACGCTCACGACGAATCTGTATCCGAGGGCGGTGACAGGCGGGAACCCGGATCTCTACATTGCCGGCGGGCCTGGCCGCAATGCGTTCAATGGCCGTCTCGACGAGGTACGCATCACGTTGCGCGCGCTCGAGCCGAACGAGTTCATCTGTCCATTCAGGCCGCTAGGCACGCAAATAATGTTCAAATGAAAAAAGGATTCGTGCACTGCTGCCACGTTGTTCTCTTGTGCTGCTGTCCCCTTGCGACGTTGGCGGCGGCGGCGGCGGAGGTCGTTTCGTGGCGGCTTGACTTCGACGCATCCATGCCCTCTGGCTTCGTCGCCGAGGCGTTCGCGGGTGGAAGTGCGCCGGAACGCGGGTGCTTTTCCGCGAATCCGGCGCGAAAGGGTGTCGCGCCTGACGGCAACTGTTACGTGGCGGCCGACTTCGCGGCGGCGAAGCGCCAGACGTTCACCGCGCAGGCGTATGTGCGCGCAGAGCGCACCGGGGCCTTCGCGCACGTGATAACGCAGCGGCGCGACGGCGGCGCCGGGGCGAGCTGGTCGTTGTCCATATCGCCGTCCGGTGTGCTCACGTCCAGATTCGACCTCCAGAGCGGCGGTCGCGGGGCGACCGCCCTACCAGGTGGCACTGGGGCGGCGTCCGGATTCAACACGATCCTTTCCGGCGGCGGAATGGTTGCCGACGGCCGCTGGCACCATGTGGCGCTTGTGGTGGACGGCACGGAGCGGACGGCCACGCTCTACTGTGATTACAGGCGCGCCGCGTCGCGCCCGCTGAACGGTCCGCTAGTCTACGGCGACGGGCCGTTTCGAGTGGGGCAGGGACTTGAGGGCGAACTACGCGGCGTGAAGTTGTCCGGCGCCGCGCTTGGGGCCGACGACTTCAACTGCGCGCCATGGTTCGTGCGCGAGAGGGAGACGGTGAAGGCGGCGCCCGCGCCTGTCGCCTACGACGGCACGTACACCCGCGTGCAGACGGGCGTGCGCCCGAAGGGAATGGAGAGACTGGGGACGCTCATCCCGAAGAAAGTGACCGAGATGTCAACCTCGCGGTGGTCCGTCGGGTGCGAGTGCCTCGAGCGCAATCTTGCGTCATGGGACGCCTACAAGGACTATCTGCCGCTTCTCGGCATCAAGAAGATTCGTCTGCAGGGCGGATGGTTCCGCACGGAGACGAAGAAGGGCGTGTATGACTTCGCGTGGCTTGACAAGATCGTCGAGGAGGCGCACAAGCGAGGGCTGGCAGTGTGCCTCGAAACCTCGTATCGCAATCCGCTCTACGTGCGGTCCGCCCCTACCGGTCCCGGCGCCCGCGGTTTCGACGACTGGGGCGAGGACGAGTACGCCGCCTGGGACCACTGGGTTGAGGCGATGGTGCGCCATTACGCCCCGAAGGGCGTGAAGGAATGGATGATGTACAACGAGCCGAACCTGGGCATGGGGAGGTTGACGCCGGAGAAGAAAGCGGCTCGCTGGAAGGGCATACTGGAGAACAACATCAGGACGGCGGAGATCGTCAAGCGCGTCGACCCCGAAGCCAAGGTAGCGGCGTTTGTGCTGGCGGGACTTTGTTTCGAGCCGATCACGAACATGCTGTCCGAGGCGAAGGCGCGCGGCAAACTTGAGCTCTTCGACTACGCAGTCTTCCACGGATACAGCGGAAACCCCGACAAGATCGTGCCGGCGGAGCTGAAACTGGCGGAGTGGCTGAGGAAGAACGCACCGAACGTCCGCGCCTGGCAGGGCGAGGCGGGATGTGCGAGCGAGGAGGTGCAGTACGCGATGAGCGGAGTTGCGTGGACGGAGTTCTCGCAGGCGAAGTGGAACGGGCGGCGGATGCTCTGCGACCTCTCGTGCGACGTCGATTCGCTCCTCTTCACCATCAGTGACCTTGCGTACAACAGGAATTTCATTTCGCGCTATGGGCTTCTGAAGACGAATCCCGACAACTCGGTCATTCGCGTGAAGGCATCGTTCTACTCGGCGCAGAACATCGTGACGATATTCAACGACTCGCTCGCCCGCGCACCGGGGACGGAACCGTCGTTCGCTGACATGTCCAATCCCGAAATGGCGATGGGATTCGCGGCGTTCAGGGACCTGGCAACGGGGCAGGACGTTCTGGCGATCTGGGACAAGTCGTCCGTGCCGGGCGAGAGCCGCACGCTTGCAACGTGTACGGTTTCCATCCCCGGCGGTAGAATGGAGAATCCGGTGTGGGTTGACCTTGTGAACGGCCAGACATGGGCGTTTCCGTCCGGGGCGGTTGCGTCGTCCGGTGGTGTGCTTGTCGTGAAGGGAGTACCCTGCTACGACGGGCCGTCGGCGCTAGTGCCGCGGGGGCTTCTTTCGCTGGAGCCGCCGAAGGTGTACACGCGCAGATCTGCGCCGAACATGAAAGACGGCAAAAATACGAAAGCAAAATGAGAAATGCCAACTGAGCCCAAATTTGAGGGCCTAGGAGATAGGTGAATGCTTTTGTGGTGCGGTGGCGCGCGAAAAAGGGCGACAAGGGGCCGTGGCGGCGCGCCAGGCCTTGAGGCCGGCGGCGCGCAGTTTGCAGGCGGGGCATTTGCCGCAACCTTTGCCGGGGATGCCGTTGTAGCAGGTTACGGTCTCGTTCTCGATCACATCAAGAATGCCGAGCTTGTCGGCGAGGGCCCATTCTTCGGCTTTCGTCTTGTTCATGAACGGCGTGACGATTCTGAACGGCCATTCCATCGCAAGACGCATCATGCGTTCCTGTGCCTTGATGAAGGGACGGCGACAGTCGGGGTAGCCAGAGTAGTCCGCTTGGCTTACGCCTGTGTATATCTCGGTTGCTCCAAGATATTTCGCCCACACGCCGGCGGCGAGCAGGAAGAAGGCGTTGCGGCCATCCACCACAGTTGACGGGCATGATGCGCCGTTGGGGCGCGTTATCGCGAGCGACGGATCGAGAAGGGCGTTCGTGGTGAGGTTTTTGTAGAAATCCATGCCGACCACTTTGTGCTGCGAGATTTGGAATCGTTTTGCCAGGCGGCGGGCGAACTTCGTTTCCACGGCGTGTTTCTGCCCGTAGCGGAATGTGATCGCAGCCACGGCGTCAGCGCCGTGCTTTTTGACGGCGAGCGCTAGGCAAAGAGCGGAGTCTTGTCCGCCGCTAAGCACTACAACGGCCTTTGTTTGCTTGTTCATTTTTTTTGTTTTTTGATTTCAAATTTCAGATTTCAGATTTTTGATTTTTGATTTTTGATTCTGGATTTTGGATTTCAAGTTTCAGCTACTATCTTTCCAGTCGCCTTTGCCCTCTACCTTTTACCCTATTCCCTATTCCCTGTTCCCTATTTCTCGATTCTCAGTGCCACAGGGTCCGTTCATTATGGTATAATATGGGCGTTTGGGCGCGTGGTGGAATGGCAGACACGCTGGATTTAGGTTCCAGTTCCGAAAGGAGTGGGGGTTCAAGTCCCCCCGCGCCCACCACGCCTTCATTTTGAGTAGAGCTGTCGCTCGCTGATGATTTTGCGATAGATTTCGTCATCCTCCGGTGCCACGAGTTTACCGGGATGTTTTTCCTTCCACTTCTTGTATGCTTCATTTGTCCGGCGTACTTCATCCTTGAGCTTTAGGAGGTCTCCGCGCTTTGCGATAACGCGCGAATCGGTTTCGCCGTACTTTTTCTTCAGCTCATCGACTTTTGCGCCGAGTTCCTTGAATGCCTTGACGGCCGCGAGCGCTTTTCTGCCCTCTGGGCTCTTGTTGAGGTTCTCGCGAAGCACCTGAAGACGACGGGCTTCGGCCTTCTTCGTAAGTTCCTCGTATTTTTTCTTGCGCTGCGCCGGGGTCATCGCGAGCGCGTCGTCGGCCGAATTGTCTTGAGCCGATTCTGCCGGGGGAGGAGGAGCAGGCTTCGGTTTGGTCGCTTCGGCTGGCGGGACGTTCGTCGTCTCGTTCGCCAATGGCGCAGTTGCCGCCGGCGGGACATTTGTCTCCGTATTGGGCTTTTCATCAAGACCCAAATACTTACGGGCACCGTCCATCCATTGCACATACAGTTCGCGCGCTGGAGGCGGAAGCGAATCCGGCGGAGGAATCCGACAAATCACCGCCGCTGAAATAGCGGCGATGATTGCGAGCACGAGAAGGATTAGACAGTTCTTGGCGTTCATTTCACCGGCACAAGTTTGTCGGCGCCGAAATACGGACGAATCACCTCTGGGAGCAGAACGGAACCATCCTCCTGAAGATGCTGTTCAAGAAGTGCAACCATAAGGCGAGGCAGCGCAACGCCGGAACCGTTGAGCGTGTGGACGAGTTTCGTCTTGCCGTCTGCATCCTTGAAGCGGCAATTCAGGCGGCGGGCCTGGTAGTCCGTGAAGCAGGAGCAGGAAGACACCTCAAGCCACTGCTGTTCGCCTGGCGCCCAGAGTTCGAGGTCGTAGCATTTCGCGGCGGAGAAGCCCATGTCGCCGGAGCAGAGCTGCAGGACGCGGAAGTGGAGCCCAAGGCCGGTGAGGATCGCCTCGGCCTCCTTCACGAGTATTTCAAGCTGTTGGAAGGAAGTGGACGGGTGGACGAAGTTGACCATCTCGACCTTGTCGAACTGGTGTACGCGCAGCATTCCGCGCGTCATCTTGCCGGCGCTTCCCGCTTCGCGGCGGAAGCATGGCGTGTATGCCGTGAGCTTCACGGGAGATTCGGGAGTGATCTTGGGGAGACTCACTCCGTCAAAGATGTCGTCGCGATAATAGTTGGTGACGGGCACTTCGGCGGTTGGGATGAGCCAGAAGTCGTCGGCGTTGGAATGGTAGAGATCCTCGGCGAACTTTGGCAGCTGTCCCGTGCCGGTCATGGAGGCGCTGTTCACCATGAAGGGCGGGAGCATCTCGGTGTAGCCCTGTTCGCGGCAATGGACATCGAGCATGTACTGGATGAGGGCGCGTTGCAGTTTGGCGCCCTGGCCAAGGATGATCGGGAACCCGGTGCCGGTGAGCTTCACTCCGCGCGGGAAGTCGAAAATTCCGAGCTTTTCGCCGATTTGCATATGGTCGGGGATTGGATAGGATGGATCCTTCCACTCGCCCACGAAGCGGACGACCTTGTTTGCGGAGGAGTCTGCGCCCGTCGGGATCTCAGGAGCAGGCAGGTTGGGGATCATCAGCAGTGTTTCGCGGAGGTCGGTCTCCACTTGGGCGAGTTCCTTGTCGATCTCGGCGATGCGGTCGCCGACTGCGCGCATTTCCGCCTTGGCGGCGGCGATGTCGCCGCCGGCTTTTGCTATGTTGCCGATTTCCTTTGATGCGGCGTTGCGCTTGGCTTTGAGTGATTCGGTTTCGGCGAGAAGGGCGCGGCGTTTGGCGTCCAGATCACGTGCGCGCGCCACTTTCTCCATTTCCACGCCGCGCCGCGCAAGTGCGGCGGCGGTTGCATCGAATTCGTCTCGGATTTTCTTGATGTCTATCATGATGGATATTCCTTATATTCCCCACATCTTGGGAAACGCGGAAGATTATAGCAAAAAAAATGCCTGTAGGGAACCACACTTCTGCACCTGCGAACGCTCGCATATTGCAATCTGAGCATATATATTGTATCATGTCTGGGAAAGAGCGAGAAAGAAGATACACCGTATAATGTCACCTGAAGAGATAGATGATTTTCTGAAAAGTGGCGAGCCGAAGCGCCTTGGAATGGGGACGCGCCGCGTTTGTTACGCGCTGCCAAGCGACGGATTGTGCGTGAAATGCTATCGAAGCGACGCCGAGATAGCCGAAGGCAAACATCCCGGAGATTTTCCATTCAAGCCGCTCGCCAAGTCTGTCGAGAAGGAGATACGCCAATGCCGCTTTGACGAGAAGGGGAACACGTGCTGCCAGGAGTATCGCTACTGGAAGAAGCTCAAGAAGACGCTCCCCGAAGAATTGATGTCGGTGTTCCCCGCCACCATGGAGTGCGTACTTTTGCCGTCGCGCGGTTGGTGCGTGGTTGAGGAGTTGATCACGAACGCCGACGGTTCGCCGGTCTTGAAGTTTCATGAGGCGTGGGGGCTGGCGATGTTCGACGAAGCCAAGCGCTCGCAACTGCTCTCGGCCTTCGACGCCTTGTCCAAGGGGCTTGTGCGCCATGCCGTAAGGATGTACGATCCGCAGAACGTTCTCGTCCAGAAGCTGTCCGACGGCTCGATACGCCTGCGCATCACGGACTTTGAGCCTGTTACGCGGGCATTCATAGCGTTTGACGCCATTTCCCCGTCAATAGTGCGGATGAAGGTACGTCGGCGCATGGCTCGATATCGCAAATCGTTTTACATCCATGACGGCGTGAAATCTTTGCCCTTTGACATTTCAGTCGTAAAAAAGCGAGTCAATGTCGTCTGCATGAAATGGGGCGACTATTATACCGCAGACTACGTCAATCGCCTTTACGCCGGCGTCAAGCGCAACATGAATCTTCCGTTCCGTTTCGTCTGCGTGACCGACGACGTTTCCGGCATCCGTCCAGAAGTCGAAACGGTGCCGTTCCCTCCCGATCCCAAGGTGCCAGGGCGACGTTTCCCTAGGGCCTGGCCGAACATCTTTGCGAAGTTGGCCTTTTTCAGAGATGGCTTTGCCAATCTCGAAGGGCCGACGCTGTTCCTTGACATTGATTTGCTCATCACCGGCAATTTGGACAGATTCTTCCTCTACCGCCCGGGAGAATTCTGCATCATCCACAACTGGGTCGAGTGGCGCAAGCGCCTGTTGCACAAGGTTCCCGACATCGGCAACTCTTCCTGCTTCCGCTTCGAGGCCGGCAAGTCAAACGGCGTGTGGGAGACGTTTCTGCGTGAAAAGGAGCTGCCGGAACAGAAAGAGCGTTTCCTCCTGGGATCGCAGAAGTTCCAGACGTATGCCATGATGAAGACAGGCAAGGTCAATTGGTGGCCGTCTGAATGGGTTTGCTCGTTCAAGCGCCAGCTAGTGCCGACATTCCCGTTGAACAAGATCTTTGTGCCGTGGCGTCCGCCGAAGACGGCTTCGATCGTGGCGTTTCACGGCCAGCCGGACCTTCCGCAGGCGCTCGATGGCTATTACATGAAATACGACAAGCCGGCGAAACCGCATCTCACGTGCAAGCCGACGAAATGGATACTTGACTATTGGCATGAGTGAGTCCACTTTACCAGAATTGCATCTATTTGTCATCTGGTCGCTGGCGATGCCGCTGGCGGACAGGATGCTGGCCGACATGGCGCGTCGTCTGGAAATCGTCTGGCGTCGCGAATTTCCCATTGAGGGCGCTGCGCGCGATTTCTACCGCCGGTTCTATGCGCACATGCGTCTTGATGGCAAACGCAAGGAGAAGTCGTGCGGGAAGGGCTCTTACCTGCTGGTCATCGTGCGCGACCCCGCCCCTGTGTACATTACGGCGCCAAACGGCATCAAGGCGAATCGAACGATGCTGGAGCTGAAGACCCGCTACCGGGAATGGGCCGTGCGCGGCTATCGCGTGCACAGCACGCTCACGCGCGAGGAATTTGAGCGTGACGTCATGATATTGACAGGTCACTCCGCGGCGGAATGGGCGTGTGGCGTACCAGACGGCGAGATCAGGCCTTGCCTGCCGCCGATGGCGTCCCTGCCGCCCGTGCCGGGGTTGCTAGAGCGCATACGATTGCGCAGGGCGCAGAAGAAGGCCTGCGCCGTCAAACGAAAACGTCTTTCGAAGCGTCTCCGCGCCGACTGGTGGAACGTGGTGACGTCGGAAGGCCCGGCGCTGGGGCTCTTCGACTGTCGCGTAATGCTTGAGAACAAGCTCGTCAACGACATCTTCTTCGAAGGAACGTTCAAGGGTACTCCCTGCATCGTCAAATGCTCGTCTCGCGCGCCAGAGTCGATTGAGAACGAATACGAGATGTCGCGCCGCCTTGCCGCCGTGGATCCAGGCGTCTGCGCCGAGGCTCTGGCCAAATGGGTCTCTGCGGACGGAAGTCGCGCCTTTGTCATCACGCGCAAATTGCCGGGGCCTTCGCTCACCGAGCTTATTGTGCGCGGCGCAGGCCCCGACGAGGCAATAGGAGTTCTCGAAGACATGTTGCGCATAGCGCAGGCGCTCCTTAAGGCCAACATCGTCTGGCGGGATATCATACCCGACAACTTCATGCGGGACGCGGACGGGCATTATAAGCTCATCGATGCACAGTTCGCCATAGATCGAAACGACTTTCACGAGCAGCCTTTTCTGCTGAAGCACTGGTCATATCGCATGCTTGTCTTCGCCCACCATCCCATGATGGCGGGCCGCGGGTGGAACGATGCCGCAATGATGCTCTTTTGCGTCTGGAAGCTTTCAGACGCGCCGCAGGCACTTGAGCTGTGCGAAAAAATACGATCGTTGACGTCCGCTGCGGCATTTCCGGTGTCATACGGGCAATCGGATCGTTGGCGCATGCGCTGGGCGCTTCTAATCATGCGCATCCGCAGGCTTTTCGCTTTTTCCCGGAACAAGTCGGCCGCGATTGATACTCGTATTGCACGCGCAAGGGCGTTTCTTGAAAACGACCGAGAGTCGTGGTCGCATATATTGCACGGGCACAATCATAAGGCACAATCATAAGGAACGATACAATGGTCAAGCTTTTGGTAAAGATCGTTACGCTGCTGGTTTTCTGGCGGCCGACGAAGTGGCGCAAGAACTTCAAGGCGAAGTTTGCTTCGTCGCTGTACGCCATCGCCATCCGCCGACGCGCGAAGAAATGCGGCAGCTATGTGAACGTACTTGGCGAGGGCGTGAATGTGACGCCCTACACGACAATCGGCCACGGTGCCGGATTCGGGAAAGGCGTGAAGATTCGCGGAGACGGCCCGGTCTTCATCGGCAAGTTCGCCGCGATCGCCGAAGACACGTTGATATACACGCAGGTACACGACTACGACCATTCAAAGATTCTTCCTTTCGGCGGCGGATTCACTTATCCTGAAACCCGCATCGGCGACTACGCATGGATCGGCATGAGGGCGATAATCCTCCCCGGCGCGGACATCGGAGAGGGTGCGATCGTCCAGGCCGGAAGCGTGGTGATGGGTAAGGTGCCGCCTTGCGCAATCGTCGCGGGCAATCCCGCCAAGGTCATCGGCTGGCGCGACATGGAGCACTACAACGGGATCAAGGTCGGCATGGGCGAAAAGCCGGTTGAGGTTTTGGGGAATGGGGAACGGGGAAGAGGGAAGAGGGAACAGGGAACAGGGAACAGGGAACAGGGGACAGAAAATGGGGATACCAGATTGACAGATGTGTTCTGCCGCGTCTTCTCGGTCTCGCCTGAAGAGGCCATGACGATGACATACAAGAACCACCCGGCATGGGATTCGGCGGGTCAGATGGCGCTGGTGGCCGCGATGGAGCATGAATTTGGGTACACACTCACCCCAGAGGACATCTACCGGCTCAGGTCGTATCAAGACGCACTCAAAATGGTCGAGTCAGTCGCAAAACCCTACCAACCACCAACCACCAACCACCAACCACCAACTACCAACTACCAACTACCAACTACCAACTTCTTCAACCTCGACCGCGACGGCATAGCGGTCATCTACGATGGCCGTGAAATATCCTTCCGCGAGCTGAAGGCAATGGGAGACAAGTTGATTTCCGGGATTGCGCCGCGTTCGGTGAAGTTCATAAGGGCCTCTACTTCGCCGGAAACCATCGCTCTTTTCGCGGCCTGCGTAAACAACGGGATCGTTCCGCTGATGTTGCCCGAAAATATCGACCAGTCCCTGTACGACAAGCTGCACTCGACGTACGCGGCCGCGAAGGTACACGAGGATCTCGCTCTTTTGCTATCAACAAGCGGTTCGACCGGTTCGCCGAAACTCGTCCGCACTTCGTACGCGAATCTTGATGTGGACTGCGTCACATCTGCTGAAAACCATCATCTTTCCGCCGGAGATCGGTTCATGATCCCCCTGCCGCTCTGCTATGCCTTTGGCGTGCAGGTGCTGGGCGCGTGCCTCAAGGTCGGAGCCACGATGGTGATCAGCTCCAAGGGAGTTGTCGATCCCGGTTTCGCGGATGTGGTGGAGTCGTCCAAGGCCACGCACTTCGTGGGCGTGCCGTACATGTATGAAATGCTCGACAGGCTTGACTTTTTCGCAAGACCCTTTCCATTGCTCAAAAACCTTTCGATTTCCGGCGGGGCGCTGGGACCGGCCCTTAGGCGCAAATACGCCCAATGGACGCATGATACCGGCAGGATATTCTGCGAGATATATGGACAGACGGAGACGCTTGCGTACATGGCGGTGCTTGAAACAAACGATCATCTTGACAAGATCGGTTCCCTCGGCAAGGCGTCGTCCGGCGGGTTCTTCACCCTCAAGGACGATGGAGCGCTTCTCTATCACGGTCCCATAGTTGCGATGGGGTATGCATATTCCGCCGCCGACCTCCTCAAGGGCGACGAATGGAAGGGCGTGCGCGAGACTGGCGACATGGCGACCATCGACGCCGATGGGTATGTCACGCTCACTGGGCGCGCCTCGCGATTCATAAAAATATTCGGCAACCGCGTTTCGCTTCAGGAGGTCGAGAATATAGTCAAGGACAATTTCCCGCAGACGCAATCTGCCGCGGTGGGGCGTGACAATAAACTGACGGTGTTCATTTCCGACGGCGACTTGGCGCAAGACGTGGAACGTCTGCTCGTGCGGACGCTTCATTTCAACACAACGGCCATGGAAGTTCGCGTGCTGGATGCGATCCCCCTGAACGCCAACGACAAGGTGGATTATCCGCGTCTTGAGAAAATGGCCGAATGAGAGGACCTCCCCAGTGACACCGCGGACAATCCATTGCGTATGGCTAGGCGGCGCTCCCAAGCCGCCGATAGTGACGAAGTGTATCGAGTCATGGAAGCGCTTCTGTCCCGGTTGGGAGATACGCGAATGGGGCGATGATTCGCTTGCCGTCATCGGCAACCGCTATCTTCGCGAGGCCGTGGAGCACCGCAAGTGGGCTTTCGCCGCAGACTATCTGCGCCTTAAGATCCTCAACGACCATGGCGGATTCTATCTGGACACCGACCTTGAACTGCTTAAGCCCATAGAGGAATTCTGCGCCAACGACTTTACAACTGGTTTCATCGACCGCAAGCCCAATGTCTTCCTGAACATGTGTTTCCTTGGCGCCGCGAAGGGAAATGCCCGCATCGCGGAGATGCTGGAAGAGTATGAGCGCATCCCTTTCGTGCTTGCCGACGGAGAACTGGACCAGACTCCGAATGTCGTTCGGTTCGCGCGCTATTTCGCCTCGAAGGGCTTTGACTTCTCGGATGCACATGCCACGGTGGCCATTTCGGCGACGGAGCGGATTTATCCGGTCGAATGGTTCAATTCGCGCGACGGCTACGCTTTCCACCACTACGCCGCCTCCTGGCTGGATGATTGGGCCAGAAGGGTTTGGTTGCGTTGCGGAAACTTCAAGCTGGTTCGCTTCAAGCGCCGCCTGGAGGCCACGACTCCCGCGCCGACGCTGCTTCCCGGAGAGAATGCCGTGTTCTCCGTCTCGTTTGGACGGCGCAAAAAAGTTGTTCTACTGCGGGGGCGGCCATGAAAATCTCTGTGGTCATGCCTGTGTACAATGTCGTGAGGTTCTTGCCGACATGTCTTGATTCGCTCCGCGCCCAGACGTTCCAAGACTGGACGTGTCTCCTGATTGACGACGGTTCCTCCGACGGCTCATCCGATATCTGCCGGAACTATGCCGAGCGCGATTCGCGCTTCACCGTTCGGCGCACGGACAATCGCGGCGCCTACGCCGCACGGAATCTCGGGCTTTCCGCAGCCGAAGGGGATGCCGTCTATTTCTGCGATTCTGACGATGTGCTCCATGTCGAATTGCTGGAAAGACTGTCGCTCGCCCTTGAATCCACGGCGGCGGAGTTCTCATACGTCAATTCCGTGGAGTTTCGCGAGGACGCCATGCCGGAGTTTCGGGCCTCCCCGGCAGAACCTGATGTCCTGGCGGATGCCTTTGATGCTTATTGCCGCCATGATTGTGGTCTGGCGCTGTGGCACTGCCTTTTCCGCCGCAAGGCGCTTGAAGGGCTGGCCTTCGCCGATGACATCCGCCGGGGTGCGGACCGGCTTTTCATGTATGAATTTCTGAAACGGTCGCCGCGCATGGCGCACGTTCGCGCCGCACTTTACGGTTATCGTCAGCGTAGCGGTTCGATCGCGCATTCGAAGGTGTCCGCCGATGCAGTGGCCGGGTATGCCAATGTGATGCGCAGGCTGGCAGCCATGTACCGCAACGACTCGCGACTTTCCGGGCTTCGCGCCGGGGAATTTGTCTTCATGGTCAAATACATCGTGCGCGAATGCCGAGGCAATCAAGACGCGGCAGATTTGATTCGTTGCAGGGAGATGGTTGGCGGGCTACTCGCAGACCGCGTGCTGAGGCTCCGAGACTTTGGCTTTAAGTGGGGATGGAGAATCTTCAGATTCGCACGAAAGCCTCGCATCCCGTCAGCATGAAGAGGTTCCAGAGGAGGCGTTTGCGGAAGTGCAGCTTGCGTCTCAAGTCGATTCCAATGGGATAAAGGCTGCGTATGCCCTGGCGCAGAGTGCGCGACTCGTCGCGTGTCAAGCGAACGCCGTGCTTGAGCGGGAAGAAGAAGTTCACGTGCGCCGCCACGTCAAAGCCGTCGAGGAAGCCTTTCAGCTGACGTTCGTTCAGCCCCATTTCCTTTGGGAGCGTAGATGCGAGCAGGCGATACGTCTCAACATGCGAGATCATCGAATCTGCATTTGGATTAAGCCAGCCGCCGGCGCCCGTCGAACGCCAGGCGTAGCCGGTCCAGTTCAGCCTTGCGTATTTTCTGCATCGCGGCAAGGCCGAGTAGTGCCATCTGAAATCCTGCTCAACCCTCACGCCGGGCGGGAAGGGCAGATCGCCGAAGATGTCGCGTCTGTAGAGGTTGAGCCAGACCTCGCACGGAATTTCCGCCTTTAGGCCGGCGAGCCATTCGCATATTCCGGCACGGTCGGCCACTTTCACCTCGGCATCGGCGGCAGGGCCGCCGTCGGGGAATTCGGGTTTGGCGTTCTCGTCGAACATCATCTTCCTGCAGCCTGTGATGTCGGCCTGATGTTTTTCGGCGAGGTTGAGAAGCGTTTCAAGGTAACGGGGGTGGTACAGGTCATCCTCGTCGAGGAAAGCGAAGTACTTCCCGCGCGCGGCGGCCATCGCCGTGTTGCGAGCGACGGAGGTGCCGCCGTTTTTCCGGTGTATTGTCTTCAGACGCGGATCGGCGGCGGCAAGTTCATCTATCAATTCCCCGGAACCGTCCTTCGATTCGTCATCCACGAGTATCCATTCCCAATCGGGGAAAGTCTGCGCCTTCATGCAGGCGCAGGTCTCGCGCAGGAACCTGATGCCCTTGTACACTGGCGTTATGACGGAGATGATCGGCTTGTCAGGCATTGTCATTCCCTACCGTTCACGGTGGAGTTGCTGGAACGGCCGCGAAGAAAAGGAACGTTGGCCGTCAGTTTCGCCCAAAACAGACCCCACCGCGTCTTGACTCCGTATTTCTTCATCTGGTTTCTTAGTTTGTGGGCTTTCCGTTCTTTGTCGGTGCGGTAGTCTCTGACGGATATGCCAAGCTCGACAAGCGCTTTGGAAGTCAATGTGTAATTGGTCTCCGTCATGTCACTGTGGTAGTCGAACCTTATTTCGGTCACGCCTTCGGCCGGGTTGGACACAATGCGCTTGTCGTATGGTATGTCGCGATCCAATACGAAATGAAGTATGTCGAAGTCGGTGTTCGAGAAGGCCGCTGCGATGTCAGCGCGGGCCTTGGCGATTTCATCTGTCGTGGGTCTGGGATTCCCGCCGGGCTTGGCTCTGTCAAGGTACACTACAAGTACGCGGCGGGATTTCTCGATGAGGCCGAGAAGCCGTTTTTCGCGGCGGGCGTATTTTGCGGCGACTTCGGCATGGCTCTTTTCAATGGGACCGTCGGCGAAATCGTGAAGATATTGGAAGCCGGTTCGTCTGTTAAGGAATATGCCAAGTCCGTTCTGCGGGTTCGGTCCTTCGTAGATGAAGTCTTCTTTGTCGAGCCAATGGTCGAAACGCCGGACGAGGACGGAGATGCGTTCTTTCAGAGTGGCGCTGCCAAGCCAGTCGAACGGGAAAGATGCAAACTGGAGCCGTGCTTTGCGCAAGGTGGTGGAGCAGGCGCATGCCTGCCCTAGGCTGAAAGCAAGATCGTACGTCTCGTTCATGTTTTTGAATTTGCCTCTTCGAATTTGAAAGCGTGTTTCTTCGGCAGTATCTTCGCAGGAGCGAATTCCGTGTAGAGGGCCTTCCAGCCGGCCGGGTCGCCAAGATGCGCCTTTGCCACGGCATTTCCTGGATTGAAGGCCCTTATGGCACGGACGACGCGGTTCGGCGCGGACGATATCCTTCCGCGCGCTGCGCGTTCAATCACAACCACAAGCGTATAGTTGCGCGCGCCTCGCGCTTCAAGAGCCCGCTGGATTGCGTCGATCCGTTCGTTGACGTCGCTCTTGAGCGCAATGACCGTATGCAGACGCAGTATGAGCGCCTTTGAGGAATCGTCCGACAGGATGCGCGTGAACTTCTCGTTCAGATATTCATTGCGCTGAGTCAGATCGATTCTGTCTGCCTCTATCGTCTCGGGCGCTGGAGGCGGTTCGTTGGCTTTCAATGCTGTTCTGCCGTGGAAGAGAAATCCCGTTGCATTGCATTTCCACATCAAGTTTTCCTGTACCCACGAATATCCCTCGCTGCCAATCCGCTGCGGATGCACCAACGTGTCCGCGACATCTTTTGTGCGCGTGGTGAGGCACCAGGCGTAGGGATTGGAATCCACAAAACCCCATGACAGCGAAAACCGGAATGCCGGTTCGCAGTTCATGCCGAAGGGGAACACGTGATCGTATTTCTTTCTGCGTAGCCGAGCCAGGTTCACACGGAACCAATCCACGATGCGTTCGAGCTCCCTGCGGCGGCGCATCAGGAAATATTCCCACACGCTGTTCGCGCCAAGCTCCTGCATCTTCTGCTGGCGTGTACGCGATGGTGCGTCAGTGTTTTTCGAATTTGAAGGCATGTTTTTTCGGCAGTATTTTCTTGGGAGCGAACTCGGTGTAAAGCGCTTTCCATCCGCCGGGATCGCCCAGCTTGGGATTCACCACGGCACTGCCGGGATTGAACGCCTTTACCGAGCGCACAACCCTGTTCGGCGCAGGGGCGATTCTTCCTCGCAACGCGCGTTCGACGACGACAACGAGAGTGTAGTTGCGCGCGCCGCGCGCTTCTAGCGCCTGCTGGATGGCGTCGACCTGCTCGTTTACGGTGTTTTCGCGGAAAATGTGAGAGTGCATCCGGAAGATGATGGCCTTTGAGGATTCGTCCGACAGGATGCGGGTGAATTTCTCGTTCAGGTAGACAAGGCGTTGGGCGAGGTCGGCTTTGTCCGCTGCAAGCACTTCCGGTGGCAATGTGGAGGCATCGACGGGCACCATCTGTTTCCCATGGAACGCGATGCCCGTTCTTTCGCACTTCCACATAAGCGCTTTGTCCATGAAGGAGAACCCGTCGCTGCCAATAAGTTCCGGATGGCGCAGGGCGTCAGCCAGGGTCGCGGTGTCCTGGCAAAGAGACCATGTGAACGGCGTTGATTCCACTCCGCCCCATGAAAGAGAGAACCTGAACGCCGGTTCGCAGTTCATTCCTATGGAGAGCACGTGGTCGTACTTCTTCGAGCGCATCCTCGCCAGAATGGCGCGCGGCACCATCAAGTCCGCCAGGCGGGCGAGTTCACGGCGGCGGCGGATCAGAAAGTATTCCCAGGGGCTGCTTGCGCCTGCCGCCTGCATTTTCTTCTGGCGGGTCAACTTGGCCATGGCCTTAATCTCGGCGCGAGTCCTGTAGTCGCGAACTGCCGCAAGGGATTTCATGACGTCTGCGCACATCTGAAGGTTCACCGCGTAGTCGGGCTTGCCGCGGCCGTAGTCCTTGAAGTCGAAGGAGACATGCGTGAACCCTTCGCCAAGATCTTCAACGGTGCGATCCTTGAAAGGCCTCCCGCTTTCCAGGGTGATCATGAGAAAGTCCACCTTGACGTGGGGATAGAGGGACTGCAGACGTCTTTGGGCCGCTTGACATGTGGCGACATCCGCCTTGGCTGAAACCGGCGAATCCATGTAGACGGCGAGGACGCCATTTTTCGCCTCGGCCAAAAGCCTTCTGAGCCGCGCAACACGGCGATCGTATTTGGCCTTTACCGCCGGATACGATTCGTGCAGCGGAACTCCGTGGGGGAAGTCGTGCAGGTAGACGAGAGGATAACGCGTGTTCCTGTACTGGTCTTTGCCGTTGTCGGCATGGTCGCTGATGAACTTCAGATCCTCTTCGCGCAGCCAATCGGCGAAGTCTGTCTCCATGATCTTCAGCCTGACGTCCAGATCCGGGCCGTCTGGCTGAGGGTCTGTGGCGAACCAGTCCCATGGCAATGACAGCAGCTGGAGGCCGGCGCGACGGAGGGCCTGCGAGCAGGCGCAGGCTCGTCCAATGCCGAAGATGAAATCGTAAGTCTTCATATGGGGAACGACCGGGTGTCAGTGTTTCTCGAATTTGAAGGCGTGTTTCTTCGGCAGGATCTTCTTGGGGGTGAACTCCGAGTAAAGCGCCCGCCATCCGGCGGAATCGCCCAATGCGACATCGGTCACGGAACCTCGGGGGTTGAACTTCTTTACAGCGCGCACAACCCTGTTGGATGCGGATGATATCTTCCCGCGGGCGGCCTGCTCGACGACCACCACCAGCGTGTAGTTGTTGGCGCCACGCTCTTCAAGTGCCCGTTGGAGTGCATCGATCTGCTCATTGGCGTCGGGGGCAAGGGCGAACTGCGTATCCACCCTAAAGACGATCGCCTTTGACGAATCGTCCGAAAGGATGCGCGTGAGTTTCTCGTTCAGGTACGAGAGGCGCTGGACAAGATCCGCCTTGTCCTCTTCCAGTGCCTTAGGATCCGGAATGCCGCCGCCGGAGTCCGCGATTAGCTTGCCGTGGAAGGAGATGCCGGTCATTTCACATCCCCACATAAGGGACTTTTCCCTAAACGAAAACCCCTTGCTGCCAATTTGTTCCGGGTAGCGAAGGACTTCCGCGAGCTGAAGGGGACTTTTGATGGATGCCCACGAAAACGGAGTCGACTCCACGAAGCCCCATGAAATGGCGAACCTGAACGCCGGTTCGCAGTTCATTCCGATCGACAGCACATGATCGTATTTCTTCCTGCGCAGCCTGGCAAGCAATACGTTGGGGATGGCCACGCTCAAGAGCCGTTTGAATTCGCTGCGGCGGCGGTACAGGAAGTATTGCCAGACGGTTTCTGCACCGACCATGCGCATCTTCTCGCGCAATGTTCGCTTGGCCTTCGCCTTTCGAGAGGCGCTGTAATCCCTTACGGAAGCGACGGAACGCATTGCGGCGGAGCATAGGCTCAAATCGACGGGGATCGTTGCCTTCATCGAGCTGTTCGCCCTGAAGTTGAAGGATGTCCGCGTGAAGCCGTCTCCGAGGTCATCGACAGCGCGCTCGGAGAATGGCCGGTCGTAATCGAGAGAAAGCATCAGAAAATCGACTTTGACATGCGGGTAGAGCGCCTGTAGCCTTTTCTGGGCCTCTTGGCATTTGCCCACGTCGGCATTCGCGGCGGCGGGAGAGTCCATATAGACGGCGAGAACGCATTCTTTCGATTCCTTCATCAACGCATCGAAGCGTTCTACGCGCCTGTCGTATTGGGCTTTTGTCTCCGAATCGGCCTCGCGCAAGGGCAGACCTTTCGGGAGAATGCCGTTCTCGCGAATCCCTTCCTTGAATCCCGACTCCATTATCTTCAGCTTGGCGTCAAGCCCAGATGCGTCTGTCTTGTCGGCGATGTCAATATTGTCCCAAGGCAAAGACAGCAACTGCAGTCCCGCCTGACGAAGAGCAGCGGAACAGCCGCCGTCGCGTCCTATGCCGAAGATGAAGTCATATTTCTTCATAAATACAATTCTTACAAAAACTACGATAAAAAGTATAGCCGTTTCCGTGTGGAAAGTCAATCAAGTATGTGATATACTATCAAGAAAATGAACAAGCCATTAAGAGATTTGCTGTTTCCGTTTCTGCGTATGCGTGCGCGGTCGCGGGCACGATACTTTGATCATGTAGTCACATTCGGATACAACTGTGAACTCTCGGCGCGGTTTTTCCAGAACTTCAAGTTCGTCGATTCCACTCTTTTCAGCTGGGCTGGCGCGGACTATCCCGATGAGATGGCGTATGCAATAGAGCACTACAGCGACATATTCACAGGAGAGGTGGCCTCGCCGACGCGGGACTTCCCCATGTTCCGGTGCAGGAAGACCGGCGTGCGCGCGCATGGACGATCTAAGATGAGCGTGTGGACGGCCGATGTGCCGCCGTCGGAGGAGTTCATCGCAGCCGAACGCGCCGAACTCATATCCCGGTTTGAGCATTTGAAGCAGAAGACGATCGACTATCTGCGCGACGACAAAACCGTTCTCGCGATAGTGAAGCTCCATCCGTCCTGCTGCAAGCCCGGCAAGGCGAACGAATCGGTGATGTGCTACGTCAACGCCCTCAAGAAGGTCGGCGTGCGCAACATGACGTTTCTGGCGATATGCGAGGCGGCCGATGCCGGCGCGTTTACGCAGCCGCATCCCGAATTTGAGCTGCGCACCGTCGCCAAGTACAATCCGGAGTCCCATGCCGCAGATCTCAATCATGGCGATTCGCGCGGCTGGCAGCTTATATTCGAGGAGTTCCGTCCCAAGACCATCAAGAAGCAGGCGCACAAGTTCAAATTCGAGGAGGAAGATGGCCATGGCGGAGGGGCCGGATGAAGACGCTCTGCATAGTCCATGTGTTCTATCCGGAGTTCTGGCCGGAGCTCGCCGAGTGCATTCGCAATGTGGACGAATCGCTCGACTTGATCGTGACATACGTGGACGAGACAAAGGGTATTCCCGAACTTGTGGCAAAAGATTTCCCCGATGCGCGCTGCATCCTATGCGAGAATCGGGGCTTCGACATTTGGCCGTTCCTGAAAGCGCTTGGTACGGTTGACCTCTCTGGCTATTCCATTCTGGTCAAACTCCATACGAAGAGAGATGTCAAGCGAGATGGACGGCCGCTCGTGTTCAACCATTGCGATTTTTCGGAGAGCGCCTGGCGCGAATATCTGCTGGGCTTCATCCATGATGCGGAATCCTGGCGGGAAACGAAGGCGAGACTCGCTCTTGCCGACGTCGGCATGGTGGCCGATCGCCACGTGATTCTGCGCCGCGACGACACGCCCTGGTTCGGCACCCGCCACACCATGGATCGCGCTCTCGCCCTTGTCGAGGAGCTGTATGGCTTCCCCTCGCGCAAGGGTGCGCAGTTCGTCGCCGGCACGATGTTCGCGGCGCGGCCTTCAATATTCGCGAAGCTGCTGGCGCGCGGATGGACGGCAGACGATTTCGTGAATTCCGTACACGACAACACGGAGCAGATGGCGCATGTGCTGGAGCGCGCCATGGGAGTGGTGGTCTCTGCCGAGGGGCTGCGGATAGAATCTCCGCGAGGCGATCTTGGGCGATGGAGAATCAAAATGGCCGTACTTGATTTTCTCAAGGCCATTCCGGGCTTCTTCTGGTCCAATGAAAATAAGGACGGTCGCCGCATCGTGAAGGTCTGCGGAATCTCGATATACAGGTCTGGGCGTCGCTCGGAGATTCCTGCGGAGGAGAATTGCGTTGTCGTGGACGCTCCGCGCGATCCCCTTGACTATGCGGAGATACTGCGTACCTACGTGTTGCGCGAGACGTATCGCCATTCCGGCCACATCGCCCGCGTTCTGGGGAGAAGATCTTGCGAGGTGTCTCTTTTCGGAAGGAATTTCATCCGCCGCCTGCGTACGCGCAGGTTCCTGCGCAAGTACATCAAACCTGCTGTAGGCAAGCCGCCGAAAGGTTCTGAACGCGCGGACATGGGACCGGATCCGATCCGTGCGGCCAACTGCGATTTCTGCTGGCTGAATCTCGTCGCATCCCGCAACGAGACGAGAAAGTCGGTTTTCTGCCACTTCCATTGGCGCACGAAAGAAAACCTTGCGGCCGCGCGTGCCTTCGCTTCCGCGCATGGAGCCATAGTGCGCTACTTCTCCGATGACTCCGGAACAGGCGGCCCGATCCAATATGTCGATGCCGTGGCCAATGCGACATGGGTGATTACCGACACGAAACTCGGCGAGTCGTTTGCCGCTGCGTTCGGAAAGCCTGTCGAGAAGGTTCACATTGAGCCTCGAAGGGTACTGCTCGTCTCCCACGAGCTTACGGTCACCGGCGCACCGAACTCGCTTCTGCGGCAGGCCAAGTATTTCCTGGAGGCGGGATGCAAGGTGGACGTCTGGACATTGGCCGGCGGTGATCTGCTTCCGCGATATGAGGAGGCCGGTTTGAGACCGGAACTGGTGGCCAACGACCGCAGGGCCATAGAGGCCAAATGGGCGGAGTGCAACGTCCGCTACGATCTGGTGATATGCAACACGATCTGCACGTACAAGTTTGCGGATGTGCTGCGGCGGCGCAAGGTGCCTGTCGTATGGTTCATCCGCGAAACCAGGCTGCTGGACGAGGAGAGCTGGCTCAACCAGGATTTCGACCGCGTCTTCCGTTCGTTCCCGAACCTATACACGGTTTCCGAGTACAATGCCGCGATCGTGCGGGACTACAATCCGCGTGTGCGCATCGTGGGCAACTCGGTCCCCGACAGATTCGCCGGCTTTTCGCCCGCATCCGGCAAGATACGTTTCGGTTTCATCGGATCGTTCATACCCGTCAAAGGGCTTGACCTTCTCGTCGAGGCCTTCCGCCGCATCCATGCCGGATTTCCAACTGCCGAGCTTCATGTCGCCGGGCTCGTCTCCATCGGAATCGGCGAACGCTTGAAGGCGGAGACGGCCGGCGACGATTCGATCATATGGCACGGAGAAGTGCAAGGCGACGCGAAACGGGCTTTCTTCGATTCAATAGACGTGATGTGCGTCCCATCCCTTGACGAACCCTTCGGGCTGACGGTGCTGGAAGGGGCGATGTACGGCAAGGCGGTCATCACCACAGACCGCACCGGGGCTAATTACGTCATCGACGAGGACTGCGGGCGCATAGTGCGCGCGGGCGACGTCGATGCGCTTGCGGCGGCAATGCGCGAACTGGCCGCCATGGACGGCGCTTCTCTTCGCGCCATGTGCGAGCATTCGCGTTGCCGGTACCTTGAACGTGCTTCGCCCGAAGTGGAGCGCGCGGCGGTTCTTCGCATCATGACCGACCACGCCGGGCGCGTGCCGCACGTCTGGCGTCGCATGCTGTACGAAGGCGAGGAGCCTTTCATACGCGAAAAAAGGTATGACGACGGGCGCAGGCTGTTCTACATCCGCAACTTTCGCGTGTGGCGGATAGACTCGGGGGGCATGAAACGAAGATGAAACTGCGGCGAATGGAGGCACGGCGATGGGAAACGATGTAAGGGACACCGTTGCGAGCGGGATGTGCGTGTCCTGCCGCGCCTGTGTCGCGGCGTGTCCGAAAGGCGCGGTCTCGACCGTGTTTCGCGACGGCATGTTCGTGCCGGAAGTGGATGCGGACAAGTGCATCTCGTGTGGACTCTGTCTCAAGGTGTGCCCAGGCGCCACTACGGACTGCGGAAAGTTCATCGGCCGGCCGGAAGTTCTGGGGGCGGATGCGCCGGAGACATTCGTAGTCGCGGCCGTTGACGCGGGGCTGCGCCATGCATCCGCAAGCGGCGGCGTTGTGACGGCCATGATCTGCGAGCTCCTTGCGAAGGGCCTCTACCGCCGAGCTTATGTTCTCGCCTACGATGCGTTCGACGGACGGCAGGCGGAGCTGACCGCCGCCGTCTCGCGTGAGGACGTCCTCAAGGCGGCAAAGTCAAAATACATTCCGGCCTCCGTGAAGCATGTGATAGATGCCATACGCGAAAAGGAAATCGAAGGTTCGATCGTCGTGTGTACGCCATGCCAGCTGCTGTCCATGCTCAAGGCCATGTCAGCCTACGGCGTCAAAAGGGACGGAGTTCTCTTTCTCGGGCTTTTCTGCGACAGGGTGTTCAACTATTTGGTATATGACGAATACGCGCGCAGATTCGGGCCTTTCACGGCGCTCAACTTCAAGAACAAGAACGCTGGCGGATGGCCTGGTTCGACGATGCTTTGGACGGAACGCGGGGCGCTTGCGGTGGACAAGTCGTTGCGGATGTGGCTCAAAGGCAAATGCCGCGTGAAACGGTGCGACTATTGCTTCGACAAGCTGAATCAGGCGGCGGACATCAGCTTTGGCGACTGCTACATACCTGGATTCGAAACGAGAGAGGGACTTTCAAGCGTTCTGGTGCGTACGCGGAACGGGCGCGAGGCGTTCGACGCCGCGCGCGGCGCGCTTTCGGTCCGTCCATCATCGTATGCGGCGGTGAAGGAAGCGCAGCAGTTTGCCGAACGTCAGCTGAATCTGGAAAGGGCCCGGAGAAGGACGTCTCTGTATTCCAACGTTCCAGCCGCGCCGCCAGCCGCGCAGGTCGGGAAGCGGCGCGCATTTCGCGTGCTCATTGACGTGGAGGGATTCCTCAACCGCGGCGACCAGCTTATGCTCGACGCTGCATACCGCCAGGTGCGCGCGCGCATTCCGGGCGCAGCCGTCGCAGTGCCGCTCAAGGTGTACCTCGAGAATCCGTCGTGGTGCATTCAGCGCCGGATCGTGCCGATGCTGAAATTCGACCGGAAGGCCAAACGCCGCCTGCGCCAGAAGATACACCGTTTCATCTACGGGCGTGTCATGCACCGGACCGGGTTCGTCCTGCCCGACGAAATCGACCTTGTGCTGTTTGCCGCCGGCTTCAACTACGGCGACCAGCTCGCCGACCTCTACACGCCGGCGAACATCGACGAGGAAGTGCGCTACTTCGCGTCGTTCACGAAACCCGGCCGGAAATTCATATTGCTGCCGCAGGCGCTCGGACCATTCCGCACGCCGCAGGCCAAGGAGAAGATGGCCCGCCTGTATCCATACGTGGACATCGTGTATGCGCGCGAGGAAGTGTCCGCCGCGAATTTCCGCGAAATCTTTCCCGATGCGAAGAACCTTCGCACGGTTCCCGACTTCACCTGCCTGTGCGAGCCGCCAGACGAGCCTATCCGCATGAAGGCGAAGTCGTACGTGGCGCTGATACCCAACATGCGCATGGTGGATCGCACAGACGAAGACGTTTCGCGCGGCTACATGACGTTCTGCGTTGAGCTGGTGCGGGCTCTTGCCGGGCGCGGCGAGACGGTCGTTCTGCTTAACCACGAGGGGAGGGGCGACGAAACGCTGTGCCACGAGATCAATGCGCACTTCGGCAACGGCCTCACAGTCCTTTCCGGCCTTTCGGGCGTCGATTGCAAGGCTGTCATCGCCGGGGCGAAACTCGTGGTGTCGTCGCGTTTCCACGGGGTCGTGAGCGGACTTTCCGAAGGCGTGCCCACCCTTTGCACGAGCTGGAGCCACAAGTACGGCGAACTTCTCAAGGAGCATGGAAGGCCGGGCAATGTGCTGGATGTCCTGAACGTGGAGAAAAGCGTGGCGGCCGTGTGCGATGCGCTGGATCATCCTGGCGCCTACGCATCCTCTCCGGGATGCGCCGACCGTATCCGCACGCGCGTGCTGGACATGTGGGACGAGATTTTTTCCGCCGTGCCGGAATGGGCTGCGGATTGCACCGAACCGAGATACCGATTGTTTTAGACAGGAGAATGTTTTAGATGGCACAGAATGAAAAAAGAGGCGGCGTTGAATACCGCAAGGAATTCTTCGATCGTGAATACACGATGTGCGAGGCTTACGCCCGCGTGTGGAAGTACGCCAAGAAATACAAGCTGCGGCTCGCAATCGGCGTGATATGCGGAATGGCCACGGCCGGCACCCTCGTGCCGTTCTTCCAGATAGTGCAGCCCGCTCTGCAGCATGTCGAGACGCATGACGCGAAGATTGAGCTGGCGGCAGACCAGTCGGCACTTGACGTCAAGGACAATGCCGCCGAGAATGTCGCCGCGGAGCAAAAGCGACCGGTGAAGGCTTCGCATAAGCCGAAGAATCTGTACGAAAAGGAAATCGAGAAGAATTCGAAGCTCCCAAGCTGGTATCCGAAAGTCGAGAAGTGGGCGGCAAGGCTGGGAATAAAGCTTCAGGATGACAAGGGAGGAATGGGCGGCGCCCTTGTCCTGATCGTATGCGTCATCGTGCCTTTGGTCGCCTTGATTCGTCTCGGGCTCATGTATCTTAACCACTACTGCCTAAGTTGGTCGGGCGCGCATGCGGTGACGGATCTCCGCCAGGAGATGCTTGAGCATGTTCAGCGTCAGAACATGCAGTTCTTCGGGCGCGTGGACATGGGGCAGCTTCTCTCCCGCATCTTCGGCGATCCCCACCAGATACAGGTGATCCTCTCCCACATGCTCTCCGAGGTGGCGTTGGCCCCGTTCGAGATATTCGTCGCCATCGGCTTCATCATCTGGTTCGCCGCCGCAAACCACATGATGCCCACCTTGTGCCTCATCGCCATAGGATTCCCGCTGTTCGTACTGCCGGTGCAGATGCTGGGGCGCAAGATAAAGAAATGGGCGAGAAAGACGCTCGAACGCGCTTCGATGATCGGAGCAAAGATACACGAAATCCTGACTTGCGTGCGGGTCGTCAAAAGCTATCACACGGAAGAGTACGAAAACGTCCAGTTCGCAAAGACGAACCGCTACATGCTCAAATCCACCATGCGCGCCCTGAGGCTTGGCCTGATGGTGGGCCCGACGGTCGAGACCATCGGCATAATCCTTCTCTGCGCTTTCGTGGTGTGGTGCTTCATAAAGGGGGTGAAGGTTTCGGATGTAGTGCCGATGCTTGCGCCGCTGCTCATCATCTACAAGCCGGTGAAGCAGTTGTCGAAATTGCAGGTCCAGATCGAAAATTCCCTTGCCGCCCTGGGGCGAATCTACTCGCTGCTCGATCTGCACATGGAGCTTCCAGAGCGCGCCGATCCCGTTCGCAAGCAGACGTTCGACTCGAAGGTCGTCTTCGAGGACGTGTCGTTCAGATACGAAACCGCCGAGCGTGATGCCGTGTCCCACGCCTCATTCGAGATCCCGCGCGGCAAGATGGTTGCCGTCGTGGGCGGAACCGGCTCAGGAAAGTCCACGATGAGCGGACTCCTTGCCCGTTTCTACGACCCGTACGAAGGGCGCGTCACCATAGACGGCCACGATGTCCGCGATGTTCATGTGGGCGACCTCCGCCACCTTGTGGGAGCGGTCATGCAGGAGACGCTTCTGTTCAACGACACGATCGAGGCGAATATCCGCTACGGAACGTTCAACGCCACGCATGAACAGGTCGTCGCCGCCGCGAAGCTGGCGAATGCGCACGAATTCATCATGTCGCAGCCTGACGGGTACGATCGCGTCGTCGGCGAAAAGGGCTTTGTGCTCTCCGGCGGCGAACGCCAGCGCATCGCCATCGCGCGCGCGATTCTCAAGAATCCGCCGATCCTCATCCTCGACGAGGCGACGAGCGCCCTGGACACAGTGACGGAAAAGCTCGTTCAGGACGCGCTCGACAATCTCATGGCCAACCGCACCACTTTCGCGATCGCGCACCGCCTTTCAACCATACGCCATGCCGACCTCATCCTCGTGATGGACGAAGGGCGCATCGTGGAGCGCGGCACGCACGACGAACTGTTCGCCAAGAACGGAGTCTATCGCAGACTTTGCGAAATGCAGCAGATGGCGTGACGCGACCATGACGAAGACGGCTCTATATACGATTTTCCGCTGCACGAACTATGGCGCCGTGTTGCAGGCCTGCGCATTGTCGCGCGTCTTGCGCGGCATGTTGGGCGATGGCGCCGTGGATGTGATAAACCACCTCATGGATCCGCGTGACACGCATCTGCAGGGGAAGATCACCAATCCAAACACGCCCTGGTTCCAGCGCTGGCGAAACAAGCGCAAATTCGCCGTCCGCCACTTCCATCCCGAACTGTTCGAGAGACGACGCGTAAAAACGATTCGTCTCATTGCCGAACACGTCCGCCCCACGGCGAAACTTTATAAGTCTCCGCGTGAATTGAAGGGTCTGTCCCCATATGGAACTGTCGTGATCGGCAGCGATCAAGTGTGGAACCCGGTCCTCAACCATGACTTCGGACATAATCAATACTTGGGGTCAGACCTTCCAGAATTCCAAGATCGAGTGGCATATGCCGCATCGTTCGGAGTGTCGGAATTGCCGGAAGATTGCCGCAGGGAATACGGCGAAGCCCTTTCCAGATTCCGGGTAATTACCGTTAGGGAGGAATCTGGCGCGGAGATTTGCAGAAATCTCCCCTTCGCAAATGGGGTCAGACCCCAAGTGGTGCTTGACCCTACGCTGCTTCTAACCTCAGACGACTGGATGGACATGATGGGGTCTGACCCCTCCGGTCCAAGGGGGCGATACGTGGCGGCGTACTGGGTGAGGACGCTTACTGCCGCCGATGTGAATGCGCTTGAGCGGGTGGCAAAGGATGCAGGCGCGCCCGTTTGCCTGATGAGCGCAGGCCCGATGCCGAAGCTCGACTTCCCGCCGGGAATAGCTCCATATGTGGAGGCCGATCCATTCGATTTCGTGCGCGCTGTCGCAAACTCGTGTGCCGTTGTGACCGACTCGTTCCACGGGCTTCAGTTCGCCACGCTGTTCCGCAAGCCATTCCTGGCGCTTGGAAATGTGGACGACAAGAAGTCGAACGCCTCGCGCCTGGTGGACTTCTGCGCCAGATACAAGATGTCCGGCTGCGTTCAAGACATCGAACGTTTTCGCCGACAACCCCCTCGCCCGTTCGCGGATTTCGCCGGTTTCGGCGCCGATGCGCTGTCGGCGGACCGAATCCGATCCTTGCAGGCTCTGAAGGAGATGTTGCCGTGAGGATTGCCGTATATAAGGACAACCTTTCGACCGGTCGAGGCGCCGATGGCGCCGTCAAGAACTTTGCCGCCGGCATGGCCGAGCGCGGCCATACGGTGGCGCTTATGGAAAAAGCCGAGTTTTTCGCCCGCATCTTGCACCCGGTGAAGAGTGCGGCGGATGATGCCGCCAACAAGTTCGATGTCATTGTGGCAACTGGTTCCAACGAAATCGTCGATATTGATTCATCCGGCTATTTCTCCCGTCCGGGACGGGCGAAAGTCGTGCTGCAGCTCCATCTGGCGCCGAGGGGCTTCTTCAAATGGAAACATCCTTTTCGCAATCGCCGCATCCGCGTAGCATTCGACAAGCCCGACGCCGTGCAGGTTCTATGTTCATCGTATGAAGACGAGTTTCGCCGCATCGCCCCGCACCCGCGCCTTTGCACCATAGGCAACTACACCACGATTTCTGCCACGCCCCCCGATCGCGAATCCCCGATTTGCGATTCTCCCGCCCGCACGATCCTCTATCCGGCAGCCGCCGTAAACCGCATAAAGAACCAAAAGCTCGTAATCGAGGCGTTCACTCTCTTGGCAAAGGATTTCCCTGCGTGGAATGTGCGTCTTCTGGGGAAGGACACGACTTCCTACGCCGCCGAATGCCGCAGGCTGATTGCAAAGAAAGGTCTTGCTGGACGCATCGTGCTTGCGGGCTTCACGGATGATCTGCGCTCCGAGTATTCCCGCGCGTCGTTTGTAGCGTTTCCTTCCACCCTTGAGGGCTTCCCCCTTGCGATTCTGGAGGCCGCCAGATTCGCGCTTCCCGCAGTGGTGCAAAGCGGTCTCCCCGGAGTCGCGGATATCGTTCAAGACGGCCAAACGGGTCTTGTCGCAGCCCCATCGACCCGTTCATACGCGGAGGGACTTCGTCGGTTGATGTCGGACGGGGAATTGCGCAGGAGCTTGGGTGAAAACGCACGCATATACTGTGAAAGTCGCTACTCGCGAGAAAGGGTGCTGGATGAATGGGAGTATCTGCTTTCGGTGATATTGACGCTTTCCGTGGCGCGTGATCTTTAAGATTACGAGACCTCGGCAACAACAGAAAGGAAAACAACAATGGCAAATGAACTAGATGAAATGACCGGTCCTGTCAATGGAGCAGGAAGGGACATCAATGTAATAGAACGTCAGCTCCCGGTCCGGGTGGGTTGGGGCTCGACTCTTTTCGAGATTATCTTGTGGTGCCTTTTCGTCATTCCAGGACTGATCTTCCTTTTCAAGAAAATCGGGGCCAAGAACTATTTCCAGAAACTCCAGCAGAAGATTCAGGCCGACGCATCCACCATCGACAACTACCTTGAGCAACGCGTGCAGATACTGAAGAACTTGGCCAAGCTCGTCGAGAAGGCCATCAATCTCGACAAGGACGTGATGAAGGCCGTTGCCGCGTTCAGGGGCGGTCGTCTGCCGGACTCCGAACGCAATGCCGTGGCCAACCAGATAGACGGATGCTTCGGGAGGTTGTTCCCGCAGGTGGAGGCATACCCTGATCTCAAGGCCCATGCCGCAATAGCCGAGGCCATTCAGCAGAACAGCTATCTCCAGAAGGAAATCACCGCCGCGAGGATGCTCTACAACGATTCGGTGATGCAGTGGAACTCCGACATCTTCGACTGGCCCACGAAGCAGATCGTGGCCGCCCGCGCTGGATACACCACGCGCATTCCCTTCACCGCGTCCGCAGAAGTCAAGGCGCAAGCTAGAGGAACGTTCTTTTGATAGAGGATGTCTATGAGCCGCTTGCGCGCTATCGCGACGAATTCTGCCAGAAGTTCGCCACGCTGGTGCGCGAGAAGTTCAAAGAGCTGACGAGCAAGGCGGGCGTCGACGTAGAGGCCAACCGTGCCCTTGTGAAGGTTATCAAGGCCCTGCAGGCAAAGGCCGATTCTGCCGACTTCAAGGCGACGTGCTTCGGGTGGCTCATTGCGCTCAGCATCGTAGGCGCGCTCGTCGCCCTTGGTGTCGCGGTCTTCACGAACGATTACGACCCGAAAACGTCTTGCTGGTGCATTGTCGGCTTTATCGCGGGCGCGGTCTTCTGCTTATGGATGATTTCGCTCTACAGGAATGCGTCTAAATTGGCGGACAAGCTCAAAGAGCAGATCTCCAGAAAAAAATTCGCGGCCTGGCAGCAAATGAATCCGTTGAACCAGCTTTACACCTGGGACATCACCGTCAAGCTGATCGAGGCCACCGTGCCCAGACTGGAGTTTGACCCGTATTTCGCTGCGGACAGGCTGGCGTCGCTTTACGACCAATATGGATGGAGCGATTCTTTCAATAGGGAAAAGTCGATGATTTACGCGCAGTCAGGCGTGATAAACGGGAATCCGTTCGTCTTTGGGCACTACCTTGACATGGAGTGGGACGGGAAGAAGTACGAGGGCACAAAGGAGATATCCTGGACCGAGTGGGAGATGGATGAAAAGGGGCGGGAACGTCTGGTTCGTAGGCATGAAACTCTGCATGCGTATGTGATAAAGCCCATTCCCGTCTATAGCGAGCATAAGTTCCTTGTATATGGAAATGATGCCGCCCCGAAGCTTTCGTTCTCGCGAGAGCCGTCCGGCCTGACGGGGACGGAGGACGATCTGTTTTCGGCCATTCGCAAGAAATGGCGGCTAAGCAGGCTGAAGGCTTTCTCGCGCAACCTTGACGACGCCTCGAACTTCACGTTGATGAGCAACCATGAGTTCGAAACGTGGTTCCACGCCAAGGACAGGGACAACGAGGTGGAGTTCCGCGTTCTGTTCACGCCTGTCGCGCAGACGCAGATGCTCAATCTGATGAAGGACACCGAGGTCGGCTACGGCGACGATTTCACCTTCTTGAAGAATAAGAAGATAAATCTGCTCACCTCAAGCCATCTCGATGCGGCGACCCTAGACACCAATCCATTGAAGTTCCACAACTGGGATTACGATGCCGCCGCCGAATTCTTCATCAGTTTCAACGAACGGTATTTCAAAGACGTGTATTTTTCGCTTGCGCCGCTTCTGTCCATTCCGATTTACCAGCAGACGCGCACTCATGAAGACATATGGAAGGGCGTGGTCGGAAACGTGCCATCGTCGTTCTGGGAACATGAGGCCATCGCGAATTTCTACGGCGCCATAAATTTCACGCATCCAAGCTGCGTCACGAGAAACATCTTGAAGACGCGGGTGCTGAGCAGGGAGGACGGGGTCAGCACCATAGAGGTCACCGCATACGGTTATCGCGGCGTTGAGAGGGTCCATCACGAATCGGTGTATGGCAGCGACGGCAACTGGCACGACGTGCCGGTTCCATGGACGGAATATCTTCCGGTGCAGAATAAGCGCACTATGTACATTTGCGAAGGCGATGCGCCGCCGGAGGCGTTCCGCAGCCGTGCCGACGCCTCCATCAAAAGAGCCTTAAGGCGATCCATCCTTTCATACCTTGACAAAATCTGATTCATCCCGACCGCCCGCGCAATGTTTTCGTTCTGCCGATACGCCCTGCCCGATTTTTGGTAAAATATACGCACGTGCGAACACTGTGCGGCCAGAGAGCCGTCCAGCCTCTGTAACGAATAAGGAATAGACAATGAAGACCAATGTGGTGAAGACAATCATGACTTGTGCGGCTGCATTCGCCGCAATGGCGGCCAGTTGCGAGCCGCTGAGCGTAGGCATGGGCATCAACGGCGATGTGCGTGTCGGCGACAAAGGCGTCGGAATCGCGCTCACGGTTCATCACGAAGGGTGGAAGGGCACTTCCTCTGGATTGCGGAACGACTTCACGTTCCCGGACAAGGCAACAGGAACCGCCTCCTTTGAGCTTTTCCAAGGCAAGGAGAAATCCGGGCATGGCACGGCCACTCTCCTGCCCATCGGCGACGGGCGCGCGATCTACGTCGTGACCGTCACCTCCGACCTCGACCAGAACCCGGAGTCAACGGTTCTTACGCTCACTCTTCCGTGCAGCGAGTTCGCAGGAGGCGCATGGGCCGATTCGTCAGGCAAGAAGGTGCCGTTTCCGAAGGACTTCAAGGACATGGTCCTCTACAATAAACATACGCAGTCGATTTCGTTAATGGCGGCAACAGGCGCCGAACAGTTCACGCTCTCGTTCCCCGCGCCGACTCGGGTGGTGATCCAGGATAACCGCAGGTGGAACTCTGTGTTCGTTCTGCGCATATCGACCGATGCGGCCAAGGCGTTCAAGAAGGGCGATCAGCGTTCGTTCGTCTGCATCATCTCGTCGCCGGGCGGCGTGGAGGCAACGGTCGATCAGCCTGTTGTCATCAAGCGCGGTGCCGACTGGATTCCGCTGGACTACCTCAAGAACATAGAGGCGGGCAGCGCGCTCGACTTCTCGGGCATGGGCCTTCAGGATGCGCCTGCCGGCAAGTACGGATGGCTCAAGAACGTTGGCGGGCACTTCGAGTTCGAGGGCAGGCCGGGCAAGCCCCAGCGGTTCTACGGCGTGAATCTCTGCTTCAGCGCGAACTTCCCCGACAAGGATTTGGCGGACGAGATCGTGACGCGCCTCGTGCGGCTTGGCTACAACACGGTCCGCATTCACCACTATGAAGGCCATGAGGGCGTGGTCAAAGGATCGAAGGACCGCCTATCGCTCAACGAGGAATGGACAAAGCGCCTTGACTATCTGCTCTACCGCGCAATCGAGAAGGGCATATACATCACGACCGACCTTTTCACGACGCGTCCCGTGATGTGGCGCGACATCGGTTTCGATCGCGACGGATCTGTCAATAAACAGGTGTACAAGAACCTTGTCGGCGTCCATGCCCCCGCGTTCGAGAACTGGAAGACCTTTTCCCGCAATTTCCTCACGCACGTGAATCCCTACACCGGCCGCCGCTATGCGGACGAGCCCGGCCTGCCTCTCATCTCTCTCATCAACGAGGGCAATCTTTCATGGTGTTGGGAGAAGATCAAGCACGAGGAGCCGATGAAGGCCGCGTGGAAGAAGTGGCTGGCGGCGAAACGCGCGGCGGATCCATCCTTCGCAAAGGGCGTCTCGGACGATTCGACCAAGATCAACAACTGGAATGCGGCGTTCACGTACTTCGCGGCGGACGTTGAGGACGACCTCTCGCGGAGGGAACGCGAATTCCTTCGCTCGATCGGCGTCAAGGCGCTCCTTACGAGCCAGAACTGCGGCAACCACTACACGCCGCTCATGGCCATGCGCGAGAAGCGCTACGACTATGTGGATGACCACTTCTACGTGGATCATCCGCACTTCATCGCGCGACCGTGGGTTCTGCCGTCAAAATGCCCGAACACGAATCCGGTCTTGTCCGGCGGCCTGCCGCTCGTCAGTAAAGCCTACACGCGCATGCCGTCCAAGCCGTTCTGCATCACAGAGTGGAACTTCTCGGGTCCCGGGATGTACCGCGGCGTGGGCGGCATCATGACGGGCGCAATGGCCGCGTTGCAGAACTGGGACGGTCTCTGGCGTTTTGCCTACTCGCACCGCGAAGAGATTCTGCACGACCGTTCGGGATTCCCAGGATACTTCGATGTGGGTAGCGATCCGCTCGGTCAGGCGTCCGATCGCGCAAGCGTGTGCCTGTTCCTGCGCGGCGACATGGCGCCGCTCGCAGACAGGCTTGCGCTCGCGGTGACGCCTGATACGTTCATGCCTACGAACGGCGTCCCGATGGCGATTGTCCCGAAGTGGCGCGACGCCGCCTGGCAGGTGCAGACGGGCACTTCGGTGGCTCCGGTTCCGGCGGGCGTCAAGTCGTTCAATCTCGGCGAGCAGCTGAACAAGGAGAATGCCCCAATGCCGCTTCCGCCGAACACGGCGCTCGCGTTCGACAAGACGGTCGGCAGCTTCAAGATCGACACGTCGCGCACGGCTGGAGGATTCACCCCCAAGGGTACGCTTGCCGCCGGGCCGATCGCCTTCGACGTCGGCGATGTGTCCGCTACCGTTTGGGCAAGCTCTCTCGACGACAAGCCGATCGCGCAGTCTTCGCGGATACTCGTGACTCACCTCACGGATGTGCAGGCGGACGGCAACATCTATGCCGACAAGGCGAAGACAACGCTTCTCAAGTGGGGCACGTATCCGCCGGTGGTTCGCAACGGTTCGGCGGACATCGAGCTGACGCTTACCGATCCGGCGGCATATGCGGTATGGGGGCTTGACACGACCGGCAGGCGAATCTGCAGGATGCCTTCGTCCGTGAAGAACGGCAAGTTGACGTTCAAGGCTGCGGTGGAAGGCCCGAAGGGCGCGCGTATGCTCTACGAAGTAGCGCGCTAGGGCAATTCAGCCTCATTTCGCCGTCAATTCGGCCACATTTCGCCGTCGTGCGATTTTCTTCGAAACCGTCTTGTCAGACGGCCGTAGATTTGATAAAATTAACAGCTCCACGCCGGAATAGTTAACAAAGTGGCCGCTTACCACACTTAGTCCGGGCGTTGGAACGCTGTTTTCGAAACGTTTCAATAAAAGGTCAAAGAACCAAAGAGGTAAGTGATCATGGCTAAAGCCGAACGCAAGGTATTCGGGCGTCTTCAGAACGCATTCGACCCGCCCGATCTGATTGAGATACAGACGCAGTCCTACCGTGACTTCCTTCAGGAGGATGTGCCGCCCGCGAAGCGCGAGGAGAAGGGCCTTCAGGCCATCTTCCACGAAATCTTCCCGATCGTGTCCTATGAGGGGCGCTACGTGCTTGATTTCGTGCGCTATCAGCTCAAGGAGCCGAAGCACGGGTACTTCGAGGCGCTGTACGAGGGCGAGACTTACTCCAAGCCCCTTTACGCGACGTTCCGTTTCAAGGACAAGGAGACTGTCAACGAGGAGGAGGTCTTCCTCGGTGACATTCCCGTGATGACCGATGACGGCGCGTTCGTGATCAACGGCGCAGAGCGCGTTATCGTCTCCCAGCTGCACCGCAGCCCCGGCATTTCGACCGAGAAGGCCCTTCACGCAAACGGCCAGACGCTTCTTTCCGTGCGCATCATCCCCGACCGCGGATCGTGGATCGAGATAATGTTCGACACGAATGACGTGATGTGGTGCTTCATGGATCAGCGCCGCCGCCGCCGGAAATTCTATGCGACCACTCTTCTCAGGGCGCTCGGCTATGGGTCGGACGAATCCATCCTCCGCCTCTTCTACGATTCGCGCAATCTCGATCCGCACAAGAAATTCACGGAGAAGGAACTCCACAACCTCCTGATGAAGGGAGACATTGTGGACAAGGATTCTAACGAGGTCATCGCGCGTCGCTACGACCCCGTCACTCCTTCGATGCTCGAGCAGATCGCCGCCGCCGGATACAACACCGTCGAGGTCGTCGACGTCAATGTCGACAACGGCACGCTCATCAAGACGCTCCGCGAGGATGCCAAGATCGGCATCCACAACGAGGAAGACGCTCTCCGCGACATCTACAAGCGCATGCGCCCCGGCGATCCGCCCACGGCCACCAACGCCAAGCAGATGATCAACAAGCTTTTCTTCGATCTCGCGCACTACGATCTAGGCTACGTAGGTCGCCACAAGATCAACAAGAGGCTCGGCCTCGGTGGAAAGGTGCCGGAAGACCTCCGCACGCTCCATGAGTCCGGAATCGACGTGATCGAGGCGATCCGCCTTCTTCTGAAGATATTCATGGGCCGCGACACGGTGGACGACATCGACCATCTCGGCAACCGCCGCATTCGCACGGCCGGCGAACTGCTCGAGAACCAGTGCCGCCTTGGCCTCGCCCGCACCGAGCGCCTCATCAAGGAGCGCATGACGATCCACGACACGAACGCGAACGGGCCGCTGACGCCCCAGCGCCTCGTGAACTCCAAGACGTTCTCCAGCGTGGTCGCCGACTTCTTCAGCCGCAGCCAGCTGTCGCAGTTCATGGACCAGACGAACCCGCTTTCCGGCCTTGCGCACAAGCGCCGCCTCTCGGCTCTCGGCCCCGGCGGCCTCTCCCGCGAGCGCGCCGGTTTCGAGGTCCGCGACGTGCATCCTTCGCACTACGGCCGAATCTGCCCGATCGAGACCCCTGAAGGCCCGAACATCGGCCTGATCTCCTCTCTCGGCATCTACGCCAAGATCAACGAGTTCGGCTTTATCGAGACGCCATACCGCGTCGTCAAGAACGGCAAGGTCACGAATTCGGTCGAGTATCTCCCTGCCGACGTCGAAGAGCAGTACGTGATTGCCCAGGCGAACGCTCCGCTCAATCCTGACCGCACGTTCGCCGAAAAGAAGGTCACGTGCCGCTACAAGACGGAGTTCTGCGACAAGCCGGCCGAAGAGGTGCAATACATGGATGTGGCGCCGATGCAGGTGATCTCCATCGCCGCCGGCCTCATCCCGTTCCTCGAGCACGACGACGCAAACCGCGCGCTCATGGGCGCGAACATGATGCGCCAGGGCGTGCCTCTCCTGAGAAGCGAGCGTCCCTATGTGGGCACCGGCCTCGAGGGCGTGGCCGCAAAGGATTCCCGCGTCATCGTCTGCGCCGACCAGCCCGGCGTCGTCGCGTACGTTTCGGCCGATTTCATCATGGTCACGCCGGACGGCAACCTCGCGCCCGGCAAGAAGGCGTATGAAAACGATCCCGAGAAGGGCATCCGCCGCTATGACCTCCAGAAGTTCCGCCGCTGCAACGCCGGCACCTGCTTCAACCAGAAGCCGATCGTGAAGCGCGGGCAGAAGGTTCAGGTGGGCGACTGCCTTGCCGACGGCCCTGCGACCGACCAGGGCGAGCTCGCCCTCGGCAAGAACCTGCTCGTCGCGTTCATGTCTTGGCGCGGATACAACTTCGAGGACGCCATCCTCGTCAACGAGCGTCTTGTCCGCGAAGACGTGCTCACGTCCCTGCACATCGTCACTTTCGACTGCGGCGCTCGCGACACGAAGCTCGGCGCCGAGGAAATCACCCGCGACATTCCAAACGTTGGCGAGGACGCGCTCAAGAACCTTGGCCCCGACGGCATCATCCGCGTGGGCGCCGAGGTTAAGCCGGGCGACATCCTCGTCGGCAAGGTCACGCCCAAGGGCGAGACGGAGCTCTCCCCCGAAGAGCGCCTCCTGAGGGCCATCTTCGGCGAAAAGGCCGCCGACGTGCGCGACACTTCGCTTGTGGTGCCCCCTGGCACGACGGGCGTCGTGATGGCCGTCAAGGTCAGCACGGCCGTGGAAGAGCCTCGCCCCGCAGTCGGCGACGACGACGGACGGGTTTCCAAGAAGGCGAAGCGCGAGGCCGAGAAGAAGCGCCTGGATGCGCTCAAGAAGCTCGAGAACGAGCTCGTCGCGCGCCTTGGCGACAAGTTCCTGGGCGTCAAGCTTGATGTGGACGTCATGGACGCCGCCACGCAGGAGATACTCGCTCCCGCCAAGAAGAAGATCACGAAATCCGTTCTTTCCCGCTTCGCGAAGTCCCGCGAGACGATTTCGGCGGACAGCCCCGATGTGATGGCGCGCTTCGAAGAGGTCTTCGACGAGTTCCGTCCGCGCTACGCCGCGCTTTCCGAGACGGCGCAGGCCGCCGATGCGGCGCAGTCTGAAGTCGCAGACGAGCTTCCCGACGAAGGCACCGTCGTCAAGAGCGTGCGCGTGTACCTCGTTGACAAGAAGAATCTCTCTGTCGGCGACAAGATGGCCGGCCGCCACGGCAACAAGGGCTGCATCTCGCGCATCCTTCCGAGCTGCGACATGCCGTTCCTGCCGGACGGCACGCCGGTCGACATCGTCCTGAACCCGCTGGGCGTTCCTTCCCGCATGAACCTCGGCCAGCTCTTCGAGACGTACCTTGGCCTTGCCTGCCGCCTTTGCGGTTTCCATGCCGCGACGCCCGTCTTCGACGGTGTGCAGGAGGACGAGATCGACGCCGCCCTCGCGCAGGCCCGCAAGGTGCAGGAGAAGGAGGAGGGCAACGCCGCCTGGATCAACACCGACGGCAAGACGGTCCTTTACGACGGCCTGACAGGCGAACCCTTCGCGCAGCGCGTCGTGGTGGGCGTGATCTACATGCTGAAGCTCCACCACCTCGTCACCGACAAGATCCATGCGCGCGCCATCGGCCCCTATTCGCTCGTCACCCAGCAGCCGCTCGGCGGCAAGGCGAACCTCGGCGGTCAGCGCATGGGCGAAATGGAGGTGTGGGCCCTCGAGGCATACGGCGTGGCCTATGCTCTGCAGGAGCTCATCACCGTGAAGTCCGACGATGTACAAGGTCGTACCCGCATATACGAGTCGATCGTCAAGGGCCAGAACGTGCTCGATTCCGGAATGCCGGAGTCCTTCTCCGTGCTCATCCACGAGCTTCGCGGACTGTGCCTCGACCTGCAACTTCTTGGCGGCGAGGCCGACAAGCCGTCCCGCAAGCAGGCCTCCGATCCTCTCGCCTCCGCCATTGCGGCGCCCGCGCCGCTCGCGCCGGCGTCCGAGGCAGGCGATCTCATGGGTGGTGTGCAGCTCTAACAATCTACAAGACATTGAGGTGATCTAAATGAATCCGTACAACGCGAGCGAAATCTTCGGCGGACAGTACAACGCTTCCGTCCACTATGACGCCGTCAAGGTTCTTCTGGCTGCGCCGGAAACCATTCGCGCCTGGTCGCATGGCGAGGTGAGGAATCCGGAGACGATCAACTACCGGACTTACCGCCCCGAGAAGGACGGTCTGTTCTGCGAGAAGATCTTCGGCCCGACGCACGACTGGGAGTGCGCATGCGGCAAATACAAGCGCATCAAGAACAAGGGCATGGTCTGCGACCGCTGCGGAGTGGAGGTTACTCTCGCCTCCGTCCGTCGTCAGCGCATGGGCCACATCGAGCTGGCCGTCCCCGTGAGCCACATCTGGTTCTTCAAGTGCAACCCCTCCCGCATCGGCCTCATCCTCGACAAGACGATGAACGAGCTCGAGCGCGTGCTCTACTACCAGGACTGGATCGTCACCGAGCCGGGCGACACCCCGCTCCAGGAGGCGCAGATTCTCACTGACATGGAGTACAACGACGCCGTCGCCAAGTTCGGCGATTCCTTCAAGGCCGACATGGGCGCCGCAGCCGTCCGCAAGATCCTCCGCAACATCGATCTCGCGAAGCTGATGCGCAATCTCGAGGAGCAGATGGAGAACACCCGCTCCAAGCAGACGCGCAAGAAAATCGCAAAGCGCATGAAGATCGTCGATGGCTTCCTCGCCTCCGGCGGCAAGCCCGAGTGGATGATCTTGGACGTTCTTCCGGTCATCCCGCCGGAACTTCGTCCGCTCGTCCCCCTCGAAGGCGGACGTTTCGCGACGAGCGATCTGAACGACCTCTATCGCCGCGTCATCAACCGCAACAACCGCCTCAAGAACCTTCTCGCGCTCAAGACGCCCGACGTCATCATCCGCAACGAGAAGCGCATGCTCCAGGAGGCTGTCGACGCGGTGTTCGACAATGGCCGCCACGGCCGCGCCGTGACGGGTCCCGGCAACCGTCCGCTCAAGTCGCTCTCGGAGATCCTGAAGGGCAAGACGGGCCGCTTCCGCCAGAACCTGCTCGGCAAGCGCGTCGACTACTCCGGCCGTTCCGTGATCGTCGTCGGCCCCGAGCTCAAGCTCCCGCAGTGCGGCCTTCCCAAGGAAATGGCGCTCCGCCTCTTCGAGCCGTTCATCATCCGTTCGCTCAAGGACAAGGGCATCTGCCACACCGTCCGCACTGCGCGCAAGATGATCGAGCGCCACGACGAGCAGGTGTGGGACATCCTCGAAGAGGTGACGAAGGACAAGACGGTGTTCCTCAACCGCGCGCCTACGCTCCACCGCCTCTCCATACAGGCGTTCGAGCCGGTGCTCGTCGAGGGCAAGGCGATTCGCCTCCACCCGATGGTCTGCACGCCGTTCAATGCCGACTTCGACGGCGACCAGATGGCCGTGCACGTGCCGCTGTCCATCGAGGCGCAGATGGAATCGCGCCTGATGATGCTCGCGGCGACGTCCATCTTCTCGCCCGCCTCGGGCAAGTCCGTCATGACGCCTACGCAGGATGTCTGCCTTGGCCTCTACTTCCTCACCACGCCCGGCCAGCAGGACAAGCTCGCCGGACGCATCGCGGGCAAGACGCCGTTCGGGAAAGAGCATCTTCCGCTCTTCAACGACATCGGCGAAGTCGAGTTCGGCATCGCCGAGAAGGCGATTTCCTACCATTCGCGCATACGCTTCCGCAACCCCGACTTCGGCACGACGGGCCGTCCCCACGGCGATCCCTCGAAGCGCGTGATCGAGACGACCGCCGGTCGCGTGATCTTCAATTCGATCTTCCCCGAGGCAATGGGCTTCTGGAACGACAAGGTTACGAAATCCACGGTCGGCAACCTCATTCTCGACTGCCACCGCGTGGCAGGCCATGATGTGGCTGTGAAGCTCATTGACGCGCTCAAGGATCTTGGCTACAACTACGTGACCGTCTCCGGCGCGTCCATGGGCCTCAAGGACATGATTCGCCCGGCCGTCAAGGACGATCTCATCGCCAAGGCTCGCGTCGAGGCCGAAAAGGTCCAGTCGCAGTTCCAGCAGGGCATCGTTACCAACGGCGAGCGCCACAACAAGGTGGTCGACATCTGGGCCGCCACCACGGAGAAGGTCGGCGATGAGCTCTACAAGACCATCGACCGCAACGTCTCCGCCGAGAACCCGAACCCCACCGAGCTGAACCCCGTGTTCATGATGGTGGACTCCAAGGCTCGTGGCTCGAAGCTTCAGATCCGCCAGCTCGCCGGCATGCGCGGCCTCATGGCCAACCCGTCAGGCGACATCATCGAGCGTCCGATCACGGCCTCCTTCCGCGAGGGCCTTTCCGTTCTCGAATACTTCATTTCCTCCCACGGCGCGCGCAAGGGCCTTGCGGACACCGCCCTCAAGACGGCTGACGCCGGCTACCTCACGCGCAAGCTCGTGGACGTTTCTCAGGATGTCATCATCTCCACCGAAGACTGCAACACGGTCAACGGCATCGAGGTCGAGGCGATCATCGAAGGCGACGAGGTCAAGGTTCCGCTCGCACAGCGCATCCTCGGCCGCACGTCCCTCTACGACATCCGCGATCCGAAGTCGGGCGAAGTGCTTGTCGATGCCAATACAGAGATCGACGAGGACGCTTGCGAGCGCATCGCGAAGGCCGGCGTCGAGAAGGTCTGGATCCGTTCCGGCCTCACGTGCGACGCGGAGTACGGCATGTGCGCGAAGTGCTACGGCCGCGACCTCTCCACGGGGCGTCAGGTCGAAATCGGCACTGCGGTGGGCATCATCGCCGCGCAGTCGATCGGCGAGCCCGGCACGCAGCTCACGATGCGTACGTTCCACATCGGCGGCACGGCGTCCATGACGGCCACCGTCCCCGAGATCGTGCTCAAGAACGACGGTATCGCCAAGTTCGTCGATATCCGCAAGGTGCGCAACAAAGAGGGCAAGGAGGTCGTCCTCAACAAGAACGGCACCCTTGAGATCTGGTCGAAGGCGGGCGTCCGCCTCGATACATATCCCCTGCAGATGGGCGCGGTTCTCGCGATTGAGGACGGCGAGGCCGTCAAGAAGGGACAGAAGGTCGCCACTTGGGATCCGCACTCCGTGCCTGTCTTCTCCGAAGCTGCCGGCACCATCGAGTTCAAGGACTTCGAGGAGGATGTCTCCGTCAAGACCGAGACAGACCGCCAGACGGGCGCGAAGACGCTCGTCGTTCTCGACACGAAGGAGTCCAACCTCCACCCGCAGATCATCATTCGCGGTCGCGGCGACGACGGCGTGAACGGCAAGATGCTCGACAGCCACGACATCCCGACCGGCGCTACCGTCATGGTGCGCGACGGGCAGAAGGCGACTCCGGGCATGCTACTTGCGAAGACGCCGCGCGAAGCCGCGAAGACGCGCGACATCACGGGCGGTCTTCCCCGCGTGGCGGAACTCTTCGAGGCCCGCCAGCCCAAGGACGCCGCCGAGATATCCAAGATCGAGGGCATCGTCGAACTCGGCGAGAACATGCGCGGCAAGCGCACTCTCCGCGTCCGCGACGATGTCACCGGACAGGTCGAGGAACATCTTATTCCGATGGGCAAGCAGATCGTTGTGTTCAAGGGCGACCGCGTGAAGAAGGGCCAGCAGCTCACTGAAGGTCCGATCATTCCGCAGGAGATCCTTGAGGTCTCCGGTCCGCAGGAACTTGAAAAGTATCTCGTCAACGAAGTCCAGCAGGTCTATCGTCTCCAAGGCGTGGAAATCAATGATAAGCACATTGAGATCATCGTTCGCCAGATGCTCCGCAAGGTGCGCATCACGAATCCAGGCGACACGGACTTCCTCTGGGGCGAGCAGGTCACGCGCCAGACGTTCTTGCGCGTGAACGAGCAGATGATGATGGAAGGTCGCCGCCCGGCGGAGGCCCAGCCTGCGCTGCTCGGCATCACCAAGGCCGCGCTCGAGACGGACTCCTTCATCTCCGCCGCGTCCTTCCAGGACACGACGCGCGTCCTTACCGACGCTTCAACCATGGGTCGTGTCGACGAACTGCGCGGCTTCAAGGAGAACGTCATCCTCGGCCACCTCATTCCCGGCGGCACCGGCTTCCCGCTCCACCGCCATCTCAAGCTCGTTCCGCTCTGCGAACCTATCTCCGACGAGGAGATGGAGAAGCTGCGCCAGGAGGCGAAGGAGAAGCTCGACAAGCTCTACGGCACCACTCCGATTCCCACTGATGAGGATGATGACGACGGCGAGGACAGCGAAGCCTTCCCCGAACCGAACAACGAAGAGGCTTTCGCGCAGGCTCCGGCCGGTCAGGCTCCTGACCAGACCGTGGATGGCTACGATGCCTTCAACACGGGCGTGGGCGAAGACGAGTAAAGTTCGTCCCAAATCTGATTCGACAGATACCGATACTGCAATCAGAGCTCAAACAACGTGCTTCCCATGGGAAGCGCGTTGTTTGTCATTATGCCGGCGGGCTACTTCCCCTTGGCGGGGTCGAACTCGATCTTGATGGGCTTCGTCGGGAGCTGGTGCACTTCGTCCCATACCGCCTGTTGATATTTGTCGGCAGGGGGTGGCGCCCAACCCTCCTGGCAGGCCTTGCGGTAGCTGGCCTTGACTATGGGTTCTATGCCCAGCAGAC
>Ga0310786_10000534_pt1 | contig 62141 bp, 52 predicted proteins | sample AusTroGonzalo_MG_FD_203881 | JGI IMG/M metagenome (GOLD analysis project Ga0310786, IMG submission 203881) | Bovine rumen microbial communities from tropical cattle in Woodstock, Queensland, Australia - Gonzalo_03 (v2) (version 2) | ecosystem: Host-associated > Mammals > Digestive system >...
AGGATCTTGGATCTGATGCCCGCGTCACGGAGCTCGATCGCTTCGTCTATGGTCGCAACGCAGAGGTGGTCCGCACCGTTTTCGAGAAGAGTCTTAGCGCAGATGACTGCACCGTGTCCGTACGCATCCGCCTTAACGACTGCCATGACGTCCGCCGAGGGGGAAGTCACGCGTCTTATCTCTCTTATATTGTTTTTCAGGGCATCGAGATCGATCTCGACGCAGCACCTGCTGAACATATCAGCCGTAATAGCCATTATCTCACCATCCGAGTTCTTTATATACTTGCGGGAGCGTCTCTATGACATCCGTCGGGAGCATGAAGATCTTGGTCTTGTCAGAAGAAGCGATCTTCCCCGCGCGGATATGGATCAAAACGCCCGCTCTTGCGGCATCGACGGGATCCAAGCCTGAAGCCAGAAGACCTCCTGTCAGCCCCGCAAGGACATCTCCGGAACCGCCCTTGGCCATACCCGAGTTGTCACCGTTCATATAATAGCACTTTCCGTCGGGAGCGGTAACCATGGTATTGTGGTTTTTCAGGACCAAAACCGCGCCTGTCCCTGCACAGAATGCCTTAGTCGCGATCGATATCTCATCTTCCCTGAATCTGTCGTAGTCGAGGGATATATGCTCCTTTGAGAGCCTCTTAAACTCGCCCACGTGAGGAGTAAGGATAACAGGTGACAGTCCCTTTTCCCTGCGGATATCAAGAACGGAGCAGCCTAAGTGCGCAAGGATCGTATGAGCCGACGCGTCGATCAGGAGCTTATCGCAGTTTTCGATAAGGAATAAAAGGATCTCCGTATTTCTCGGATCGGAAGCATCAAGACCCGGGCCTATGACAGCAGCCGTGCTCTTCGACAGGAGGTCTGCTGCGGTCCTTAAGAGATTTTCCGATGCTTCGTAGGATGAAGTCAGGGCGCAGGGGCAGTTGATCCTGACAGGGTCGAGCGCTTTTTCCGTTGACAGGAATCTCACGATCCCGACACCGGACCTTAAGGCCGAAGACACCGTAAGGACAGCCGCTCCCGTCATGAATTCGGAACCCGCTACGACAAGAAGGCTCCCGAACGAAGTCTTGTGCCCTTTGTCGTCCCTTGGGGGAAGAAGCGTTTTGGCAACTTCAAAATCTTCCGTCATTGCATCATACCGCCGTGAAGGAGTTCGCCGTCAGGGCCCTTCTCATGACGCAGCTCGTGAAGCAGCGACAGATCGAACGGTGTCTCCTGATAGACGTAATAATTGAGCCAGTTCGTGAAAAGGAGCGTGGCAGAAGATCTCCAGCGCATGATCGGTTCCTTGTTGGGATCGTCGTCCCTGAAGTAATTCTTCGGGATCTTGATGGGAAGTCCCTTCTTCAGGTCCCTGAAATATTCCTTCTTAAGAGTATCGGTATCATATTCGGAATGGCCCGTGATGAATATCTGTCTGCCGTGAAGGTCTGATACGGCGTAGATTCCGCACTCTTCGGATTCCGACAGGATCCTTAATTCCTTACACTTCTCGACATCCTCGCGCCTGATCTCGGTATGCCTGGAATGAGGAACGTAGAAGACATCGTCAAAGCCCCTGAAGAGCTTTACGGGCCTGTTCCATGTCAGGTAATGCTCGAAGATACCGAACACCTTCTCGTCCTTGTCATACTTCGGGATGCCGTAATGGTGGTAAAGTCCGGCCTGCGCGCCCCAGCAGATATGAAGGGTCGAATAAACGTGGGACTTGCTCCAGTCCATTATCTTTGTCAGTTCGTCCCAGTATTTCACTTCCTCGAACGGCATCTGCTCGACAGGTGCGCCCGTTATGATCATTCCGTCGTAATAGAGGTCCTTGACCTCATCGAACGTCATATAAAACTTTGTAAGATATTCCTCCTCAACGTGCTTCGGCGTATAGGAAGCGGTGCACAGAAGGTCGACATCGACCTGGATAGGGGAATTCGACAGCGCGCGGAGAAGTTGTGTCTCCGTCGTTGCCTTGTCAGGCATAAGATTTAAGATGATGATCCTTATGGGTCTTATGTCCTGGGATAGGGCGCGGTCTTCCTCCATGACGAAGATGCGCTCTTTTTCGAGTATCTGCGCTGCAGGCAGATTGTTAGCTATACGTATCGGCATTTAATGCCTCCTTTTCGAAAAGTATCAGTTGTTTCCGATGAATTCGAGAAGGATGGAATCCTCAGGAACTCTCGAAGGGTCGCACTTGGGGATCTTCTCCAGGTGCTCCACAAGTTTTCTCGCGCGGCTCAATGCCTTGGACAGGTCCGCAAAAGGCTTGTTCGTATTGCTCTTCTGCATGAATACACTCGGCTTTATGGTGTTGTTCTGAACCTGTAACAGCGATTCCTTCAGGTCATGGAGAGCCAGAGGTGCGATGATGAGGCTCTCATAGGCCAGGAATGAATTGATGTGATAAGTCGCGCTTGTAAGATAGTCGGAGTAATATGCCTCCTCCGATTTCTCGATCATCGGCCAGTAGTCGATGGTCGACAGAGCATGTGCGTCACGGTGCCTGTAGTCACGGACGATCCTTCGAAGAAGTCTTATCTCGTTACTGTCCATGAGCTTGGTGTCGCAGAATACGTTTCCGTACGGCATTATAAAGATCTTGATGCAGGAGGAGTCATCGATATTGCCCGATACCCTCTTATTGAGTCCGTGAAGTCCTTCAACGACCAGAACGCCGTTTTCAGGGAGCTTTATAGCCTCCGAAGGATCACGTTCTTCAGACATACGCGTCATGAAGTTGAATCTCGGCGGACAGACAGCCTCTCCTGCCATTATGTTCTTGATATCCGCATTGGCGCGGTCGAGATCGAGCGTGTCGATGGTCTCGAAGTCCGGTCTTCCGTCGCGGTCGAAGTTCAGTGCGCTGAGCTTATAGTAATCATCGAGGGACAGGAATGCGGCAGGTCTTCCGCTCTTGCTAAGACCGTCTGCCAGGTGCATCGTAAATGTCGTCTTGCCTGAAGATGTCGGTCCTGAGATGAATACGGCCCGGATCTCGGGATTATTGCATGCCTCGCTGATCGCAAGCTTTGTTCTCTCTACGAATAATGCTTCGGAATCCTTGATAAAAACGTCCAGTTTCTTATGACCTAAACTCTCTTCGAGATCTTCAACCGTGATATCCAATCTGTCCTGCAACTGTGCCATTTATATCATCTCCGTTTCCATTGATCATTTTCTTCTCACGAAGAACTTTCTTATTATAAATCTTGCTATCAGATAGTCATAACCATACTGAAGCAGACGGTATACCAGGTATAGAAGTCCCGGAAGCATTACTGCCACAAAAGCCCAGAACGCGAATACTGCAACTACATGAAGTCCTCCCATGATAACTCCCATGATCGTCGCAAAGGTTCCTGCGGATTCAAAAAACTTCTCGGTGTATTTCTCAAGAGTCTTATTAAGGTAATCGATCATGAATCCCTGAAGGTCTCCGGATTTGACGGTCAGCCTGGGAAGCAGGAGCGACACCGTGAAGCCGATCATAAGCACATGCTTATACAGCTTTTCCAATAATACGAGTATCTTGCCCCACAAGGGCATTCGGTAATACCTGAAACATATGAAGGGACAGGCGAGAAATAAAATGACGAAGATCGCTATCTTGAGAGCATTGATGCCGCTTAAGACAGGGATCATCTTGCCCGTCCAGTAGGAAAAGAGGACCAAAAGATCGACAAAAATGCCATAAAGAAGGAAGAGCGTCAGGTGACGCCTGTTCTCAAAATCCGTATCACTCCAGAGTTTTCCGAGAAACAATCCCTCGAGATAATCCATTTATGCCCTCCTAGAAAAAATAAGAAACAAGAGGATTTTAACACAAAACACCCTTGAATAAAATCGTAACCCTGCCTAGCGGAGACGGAAAGAACATTCAGTCATCTTCTCGATCAGCTCCTTAAGGGCATTCCAGTCATTCGGGAAGTGCTGGCACGAGGTGGAAGTCAATGTCTCGCCGTTTTCGAAAAGGACCCTGATCTGCCATATGGAAGGATTTGCAGTCGGATGCCCGATCGAGTCTTCATTGCCGCTGTTATACTTGACGATCCATTCGAGCATCCCGGTCTTAGGAAGCTCGGTCTTAAGGTATTCCAGCTTCTCGCTGCTTATCCCCCGCATGAAGTTGTTGTTCCACATATAACCGTCATTCCAGGTTATGAGGTTCTTCGACAGGTCGAACCTGACCTTGAGACCTTCCCCTGAAGCCGAACTCAATACGACTTCAAACTGGCGGATATCGTCATATGACATACCATTCAAATCCATTATCTTACCGTCCTCACTGTTCATCCGTATGTGTTATTTTAACGGCAAAGACGGATCCTGTCTTGGAGCCGATCACCAGGGTGTTCTCGTAGACCGCAGGTGAAGCTTCGAAATTCGCATATCCCGTGACGTCGGAAGATACTCTGATATGAGTGATCCTCTCGCCCGTCTGAGCGTCGACAAAATGGATCTGTCCGAATGTATCTGCGATCAGGATATAGCAGTTTCCGTCTTTATCATAGACATCTACAGGCGAACTGTAGGTGTGAATGTTCATATCATATGTCCATACCGTGTTACCCGTCATCTTGTCATATGCGACGAGCAGATTGCCGGCCTCGAGGCTGTGCGTTCTGCTGTAGGAGAAGATGACGAGATTCGATATCCCCTTCTTGCCAAGGATAGGATTTCCGAAGCATCCGCCGCTCTGGTCGGTATCTCCCGTCTCGCCGTTATATGTGTAGCACGGCTGGGATGTCTGCCAGATGACTTCGCCCGTAAGACCGTTGAACTTATATGTATAGGCTGCTCCCGAATATTCGCCCTGTCCTCCCTGTCCGTCCACTTCGGAGCAGACATAGACATAAGGGATTCCGTTTTCCTCTTCGATGACCGGCGACATTCGTGAATCGTCCCCGAGCTTATACTGCCACATCATCTGCATGGTATTAAGGTCGAGACAGACGAGGTTCCAGTCATTGTCGCAGAAATATCCGTATCCGTTATAAACGGCGATGGAGCTTTCCACGCCCATGTGGCTTCCCTGGGAATCATTGAAGATATATTTGAAAGCATACGGGACCGGATTTACGGATATCGTATCCGCTCCCGGTGTATATGAAGTGTTGAGGTTAAAAGTATAGATAAAGCCGTTCTCGCTCGGCCAGATAAGCGTATCGCTCATCGGATCAACGATCGGCGAGGAATCACAGGCGCCCCAGTTGAGCCTGTAGGTGGCATCGTTGATACCGTTACAGAAATAGAGCATCTTGCCGTCGATGAGAGAGAATATCCTCATACCGAATCCCGAGTTTCCGTTATCGTCACCCTGTCCTACATAAAGGAGAGGATAGCCTCTGGGATCCAGGGACGGAGTGCCCTTGACAGTCGCTCCGACATCGATCGGATCTCTCGTCATCGCTCCCGTCTCAAGATTGAAGAAATAGATCTTGCCGTCGAGCGTCGCGATTATCACCTCGACAAAATCCTCCTCCTTGAGGCTCTCGTAGATGTTCATGCTCTTTTTAACGGAATCGTCCCACTTGACTATAAGAGGCTGCCCGGTGAGAGCTAAGCCCTTCCATTCAAAATCAAGTGAAGAAGACGTCCTCGTCCCGAGGTTGGAATATTCCCAGACGACTTCTATGTTATTGGGATCATCGATACAGTAGCCGAACGAAGCACAGTTCCTGAAATTGTTGCCTCTGAACGTGATGATGCCCGCGATGTCGGAATAAAGAAGAGGGTCTCCCATGGATATTACGGGATCTCTCGAAAAATCATTTAATATCTTGTCGTTATAGACATCCAGTACGGTCTGCGTGGTACCTCTGTCCGAAGGGAGAGCAGAAGTCGCGATATTCTCCGGAAGTATGACCGCCGTTCCCGAACTGGTTCCGGGATAAAGGAGCGGATTCTGGAAATCACGTATGGGAAGGATGGGGGTCGGAGTCGGGGAGGCGAGCGGTATAAGGCTCTCGTTTACGGCATTACTCGACATGGCTGTCTTATTCTTGCTCCAAGGGAAACCCTTGTCCTTATAACAAAGGATAGCAAGAACAGCAGTTAAAACCACCATCAGAATGGTAACAATGACTATGAGCGGCGCAAAACCTTGATCGGGATCTCTCGACGGCTCATGGTAAGCATTGTCAGAATCAATGTACTGATCTTTATTACTCATTACTCCAAACCATAACTGTTTTTACCGAAAAACTCCCTTAAATATAGCAAATCTCGGCCTTTTTCTCAACCCGAAATGTTTATTCAAACATTCTTGACCGGAATGCCCGTATCGTTACGCGCAAAACAGCGCAGGCAAGGGGCTTTGGGGGATGTCAGAGCTCTGAAGCGATCTCTTCGAGCTTCTTAAGTCTGTGATTCATTCCGGATTTACTTATGGGAGGATCCATGAGTGCTCCGAGCTCGGCGATCGACAGTCCCGGATTATCGATGAGCACCTGGCCCGCCAGGAGCAGTTCCTTGGGAAGGCTCGCACTCTCTTCCGATGACAGGAGCTTCATGAAGAGCGCCGTCCTTCTCGCGCCCGCATCCGCCTGCCTCTTGGCGTTGCCCGAGTCGCAGTTTACGACGCGGTTTACCCTTCCCTGTATCTCCCTGTCGACGCGGATGCTCTCAAAATCGAGGAGAGCCTTGGATGCGCCTATCAGGGCAAAGAATGTCGAGACGGAATCTCCCGAGCGGAATCTTATGACCGTCAGAGATCCCCTGACGGATAATGACGGCTCGATGTCGTTACTGTGGAGCATCCAGATGATAAGAGGGACTGTATTGCTGTTCTTTACATGGAGCTCTATCCTGTAGCTCTTACCCGGATCGGAACAGTAGCCGCAGTTGATGAATACGCCTTTGAGGAAGCTCTTTTTAAATTCCATGGATGAAGACAGATAGTCTTCTGCCTTTTCGGAATAGCACATGGAGATATAATTGATGAAATCCTTTTTCGAGCCCTCCCCTATAGAGATCCTTATAGTGGACTCGAGCTTTTTCACGTCATAGCGAAGCGAGAGCAGAGATAATACGTTACAGATCATCTCGCCGACATTCGGAGCGACTTCAACGGAAGTAGCGAATTTGAGGCCTTTGTCCGGTCTTGCCGTGCAGAATATCCCCGCAATAAGAGCCTGCCTCTCGGACAGACCCTTCGGTATCTGGTGCATTATCTCAAGACGGATATCGCGGCTGAAACTGCTGTCCATCAGCCGTTCTCCTTGGCGTAGCGCGGATCCTTGTCAAGGTCCCTGTGATGGACCCTGGTCTTATACCCTTTCCTCGTAAGATATCTGTTAAGACGCTCGGCAATATATACGGATCTGTGCCTTCCGCCCGTGCAGCCGATTCCTATGTGGAGACGCCCTTTTCCTTCACGGATGTAAAGAGGGATCAGATAGTTCATGAGACTGAACTGTTTTCTTATGTATTTTTCCGTCTCCTCGAAGCCCTCGAGATAATCGATGACGCCCTTGTCCTTGCCGCAGAGGGGCTTAAGTTCCTCCACATAATAAGGATTGGGAAGAAATCTGACGTCGATCACGTTATCACAGTCGACGGGAAGTCCGTACTTGAATCCGAAGGATTCGATAAATACGGACATGCCGGTATTCTGGTCATCTTCTATGAGGGAACCGAGTTCCTCCCTGAGAGCCGGAATAGCCATCATGGATGTGTCTATTACGTTGGTCGCGATCCCTCTTATTCCCGCCAGGAGCTTACGTTCCTGGGCGATCGCCTCGGAAAGCGACAGGTCCTTGGCGAGAGGATGCTTCCTTCTCGTCTGGCGGTATCTCGATACGAGCACCTGATCGTTCGCTTCGAGGAATATGATCCTGTACGGGCATCCGATCTCCTTCTCAAGTCTTCTTTTCGCTTCGCCGAAGCCCTTGAGGAGTTCCTTGGACCTTATATCAACAACAAAGGCGAGCTTCTCTATTCCGTAGCCTTCACCGCCCTGACCCTTGAAGAAGGTCTTGGCAAGCTCGGGAAGGATCATCGGTGGGAGATTATCTATACAGAAGAACCCCTGGTCCTCGAAGAAATCACAGGCCTGGCTCTTACCTGCTCCCGACATACCCGTTAGAATGATCAGTTCCATATCAGCCCCCCGTTAGAACCCTATGAGCCGCACTTCAGGCTCGAGCCTTACTCCGCAGCGTTCATAGACCTTATCGATAACATAATTTATCAGTCTGTATATATCAGTGGCGCTGGCCTTGCCGCCGACATTGACGATAAAGCCCGCGTGCTTGGCCGATACCTGAGCCCCGCTATGATCGATCGCAAATCCCTTGAGACCCGCTTCCTCGATAAGCGCGCCCGCATAATGGCCTTCCGGTCTCTTGAACGTCGAACCCGCACTCGGAAGCTCCAGAGGCTGCGATGCCATCCTCTTGTTCTTGAGTTCGTTCACATAGTTCAATATCTCCGAGAGATTGCCCCTCTTAAGAGAGACCGTTATCTTAAGGACAACATACCCGTTCTTCTCGAAAATGCTCGACCTGTACCCGAATTCGCACTCCTCGTTAGTCAGGGTCTTTATGTTGAGCGTCTTGGGGTCGATATATGTGACATCCACGATGATGTCCTTCATCTCGCGGCCGTAAGCACCGGCATTCATAAATACGGCGCCTCCGATGCTGCCCGGGATACCGCAGCAGAACTCGGCCCCCGCAAAGCTCTCGTTGGCAACGACATTTCCGAATGCCGACAGCAGCGCGCCTGCCCCGGCTTCGACTACCAGATCCTCCTCGTTCTTGGATATGATCTTGATATCCGAGAAACCCTTGCCGATCTTTATGACAAGACCCCTGAAACCGCTGTCCGAGAAAAGGATGTTCGATCCGTTTCCGAGGATCACGGTCTCCGTCTCAAGTCCTCTCGCGGAATAGAGGAGCTGGCGCAGTTCATCTTCGTTGGAAGGCTCTGCAAAGAAGTCAGCATTGCCACCCGCCTTGAACGTGCAGTATTTCTTCATGCTGACATCTTCTCTTACCAGTCCCTGAAAACCGAGACTGTCGAGCTCGTTAGCTATATTCATCAGATATTTCCTCCCGGGAATACGCGCGCCACGAGATCCTGTGCCGCATTGTATCCCATTTTCTTGACACGGTAGTTGATGGCAGCAGCCTCGACGATGATCGCGAGGTTACGTCCCGGACCTACCGGAATAGTGATGGACGGTACCTTGATACCCAGGATATCCGTCGTCTCATCGGTAAGACCCAGTCTGTCATATGTCTTATTCTCGTCCCACAACTCGAGGTTGATTACAAAGTCGATCCCTTCCTGGGGCTTAACGGACGATACACCGTAAAGTTCCTTAACATCGAGGATACCGATGCCTCTGATCTCGATAAGGTGCCGGATGACATCCGGAGCTCTTCCGACCAGCGTCGTATCAGATACTCTCCTGATCTCGACCTGGTCGTCCGCGATGAGTCTGTGACCTCTCTTAACGATCTCGAGAGCCGTCTCGGACTTACCTACGCCGCTCTCTCCTAAGATCAGGATACCTTCACCGTTGACCTCGACCAGAACGCCGTGCATGCTGATCCTCGGCGCGAGTTCGAGGTTGAGATACTTGATGAGCGCGCTGTTGAACTGGCTCGTCGCCTGCTCGGTCCTAAGGATCGGAACGTTCAGTTTTTGAGCAGCCTCTATGACCTCGTCATGTGCTTCATGATTACGGGTAAGGATCAGACAAGGCACATTCTTTTCGAAAAGGGCCTCGATCGCTTTCCTTCTGTTCTCGGAAGTAAGATGCTCCAGATAAGCATGCTCCATATTGCCCACGACCTGGATACGGTCCGGGCCGAAGTGATCATAATATCCCGCGAGCTGAAGTCCGGGTCTCGTCACGTCGGCGACACATATGCGCCTCTGCTCCAGATCGCCCGTGTCATAAACGATCTCAAGATCAAAATACTTAACGACCTCAGACAGAAAAACACTGGAATACGGCATCTTTATATCCTCCCTTTTCTTAAGGCTTAACCTCTTAATTTTATCAGACCTGAAAAAGCCCCGCAACGCAACAATTCGCATTACGGGGCATTTGTAATCTTATTGTTATTTGAACTCGATCCTTACTTCGTGTTCCTTTCCGTCTTCGAAAAGACCGATCTTCGTCGAATCCTGAGGGACACCGTCAACCGTTACCGCAACTCCGTTCCTGGTCCTTCTGAATCCTTCGCTCTTCGTTATCCTGATCTTATAGACCGCCTTTCCGTTATTTACCGTAACTTCGAGTTCCCTGTCCTCTTTGCGCAGGAGCGGTTCGCAGATGAAGTTCTCGGAAGTGAACTCAATACCGAAGCAGGAGAACAGGCACAAGAGAAGCCAGGTGGATGTTCCCGAGAGCGTAGGTCCTATGTTCTCGCCCGTCTGGCAGTTATTGTACTGCGTGCACAGGCGCGGATTGCCCGCCGTAGCAAACGGAGACTTAAGAGTCTTATAAGGAAGGATCCTGTCGATGACCCAGTAAGCCTCATCGAGGAGCCTTTCCGCGAGCTTATCATCCTCCACTTCCTTGGCTGCCTTGAGCATCGCTGCGGCTGCCATCATGTTGGCATGCTTGAATACGCCGCCGTTTTCGCGGTCTCCCGGATAATAAAGGGCAACGTCGATCTTCGGCGCGATCTTGCTGTACTCTACCGTAGAGCAGAGCCTGAATCCGTAAGGTGACTTGAGATACTTATCCATCGAATCGAGCATGCTCGAGATCTGATCTTCGGAAGCGCATCCCGAGAGGACTGACCACGAGAAGGAATTGAGGAAGTATGAGCCCGGTGCGTCCTCGACCTGAAGGTTATCGCCCGCAGCACCGAGATACTTAAGTTCAGGCTTGTCCTTCCTGTTGAAGAGGACTCTCGCGAAGAAGTCATTCTTCCACGCATTCTCGTTAAGATCCTTATAAAGTCTTCCGCTCAGTTCCTTAAGTTCGCCGGCATAACTGTCGCCGAAGTGAGTAAAGAACTTCGAAGCGGCATCAACTGCGACCTTGAGGAGGAATCCGTTCATGACAGACTCCGAATATTCGGACTCGAACGGAACTTCACCGTAGGATCTGCCCTTTGCCTTAAGCTGCTCTTTATATGCTTCGATCTTGTCGGATCCGCCGATACAGTCAGGATCGACTCTCAGGCAGTCGTTCCAGTCGGCTCTGTCGATAAGAGGGATGCCGTGCTTTCCGACCGATATCTTGGCGCTGTATGTGATGATCGCCTTGATGGTATCGAGGATCGAACGCTTTTCTCCTTCGGTTCCCGCGACAGGAAGCTCTTCTTCAAGGAAAGCATAATCTCCCGTGAGGCTGACATACCTGTCGAGAGCCTGAAGAAGCCAGAGCGCATCATCGGACCACCAGCCGGGTTCCTTGCCGGTCCAGTAGAAGTTGTGATTAGCAAAGCCGTCTTTGTGGACATTTCCCGCCCACTCGCGGAGGAGCTTTCTGACGAATTCCTGCTGACCCATGCTCTGGAAATAGTACATGGATGCGAAGATATCCTGTATCTCACGGAATCCTATCTCACGGTATCCCTTCTGCGTCCAGTCGAGTGACCTCGATACGAAAGTCTGGTAGAAGACCTGGAACGGAAGGTTGTTGTTGACATATGCCTCGAAGTCCCTGTCCTCGTGGCTGATCTTCATATAGCCCGCATAGTCTTTTGTAAACTTAATGAGCTTATCGAGAACTTCAGGGAGAGATTTCTCATCGCTGAAGCGGCTTATGAGAGCTCCTATCTCTTCCTTGACAGTAACGTCGTCCTTGAAGTCCGGATTGAGCTTATCTGAAGAAAGGCATGTGAAGTTGTCGGCTCTTACGGTCGAACCTGCCTTTACCTTGAAGGAAGCGCCGAGAGCAAAGAAACCCGGTCCTTTCCTTGAAGGCCTGCATGAAAGATGCGATATGAATTCAGGCTCTTCGAGGGAGCCGTTACCTACGAGCTCACTATACTTTGCACAGTATTCCGAAGGAAGCTTTACCTTTCCGTCTTCATGAATGAGGAGCGTCGAGAACCTGATATTGCCCTTTGTCCACTTCGGATTAGGGTTGAAACTTATTGCCGCAATGTCTTCATTCTCGTCAAAGAAGACTTCCGACTCCGCAACTACCGTCGAGAAGATAACGTCCTCACGAAGTGCATGTACCTCGCTCGTTCCGAACATGCCGGTATAGACGATCCTGAGGTCACGGTCCTTACCTCCGTCATTTGCGATCTCGATCATCTGGGCTTCGGCCGCGAGAGGAAGCTTATCTTCCTGCGGAAGGATGAATATCGTACGCTTGATCTTAAGACCGCAGGAAAGGACATAGGATATCTCCGTCCTGTTCTGCGAATGAACTGTCTTAACGCTTAAGAGGTTATCCGCCTTGGCTCTTCCGGAATAGAATATCTCCTTACCGTCTTCAGTCAGATAGAACTGGCGGTTAGCCGGAAATCCGTTCTCCTCAGGCAGGTAGTCCCAGCGTGTCGCGAGGACCTGCGTATCGGCATGGGCTCTGAAGCAGCCGCCTCCGAGACGGTCGATCGCGCTCTTCGGAGTGCTCTGCAAAGGACGGTCAAACCCGATCCTGTTTCCGATCAGGAGATTTGTATAATAGTGCGGTCCCGGAGCAGGCGTCGAAGGATCGGCGATGAGCTCGCCGTTCTCGTTTAAGATGCCTCCCCAGTATTCCGAATCCTCGATCTTTTTTCTGATCTTCCCGGATATATCTTCGGGAAGGTCGATCTTGCCGTCCTCGGTATATGCCAGGATATCATTGTCATATGTTATAAGAAGGCTCCTGCCGTTTTCGAAAAGAGTCTTGAAAAACTCATAAAGCCCTTCGTCTTCCAGGAGCGTTGATGTGAACGGCGAGTCGAATCTGAGGCCTGATACACCCAGCACCGAAGCAGTTTTTCCGAACGAAACATACTGCGCGCTGATGCCGCCCTTGATGTCTGCAAATGAAAACTTTTCCCTAATTAGATCGGCAGCGGGCCTGACCTGCTGTCTTGCCTTTTCTCCTCTGATCTGCATACAAGATACCTCCGAATAACCCATAAAAAACAACATTAAGCGAAACGTTTTTCGCATACTTCAATTATATAAAGCCGAAGGTTTGGTTGCAACAGGAAAATGCCTGTTATCTCAATATCTTTGCGATCTGCTCGGCGGCAGTTCCGCTATATGTGGTCGTATTGACCCACCATTCCCTTGAGATCTTCTCATATCCCATATATATCAGAACGGTTTCTGCGGACACATCCGGCGAAGAGACCTCCACTGTGACATAGAAATCCGACGACGTACTTGATTCGTAGATGCCTGTCACTCTTAAGTAAGCATTGCTCATGTCAGGCAGTCTGTCATAGTCCTCTTCGACATATGAATACTTGGCAGCTTCGTCAAAATCCTCTTCCATAAGACAGTCCAAGTAATCTTCAACAACTGCCTCCGCCTCATCTTTGGCAGATTTTATGGTCTCTCTTCTGTAATCTTCGATGCATCCCGTCAGAAGAAAAGATATGATAAGTACCGGTATCAGGAGATATAACTTATTTCGCATTCTTCTTCTCCCCCGTCAGAAACATATTGATGACCGAAGCTCCCGGCAGATTAGCCAGGAATAAGCAGAATACTGCTGCATTCGACAGATTTGATATCGACTGAAAATCCCCCTCGAGAACGCACGAGAAGAAAAGCATGGACACGAAGATGCCTCCGCAGGATATAAAGAAAGCAATAAGCGACAGAAGTATCTTCTCCTTCTTTATCCCTATTATCGAAAACAGTATATAGCAGCCGAACAGGAGTGCCGATCCTATTCCCATGACGGGAATGATAACGATATCGGCATAATAGTCAAAAGCAACCCCGTATAAGCTTCCCAGGATACCTAAACCCCCGAGGACTGCAAAGAGTATGGTGATGACCTTGACGGAACTTCTTTTCTTCCTGAAAAGCACCATGAAATATGCTACCAACGAGACAGCAATGATGATCAAGTATAATACCGTCAGAGAGTTGTTGAAAAGAACCTTGGGTCTTAGCAAGGCTCTAAAGCTGAAATATCTGACAAAGTGGAACACCAGCATCAGGAACAGATTGCATAATATCCCGAGGCAGGCAAATATCCTGCTCCACACCCTGGGTGCAACGGATCTGTCCTTCTCCCTGACAGCCGGCGTGAATGAAGCGAGCCTTGCTTCCTCTTCGGGTGTCGGGACGTAAAATCTCGGATCCTGTCCGCAGTAGATACAGAATTTAGACGGCTCGATCTGTTTGCCGCATTTGGCACAATACATATAACTGACTCCTTAAAACCCCGTTAAAAGATAGAACATGAGCAGAAGATAGATGGTAACGCAGAGCGTGACCGTAACGGCGGCGCTCACTATCGCTGTGATAAGATATGCTTTTCCTGCTCTTTTCTTTCCGTCGATAAAGTTCATTATCGCCAGAGCAACGCCCGCAACGGGAACAAATATCGCCAGGGCGATAAATCCGCCCCTGGCAGGTTCATTCGGATCCTTCGAAGAAACCCCTGCGGAAGATGCTGCCGCGGGATTCGGTCTCCCCGTCGGAACTCCGCAGAAAATGCACACGATACTCATCTCATCGATCTCTTTGCCGCAATGATTACAATACATATTACTTCTCCAATCCCGTCACCCGGAATATCACTGATTCTTCTTAGGTACAAAGTTCGGCGGTGTGAACAGAGTCTTGATCTTGCCGATCTCGGAACCCTTAAGATAGTAACACTCGCCCGGAAGAAGAGGCTTAGGATACAGACGTCTGGTGGATGCGGAGACGATCGTCATCTTGATATCATCCAGGTTATCGAACATGAGCATATTGAGGTTATCCTTCATGCCTCTTAAGATCTCATTTCCGCCGAATCCGATATTCTCGTTAGGAACGGAATCGAAGATGATACAGACACCGCACTTCTTGTACTTGGACTGGATATTCTTAAAGGTATTCATGCTGTCCATGTTGTTCGTTATCATATCAAAGATATCAGGATTGCTGACAAGAAGTACCTGGATAGGTTCATTACCGTTAACATCATATTCGCCGAGTCTCATACGGTCATAACGATCCGACAGTACGCCTTCAATGGTCGCAAGTGTCTCATGTATCGCTTCAGGATCGAGCGAATATGACTTGATGCGTTCGTTATCCTTATAGGAGATCATGTCTTTCTTGAAGCTGTCGATCACATAGATATCGACTGCATATTCCGGACTCTTCTCAAGAAGCGAACAAAGGATAGATCTGAGCACGCTCGTCTTACCCGTTGACAGGTTACCGGAGATCGCAAATACTCCGACTGTCTTAAGATCGATCACAAACGGCATGACATCCGCGAAGTCCAGACCGACATTGACAAGAGATGACATGCTGTAATCGCTCCTGTTAAAGTCGGCGATCATATCTCTCAGGTAGACATTCGGCATCTGAACAAGTCTCGGAACGTTCGACGTACCGAACTTCTCGTTACATTCTTCGATGAACTTATGGATGGATTCCGCTCTGTCGATCTCTCGTTCACCCTCAAACGCCAGGAATGTCTGACACTCGAACAATGTCTTGTCGATCCTGACAAGAGCACGTCCCGGATTTCCTCTCGGTCTCATCTTGGTCGAACCGAAGAGGAATGCATATTCGGATTCTTCGTTACACGTGAGCGATATCCTCGTAGGGAAGTTCGACAGATACTTAAAACCGAACCCCGTAGTCGCGGCATTTGTCGCGATAACACAGATTCCGAGAGCAGCTCCGTCTCGTACAATGTTGATGAACGGGTCGTCGGTCGTCGCATAAAGTTCCTTAAGGACACTTATGTTATCGACGATGATAACGATCTGACGAAGATCCCTGTATCCGCCGTCAAGGTATGCCGAGAAGGAACTGACACCCTTAGCGGAGAGTTTTTCCTTTCTCTCGTCTATCTCGGCGTAGATGACTCTCAGGAAGCTCTTCATCTTATCGTCTTCGTTGGCCAGGATGACCGTACTTACGTGACTTAACTTATCAAACTGCTTAAGTACTCCCGATGCGAAATCCAGGATATAGAACTGGAGCTCATCCGGAGAATAGTTAAATGCGGAATAAGAGATGATGCTCTGGATCATATTGGTCTTACCGGTCTGGGATGAACCCAAGATCCAGATATTACCTGTTGCAAGCTGAACCGAATATCTTCCCTGATACTGGTGATCCGGATCATCATAGATACCGATCGGTATCTCTATCGTCTCATCGTTTATCTTATCTCTGTTGATAAGAATCGCTTCTTCGAGAGGAGGAAGACATATCGGAGGAAGCTTCGGAAGTTCGATGGCATTACAGTGCTCGCTTATCGCATCAACGATGCTCTCAAGCTGAGTCTGAACATCCTTTCCGCTCTTCGGCTTCTTCTGTTCGTATAAGAGACTGTGCTTTCCGCTCAGATTAAGGGCAAACACCTTGAAAGGCTTGACGTCGTCTACGGAGACAACGGAAGGCGCGCCGCTATAAGCAGACTGGAACAGTTCGAATATCTCGTTATTACCTACCTGGAAGTAAGCTCGACCCGGCTCCCTGATCTCGGCTGCGAGAGGCGACTTAAGTACTTCATTACTGTCGTTCTTGTTCTGAACCTTCAGACAGAGCTTGAACTTCGAGTTACTCCAGATCTGGTCGTCAACGACACCGCTCGGCTTCTGCGTAGCAAGGATAAGATGTACGCCGAGGCTTCGGCCGATACGCGCGGCACTTATGAGCTCCTTCATGAACTCAGGCTGGTCTGCCTTGAGCTCGGCGAACTCGTCGACGATAACGATCAGATGAGGAAGAGGTACTTCAACTTCATGGTTCTTATATTTCTTGATATATGCATCGATATGGTTTACTTCCGCTTCGGCAAATAATCTCTGCCTCTTTTTAAGCTCGGCCTTGATCGATAAGAGCGATCTCGTTATCTCTCTGTCGTCGATATTCGTGATCGCACCGATAAGATGAGGCAATGTGGAGAACTGGTTTGCCATACCGCCGCCTTTAAAGTCGATGATAACGAAGCTGACTTCATAAGGATTGAACTTGAGCGCCATCGACAGGATATAACTCTGCAAGATCTCACTTTTACCTGAACCGGTAGTACCTGCGACAAGACCGTGAGGACCGTGGTATTTCTCATGGATATCCAGGGCAACTTCGGCATTCTTGGCATCAACACCCAAAGGTGCCGCCATGGACTTGACTACATCCGATTCGTTCCAATTCGACTCGATAGGGATCTTCTTGGGGTTGTTGATCTTAAGGAGTTCAAAGAGCGATATATTCTTGGTCAACGTGTTATCAAGGCTTATCTCTTCTGCATAGACAGGAGCGAGCTTCATGACGAGTTTCTCGGCATCCATCGCGCTTATCGTGTCATATACGAACTCGTGTCTCTTACTTGAATCACCGCTCTCGATGAGCTCGCCGCGGTTCTCGTTCGCCGAGAGCTTTATGATGTTTTCGCAGCCCGTCGGGAGCATCTCCTGAAGTTCCTCGAAAAATACGAATGTCGCACCGAGCGCATTTGCTTTCTCTATGTAGTTTGAAAGAGGATGTTTTCGAAGACCTATACTGTCAAAGACGATGATGACGATCTTAGGGAACGTGACTTCCTCCGACTCGCGGAATGACAGTACCTTATAGAGATAATCGAAGATCAGCGTCTTGCTCTCGTTATCGCTTACGATGTTACGGGCTTTGATGTCCTCGTTATCGAGATGAGGCAAAAATCTCACCCATCTGAAATCGTTCTTCATCTGGTCCGGAAACATGAAGTAGAGCTTTGTGTTGCTGTAGTGCTGACGGACGGCAAGATCTATTACCATGTTACGGAGGAACGTCAGACGGACGTCCGAAGTTCCGACAACACCGAGCGCATTGATCTTATTGAGGCTCGTAACGATAGGAGCCTTGGAGATATACTTGAACTCTTCGGATAACTGCTCGGGAAGGAGCGCCAGATCGTCCTTGGTATCGAGCGTCTCGCGGGGTTTGTAATCAAGTTTTGCCTTGGCTTCGGCAAGTCCCGTTCCGAGCCTGACATCAAGGAAGTCCTCGTCTTCGACATCGCGGTTGAAAAGGTCAGCCGAGAAGTCTTCGACCATCTTCACTTCCTGATCGAGGGAATAGTACATATTCTCGAGAGCTTCAAGTTCTTCCTCACGCTTCTTGGCAACCTCGATCCGCTTATTCTTGATATATTCCGTATACTTTTCCTCACGCTCGATAACAGACCTCTTGTACTGCTTCTTATCGCTCACGAATGTGATGATCGAAGTAAGGATACCCATACCTACCATAGCGGCACCGAGGATGATCATCGCCTTTCCGCCGTTATAGAGCGCCGCTCTCATGAACATCGTAACCGCCATGGTTCCGACTGTAGGAAGAAGCGTCAGAAGAAGATTTTTCTTCTGTTCTTCTCTCGGAGCATCAGGATCCAGTATCTCGATCGGATCAGTCGACAGGACAGTCTTTACTCTGGTATTCCTGTTGAACTTCGGATATTCCAATGTGCTCTTCTGCTCGAGTATCCTCTCGGGCTTAAGGTTATTGATGATGATCGAATTTGCATCCGACAGATCCGTATAAAGATGTCCTTCACGGAAATAGAAAGCATACTCCAAGATGAATATGAAGTCATATTCGTGAAGTTCCCTCTGCTTATTTACGAGCCTTCCGTTAACGAAAACACCATACTTGGTATTATTGTCCTTGATGTAATACCTGCCGTTCTCATGGATGATCTCTATATAGTCGGCTCCGAGGAGCTCATCTTTAAGGAAGATCTCGAACCTGCTGTCGCGGCCGATAAAGATATGTTCCGAATCCTGAAGATTGATCGAATAATCATATTTCTTGTCGGAGAAGACAAAGTTCAGGATGAAGGACATATTGAACAGGAGCCTTCCGCCTGCTTCCGACTTGAAGAGCAGTTCGTCACCGTGATTCAGCTGCTTAGAGATCATCTTGGTAACGCCGCTATAGAGGAAGTAAACTTCGCCTTCGCAGTTTACCTGCCACTCTTCGCCGTCATATTCCAGAACAACTCTGAAATCCTCGGGTGCCTTTACGGGAAGATCGTTATCTTCGCTCGTACCGATCGTGTATCTTTTTACGGAAGGTTCAAGTATGACTTCCTTATAATATTTGCCTGAAGAGATGACTACCTTGTAATTATCCATTGTAATCACCTCTTACGAAATTAATGACCGTACCGTTCCTTACGCCGAACTTGTCCAGCGTCTCCGTTCCGCTCAGAAAAGCAAGCGGCTTATCTGCCTTGAGAAAATAATTATATCTGTCATTCTCGTTCACACCGAGCTTAAGCCCTCTGTTAAGTGCAATAAACAGATCCTGTGCCGTGATATCAAGCGGAACTTCGACATCGACCTCAAAACCTGCAGTGTGATTAACGAACTTGACTACTGCTTTTTCATCCATAAACGCCTCATTAGATATATCTTATGCCTAAACGTTCAACATCAGGTACTAAACCCAATTCCTCAATACTCTTGCCGGTAAAATCCGGATCATAACGGACATAATCCGTTGCAAAAGGCGTCTCCGCCGAGCCGGTATCCTCCCCGGCAAAATTACATACAAAACGGTACTTGTTCCTGTCCGTGCAGTCGATAGCCCGGAGGAATATCTTAAGCTTATATTGCGATTCCTCGTCAGGCTTTCCTACGACCAGGACATACTCAGCCTGCGCCATCAGTTCGGAATTACATTCGTTCAATTCGGAAGTGGTGTCTATTACGATAAAATCATACGTTCCGGTCTCCTTGATCTTCGTGATCGCCTGAACGATGTGCCTGTCCTGCAGGTCCAGAGACGAGAGACAGCGCGGGAACGGCGGCAGATAACTGAATCCTTCCGTCCTTATCTTTGACTTTATGCTCTCGAAAAAGTTGAGGTCCGTCTCCTTGAACTTCTTTACTGTACTGTCATCAAGCGGAGTCCTGTCCTTAAACCTGAACGCATGATTCTGGAGCTGACCTACATTCATGTAAAGTATCTTCTTATGCTTATTGGTAAGGACCTCCGATATGCCCAGCGCCAAAGTGGTGGAGCCCGCTCCGCCTATTGGAGAATATACGACTATGATATCGGTAACAATGCCTTCCGACTCCTCTATTCCCTTCAGTACCGAGCAGCTGGAGATCTCATTTATTATCTCCTTAACGCTGTCGTACTTATACACGAGCTGGACATTGAGCTTCGACGTCTTGTCGGAGTTCTCATTATCTTCGTCCGTAAACAGCAGGATATTCGGGATACTAAGCTTGAAGACCTGTTCTGAATAAAATCTCTTGTCCATGATCAGAACATCGATCTCGGGATGATTTTCCGTCTCCTTGTCGAACTGTTCCGCCTCGCTGAACAAAGAAAAATCGCAATACTCATCATAAGTCTCGATAAGCTTCGACATGATCGGCAAGATATATTTTATATCCTGATAAAACAGTACTATCTTTCTTTTTCTCATCTTAATTACCTACCCCGGAACCCACTGACAGAGCTATGACGGAGATATTATCCGTCTCCATCTTTTCCTTGGCTCCGTTTACCAGTTCCTCACAGATATTTCTCGTATTTTTCCTCTCACGACGCATGCAGTCCTCGATAACGGAATCGTCCTGAGTCTTATAGATACCGTCACTGCAGATAAGAAGACAATCACCGTCGTTAAGTTCGATCTCGGATATGTCTATCCTGAATTCCTGCCTGAATCCTATACAGTCAGTAAGCACATTCTTGACAGTGGTCACGCCGTCAACAACCTTAGTCCTCTCACATGAATGATCGGTAGTGAGCCTGTTAAAATGCCAAAGAATATTCTTACGGAGTCTGTAGCATCTGCTGTCACCGACATGTGCGATAACGGCACTTCTGTTCAATGTGGCTACCATCGTAAGAGTGGTTCCCGAGCGGACACCCTTATCGACCGAGCTCTTCATGATCCTGCTGTTACAGTCCAGGATGGATTCCCTGAGACTATTCGTATCTATCGTCTCATCACCGTTTGAATATCTGGCAAGTTCCGATTCCCACCAGAGATTGATCCTCCTGATACAGGTCTGGCTGGCCTTGTCACCTTCTGACAGTCCGCCGACTCCGTCAGCTACCGCAAAAAGTCCCGCTACATTTCCGTTCGCATCAGCAATCTTATAAACGAAAGAATCCTCGTTTACAGTTTTCCTGATCCCGACATCCGAGATCCCGTAGGCGTCAAGATTGAACCGGCTCATAACTTAATATCCTCGACATCGAATTCCAGGTTGGCTATCCTTACGGAATCGCCTCCCTTTATAATGGCTTTCTCGTCTTTCTCAAGTCTTCTTCCGTTTACGAATGTACCGTTAGAACTTCCCAGATCGGTAATATATGCTTCTCCGTTATCAAAGCCCGCTTTGCAGTGAATACGGCTTACCGCCTTGGAGAACGGTATTACCTGATCAACTGACTCTTTCTGCTTGCCTATAACGCACTCCCTGTCTCTTATCTCCAGACGGAGTGGATTTTCCTTGCTCTTATATACCAGAGCAATGCCTGCAGGACCTTCATCCAATATCTCCGTTGCTCCTCCCTGAACATGAATAACAGGAGCGGAATCGCTCTTCTCCTTCTTCTTGGAAGCGGATGTCTTCTTAAATCCGAAGCCGGACAATATACCGTTCTTCTTGGGCGGCTCCACATTTACTCCTCCGTTATTCTGGAACGGCTTAAACTTCCTGATCGCATTCCCGAGTTTTGCAATATCCGAATTCGCATCAGCAAGAACAGCCTTCGTCTCACTGTCCAATAGACCGATGCTCTCACCCGTCCTACGGATCATCAAACGAAGGGCATTAGTAAATTCTTTTATATCAGGATAGAAATATGAACCCGTTACGGGCATATAAAGGAATGATACGCTGTGATCTGAAACATTTATAAAAATATAATCAAGCTCGATGCAAAGATTACAGACATTAAGGAATCCGTTATTCCCGATTATATCGATACAATCAAACAACTTGGTGATACATGCCTTCCACTCAGCCATGTCGATGCTGTTCAAGGCAGTAGTCATATTGATGCATCCCTCAAAAGTATAAAGGAAAGCATGGGAGTCGTTGAATCTCAGAGGATAAGGGATCAGAAAACCCTTATCTGAAGTGTTCCTGATTACGCGCAATTCCAGTTCGGAAACATCAAAATCGAGCGGATCCGCCAATATATTCTGTGTGTCATTTGAAATGCACTCTAATCTTCTCATACTCCCCAACCGAAAACCCATTTATTTAGCCGTTCCGCACACTGCGTAACTTTAATTAATTTACCACAAAAGAGGCCTCCGTTCAATAAAGAGCGTAGTTCAACAACCTGAATATCTTAGTTTGTGGTAATACCATTATTACAACAAACAACCTAAGATTTAAATGCAATCAGGAATGAATCTCTCTGAATTTATACATGAATCAAGAACACAAAAAAACTAGCTATATGTTATAGCAACATATAGCTAGCATTACATCATTGAATGATTACTTGTACTTTTCCGGATTGAATCCCGGAATATCATCTGGTTTCATCGCTCCACTTCTATAAACTGAAGAATTATTACCATAATGATACCAGTCACTGTTAAACGCATTACAGATTGCTATGATTTCTTCGTTGGATAAACTATAAAGACTTACGTTTATTCCTTTTTCTCTACAATAATCGCTAAAGTATTCCTCTAGTCCATTTTCAAACTCAACAGTTTCTCTGGTCACTAAGTTTTCATATCCCAACATTTTATTTGCAGCAGACGGACAATTATTATAGTTAAACGGATCAAATCCCCCATTAAGGCAAGCATATGCAAGCCGCACCTGACAATTTGCAGGTTTGAAATATGCCTGCGGCATTACATTTATAGTATTCGATCCATTATCAACATAGAAAGAACCAACCGCATTCGTATTGCAAAACAAAGTGGCGTCTTGGTAATTCTGTTGCCTGGTTGATAAATATTTTTGCAGGTATTCATTGTAATCCCTGTCAAGCTGATCTTTCAGCATAAAATCAACTTCAGTTCCGATAAAAGTTATAAAAGCTCCAGCAGCCAAGAAGTATGGGCCTCCGCCACACAATCCCAAAATAGCAACTAATCCGGCAGCGCCAAATTTTCCCATCGATGTAGCAGCAGGAAAAGACTGATTCGTAGGAAGATCATAATAACTATTATATGCAGACGATAATCCCAGACACAAATTCGTTACTGCTACACCCTGAGACCAACAATTAGAGAACGTAAAACCAACATCTCTCATTGTTCCTGCAATGATTGCTTCATCTCGTTCTTGCTGATTAAGTCGTAAAGCATTACCTATACTAGGGTCAAAAGTATAGATGGTTGTATAGTCAATAAATGATTTGTTAGGGGTGTTCGATTCATCTAAAGTGTATAGATAGAAACCATAGTTGCAATCATAATTATTTGTATACGTTATTGTACACATATTTGATTCTTCATTAGGGAAAACCGGATTAGCACCCACTCCACGTTCAATATGGAACTGACCAAAAAACGGCATTTCAACACAAAAACAATCCTTTAACAAAACTATCTGATCATCTTCATTGTCACATGGAAAATCTTCATTTATCCAATGCTGATCTCTATAAGCAAAATAGTCATCTATCTTTGATTCCGGAATATAATACGGTACTGCGATATTACCTGCAGAAGAAATGCGCTGCATACAATCACAGAACTGTAATGAATTCAAATGTTGATCTCTGAATGCATCAACTGTACTGGCATCTTCAGGATTTGCATACATACCTGCCATAGAAGCACTAAACGCGTTGATAAATGTTAGTCCGCTTGAATTCATTGTATAGTTGTACCAAACGACATAACAAATTTCGAAACTATCACCCTTTGGAATATATGAATACTCCTCAATAATCTGATCGCTTAAAGAGTCAACATCTGTTACTTGAGTCATGAACTTTGACATATAAAGATTGTACATATCATTGAACTCTTCATCAGTTAAAGTCGGATCAGACAAAACCTTATCCGTTGCAGCACAAAAAGCCGCCAACATTGCCTGTTCCTTTAAGTTTCTTGGAACGCCACCATTTGCGTTAAAGGTTTCAACATATTCATCTAATGCAGCCTCGTTGATCCTGTTGTTTTCTGTCAAAAACTCAGCATAATAATATGCTGCATAAAAGTCATAGATTTTGTTCTTAACATCCCTAACATAATAGCAGGCATCACTAACGGTATTAGCAGTAATTACTTTTCCTTGATATTTTCCTGTGCCGCTCAACGCATCGCTCAAATCAGATACAGTAGCATTGAGAATGTCTAACAACGCTGATGCGTCAGAAATTTTGCTGCTTATTGCAGTGGAAGTAACATCAACTTCATTGTAGAAATTAAGCAACTTAGTATTCAAAACGGTAAGATTATACCTTACTCCATTAATATGCCCTAAAGCATTTGAAGCTGCTCCAATACAAGTATTCTTTAACCCCTGTCGTTCTGAGTGAACAGTAGTATAGTAAATTACATGTTGGTAAATTGTAGGGCTTACAGAGTCTCTGGCAGAATCAAGTTCTTTTCTTATAGACTCTGAAAAATCTGTTCCATAGTATCTCAATTCATATTCCTCCTGTTAATTTACCGAATTAGATTCTTCACAAAGATTAACATTTGTTTGAACTTTGTGAAGATAATTGCTGGTTGAACTACATAGTCTATTAAGATTAGTTTGAAAGCTTGCATATTTACTCATGCAATCATTGAAATCTCTAATTGTATTTCCGGTACTTTTGGTCATACTAACATTGGTCTTGGCTAAACTATTTTGGCATAATTCAGAGTCGAATACATTAAGGTATTGTCCAAATGCAGCAGAATTCATTTCTATCATATGTTTAATCCTCAACAATCGTAGCAGCTAAACTGTCTTCTTTATCAATAATATCGGTATTTAGCATCCCGATAGCTTCATCCAATGTACAATTAACTTCGTTAATAATTTCCTCAAAATACGGAATCTGCTCTAAGACAGCTCCCATAACGCTTTGTGCAGTACTTGTATCATTTGGACCAAAACCCTGATTCTTAATGTTTGTTAAGTCTCTGGAATATGCTGACAACCTCTCTGTTGTTTTAGATCCTTCTCCTGATGTTCCTGCAAATGTAGGTAAACTCCTTACCTCGGTAACATCCAACGATGTAATATCACTCATAAATACCTCCCAAAATTATGGCATAGCACGTTGAACAGCAGAAATAGCATTAGCATAATCTTGATCACGATCATTTGAAAGAACCGTTGTCTCGTGCCTCAGTAAAGTGTCAACAACAGGTGACGATCTATCCACATTTGAAATAGCATTCTTTAATGTCGCAAGTTCGTTATCATATGTTCTTTGACTCGACCGGGTGTTGTTAATCAAATTCTGCAATTGCCCCCTGTCTTCCAACATGTAAACATATTCAGCAGAAGGTCCGCTGCTTGAACTGGAAGAAGAACTCGACGAAGAGGAACTACTAGATGATGAGGATGACGAACTCGAACTCGATCTTGAAGAAGAACTGGAAGATGAAGAAGTAGTCGACTTCGATGATGATGATGATGATGACGATGACGAAGACGCTTTACCGCCATAATACTCTGTATACCAATTGCTACCTGCCATAAAAACCTCTATAAATCCAAATATATAAAAAACACTTTCATCAATAAGCCAGTAGATTTAAACCGATACTTTTTGATGACAGTGTACTATTCGTTTCCAAAATATAAATAATTGATACAATTACTTTCTCGATGAAAAGCACACCGAAAATAGCATAGGCTTTTAGAATTAATAAACTGTTCGGGAACCTAAGTTCCCGAACAGTTAAAATTCTTAATTATTAACCAACAGAATTCTGACGCTCAACTTCGTCATAGTTGTTAGCTGCTGTAGAAAGGTTCTTAGATACTTCTTCAAGATACTGAACTGCCTTCTGGAAAGTAGTATATGTGCTCTTGATATTCTCATAGAACTTCTGTGAAGCTACGCCGCCCCATACGTTTGCAAGATTCTGTGCGTTTGTAGAGATTGACTGATAAACATTCTGCAACTCACCAGAAAGCGTACTAAATGTAGAAGAATACTCTCTCAGATCGGCGGATGATACTTTCAAATTATTTGCACCCATTTCAGTTTCCTCCTTTCTCTGAAAAATGTACAAATATGTCAATAAAGATATATTTGCAATAATTAATACTAAGTATACAAACTGTTTACAATCTTCTCAATAATTATTCGTAAAACGCAAACTTTTTTGTGCATATGCTCTATCTTTTTCGAATATTTTTGTAGAATGTTACTAATTTACTAGAAACGTTTTTCTGTTGTACTTAATCAGCTTTATTTAGTTTGATATGCAATATATTAACATTAATATCACTTCTTATTTCGGCATTCATACGGATGATCGATAAAGACCACATCCTTGCCCTTTGTCTTATATGCCAGGAGCTTAAGAACGACAAGGATATCGCCCGCGCCTGCAAGAGTATGAAGTACACCCACAGTGAAAAGAGCGATGTTGCCCAGGAAGATAGATACGATCATGACACAGATCCCCAGAAGGAACATGGGCATAAAAGTAGCGATTACATATATCGGCCTTTTAAGGGGACTTGCGCATGTGCAATAGGGCGTAAGGTACTGGACGATAAAGCCGAACCTGATATCCTTGAGGCCGTTTTCGGCTCCGAAGGACCAGAACAATCCGTGTATCATCTCATGTACGAATACAAGTACCAGAAACAGCAGCACATAAGCCCCGATATAGAGAGGCGAAGTGCTGTGTATCGAAGTTCCGTTGACAAGGTAATAGATTATCCCTGCCGGAATACAGGGTATGGCCGCCACCAGAGTTCCGACTATATTTGCGGTAACGAGCGAGATCAGGAGGTCTTTTCTCTCATATCCTTCTTCGAGAAGTTTCTCTTCCCTTTTTCGAAAAGAATCAGATCTTTCCTGCTCTGCCTTTGTAAGTTTTCTTTCTGTTTCAGCCATAGAAGTGACTCCTTCAGATATCAATTTATTACTTCGGATATGATCCCGTAATCCTCACTGCCGGTCAAAATAAGGAACTTTTGTGAGGGATCAGAATAAATAAACCTGGTATCGGATTTGGACATTCCTTCTTCCAGCCCTTCCGTAGATTGATAGATGTAAGATAAGGATCCGTTGCTCATTACCTGAAAATCTCTCTCGTCGGTTTCGTTCATCCAGGACTCAAATTCATCATATCTGAAAATGATGAAAGACGTTCCTCTATATTTGCCGACTGCCATTATGTCTGTTATCTGGTCGAGATCGTCCAGTTTCTTTAAGGCAAATGATCTTAATTCTTTAGAAGAGGACGGGATCGGATCCAGCTCCTTGATCTCTCTGGATCCTATATCACAATAATCATACAGAAAATTGTTCACTTCATTCGGAAGATAACAGTAATGTTGAGGATCAAAAAGCTTCTCATAAGTAATAGGCATCTCGTCTATGAGATCTTCAACGGACATGGACAAAGGAAGATTGCTGCCGTCATAAAAGCAGTTAGTCTTCAGAAATTCCGCATCAATAGTGACGATATCTCTGCTGTCAGATATCTCTCCCTTTCCGTCCAACAGATCATTTATAAGGCTCACGATCTTTTCCCAGTTTTCAGGAAACTCATTATATCCTGTTTTTTCAATCTCCTGCTTGGAATCGCCATCACTGTAAACCAGTATTATATGATAAGCCAAGTCGCCCGTATTACTCTCGTTATCAGGTATATTTTTGATCTCTTCGATCAGTTTCGTTGCTTCTTCGCTCTCAAGATTATCTTCATCCCAGTCAGAAAAATCTATTCCGCGTCCCTCATCTTCGGTAATAAAGAAAGAGTAGGTGTTATATATGTCCCCCGTGGCCGATACAAAATACAGGCTTTCTATAGCTATATGATCGTCCTCTTTAGCTTGAGAAGAACAACCTGCTGTCAAAAGCAGAGCAAACATAATACATATAAACGTTTTTAATAAAATAAGTCTTTTCATCATAACCCCTGATAGATTGAGTTGATGGCTTCATCAAACATATTACAAGAATTTCCAAAAACGTCCCTTGTTGCTGTCAAACTCCTGTCAATAACATTATATTCAAAATTCTCAGCGAAAAACTCAGTATACACTAAATTCTTGCGTGAACCATCAGTATTATACCAATAATCGCAGTTAACTAATGAACTGTGTAATTCGTCTTCTCCGCCCAAATTGTTACGTTGTTTTTCAAGTACTGAAAAAGACTGCTTCAAGAAGATCCTGAAGCAGTCTTAATGTATGTCGCGAGAATATTTTATTATCCGAGAACGACCTCGACCTTATGTGTCTTGCCGTCACCGCAGACAGGAACGATGCATCCGTCCACAGCCTGACCGTCTACTGTCAAAGACTTAACGCCCTTGTTGACGTGTGACGGGTTCTTGATCTCGATCTCATATGTGTCGCCTCTGAACTGACGTGTTGCCTTGAAGCCGTCCCATGCTGAAGGGATGGAAGGATCAACACGGAGACCGTCAAATTCAGGCTTAACACCGAGGATATACTGGGAGATGGCTACCATGTTCCATGCAGCCGTACCTGTGAGCCAGGAGTTCTTGCCCTGACCGAAGTTCTTGGCATCCTTACCGCCGATCATCTGACCGTATACATATGGTTCTGTCTTGTGGATGTCGGAAGTCTCTTCTGTAAATGCAGGAGCGATCTTGGAATAGTACTCGAAGGCCTTGTCACCGCGGCCGGCATATGCCTCAGCACAGATGATCCATGCATTATTGTGAGTGAAGATACCTGCGTTCTCCTTATATCCTCCCGGATATGTGGAGATCTCACCGTACTGGATGTAGTACTTCGTGAAAGCAGGGTTATTAAGGACAAGACCGAACTCGCAGTTAAGGTACTTGTCAATGGAGTTAAGGGTCTTGATATCTGCACCGACATCCTTACCGATCTCTGACATGACGGCAAATCCCTGTGGCTCGATGAAGATCTTGCCTTCCTCACATTCGTGGGAACCCATCTTTTCACCGTTTGCATCATAAGCTCTCAAGAACCATTCGCCGTCAAACGCGGATTCCATCGTAACCTTCTTCATCTTGTCGATCTCGGACTGAGCCTTAGCTGCTTCCTCTGTCTTTCCGAGATGCTCGAGTATGCCAACATAAGCAGGGCCGGTGTAGGTGAAGAGTGCTGCAACGAATACGGACTCTGCGATCTTGGAGTATCCGCCTTCTGCCTTGAACTTAGGATTGGTATATGTCTGGAAAGATTCACCCGGTGTATCGGAGAAGCATGAGAGGTTGATACAGTCGTTCCAGTCAGCTCTCATAGCAAGAGGCAATCCGTGAGGACCGAGGTTCTCGACGATGTGATAGAAGGAGACATCGAGGTGCTCGAGCATCGTGTGCTTTCCGTCCGGATCGTTGTCAAAAGGAACATTTGCATTGAGGATATCCCAGTCGCCTGTCTCCTTGATGTAGGAAGCGACAGAGAGGATCATCCACAACGGATCATCGCTGAAGTCTCCGCCGATATCTGCGTTACCCTTCTTTGTGAGAGGCTGATACTGGTGATAGCATCCGCCGTCCTTGAGCTGGGTCGAAGCGATATCGATAAGTCTTTCTCTTGCACGCTCAGGGATCTGGTGAACAAATCCGAGGATATCCTGGTTGGAATCCCTGAAGCCCATACCACGGCCGATACCCGACTCGAAGTAGGAGGCTGAACGTGAGAGGTTAAATGTAACCATGCACTGATACTGGTTCCAGATATTGACCATACGGTTGACCTTGTCATCAGGTGTATCAACCTTGAAGATGCTGAGGAGATTATTCCATGTTGTACGGAGTTCCTCAAGACCTGCCTCTACCTTCTCAGGAGTATTGTACTTATCGATCATCGCATAAGCCTTCTCCTTATTGAGGACCCAGGTCTCTCTGGTGAGAAGACCGGAAGGCTTCTCGGATGAGAACTTCTTATCCTGCGGGTTCTCGGCATAACCAAGGATATAGATCAATGTCTTGGATTCACCCGGAGCGAGAGTAACTTTCTTATAGTGGGAAGCGATCGGAGACCAGCCGTCTGCAAATGAATCGGAAGCTTTTCCTTCACTGACCGTCGCAGGATTGTCCCAACCGTTATAGATTCCGCCAAGGAAAGCGTCGCGGTCTGTATCATAACCGTCAATCTCGTCATTTACCGAATAGAAGGCGTAATGATTTCTTCTGTCACGGTATTCCGTTACGTGGTAGATAGTGGATCCTTCGATCTCTACACGGCCCGTGGAGAAATTTCTCTGGAAGTTTGTGCAGTCATCCTGTGCGTCCCAGAGACACCACTCTGCAAGGGAGAAGATGGAAAAATCCTTGGAAGTACTTCCCTCGTTTGTGAGAACGACCTGCTGAACTTCACCGTCATAATCCTGCGGAACAAAGAAGGTAACCTCTGCCCTAAGGTCATTCTTCTTACCTGTGATCACTGTGTAGCCCATACCGTGACGGCACTCATAGAAGTCAAGCTCTGTCTTGACCGGTGACCATCCCGGATTCCAGATCGTACCATTGTCGTTGATATAGAAGTAGCGGCCTCCCATGTCGATCGGAACGTTGTTGTAACGGTAACGGGTAATCCTTCTCAGACGTGCGTCCTTGTAGAAGCTGTATCCGCCGGCCGTATTAGAGATGAGCGAGAAAAAGCCCTGATTTCCCAAGTAGTTGATCCACGGATAAGGTGTCCTTGGGGTGTCGATCACATATTCCTTTCTTGCGTCGTCAAAATGACCAAATTGCATATTTTTTGCCTCCAAATAATTTTAGTATTCCTATTTTACACTATATAAGACTCGATTTTAACCCATTTGAGCCTCTTTGCAGAAAATTAACAAAACGTTTCGCGCTGTCTTCCTTTCCTCTTTCCCTTCTCGAAAAAGCGGCGCTGCGTACATGCCGCAACACCGCTCGTTATCCTCTGTTATCTCATCCTCTCTCGATCGCGTAGTCCTTACAGATCTGCGTAAACTCAGGGGATTTTACAAAGCTGTCAAAGAGCTGCTGCTTTGTCATGCCCTTGCTCATTGAATCAAGCCAGAATGTCATACCCGCGTCATCAGGCTCTCTTCCCATGAATGTCCTGTACATTCTCGTTATAAGCTCCTTGTTATCAAAGTTATGGTCATTGAATTCCTTACAGAAGAAGAATTCGTGTGCCGCAGCAGAACCCGTAAGTTCCAGATTGGTAAGTCCCAGGCTCCAGAACTTAAGGCCCTCTTCCTCAGGTTGTCTTCCGAGGCACTCGGTATAAAGTCTCGTTGCAAAAGCGATGGCATTCGTTGATGCGATAGTTGCCTTGGCTGTCGTTGCACCTGACTTGACTCCGTATGTCGCACATATGTTGCACCACTCAGGCGAATTGATGAATCCTTCAACGACACCGTCTCTTCCTATGGTATCGATGCTGTTCAGCCAGAAGTTGAATCCGTCCGGATCATCTGAGGCATCTCTGTTGAAGAATGTCTTATAGAGGACCTTGAGGAACTCTTCATTATTATATCCCTTGCTCTTGAACTCGGGACTTGTAAGGAATGACCTGGCACAATCGGCTCCGGTAAGGGTACCGCCTCCGACGAGTTTGTCCCAATATGCTTTTCCTTCTGCTTCGGAAGGTCTTCCGAGAGCGACTTCGTACAGACGTTCGGTAAAGTCATCGAATTTGCCTGAAGTCTTAGGTTCAAACGGATACTTGTACTCGACTATCTTTACATCGCACTCGAGATCTCCCATCCTCGGATCGATCGGAACCGCAAAATAGTATGTCTTGTTTGCTTCGAGCGACAGGGTAACAGAACAATTGATATCTGATTCATCCAGATATTTGTTGAAATCCCTGAACCTGATATCTTCAATGTTGTAATCGCTCTTTACGTCGCTGTTAAAAGCTATACATGATAAAGAATCGTCGAATACGGCTACAACAGGATTTCCTTTCTTCAGATCGGAAGAATAAAACTTGTATTTACCGGAAACCTGCGGAGTGAAAGAGAATACTTCCTGAGCTATCTTTTCATCATATTCTTCACGGTCGATGTGCACGGTTTCCCCCAACTCAATGCTATTTGCGGTTGAATCGTTGATGATAAAATAGTACATGATCTTTCGTAGCATTTTTTCTTCTGTGCTGTTAAATGCTATCTGATAATATACGACTTCATTACAGTCATCAGGCAGGTTCATCTTAGGATTCCCCAAATTGTAATCAATTTGGTTTGTAAAGTCTTCTACCAGGAGAATATAGTAGATCTGATCATATGAACCGCCGTCGATCGTGATATCTGGGAAGACCGTTTCCCTTCCCTCAAGAGTGCTCCACGCCTTGATCTCTCTTACGAAATCTCCGTCATATTCCTTAAAACACATGTTTGGATCGATATTAAGAGAAAAAAACACTTTGTAAGTTCCGGAAGACTGATCTGTTATGTCACATCGGAGCATACCCCTGCCTGCTTTTAAGGTAACCGACGGTTGGGTCGAATCAAGTTTTGTGTATCCTGAACTGTCGGAATATGAATCGTAGTACCACTGGTATGTATATTTTGTGTTTGAAGGTAATCCGAGGAACTTCATATCTACCTTGAGTTCTTTGTCTTTCTGAACCAGGTATTCATAAGAAAAGTAGTCATCTTCCGGATAACCCTTGCCGATCGATTGGATCATTCTTCCGTCAGTTGTAACACTGATCTCGAAATCAGGCTCAACCCAAACATTGCACATATAGATCGGCTTCCCGTCTGTTCTCTCTACGGTAAAGTAATATGATTCCTTCTCGAGCCACAGACTCAGTTGATCAATGCCGCTTTTTATCAGCTTAAGATCCTCGTCATAGACATTGATCTTAATATCTTGGGCGGGATTCATAAAATAATACGACTCACTCTTGATAACATAATTACTTTCCATACTCGGAGTTATCTTATACGTGGCAGAGTCAGAGTTACTTATATATGCCATACTTCCGCCGATCTTCATATCGACCGCGTCCCCTTTATCAGGAACGACATCGGCTGATACCGGCAAAACGAAGCCGCCGAGCATCAAGGTCACCGTCAATAGGATTACAGCAGACCTCTTCAAGATTTTGTTCATCGGGTACACCTCCCTTGCTTTAGACGTAATTGTAGAGTTTCCTTTATAATATCACAAAACGGCAACACTCCTTTATGTTGCCGTTTTACTTGAACAGTTTTAAGATATCCCGGATGCCCGTTTTGGATCAGCTGATCTCGGTCACCTCTGCTTCAAATGAGGCCTTGGCATCATCTACCGTATCATAATCCCCCAGATAATAGGACTTGACTGATGCATAGAAAGCTTCGTTGATCCGGTAGTCATTTGCTCCTGTTATGGTGTAATCGATCCCTGAGGCCACATCGAAAAGAAGCGTGTACGGATTTTGCCCGCCGAGCCATTCGAGTCCGAACGAGGAATCCTCCGACATCTCCTTCATTATCGACTTGGAGTTGACAAAGATCCCCTTGTTTGTCGCCATATCCTTAAGGTTATCGGGATCAATACATATGGCCTGCATTATATCTCCTGCATCCTTTTTCATGTCACAGGAAGGAGATGCCATGAGCCAGCTGCCGCCTGAACAGTAATTGACAGGAGATTTGATAAAGCCCCAGTTTCCGTATGTCTCATCATCAGGATCGGAGAGGAGCGATCTTCCCATATCGAGAGTTCCCCAGTAAGAGAGGATGTTTTCGTTCGTATAAGGTTTAACGGTAATACCGCCTTCTTCGTTGATCACTTCAAACGTGAGATTCTCTTCAAAGAAAGCATCTGCATAAGTATAAAAACCTTCAAGGTCCGGATCGACCGTAAGAGTACCGTTCACTATCCATGGGGTCTTTTTGACAGCCCCGTAAGGGGTCTCAAGATCACCTATCGTAGCTATTGCCTTGGCCTCTCCTTCGGATGCCTTCTGAACAGCCTGCGCCATCTTGAGGAAACTGTCCCAGGAAGAGAAATACTGCGATACTTCAGAAGGCTCTGTCACGCCCAGGTATTCCTCCGTAAGGAGCTTATTATAGAAAACCCCCGCCGGGGCGGCTTCCCAGGTGATACCTCTGATTACTCTCTCGGAATCATCCGAGGAATAGAGAATATATGCGAACATGTCCTGAAGATCCGCGTAGTCAATTCCGAGTTCATTGATCGGGAGAGCCCTGTCTGACTCAATATATTCCTGAGCCCATGAGGAATCCGCCACATAAAGATCCGGGAGGTCTGCTCCTGAATCAAATGCCTTGTCGAGATATGCCTTGTAGGATTCAATATCTCCGTTGCCTACGACTTCGTATTCAAAATTGATATCCGTATAAAGATCGATTAGTTCTTCGAGATCGTGATTCCAGGACCAGATAACGATAGGATCAGTACCTTCGTTAACGGCTTCCTGTGCGCCGAGATCAGTAAAACCTGTCAGGGATATCTTGTCATCTACTACTATGCTCGGTGTGGTCGGGTCAGGATCAACGATGTCGGTCGGCTTTGTGGTCTTCGTCGTAACGGAAGTCTCGGCAGTTTCTGTCGTATCCGTTTCCTTCTTTTCGCATGAAGTCAAAAGACCCAAAAACATAGTTGCGGTCAAACAAAGAGCGATATATCTTCTCATCTTCATTGCCGTTTCCTCCTGCCCGCCGGTAAAGTGCTTTACGTCGGAAGTTTACAACAAATAGTGCTTTGTTGCAACTTACGTCACTTCCCTGCCGCCATGAATGCCTCGATTATCTTCACTGCACATTCATTGTCGGAATTATCCATCTCGAGAAAGCCTGTGTCAGTCAGAAGACCGCTCGATACGACCAGGACATAAGGACCGTTGACCGCATCTGTCATGATGGTCCTCTCCTCAGGATCGTTCATAAGGAGCTCGCCGGTCTCTTCGTCATAAGAGAAGAATGATCTCTCGGCGGTCGTAAGTGACGAGAGGTTCTCGGAAAAATCCTTCCAGTCGACATTCGAGATGTCGCGCATCTGGGATCTGTATGTATAGGTCAGCTGCCCGCTGCTCACTGCCTGCTTATATGTGGTGGATTCGGTATCGAGTTCAAAGATGTCGACACGCATGACTACGTTCATCGATTCCTCGATATCTTCCGTATATACCTTGAAAGTGGTGTAGTTGAGGATGTCATCTTCTTCCGATACCTCGGCATCGCACTCGGCCTGAAGCTCTTTGGTGTAATACCAGCATTCGCCCTCGAAGGCACTTACTTTGCTCATGTCGGAAAACCACGACTTGACGGCGTCGCTGTCTGCCATGTAAGCGACCATCTCTTCGAAGAGCATGCCCGAAGCATCCTTCTCCTCAGAAGGTTCTGTTTCCGGAGGCTGTTCTTCTTTCCTGTTGCTGTCAATGATCTTGACCTGTATCGCTGCCGCGCGGTCAAAATACCCTTCTGTCGGAGTCAGATCCGAAGGAAGGGCGTCTTTCTTACAGCCCGCAAGTGCTATGACGGTCAATACCGAGAGCAGTACTGCCGTGTTTTTGATAAATACACTTCTTGTTCCCATACGGGTTCATTTTACCCTTCGAAAAATATCAATGCAAATCTATGTCTTCGGCAAATTGACGAAAGATCAGGATCCGAATGCCGTAAAAGCATCCACGATGCCGTGAGCACGCTCGTTTTCGGAGGAAAACGCCTCGATGATCTCACCTTCCGGATTGATGCCGCTGTGAACAACGATTACAAATCTTCCGTTAAGTCCGTGGATAGGGAGCGTAACGTCGATGGTGTCATCCAGTGTAACGACATTTCCTGACGCATCATAAGTGTAGAGCAGACGCTCTGCAGTCGTCATATTATGGAAATCAGCGAGGTACTGATCCTTGTCAAGTCCGTCGGTGTTGCGGTAAGGCACCTTCATCTTGAAGGTGATCTCCCCGTCTTCCTTCACCTTATTATAGTAATCGGAACCCTCTTCGAGCTCGAAGATCTCAAAATACGTGACCTCGCCTTCGATCTGGTCCTTTGAACTGTAATAGATATGAAATGACGTGTAGTTGATGATATTCGGTTCAAGCTCTACTTCGACATCACATACCTTCTGAAGCTCCGGGATATCGTACCAGCACTCACCCGTAAAACCGTCAAAGGACTCGGTCTCTTCAAACCAGGTGGTTACGGCTTCGGAGGACTTCATATAATTTACTATCTCCGAAAAGGAGCTGTCATCACTGTTACCCGCCGCCACTTCATAAGTCTGGTTAGATCCCGAAGCAGCGCTGTCTGCCGGATTCTCATTCGTGGAATGATAATTACACGCGGTAAGGAAGACCGCGGCAAGGCATATACTGGCAAATATCTTAAGTTTCATAATGATCCCCTCTCATGGGTCAGCCCCTCAGGGGCAAACACGTTAACATCATATTCTTTTGGCACCTGTTCGTCAACGAAAAAAGCGGAGAGCCGTATTAAGGGCCCTCCGCCTGTATATATCATTTTAGTATGTCGGCTCCACATATACTTCGTTCAGATCTTCCTCAGGCTCTTCGATCCTGTCGAACTTTCCGCCCGGCTTACGGAGCCTTAAGATCATGATGATGATACCTATGATCAGGAGGATGATCCCGATAAGGAGCGCCGCCTCGAAGAAGAACAGCCTCTCCGTCGCGAGGATGGAAGCCTTCTCCCAATAAGGGAATTCATATCCTGCGGTCTTGCTGTTGAACTCACCTATCGGCATGACCTGGTCATAAACATTATCCACTCTGAACCTTCCCGTGTTACTTACGATCCTGTACTGAGGTTCGCTTACGTTATAGGAAGGAAGGGCATTGAGCATATCGCTCTTGGCAACGCCCTTAACGACCTCCGGAAGGAATGCCTCGTAGCATGTTATTGCGAGCGGAGTTGCATAGAAGTCTTCTCCCGTATTTCCGCCCGGCGAGAAGTATCCCTTTTCCGAGAGCTGATCGATCTTCGAGAAATAGCAGAATACCCTGTACTTGCCCGAGCCCGTGATCTCATCGATCTTAGTCTTCTTTTCGCGGATTACGCCGACTATCGTCATTTCCTCCCCGAAAAGCTGTACCTTCTTGCCGCTTACGGAATACGACTTGAAGAGTTTCCAGGCCAGCTCGTCATTGATGACTATCTGGTTTTTATCATACTCATTCTCCGGAAGGAATCCGCCGTCCATGAACTCGAACGGATGGAATGCCTTGAAGTTGCCTCCGACTGCCACTATGTCGGCATCAAAATCTATGTAGCCCGTCTTTTCAACTCCGTTAACCGTTATCGTCTTCTGATAGATTCCCGAGGATGTGAACGTCGTGGAGTAACAGTCCTCCCAGCCGACAGGACCCGTGGACTTGTTCTTTTTCTTCTTGCCGCCCGAGCCCTTTCCCGAATCGACGGTTCCCTGCAGAGATTCCCTTATATCTTCAACATCTTTCAGGGTAATGGAGTTTCCTTCGCCGAGGGACGTAAGCGGATAAGTATTGTCCACCCTGTTCCCCTTCGCGAAAACACTCATCTGCCTGTAGGAGATCTTTCCGCCGTTCTGCCAGACCTCGTTAAGGTACTGGTCTCTTCTTCCGTTCAAGGTATTGAAGATCATGACGGACATGGAGATGATGATCGCCAGTGCGATCAGGATCACCCAGAAGTGAGCCGTGAGGACTACATTCTTGAAGGTATTCTTGGCGGACTTTCTTATGTCACGCCAGTAGTCCCTGATCCAATTGATTATACCCATTGATGCGTCACTCCTTCTTGCTGTAATCCTGAAGTCTTACGCGGTCTCCGTCCTTGAGTGGTTCTTCGCTTCGTGTGACATACTGGTACTTTGAATCAAGTTTCTCGCCCTTGATGGCAGTCCTTGCTCCGTCAGTATCCTCGATATCGACCATTATCTTCTTAACCGTATACTTGGTTCCGAGAGGTGTTGACTTCTCGACGAGTGCATAGACAAACGTGCCGGAATTGTCCGTAATGACTGCACTGCTCGGAACGATATTCTCATAGTTCTTGTTTGACTTGCCTGCTACGACGGTGATCTCATCGCCCGGGAAGATATAGTCACCTTCTACCTTGCACTTAACGATCCTGTTCGTTCTCGGAGCATTCTTATCAGGCTTGATGGAAGTGATCCTTACGGAACTGACCCATGAGTTGTCAGGTGTGAGCTCCATACCTGTATAGAATCCCTGCGTCTTCTCCGTCTCGAAGTTGAACTCTACCGAGCACTCCATCTGCTCTATATCAGGCAGAACAGAGAAGAGAACGTCACCTTCGTGGATCACGTCACCTTCTGCAACACTGAGATCATAGAGACTTCCGTTTGCAGGAGCTTCGATGGTAACGATGCTCATGTTCTTCTCAAACTCGGCGATCTTCTTTTCATAGTCTTCCAGCTGTTTCAGGCTCTTTGTTTGACTATCCGCTGCTTTCTCCGCACTGATACCGTCAAGGATATTCTGCTTGTCGAGATCCTTCTGAGCCTCGGTAAGAGTCTTGTTAGCCTCAGTTACACTCTTCTTGGCATCGTCGACCGAAGGAACAAGCTGCTGTTCGCTGATTACTATCTCTGCATCGGCAATGGCATTGCTGAGCTCAGTCTTCTTGGCGGAATAACTTGCGAGTCTGTCACTTGCGGCAGAGAGATTGCCCTGCGCCTCATTCTTCTTGGATTCGATCTCGGCGATCTTGTCCTCGAGTTCCTTTATCTTCTGCTCATTGCCGTTGGAAGGCGCCGTCGTCTCTGTCGGCTCTGTTCCCTCTTCTCCTTCGCTTCCTTCTCCGCCTTCATTTGCGGCAGGTGTTGGAGTCGAAGCAGGTTCGCTCTTGAGCTTCTCGATCTGAGCCTGGAGATCGGCTATCTGCGATTCATAAGACGAGATCAGTGTATTCAGATCCTCAACCTGCTGCGCGTTGGCTTCGATCTCAGCCTCGACTATGGTAAGTTCAGTCTGCTTGGAACTGATGATCGCATTTGCCTCACTTATCTTGGAATCCTTCTGCTGAGCCTGTGCCAGCGTCTTGTTGGCATCGTTAACGGATTCCTGAGCTGATTCGATCCTGTCCTTGATCGATGTAGTGTAATCATCCTTAGGAGTCCTTGACTCATAATCCATCTGCTTCTTGAGATCGTCATACTGGTCAAGAAGTGTCTCATATTCGGTCTTGTCTTCTATTTCTGCAAGTGTGATGACAGGAGTACCCTTGACCACGTAATCGTATGTATCGTAATCGATCTTGTGGATCTTACGTCCCTCAAGCCCCTTCGGCACCTTATACTGTGTCTTGTTGTCACACTGGATATATCCCTTTGCGGAATTCGTAAAGGAGAGATTGCCCCACTGCGAGTATTCTGCAACCACCTTCGGGATAGTCGCATTCATTATAGTATTCGAAAAGAATGTGAGGAGAAGCATTACAACGAGGAATGCTACTATCGCCCTGATTACCCATCTTCTTGTTTTCTTCTTGTCAGCCATTTTACGCCTCCACTAATCCTAAAAATGATATTTTACTTAATGCCCGAATGCGAGATACCTTCGACCAGATACTCTTCACCCCAAAGGAATATGAGGAGTGCCGGTATCATGTAGAGCGCGGAGGCCGCAAACGCTATTCCTATCTCAGCTTCATTGATCTGCGACAGGAAGACCGATAAAGGTTGTTTCTGTTCGTCCGTAAGAAGTACCAGCGGCTGTTCAACCATGTTCCAGTAGTCGATGAACAGGAGGATCGCCATCGCGAAGATGGCACTCTTACAGGTCGGAAGGGCGATCTTGGTAAATATCTGCCACTCGGTCGCCCCGTCGAGCTTCGCAGCTTCGACATATGAAGAAGGTATCTGTCTCATGTACTTCGTAAGAAGGAAGCAGCTGAACGTCGAGAAGATGCCCGGTAGGATGATCGCCCAGAAAGTATTCAGCAAGTGAAGCTTTTCTGCGATCATATAGTTAGGAACGAGAGTTACCTGGAACGGCATGAGCATCAGGATGACGTATGAGAAGAAGAGGATCTCTCGCCTTCTTTTTCGATACCTTGCAAAGCTGTATGCCGCGAGCGAAGATACCACGAGCTGTCCCAGAACGATAGGAACTACCATGATAACGGAGTTCCAGAACTTAAGAAGGTACGTAGGGCTCATGAAGAGCAACGTCTTGTACTGTTCAAAAGTAACCTTCTCAGGGACCATTCGAAGTACCGGTGTCTTATCCAGATAAGCTGCTCCGGACTCTTTGGCATGACCGGACAGGCTCTGGAAGATGACTCCGTAGTTGTCCTGGATCTCTGCCGATGACATAAACGAGTTGATGAATGTATAGAAGATAGGAATGAGAGCCAGTATCGACGCGATTATCGCGATACAGATGCCCAGTCCCATCGCACACTTGATGAGCGTGTTCCTTCTGGCAAGGACGCCTGCCGCTCTCTTTCTCTCTTTTGTGAAGAAGGCTTCCCTTTCTTCGGTCGACATGCTGTCGAACATGCTTACCGGTTTTTCGACATGGACATAGACCTTACGTCTGGCCTGAGTAGCCGCCAGTTTCCGCTGTTTGCGTATCAATTCTTCATTTCTGTATGGCATGTTCTACTCCTCTATGTCTCCGCCGAACTTGGCCTCTGCAAAGAAGAGGAATCCGACAATTATTATCATTGCTATACACATTACGATGGCGCCTGCCGAGAGCTTCGAATAATCGAGGTGCCTGAATGCGTTGTTCATATAATGCTGAAGCATATAGAGCGTATCAAACGGATAGTCGCCCGTAAGAAGATAAACTTCACGGAAGATCTTGAAGGAATTGATGAGTGACATGATTCCTACAAAGAAGATCGTTGAGCTTAAGTAGTGCATCTTGATCGAGAAGAATCTCTTGACCGGACCTGCGCCGTCCATCTTCGCCGACTCGATGACTTCGGTCGGGATATTGTTCAGAGCCGCAAGGAACAGGACCATGTTGTAGCCTAAGTTCTTCCAGATGAACATGAGAAAGATAACGATCTGCGCGTAGGATGATTTGAGCCAGTCGATCTTGTTCATCCCGAACAGGCTTGCGAACCAGCCGTTGATTACGCCGTTATAACTGAAGAATACCTGCCAGATCAATACGATGGATGCGACAGGAACCATCATCGGGTTAAGAAGGATGCTCCTGAAGATACTCTTGCCCGGCATACCGCTGTTAAGAAGGAGTGCCACGAGAAGCGACAGAACGATCGCGAGAGGCACCGATATGAGCGCAAAGGTAAGTGTGTTCTTGGAAGCGTTGACAAAAGCCGAGTTCGTTATGACCCTGCCGTAGTTGGCAAAGCCTACAAAATCCGAATTGGTCGGCGATTTCTGGAACGAGGTCTTGAGCAGCATAAGCAGCGGAAGGAAAAAGAACAGCAGAACGCCTGCCAGGCTGGGCAGGAGGTATCCCGTAAACACACCCCAGTCAAGCAACTTTCTCCTTCTGTGAAGGCGCTTCTTGCGCTTGGCAAGCTCAGCCTTCCGGAGCAGCAACTCTCCTCTTTTGTTTTGACTTTCCGACATTTTATAATACTTCCTTATGTAGAATAGTTTACTTTTAATTTCCCAATTGTCCAGTTTTCCCTTATTTGTCTTCCGGCAGGAAAGTCCCGCCGGAAGGTGTTTTGGGACATAAAGTTTTATTTGTTCTTTTCGGAACACTAGATAGACGAATCTGTCTCACCAAATGTTTCAACCTTTCTGATGTTCCGAAAAGATCTGACCGTATGTCTTGTTTATGCCCTTGCCGCCGCACTTTGCGGTGCGGCCCGGGCTTATCCCCCGTCCACGTTAAACGGCATCCACTCTTTTAATCATCTTTCTACGCTTAAGATTATGTACTTCCGGGGGTTTCCTTTCCATTTGTTTTACTTACAAAGCCGCAGGTATCCTTACAATTTTGTAATCAGCCGCAACAACGCAATTTATAAGCTGCCTTTCCCGCAGGGATAAGACAGCTTACGTTATTCTTTTCGAAAAGTATAAAAGTCTCAGAGAAGATCGTCCCTGCCTTTTTCCTTAAGCCGGTCGACCATGAGCTTGACATCCTGAGCCTGCTCCTTGGAGCACACGAGGATAGAGTCTTCCGTCTGGACTATGACGAGATCCTTTACGCCAATCGTCGTTATGACCTTGTCATTCGACTTGTTGAAGATGACCGAGCCTTCCGTGTCGATGCCTTCAAAACTTCCCACAACGACATTGTCGTCTTCGTCATGAGGGAACACCGAGTCGAGGGCATCCCACGAGCCGACGTCGTTCCAGCCGAACTCCGCAGGGATGCAGTAAACATCCGATGCCTTCTCCATGATGCCGTAGTCGATCGAGATCTTCTCGAGCTCCGGATAGACCCTCCTGATGGCTTCTTCCTCGCCCGGGGTCCTCAACGTGTCGTATATCTCTTCCATCTTCTTATAAGTGTCCGGGAGAAATTCCTTGAAAGCATCAAGTATGACGGACGCCTTCCAGATAAACATTCCGGAATTCCACAGATACTTGCCTGACTGGATATACTCCTTGGCAACCGACTCGCGCGGCTTCTCAACAAAACGGCGCAGGTAATAGACCTCGCTTCCCGGCTCCACCGGATTTGTCGAGAACCTGATATAGCCGTAGCCTGTCGATGCAAAAGTAGGCCAGATGCCTATCGTTACTATCTTATCCGTGGCCTCCGCCGTCTTGAACGCGATGTCCAGGACACGCTCATATTCCTTGATATCGGAGATATGGTGATCCGCCGGAAGCACTGCCATGAGGGCATCGCCGTAAAGCTTCTTAAGGGTCATCGCCGCATATATGATGCACGGCGCCGTATTTCTCTGTACAGGCTCGATAAGGATCTGGGACCTGTCCACTTCCGGAAAGAGTACCTTGTCCAGAAGTTTTGCCTGTTTCTCGTTCGTTACTATAAAGGTCGATTCCCTTCCTATAACATGCTCGTAGTGCTTGATCGTCTCGTTGATCATAACGTCGGATCCCGTAAGCTTGACGAGCTGCTTAGGTGTCGACATCCTTGATACCGGCCAGAATCTGGTTCCGCCGCCGCCTGCCATTATAACTGCTGTTCTTTTCATTTTCCGCCCCTTTTCTATTGCAAAGCGTTCGTCTGTTATTATACCCTATTGAAAAGATAAAAGTTCAACAAATGAGGTAATTATGAAGTATCGCTATCTTGTGGCATCTGACATGGACTACACGCTCTTCGTCACGGGTCAGGAAGTCTCCGAGGAAAACAGAAAGGCCATCAAGGAGCTCCGCGAGGCAGGCGTGGCCTTTACTCTCGCCACAGGCAGGACATCCTTCCTCGTCAGCAAATACGTAAGAGACCTTGATATCGACGTGCCCTGCATAACAAGTAACGGCGGCGCCTTCTACGATCCTTCGTCCATGACCGAGATCCTTCCGAACAACATGAAAGAAGAGACCGTAAGGGAGATATTCCGCATCCTCCTCGACCGCGGCATAGACTGTGCAGGCTACTCCAGCGAAGGCATCTATTTTGCCCCGGAAAGCAAGAGGCGCAAGTTCTTCGAAGACTACAACAAGACTGTCCCCAAAAAGGAGCAAGTCAGTTTCTTCCTTCTGGATGAGGCTCTTCTTGACAGGGATACCCTTCCTCCCTTCAGCAAGATACTCGTCGTAGGTGCAGATGAGAAGACAACAAGAGAGCTCAGGACCCGTAAAGACATCGAGAGTGTCGCTTCAACAGGCGATTTCTTCGACCTCATGAACATTGGATCCTCCAAGGGAAACGGCCTTCTCCGTCTCGCTGACATGCTCGGCATCCCTAGAGAGAACACCTTCGCCATAGGCGATAACGAGAACGACCTGTCGATGCTGGAAATGGCTTCACACTCGATAGCAATGGGAAACAGCAGAAAAGAGATCCTTGATGCCTGTGACTACATCACCTCAGACTGTAAGGACGACGGCTTTGCAAAGGCAGTAAGGGAATATATCCTCCCTATCGTCAGGAGATCTTAAAAGCCTCTTTGATATTGGCCTCCGTAACGGCTTCCACAAGAAGTCTGAAAGCATCAAAATCCATACTGTCAGTCCCAGACTTGAAGAACAGTATCTCCTTCCCGTCCCTGAATCCGTGTTGGAAATAGGCACTCTCCTTTTGAATGGCATTCGTCAGATACTTGGTGTCATTCATCATGCCCTGTATCTCGATAATAAAGCACCTGTCCGCTTCGGCTATGTTCACCAGAAAGTCCGGGTACACGATCTGCCCGTTGTCCAGAACGACCTTGGGTTCATATTTGAACTCCAGTCCAAGCTCATCCAGGATCTCGGCCACTATAACTTCATTCTTCGATCTGTAACTGATCCCTTTGTAAACAAAAGACGATCTGTGCGCCATATCGTTACATTCCTGCTTCGCCCTGCGAAAGAAAGCACCGTTCATCCCGCACGGGCTGGAAACCTTCACCGTGAAATCCTTATTATCAGGGATCTTGCCTTTATAATTAGTTCTCCAATAAGATTCCAGTTCCTTTATGCGCCTGTCGATATCCATCCTCAGGCGGATCCCCTTTGCGACCCGCCTCCCCCTTTCCGAATTCAAGGAAAGATGGTGCCTTTTTCCGTCAGTCCATTCCCCACTTCCGGGATCTTCTTTCAAATATATCGAATTCACGCATATAGATTCAACAGGAAGCTTGCTCCTGAGCTCGGAAAGATATGCTATCTTGATGACGATCGATTCTTTGCTTTTCATAATGGGATTATACTTTTTCCGAATCATCAAGGAATCGACAATTAATATGAAATCCCGACAAATCCTCTGTTTTTATGTTCCTGTTCAATATTGACCTTTTTTTGTGATCCTGTCACAGAAAAACTTCGTTTTTGAACAGGGCTGTTCAATATGGGCTCTTTCTTGTGATTCTGTCACAGAAAAACTTCGTTTTTGAACAGGCCTGTTCAATATGTGCTTTTTTCTGTGATTCAGTCACAAGAATTCCACGTATTTGAACAGAAGAGGCACCAGCCCGGGTTCAGGTAGCCTTGAGGGCGACGTCTCTCATGATGCCGTCGAGCCTTTGAACGATGCCTTCCCAGCTGTAGTTGGATTCTACGTAGGAGATGCCGTTTTCACCCATGATGGAGCACTCGGTGGGGTGACCGAGGAGGTAATCGGTGCAGCCTTCAAACTCGAGATAGTCGGTGTAGTATAGTCCGGCGTTGCTCTTGAGGCAGTGCGCTTCGAGGACGTCGCAGCGGCCGTTGACGAGAACGGGCTTTTTGAGCATCATCGCTTCAAGGACGACGATCGAGAGGCTCTCAAACTGAGAGGGGAGGATCAGGAATCGCGATGCGGCGATGGCATTGAACTTGTCTTCCTCGGATACGAAGCCCAAAGGGATGATGTCGGGCGCTGAAGGGATCTTGACGATCTCTTTTCCGGCGAGCACGAGCTTGAGGTCGGAGGACTTGTGGCGGTCCTTGTATTCACGGAAGTACCGGAAGAGCTCGGGACAGTTCTTGTTCTCGTCGATCCTTCCGATGTAGACCATGAAGTCGCCTTCGATGTTGTGACTTGCTCTGAAGGAAGCGGCGTCAACATTGGACGGCACCTCGACTCCGACGCCTCCGATGCCTTTGTTGTCAGGAATGTTTCCTGTCGAAAAATACGTGTTGACGAGCTCCTTTTCCTCTGTTGTGTTGTAGAAGAAAGCCCCGGGAAGCGTAAACATCTTCTCGAAAAGGGGCAGGTGCAGCGTCCATTCGTCGTGGGCGGTGGGGATGAGGACGGCCTTCTTGCCGATCTCTTTAAGGCCGAAGTATGTCGTGTAATAGAGGTATGTCATGAAGACAAAGCAGTCGTAATTGTCTCTGTTTTCACGCAGCCAGGTGATGAGAGCAGGGGTCTCGGGGCCCTGAAGCCTCATCCATTCCTCGTACTCTTCCATGGTGTGTTCGCCTGAGGCGATCTTGGAGGAGTATCTGTTGAAGACCTCGGTATTGCGCTCGTTGATGACAGGGAAGCGGCGAACTTTGATGCCGTTTATGATCTCTTCGTCGTTTTCGTATTCATTTTTCCAGGTGACATAGTCGATCGCTTTGGTGGTGGCGACTTCGACTTCGTGATCTGTCCGGGAATTGACGTGCTCGGCGAGTTGTTTGGCGTGGACTTCCGCTCCGCCGTTTACTTCGTCACCGTATCTTTGGACTACAAAACAGATCTTCATACTGCTTCACCTCTTATGAATCTTTGGAGCTGCTCCATAAAGAGAGCCGATACCTTCTCGTAGGAGAAGCTTTCAAGTCTCATGTTCTGGCCTTCGATCACTTCTTTGCGGATGTCCTCGTCATAAAGGAGCTCATGAAGGAGGAAAGCCGATCTCTTGGGATTGTCGTTTACGGTGAGGATGCCGCTTCCGCCGAGGGTGTCGGGAACGGCCGCATTGGCTGCTGCAAGGATCGGGACCTTGAAGTACATGGCTTCGATGAGAGGAACTCCGAATCCTTCGTGTTCGCTCATGCAGACGAAGGCATCGGCGATCCTGTAATAGGCGAGGATCGAAGGGAAAGACACCTGGCCCGTGAAGATCACGTTGTCCAGATCAAGGAGTTTGGCGTAATCTTTGAGGCGCTTGTCGTAGTTTTCAAGGCCTTTGGGGTTGCCGACGATAAAGAGCCTTATGTTGTCGCCGTACATCTTTTTGTAGGCGCTCATCATGGAGATGAGGTCTTCCTGTTTTTTGTTCGGGGCGATGCGGCTTACGAATACGACATTCTTGATGCCGTCACTGTATTTTTCGATTATCTCCTGATCGGGAGTCTTGTCATAGTCTTTGAACGGGATGAGGATAGGCCTTACAGCCATGGGGCATTTGTATCCCATGTCGAGGAGGTCTTTCCTGTTATAGTCGGATACGCAGAGGACGCCTTCGAACGTGTCCTTGAGGCTCTGGACTTCGCCTCTGCCCTTCGAGCAGAGTCTGGCGGTCAGGCCCGAGTACTTGGCGAAGAACTTCGGAGGCGTGATGTTGTGGTAGATTAGCAGCTTGCGGCCGCCCATGGCCTTGATCTTCCTGTTAAGATCCGTTCCGGTCGAGAGGTGGTAGATCATGATGTCGTCGTCATTAAGCTTCGGAAGCTGATTGATCTCCTTGACGCCGTCGACGGAGACGAGGCGCGTGTCGATGTGTTCGGCGTAGGTGTTTACCTTGAAGCCGTTTTTGTTCAGGAGGTCCATTATGGCGAGGGCGTCGTTACTTACCGCGTCACCGAAGGACAGAGTTGTCAGTACCTGGTAAAGCTTCATGTTTCTGACTCCAGTCTGCAGACCTCTGCTTCGAGTGCGTTGATCCTGTTATAGAGAGTTTCTCTTTCGCGGTAGAGCTTGAAGAGCTCGAGGAGCGCCACCGTGAAGTTTCTGTCGATGTTGTTCTGCTGCGCGACCATCGGATCGACCCAGAATGACAGGAATTTTCTTACGATCCTGCCCTTTTTGCCGATGCCGTTATAAGTGATCCCGCGGTTCTTTCTGATGTATTCGACGCAGTGCTTGATCGAGCCTGCCGTTCCTTCGTTCTGGTATGAGACGGGAACAGCGTCAAAAGGTTCGATCCTGATGTCGGGAAGGTCTTTTACAGACGCTTCAAATCTGTCATCGAGTACTTTTCTTACGTCCATGTCATCAGCCCTTCTTCTGCTCGAGAGCTCTGATCCTCTTCTCGAGATCATCTGCCCTCTTCTTAAGTTCAACGTTGTCGCTCTTCACTTCGCCGATCGTCTCGGAGATCCTGTAGTAATAGTAGTTCAGTGTGTTCTGCTGCCTTACGACCGGGAGGATGAAAAAGCCCGTGATCTTACGGATGACCTTCTTGAAGAAGACCTTGATCCTGTTGCCCGGAAGAGGCTCATATGGCTGGACTTCGTAGTTATAGGAGATGTAGTCGATCGCTTCGTCTAAGTCGCCGTTACGCTTCGTCGATTCCACGTCTTCAAAGGACAGAGGCTCCTTGTCCTTGCCTGTCCTCACGATCTCGTCGCGGATACTTTCCATGATCTTCTCTATGTCTACAGTGTTATCCATTTGAAGCCTCCGTACAAAGCTTGAAGAATTCGATATATTTATTCGTCACGACATCCCAGTCGAACATCCTGTTAACGTATTCATATCCGTTCATGCCCATCTGATCTGAAACGGAAACGTTGTCTCTTATGTAGTTTACCGCACCTTCGAAATCAAGGAAATTCTTAAAATACAATCCGCCGTTTGATTCGATCACGAAGTTCTTTGTCACGGCACAGTCCTCATGCACGAGAACGGGCCTTTTGCCGAGCCAGCTCTCCATTATGACGAGGGAGAAACTCTCGTTCTTGGACGGCTGGCACAAAAGGAGCGATGCCGCCTCCGCGTCGATCTTGTCCTGCGGATCGACAAAACCGAGATCGATGAACCTGTCACTGTCCGGAAGATCGATCTTTCCGCCCCCGATCAGGACGAGCTTCATGGAGGAAGGATTGCGCTTAATATATTCGTCAAAATACTTCACGAGCATGTGAACGTTCTTGCCTTCGTCCTTGCGACCCGCATAGAGGATGAACGGGCAGTCGATCTTATATTTTTCCCTGAACCTTTGCGCATCGCCTGTAAGGCCGCAGTCGACGCCTATTCCCATGACGATCTTGTTTGCTCCCTCTATCTCGAAAAGCCTCTCCGCCAGTTCCTGCTCGGGCTTAGCGTTGAACACGAACCCGTTGACGTTTTTAAAGACATCTTTGAGGACGTCCATGTGTGCATAGGATTCGTCGTGAAAACAAGGGATGACGACCGACTTTCCGGGACAGATCCTGATGCCGTTCACGGTCGTTCCGAACATATAGGGGATGAATACGAAAAGGCTGTAGTCATCCTTATGTTGCTCCATATATTCGTAGAGCTTCGGGCTGTTTATCATCTCCCGGAAGAATATCTCCTGGTCAGGGATCTTCGGCACCCTGCCGCGCATCAGTATCCTGTTGACCCTGTCGAATCCGGAAGAGTCTCTTTTTCCTGCGGGAAATCTAATCACGGTAATACCGTTTTCGACTGTCTTTCCTTCTTTGTGGTAATTCTCGTTCCAGTCGCTGTCGAACTGTTTTACGCATGTGGTGAGGATCTCGAGCTCGACTCCCGCTTCATGAAGGTGCGAAGTCACACCGCGAAGCTCCATCTCGGCGCCTCCCGGAATGTTCTCACCGTACCACGGAACAACAAACCCGAGTTTTTTCATCCTGTTCTCCTTATTTCCTTGCGATTATCGCGTAGTCCTGGCAACCATACATCTTCTCAGACAGCTTGGAGATCGCTTCGTTGACCTCGTCAAGATTCTCGATAGCATCGGACTTGATCTGAGGGATGTTGCCGTCTGCCCTGGATTTCTCGGCAAAAGCGATCTTTACGTCGGTAAATCCGACGAGTCTTGCGATATATTCGAGATAGTAAGGATGGATCGGCTTCTTGTGGGAAGGATCGATATAGAATGCATTCGTAAAGATCGATACGCAGCACGGATTCTGCGTCTCGAAGATGCAGTAACCGCCCTCCTTAAGGACTCTGTATGATTCCCTGTAGAGCGTGATGACATCGTCGTTCGAGATGTGCTCGACGACCTGGGCCGCAAATACTCCTCCGAGGGTATCGCCCGGGATCGTCTTCATCAGTGTGATGCCGTTACCGTACTGGACGTCGAGGTCCTTTCTTAAGCACTTATTGACAAAAGGCTTGAACATGTCGATGCCGCTCGCCTTGATGCCGTTCTCCCTGAGGAGCTCGAGGAATTCCCCTCTTCCGCTTCCGATCTCGAGGACCGGTGCATCCTGCTCCTTGAAGTACGGGACATAGACCGAGAGCTTGTCCTTGATCGTCTCTTCGTCGCCTCTGAAATACGCCTCGAAGCTCTCGTATTCGAAGTCGGACATTCCGCCACCGCAGGAGATGCCCGCTTCCTCCATCGCATTCTGAAGTTCGGCGCTCTTCCTGGACAGGTACGTATTCTGTATATTGAGCTTCATTACGGCATTACGGAGATTGACTATCTCGGCCTCATGCTCGCCCCTCATCCTGTTGAGTTCGTTAAGGGACGCGACGAGGTGATGGTTCATTATGTTCTGCTCTGCGAACATGGGTCTGTTGATCTTGGCAAGTATCTTCCAGATGAAGCGCTTGATGCCTGCGCTAAGCTTGTTTCCGCCAAATTGCCTTTCGAGTGTCGTATCGATATGTGCATTTGCTTCACCGAGCTCGACACGCAGGGCCGAGTCCTCGCCTGAGATGAGGTTGGCGCCGAGGATCAGGTCATCGAACATGTGCTTCGAGCCCTCGCCTTTGTCGGATTCGTTCTCGTGACTTACCGCAACGACGTTCTTATCTTCGATCTCTTCTATTATCCTTGAGACTTTTTCCTTAGTTTGCATACTTCAAGAGCTCCTTTACAACGTGGTCCCATGTAATGTCCATATCGGTTATCTTCTTTTTCGCGGCCTCGCCCATACTGATCGCCTTGTCCTTATCCGATCCGAGCTTGTCCATCGCCTCTGCGATCGAATCCGAATCAGGCTCACAGATAAATCCGTTCTCGCCGTCGGTGACGAACTCCAGAGGGCCGCCGCTGTCTTTGGCCGTGATGACGGGCTTGGATGATGCCATGGCCTCGAGCGTGATGTAGCCGTAGTCCTCGTCCTTCGGGATGAAGACGACGCCGCGGCAGTTCGCGTACATATTGATCTTTTCTTCCTGCGATACGAAGTCAAAATACCTGACACGGTCTTCGAGTCCGTACTCGCTTATGTTCTTGATGAGTTCCTCCCTGACCTTGGCGGTATCGGCGGCTCCGACAATGTAGAGCTTGATGTCCGATCTTGTTTTCGAGAGGGCGCGGAGGGCAAGGAACTGCCTTTTTGTGGAGTTGACCCTGCTCGGCATGAGAAGGTAGTCTTCGGACTCCTTGCAGTAGAACTTGTCCATGTCCGGGCACGGGTGGTAAAGAGGCGTGGAATCGAGCCCGCAGTAGCGCTTGAGCCTCGCGGCGACGTTGCCGGAATTTGCATAGACGTGCTTGGCCTCCGATATGTACTTAACGTCGGCATTCGTGATGATATCCTTGATCCTGAGGCCTTCGGCGTCGCTCCTGATGCTCGAAAACTCAGTGTCGAACAGGTCGTACGCCTGCCTGTGCTGATGAAGTATCCACATGACCTTGTTCGGGTGCGGGATAAGATAGGCGGGGAACTTCATGCCGATCGCGAGATCGATCCGGCCCGCCCATGACTCGCTCACGTTCAGGAGCCTCATGGCGACGATGTGATCTTCGACTCTGGATATCGGATTATCGTTAAAAGGAATATTTATGATCTCGACTTCGTGACCATGTTCTTCAAGGGCCTTCCTGAGATTATTGACGTGCATCTCGGCTCCGCCTTTGACAAAAGGTATCTGGGTCGTAAGAAGCGCAATCTTCATTGTTGATCATTCCTTTCTTATATCTTCGGGTAAATGCCAGGTCTGGTTGATCCTTACTATGCCGCAGTCTTCGCGCTTGGAATATGTCTCGAAGGAACATGCTTCCTTATAGTAATCGACCGGGACCCAGTTCCCGCTCTGGATGGCAAGATCCACCAGGTATTTTCCGGGGAGGAGATCGACCACGGGCATCTCGATCTCAAGGACTCCGTCCTTCTCGATATCGAACTTCGGGAGCCTGTCGATCCTCGTGTTCGTGCCGTAGCAGTAGACGCCGTCGTTCCTGAATATGCCTACGCCGAAGACGGCATCCTCGATCTTCTTTTTGACCTTGAAGGTAACGCGGATCGTGATCTTGGAACCGACATGGAAGACCGTCTTTTCTTCGCCGTCCTTATCGAGGATCTTGACGTTCGTGATCTTCGCGTCGCCGTTTCCGAATCTCTTCTTGTCTTCCTCTTTTTCTTCGGTCTCTTCTTCGCCGGACTCTTCTTCGACGGAACCTTCTTCCCTGGCCTTTTCTTTTTTCAGCTGGTCGTTACGGAGCTGTCCCATGTAGTCGAGATACTCCGGATGGATGTCTCTCGGAAGGCCGTCAGCTACGATCTTGCCGTCGTTGATCCAGACCGTCCTGTCACAGAACGCCTCGATCTGTTCGAGCGAGTGGGATACGATGACGATCGTCGTTCCCTTGGCCTTGATCTCCTGAAGCTTCGAGAAGCATTTTGCCTGGAAGTTCGTGTCGCCGACCGCGAGGATCTCGTCTATGAGGAGCACGTCAGCATTGACGTTGATCGCTACCGAGAACGCGAGCCTCATGTACATGCCGGAAGAATATGTCCTTACCGGGTTATCAATAAATTCCTCGAGCTCCGAGAAGGCGATGATGTCGTCAAGACGGCGGTCGATCTCCTTTTTCGAGAGGCCGAAGATGGATGCGTTCGTGTATATGTTTTCCCTGCCGCTCATGTCAGGGTGGAAGCCGGCGCCGAGTTCAATGAGGCTCGATACGCGGCCTTTGACGTCGATGGTTCCCTTATCCGGGTACAAGATCCTCGTCATGAGCTTGAGGAGCGTGGACTTGCCGCAGCCGTTGTGACCTATGAGGCCCACTGCTTCGCCCTTTTTGACCGTAAGCGAGATGCCGTCCAGGACGACACGGTCCTCGTGACGGTTCCTTCCCCTGAAGAGGATCCTCTCCTTGAAGCTCTGGCCCTTGTCGAAGTAAACCTTGAACTTCTTTGTCAGATCTTTGATCACGATCGAATTCTCTGCCATATCAAAGTTCCTCCGCAAAGTGCTTCTTGAGCTTTCCGAAAACGAAGAATCCCACTACGAGGAAGAAGACTCCGAGGCCCAGAGCCTCCAGGAGCGTCGACATGTCGGGCAGCTTCGATTCGTAAAGTATAGTTCTGTATGCGTTTATCACAGGTGTCATGGGATTGATGTGAGTCATGACGAACTTGATCTTCGGCGGGAGATTGTCGTATCTCTCCTTAGGATAGACGACAGGCGTCAGGTACATCCAGATCATCGAGATGATGCTCAGGATATGCTCCATATCCCTGAAGTAGACAGTCAGTGCCGACGTGATCATGGCAATTCCCAGAGCCAGGATATATTCGATGATCATAATGACCGGAAGATAGAGTATGCCGAGAAGAAGGATCTTCGTTCCCGATATGATGACGACGGCAAAAACGACGATAAAGCAGAGGAGCATGTTGACAAAACAGCTCGTGACATAAGATATCGGCAGGACTTCCCTCGGGAAATATATCTTCTTTACCAGGTCCTTCTGGGAGAGGACCGAAGTGGATCCGCCCGTGATCGATGCCTGGAAGAAGATCCACGGTATGAGCGCGACCGTAAGGAAGAGATAGTACTTATCCATACCGGTCGGAAGGATGACCGCAAAGACGAACGAATAGACGAGGATCTGGAACAGAGGATTCAAAAATGTCCACAGAAAGCCCAGAACAGAACCTTTGTAGCGTCCGCGCAGGTCCTTCCTGACAAGGCTAATGATCATCTGGCGATAATCCCAAATCTCTTTAAACATCAACCGTTTCCTCTCCTGAAGTCTTCGAGCACTTCCTTCACCGTCTCGAAAACATCATGCTCCGGTTCAAATCCCGTGGCCTCCCGGAGCTTAGTTATATCGGCCCTGATATGGACCAGTTCATTATCGTCCAGACGCGGCGGAAGCGTTACTTTTGCCATGGCGGCGGGACTTGCTTCCATGAGTTTTCCGATAAGATCCCTGATATAGATGCTCTTGCCGGATCCAACATTATAGATCCCGTTCTTCTCGCCCTTTTCGGCAAGGAGCCTGTATGCTCTTACGACATCCCTGGCATCGGAAAAATCGCGCCAGGAATCGAGATTGCCGAAGGTGAACGTATCGATCTTCCCGCTCTCGAGATCTGCGATCCTCTTACAGTAATCGGAGACCACGAATCCCGTCTTCTGGCCGGGTCCTATGTGATTAAAAGATCTCGTCATGATAACGTTGAGATCATACTTCTTTGCCATAAGGAAGACCAGGTCTTCCTGCGCATTCTTCGACACGTCATAAGGCGACGTGCAGTTCAAAGGAGTTTCCTCCGAGATGACTCCGTCCTTTGCCTTCGATCCGTCATACTGATTGGCCGAGCCGATCAGCATCACGCGGCACTTCGGACAGCACTTGCGGACTGCCTCGAGTATATTTACGGAGATATCGATATTGAGGTGCATCGTAAGAAGGACCTTCTCCCACGAGATGCTCGGAGCTGCCTGTCCCGCGAGATTGAAGATGATGTCGGGCTTAAGTTCGTCAATGAGGTCATAAGCCTTCTCGGGATCGAGCATGTCAACGATCCTTACGTTGTCATTATCGGAAACGACATCAACACCGAAGACTTCGTATCCGTTATCTTCGAGTTCATGTCTTAAGTATGTTCCGGCAAAGCCGTTCGCACCTACTACAAGTGTTCTCATCAGTTAAGTCCGTTTTCCTTCTTTACGATCTCGAGATCGTTTCTTACCATGCGCTTAACGAGTTCTGCAAAATCTATCTCGCGCTTCCAGCCGAGTACTGTCTCGGCCTTGGTCGGATCGCCGATGAGAAGATCGACTTCCGCCGGACGGAAGAACTTGGGGTTGACCTTAACGACGACCTTTCCGGTCTTCTTGTCAACACCTGTCTCATTTACGCCTTCGCCCTTCCACTCGAGTTCGATACCGAGCTCCCTGAAGGCGATCTCGCAGAATTCACGGACTGTTCTTGTCTCGCTTGTCGCAACAACATAATCATCAGGCTTATCTGCCTGGAGCATGAGCCACATGGCTCTTACATAATCCTTGGAATGTCCCCAGTCACGCTTGGAGCTCAGGTTGCCGAGTTCCAGATGATCCGTAAGGCCGAGGCTGATCTTGACAGCCGTATTCGTGATCTTTCTCGTGACGAATTCGATGCCGCGTCTTTCCGATTCGTGGTTGAAGAGGATACCGGAACATGCGAACATTCCGTAGCTCTCTCTGTAGTTCTTGGTGATCCAGTGGCCGTAGAGCTTGGCTACGCCGTAAGGTGATCTCGGGTAGAAAGGTGTCGTCTCGCGCTGCGGAACTTCCTGAACGAGACCGAACATCTCTGATGTGGATGCCTGATAGAACTTTGCTTCAGGCTTAACAGTTCTTATTGCCTCGAGCATGTTTGTCACGCCGACGGCATCGATATTGGCAGTCGCGATCGGCTGCTCCCATGATGTAGCCACGAACGACTGTGCAGCCAGATTATATACTTCGTCAGCCTGGGATATCCTCATGGCCGAGATAAGGGAGATCGGGTCTGTCATATCGGCGTAGATAAACGTTACCTTGCCGACCAGGTGATTGGAATTACCGTAATCTGCGACGCTCTTACGCCTTACGATACCGTATACCTCATAGCCCTTCTCCAAGAGAAGTTCAGCCAGATATGAACCGTCCTGACCTGTGATTCCTGTTATTAATGCTCTTTTCATCTATATTGCCCCTCCGGGATCCAAACTTGATTAACGTCTTATTATAGCATATTAAAAAGATCAGATACACCAAGACAACAGGATGAGAAACCTTTATCATTGTGCTTAAAGCACAATTTACCGCCGCATCAGTAAGGAAGGATCCTTGCTTCGATACATTTTTCCACGAACTCAGGGCTTCTCGTGAATCCGAGAACGACCTGCTCCCTGGTCATGTTGTTCTTCATGCAGTTCAGCCAGTATTTCTTGCCGTCAGGATCGGAAGGCCTGTCCATGAATGTCAGATAGAGCCTTTCCAGGAACTCTTCATCGTTTAAGTCATAGCCCTTCATCTCGTCACTTAAGAAGAAGCTTACGCCAACAGCTTCGCCCGTTAACTTGAAGTTGGCGAGAGCGTTTGCCCAGTGGTCTCTGCCGCCTTGATCAAATCCTCTTCCGAGGGCCGTCAGATACATCCTCTCGACAAATCCGTACGTAAGATCCGAAGGAGCAATATTTACCTTCGGCGAGTATGATCCGCCCGATCTTATACCGTAAGACGCACAGGTATCGGCCCACTCCTGCGAGTCGATAAAGCCCATCGCGACTTCATATCTCGTCATGACTTCCGATGACAGCTGCGACATCCAGAATTTCTTTCCCCCGTCATCAGGTTCACGTCCGAAGAAGGTGCGGTACAGTATATCGACAAACTCGCTGTCCGTCTTGTTCTTTCCCTTGAATTCAGGACTGTCGATAAATCCGATGGCGACCTGGGCGCCCGTCTGTCTGAAGCAGTAGAGTTCATCTGTCCAGTAATCTATTCCGCCCGGTTCCGAAGGCCTTCCCAGGACATAATCATAGAGCCTTTCAACAAATCCCCTGATGCCTTCCTTGTTGTCCGGTGTCTCAGGCTCAGGCTCCGGAGTAACCGTTACGACAGGCGTCGGCGGAGGCGGAGTTACCGGGATATCCTTGATCTTGAACGTGATATCCTTCTTCCCCTCATAATTTCCCATGCCGGTTATCGTGACAGTCGCCTGTCCCGGATCAATGTTGTTCTTATATGTAAGGCTGTAATCCGTTCCTTCGGTAAGAGTAATGCTTCCGTTCTTGACCTTCGGCTTCGGACTTATCTCTTTACCCGTATAATCCTTATCGGATATCTGGCTTATGCTGAGATCTTTTATCTTTGCCTTGACTATCTTGAACGTCACTGTCTTGGAACCTTCGTAGTTTCCCTTACCCGTGACCGTTACTGACGCATCAGATCCGACCTTCTTGTTGTCGCTGAAGGATACCTTATAGTCTTCGTCTTCATTCAAGACAGTTCCCTCATCCGTTACATAGACATCAGGACAGATATATCCGCCCGTGAAGGCCTTGTCGGAGATCTTCGCGATATCTGCAAGCGAGATGTCCTTCGGAACTATCACGAAGTTTCCTTCAACGTTTCCCTTGTAATTGTTGATGCCGGTGATCTTGTACGTGGCGGTTCCCGCGTTGATATTCGAACTGTACTCGACCTTGAAGTCCTGGTCCTTGATGAGCTCGGTATTATCTCCGGTCAGAACGAAGTCGAACGTTATCTCTTTTCCGGTATATGTCATCTCTTCTTCGGCACCCTTGATGCTGAAGTCCGATATGTCCTTGGGGTCGATCCTGAACGAAAACGATACCGTACCCTTATAGTTATTCTTTCCTTCGATCCTTATTCCCGCCTCGCCCGCATTCGTATGGTTAGAGAAGAATATGTCATAATCGTCCGGGCTTACCACGGTCTCCCCGTCCCTTACCGTAACGGACGGAACTATCGAAGAGCCCGTATATACGATGTCTTCTATGTCGTTGATCGTAAGGCCCGATACGTCCTTCGGCAGGATCACAAAGGAAACCTCAGATGCGCCCGTGTAATTACCCTTGAAGTTTACTTTGATCTTTCCTTCGCCGGCATTTACATTGTCCTCATAGGTCAGGTCATAATCCCTGTCCGTAAGGATCTTGTCCTTGTCTCTGATCACTACGGACGGAGTTATTGGCGAACCTGTATATGTGACCTGTGATACATCATCGATCTTTAACGGCGTCCCGTCCTTTGCCACGATGTTGAACGTGGTATGAAGTACTCCGCAGAAATTCCCGCAGCCTTCGACCGTCAGGTCATAAGATCCGGTATCAATGCTGTTTACCGTATAGACTTTATAATCCGTATCGAAAACAAGTTCAACGTCTTCCCATCTGAGCACGACCGGAGGGATGATCTCGGATCCCGTGTAGGTCATGTCGGAAACAGGATCAACGGTCATGCCTTCTATGCTCCTGGCATTGATCATGAAAGTACCTTCGAGGATGCCTTCGAAGTTGCCCATGCCCGTGACCGTAACTTCGGCAGGGCCGACGTTTACATTGTTTTCGTAAGTTACAAAATAATCCCTGTCTTTTTCGAGGATGATGTCGCCGAATTGTACCTTGACCTGCGGCATTATCTCACTGCCCGTGTATGTCTTTTCGGAAAGGCCCTTTATCTCGAGACTTCCTATGTCAAAAGCAACTATGTTGAACGTCACAGTCGTGCTTCCGCAGAAGTTGCCCCGGCCCTCTATCAGGATCGATGCTTCACCTTTTTCGAGATTGGAGGAATAAGAGATGACATAGTCGGAGGAAGAGAGCGCGGCGCCGCCGTATGATATTACCGGAACAGGCGTTATGGGATATCCGGTGTAGGTCTTGTCAGCGATATCTTCTATATCAAGGCCGTCTATGTCCCTGGGTGTGACCTCGAACAGGAGGACCCTCTCGCCTTCGTAATTTCCGGTACCTTCCAAGATAACCTCATAGGTTCCCGCACCGACCGGATCGTCATATGTGAGGATATAGTCTTCGCCGGCCTTAAGCTCTCTGCCGTTGTCCTTGACGGAAACCTCAGGTGTAAGGGCATTTCCGGTATATGTCTGAGGAGCGATATCTTCTATGTCGAGTTCATCCGCGGACTTCGGATCGATCACGAAAGTGCCGTCGATATTTCCGGAGAAATTACCCGTGCCGTAGATGCTGTAAGAAGCAGTACCCGCGTTGATATTATCCGCATAGCTTATCTTATAGTCTTTGCCTGCGGTCAGTTCCGTCCCGTTAAAGAGGACCTGCGGTTCTATTGTAAGTTCAGACCCCGTATATGTCTTAGAAGCTTCGATGCCCGTGACATCGAGTCTTCCGATATCTTCCGGAAGTATGTCGAACATGGCATAGATCTCGCCCGCGTAATCGCCTTTACCCGCAACAGTTACCGTATGCGTGCCGACATCAGGATCGTCATCATAGGATACCGTGTAATCATCCCCTTCTGTAAGTATATCTTCGCCGTCTCGAACAGTAACTGACGGCTCAAAGACTTCTCCCGTATAGGTCACCGGATCGATCTCATCAATGGTAAGACCGTAGACAGTCTCTTTTGCGATCCTGAAATACAGGGTCAGTTCGCCGGTGTAATCGTTTATGCCGGTTATCCTTGCCACTGCGTCACCTATCCGGTCATTTCCTTCATAAGTGATCTCGAAGTCCTCGCCTTTTACGAGAACATATTCACCGTTTCTGATGACGACCTCAGGACAGCACTCTTCGCCCTCGATAAATCTTTGCGCCTTGATGGGTTCGACCGTCAGGACAGACAGGTCTTTTGCGTTGATGATAAAAGTCGTCTCTATGCTGCCTTTGTAATTTCCCTTGCCTTCGATCAGGACTCTTGCGGTGCCCGGGTTAACGTTATCTTCGAAGGATACTTCATAATCGGTTCCTCTGATAAGTTCCACCCCGTCTGATGTTACCGTAAATCCCGGTTCAATATTGTCACCCGTAAAGATCTCGGAAGGTATCTCCGATATCCCGGATCCTTCTATATCCTTAGGAGTGATCTCGAATTCGAGCGTGATCTCGGAAGCGTAATTTCCGGTGCCCGTGATAACAACAGTTCCTGTGCCCGCATTGATGTTAGTTCCGTAAGATACTTCAAAATCCGTTCCGTTTATAAGCTCTGTTCCGTCACAGACTACGGTCACGTCCGGCTTTATCTGCGCGCCGGTATACTCGAAGCTTTCTTCGACCGCCGCTTCCGATATATCAACAGGCCTGCTCAGGATAAGGAAGCTTATCTCCTTTACGCCTTTGTAGTTGCCCTTGCCCGTGACCGTTACCGTTCCTTCTCCCGCGTTAAGGTTTTCCCCGTAGGAGAGCTCGTAATCGACGTTTTCGACAAGTACAAGAGAATCAACTGTCACTTCGAACTCAGGCTTTATCTGCCTGTTCTCGAAAACAGTGTCCTCTATGATCGGCAGTTCCATCCCGCTTATGTCTTTTGCTCCGATCACGAAAGACCCGGTTATCGATCCCTTGTAGTTTCCAATACCGGTGATATCGATAACGGCCGTTCCCGTATCCGTATTATCCTCAAAAGAGACTTCGTAATCTTCTCCCTGCGTCAGGACCTTTTCCCTGTCCTTTATGACTATATCCGGAGTGATCTCCTGACCCGTATAGATCCGGGTCCCGACAGGATCCATGGAAAGCTCCCCGATATCTTTTTCTTCGATCGTAAAAACAAACGTTTCCGACCCCGTGAACTTTCCCGTTCCTGTCACCGTGATCTTACCCGTGCCGGCATTCACGTTATTGGAATAGGAGACCTCGAAGTCCTCTTCCCTGACCAAAGGAACGCCGTTCATGCTTACTGTAATATCCGGCTCCAGCTCGTTTCCGCCGTCATAGACCAGCTCGTCCTCATACTCGAAAACAAGAGTTTTTATATCCCTCTTCCTGATAACAAAAGTCTTCTCTATCGTTCCTTCGTAGTTTCCGATACCCGTGATGGTTATAACGGCCGTTCCCGGTTCCGTATTATCCGAATAAGAGACGGTATAGCTCTCCGGATCTATGATCGATCCGTTGCCGTAAACACAGAAATTCGGAGTAATCGCATTCCCCGTATATTCCTTGTCCTTTATCTCGTCTGTAGTCCACCCCGCGATACTCTGCGGAAGGATCTTATAAGATACCTCCGTACTTCCCGTGAAGTTGCCTTTTCCGGTGAGGGTTATCTGATAAGTCCCTGCATTCTTCTGAGGCGATCCCGACCTGGAATAATCGCCGGTTGTGAGCTCCCTGCCGTTATATGTCAACGACAGGAAAGGAAGCTGATATCCGTCATTAAAGACCAGATCTTCAATATCCGCGATCTGTACTTCCGATATGTCTCTAGGTAATATATTGAACCCTGTTACCGTCTGGCCTTTGTAATTACCCTTGCCGCTGATGTATACGTTATTATCTTCGCCCGCATCAACGCAGCCGGTGTAGAAGAGATCATAATCAACGCCCTTTGTCAGGAGCTTCCCGTTCAACGTAACGGCAGGCTCGGGATGGATCTCTCCGCCTGTATAGATCTTGTCTTCTATGTCCGATATGGAGGCATTAGTAAGAGAGAGCTTATCTACCGTGATATTGATCTCCGCAGAAGCCGTGATGTCTCCGTCAAATACGACGCTTGCGACAACATCGGTATTTCCTTCTTTCACGGGAACAAGTTTTCCGTTCTCGATCCTTACGACCGACTCGTCTTCGGAATACCACGTTATGTCATAAAGATCACTTGAAAGCTTGACACCCGCGGTAGTCGGCTGATTCCTTACCTTGATCCTGACGGAAACATCAGGAAGATCATAAGGGTCATTGCCGAGGAACAGTACTTCTGAAGTTATATCAGGATAAGCCGTTGCCTCAAGATTGATCTTATCCGTATCTATGTCGAGAGTCTTGGTCATATTGCCGACAAAGGCAGTCGTGGAAGTACCCGTGGAACATGTACTGCTGTAACCGAATTCCAGGACCCAGTAATCAAATCCGTCGTATGTGAACTTGGATGCACCGACATAGGTATAAGTGCCGAGCATGATCCTTCTGTGCCCCTGCCCCGCATAAGGCGCATCCGTTTCCTTCCAGGCATCAAAAACATCCTGAACCGTAAAAGTATCGCTGTGGACCATCCTCAGGAGGCATTCACCCTTTGCGACAGATCCGTTATAGGTTAAAGTGCTGAACTTGGATCCGTCAGGCCTGTTGTGACTGTTGGCAAGGATATACTCCGCCGCCCTCTGCATGGCGATCTGTTCGAGATTATAACTGTAGGTGAGATTAGGAAGACTCAAAAAACCGCTGGACTCTTCGGAATCATCTTCGTTTCTGAGCCAGTACCAGGCTTCGTCAGGATCATGACGCCACTGTTCGAGGAGAGGATATATCCTTCTGGCTTCTTCCTGATCATAGTATCCCGTTACGGTGCAGCTGTATGTGGAGGCGCAAACGTCCGCAGAATAGAGACCCAACAACAAGAGCGTTGTCAGTATAAGACATAAATATCCGATGCAAGATCTCTTCTTGTTCATCAGGACCTCCTAACACACAAAACGCGATATTATTATATCACCCTGCCATACCCCTTATCAGCATTCTCCCCTTTTTGTTACAAAATA